>Ga0126384_10002071_pt1 | contig 12089 bp, 7 predicted proteins | sample PanSoiMetPlot_36_FD_92543 | JGI IMG/M metagenome (GOLD analysis project Ga0126384, IMG submission 92543) | Tropical forest soil microbial communities from Panama - MetaG Plot_36 | ecosystem: Environmental > Terrestrial > Soil > Tropical forest > Bulk soil | place: Panama | collected 2016-02-17 | reverse complement strand
CGGTAATCCAACGTTTGTGGAGTTACTGCGAAGGGTACGGACCGTCGTTCTGGACGCGTTGAAACATGAAGATCTGCCATTCGCCGAAGTTGTGCGTGAGAGTCGGTGGAAACCTGATATCAGCCGCAATCCACTGTTTCAGGTGGTCCTCTCGCAGCAGCCTAAACTTGCCGCGCTGCCTCCAGGTTGGGGCTTGGCGACAGAGGAGATCTGCAACGGCGGGTCGAAGCTGGACTTGATGATAGTGGTGGACGATCGCGGAGACAGCATCAGCGGCCCGATTACTTACAACCCCGACTTGTTCGACGATGCGACGATCCAACGCCTGGTCGGGCATTGGCAAACATTGCTGGCAGGTGTAGTCAGCGATCCGCAGCAACCTGTCGCTACTCTTCCGCTGCTTAGCGAAGAAGAAAAGAGCAAGTTGCTAGTGGAGTGGAATGATACGGCGTCGGACTTTCCCGCCGATGCCTGCGTGCATCATCTCTTCGAAGCCCAGGTAAAGCGCACTCCCGATGCCGTTGCAGTGATGCATGAGCAGGACAGTCTCACCTATCGCGAGCTTGATTGCCGCGCCAACCAACTGGCGAATTATCTTCGGGAAGCCGGCGTTGGTCCCGACGTGAGCGTCGGTATTTGCCTGGAGCGATCCACGCAAATGATGGTGGGTCTGCTTGGCACTCTGAAGGCCGGCGGCGCTTACGTTCCTCTGGATCCTGAATATCCCAAAGAACGGCTGGTCTTCATGATGCAGGACTCGGGCCTGCGCTGCCTCATTACTGAGAGTTCCCTCGAGCCGCGGCTGAGCGACTGCGGCAGGAAGGTTGTCTACATCGACCGCGACTGGACGCGGATCTCGCGAGGGAGCCGGCAGGCGCCTTCTTCATCTGTCAGCTCGGAAGATCTGGCGTACGTGATTTATACCTCAGGCTCGACCGGCAAGCCCAAAGGAGTGCAGATCTGCCACCGCGCTTTGGTTAACCTGTTGACGTCTATGCAGGCCAAACCGGGTCTCACGCAAAAAGACTGGCTGCTTGCAGTGACGACGATATCCTTCGATATCGCTGCTTTGGAGCTGTATCTCCCCCTTACCGTTGGCGCCTGTTGCGTGCTGGCGAGCCGCGAAAGCTGTAAAGACGGCCGGCAACTTTGGAAGATGTTGGATGACCACGACATCACTGTGATGCAGGCGACCCCGTCGGGATGGAAGTTGCTCGTGGATGCGGCGTGGCCTGGCAAGCCGAACTTGAAAATTCTGTGCGGCGGCGAAGCCATGCCACGGGACCTGGCCCACGAGTTGATCGCCAGAGCATCGTCGGTCTGGAACATGTACGGTCCGACAGAAACAACAGTGTGGTCCGCTGTTCACTTAGTGACAGCCGCAGACAGCGCAATCCCGATTGGACGCCCCATCGCCAACACCACCATGTACGTGCTCGATCGCCATCTGCAGCCCGTCCCTGTCGGCGTGACTGGGGACCTATATATAGGAGGCGAAGGTTTAGCACGCGGTTACTTGAACCGTCCTGAATTGAACGCGGAAAAGTTTATCCCCGGTCGATTCCGCAACGCACTGGCTGCCTGGCTCTACAAGACCGGCGATCTGGCCCGTTATCGGGCTGACGGCAACATCGAATGTCTGGGCAGGACCGACACGCAGGTAAAAGTCCGGGGCTTCCGCATCGAGCTGGAGGAGATCGAGTCTACGCTGCGCCGCCATCCGGCGGTGACCGACGCCTGCGCGATGGTCCGCGAAGACAGCCCCGGTGACTTGCGCCTGGCCGCGTATGTAACGCCCACGCAACAGCCGGCCGCCATGAACGAAATCCGCGGTTTCTTGAAAGAACATTTGCCGCCTCACATGATTCCCATGCTTTTGTCGCTGGACAAACTGCCACTGACGCCGAATGGCAAATTGAACCGGAACGCGCTTCCTGGGGTAAACGGATCATCGGTCAATCACGAAAAATCACTGGGAGAAGAACTCACGGACCCCGTGGAACAGCTGCTGGCGCGGATCTGGACGGAAACGTTGAATGTGCCTCGGGTGAGCGTCTATGACAACTTCTTCGACCTGGGAGGCCATTCGCTGCTCGCCACGCAGATGGTCGCCAGGCTGGAACAGGAACTCGGCCTGCGCATAAAAGCCAAAGAACTTGCTTTTCAGACCTTGGGCCAATTCGCGGCAAGCTGCCGGGAGAAGCTGCAATCCAGATGAAGACGCCCAAGCCGGCCGTGCCTTTCTATTTCGGCAGCCCTGGCCGCGAGCTCTTTGGCTGTTTTCATGAGCCGTCAGCCCAGGACCTGCGGCGATGCACAGTCCTGATTTGCCAGCCGATGGGACATGAATACATCAACAGCCACAGGGCACTGCGGCAGCTGGCCGTTCGCCTGGCGGAGGCGGGCTTCCCGGTCCTGCGGTTCGACTACTCCGGCTGCGGTGACTCCTACGGAGAAGCGGAGCAGTCGAGCCTTAGCCGGTGGCTGGAAGACATTTCAACAGCTGTTGCCCAGTTGCGCGCCCTGACCGGCACACTTCAGGTGTGCGTAATCGGACTTCGGTTGGGGGGAACTCTAGCAGCAATCTCCGGCAGTCGGGCCGAAAATTTCCGGAGCCTTGTTCTCTGGGAACCGGTGACAAACGGAAGAAATTACCTCAAGGAGCTGCTTGCCCTGCAGAAAGAGATACTCCGGTTTCGTCCCAGGCCAAAGCTCTCAAAGAAGTCCCAGGCCTACATGGAAATCCTTGGCTTTCCGCTATCGCGTCTCCTGCATGCACAGCTTGAAGAGTTGGACCTTAACATGATGGCGGAAAGGGCGGCAGAGCGAGTCCTGATTGTGCAAAACGCGACGGCTAAGGATGATGGAGACAACTTGAAAAACCATCTCATTCAGACTCGGGCTCACGTGGACCACCAGACAGTCCAAGCTCCCAAGATCTGGCTGCCAACGTCCGACGGAAGCCTCCTCGTGCCTGCTCAGGTGTTGCAGTCTATGGTTTCGTGGCTCTGCAGCGTGTCGTCATGAAAGAAGAAGCGGTTCAATTTGGCGAAGCCGGATCCTTGGTTGGGATTGTCACCAGTGGTGCGCACGCGAACTCCAACCAGCCGGCTGTCCTCCTGTTGAACCCGGGAATCGTGCACCACACCGGCCCGGGCCGCATTTACGTGAAAATTGCGCGTGCTTTGGCGGCTCAAGGTTTCACCGTCCTTCGGTTTGATTTCTCCGGGATCGGCGACAGCGCGGTGCGTCTGGACAATCGCCGCTTTGAAGAAAGCTCCGTTGACGAGACGCGCGCTGCCATGAGCTTTCTGCATGCAACAAGGGGGTGCGACCGTTTCATCCTGATGGGCGGCTGCTCGGGTGCGGCGGTTTCGCTTGAGACCGCCGAGTGCGATCGGCGGGTCGTTGGCGTCATCGCCATCAACTTCCCGGCGCGAGCTGACCAGGAAGGGTCAGAAAGCCATCGCAACCACAGTCATTATTATTGGAACTTCGCGCTTCGGGACCTGAAGAGCTGGCGCAAACTGCTCACAGGACAATCTGACTATCGCAAGATTGGCAGGGCCGTGGCGCAAAGCGCGAAACGCAGCCTCTTTGGTCGCAGCCAAGAGTCCGCATCGGATCAGGGGTTTCGAGCAAAGCTGCGGGAGTTGGCCGCTCGTCAAACTCATCTGACGTTCATGTGCTCAAAAGGCGATCCGTTGCTCGAGGATCTGCGCCAGGCCGGAGGAAAAGATTTCAGACAGCTTTGCGCTCAGCGCCGCGTGGCTTGTGAAATCATTTCAGGAACCGATCACACGTTTAGTTCGCTCTCCGATCAGGAAAGATTGGTGGAAGCGGTTCTTCGACGCGCCAGCGTCGCGGCTTCCGTTGCGAAGCTAAAAGTCCAAACCCCTGAACTTACCTCCAGCCCTGCAGGCGCTCTCTCTTCCCACGACCGGCAGGGTTTTGTCACAGGCTGATGAAGCCAATCCATTAATAAGAAGAAGACTGAAGCCTCTGTGTCCATTCGGTAAACCATCATGCAAATGCTGAAATTCCCCGCGACCTCCGAACGTCATACTGCCAGCTTTCCCGCAGCGTACGTTCATGCTGCTTCCCCCGCGCTGACGATAGGACCGGCCAGGCAAGAAACGGACTTCTATAGCCAGTATGCCTGGGCTCTGAACGCATTTCCCAAGATTCGGGAAGTGGTGGGCCATCTCACTGAAGAGCTGAGCAAGCTGGAGAGCCTCAAGGGCTGGCAGAAGCATGAAGTGATCACAAACATCTTTCTGCTCTCCTGCTCCATTACCGACACGATTGACGACTACGTCGCAGGCACTACCTACGATCTTTCCAAGGTCGGCCAGGCATTTCCCCTTGCCGCCGCTCCCGTTCACGTTCTTAACCGGATCTTTGCTGCGGGGCGCAGAATGCGGGAAGCGCGATTTTCGTGTTTGCGAGCTTGGAACGAAGAGTGGCGGTCAGCGGTTACCGGCTTTCTGCGCGCCGCGATGGTCGGGGATGTCGAGCAAGAAGAGCTCTTGCAGCATCGGGCAAGGCTGGCCGGTTTCCTGCCTCCGAGGTTTCCAAAGGGATTGTGGAACGCTCGTCCTAAAATGCCGGCATTCTTCCGTTCCAGGGACTTTGCCCCCGCGGACTGCCTTGAACTCGGGAAAAAGTTTCTCGAGCGCTTTCCTGAGTGTGAACGGCCGGCCATGGTCATGGGGTTGCGGACCGCGGGCTCGTTTCTGGCGCCGCTGTTGTGCGCGTATCTTCGTGCGCGATTTCCAGCCGTGGACTGGGTCGCGGTCCGTCCTAAGAAGGGCCTGGCCTCGTGGGAGCTGCATGCGCTTTGGCAGGCCGCGGGCCGTCGGGCGCGCGCGCTGGTCATCGATGAGTCCATCCACTCAGGACAGACCCTCATCGCAGCAGTTGAGTTGTTGCGGCGAGCCGGCTTCAGGGACGACGACATCGTAGTGTTGAACCCCGCCGAGCCGGCCTTTCCGGATTGGAAAGACTCTCACGTAGTCCAGTCGTTAGGCAAAGTTCACACCATCACGCTGGAGCCGGCAGACCGATCCAAGCAGCGTTTCCTGGATTCAGACTCGGTGAAATCTTTGCTCCATGAATTCTTCGAAGCGTGCGGCTGTAGGAACACGCGAGTCGTGCCTGTGGCCGAGGTCGAGAGCATCGATTCCGAATGGCGGAGCGTTCCTGAACGAGTTGACGTTCGGCTTAAACGGCTCTATGAGGTTCATCTGCGAGACACTGCCGGTGAGGAGAGAATTTGCCGCGTGCTGGCTAAGAGCGTGGGTTGGGGCTGGCTGAGCTACCACGCGTTCCAAATAGGCCAGGCGCTCTCGGAGTTTGTTCCACCGATACTGGGATTACGCGAGGGAATTCTCTATACCGAATGGCTGGCACCAGAACACAACGGGCATGCAGCGGTTCCGTCCCGTAAGTTGATCATCGAAACTCTGGCCTCTTATGTAGCGGCGCGAACCAGGAACTTGAAGCTCGATAGCAATCTCACGCCGGACTTGGTTCGAGATGGCCGTCATAAAGGTTTGGAAATGCTGGCGGGCGCGCTGAGCCGCGCCTACGGTTCAAGAGTGGCCGCCGCCGCCGAGCGGTTCCGCATCGAGGAGAAGCTCTCCAGAAGCTGCAGGTTGTCCGTCTTGACGGACAGCAAGATGGCGCCGGTGGAATGGCTCTCCCTTGGCTCAAAGGTCAGGAAGACGGACTACGAGCATCACGGGCAGGGAAAAAACGAACTAGGTATGACGGATCCCGCCTACGATCTCGCGGATGCGGTTTTCCATTCTGAGTTCTCTGGCCAGGAGGAGCGGCAGCTTATCGACAAGTACGTGGCTGAGAGCGGCGATGGCGAAGTGGACGAACGGCTCTTCTTGAACAAGGTGCTGGCCGGCCTATGGGCTCAAAACTTGGCAACGTTGGGTTTGCAAAATCCCCGGCTCGCCGAGCAGCGGCACGGGTTTCACAAGCAATACACTCGCGCCTGGAACTTTCTGGTGGGCCAAACCGTTCGCGAGTGCGGCAAGTTGTGCCGGGTTTCTAAAAAGGTGTGCTGGCACAGCCCATTGGTGGTGCTCGACATCGATGGCGTTCTGGAGAGAATGGTGTTCGGCTTTCCTTCCACGAGCGCGGCCGGCATCAAGGCGCTTTCACTGTTCGCGAGTCACGGATTCACAGTCGCGGTGAACACCGCCCGTACGCTCGGTGAAGTTAAGGAATACTGCGCCGCGTATGGTCTTGCTGGCGGAGTAGCAGAGTACGGAGGTGTCATTTGGGACCACGTAAATAGGAGGCAGATCAACCTAGTGGACGCAGAATCAATGAGGCAGATAGGAGAAGCGCAGCGAGCCCTCGGCGGGATTCCCGGCGTCTTTGTGAATGAAGACTACCAGTGCTCGCTGCGCGTGTTCACTTATCATAATGGCAGAACCATGCCCCTGCCTCGTTTCATGCCACAGGACCTGCTGACAAAACTGAAGTTAAACAAGCTTCAGGTGCATCACACAGGCTTGGACACGGCCATCACTGCCCGGGAGAGCGATAAGGGCAAGGGCCTGCTCGCGCTTCTTTCCGTCGCTGGGATCGTCCCTGCTGATGTCACGGTGGTCGGCGATTCGGAGCCTGATCTCGCGATGTTTCGTGTTGCCGGCCGCTCCTTTGCTCCGGGAAACATTTCTTGTCGCAGAGAAGCGCAGCTTCTCGGATGCCAGATCGCAAAGGCATCATATCAACCTGGATTACTGGAGATTGCTCGCAGAATTGCTCATCCAGGAGGCGGGACTTGCGGCCGGTGCCATGCTGTCGAGTCCAGTTGGTGGAACGATAGCCGGCTCTTTCCGTCTTTGTTGCAAACCGCGGATCAGAAACCACTCTCCTTGCTGTTTCGGTATTGCTTAGATCCTTCATTCCTGAAAGTTTTTCGCAAGTAGCTCGCGGCGCTCTCGCGACCGGAAGAGTGCGTCATGAGTCAAAGTCCGGCAAACATGTCCCAAGGATTTTCTGCAACCAACCTGGATTCGCCGAATCTGGATTTCGTGCGCGCCAACGCTGTTCTCATGGTGGTGGTCTTCCATGTTTTAGGGTTCTTTGGGATCAAGCAGGCGGGCCCATTCAGTTTGGAAGCCATGGGACATCTGGGTGTGCTCGTCTTCTTCGTGCATACATGTCTGGTGTTGATGTTTTCTCTGGAGCGACAACTGGAAAGGTTTGGGCGTCGTCGTTTTTTTCTGGCATTCATGGTGCGGCGTTGCTTTCGCATTTATCCCCTGAGCCTTCTGACGGTAGCTGTCATAGCCGTCTTTAAACTGCCCCTGGCAGGGCATCCATGGAGCATGCATTGGTCACTCATGAGCGGACGGGATATTGTGTCGAATCTCCTGCTGGTTCAGAATTTCACGGGCAGCACGTCAATTCCGGCTCCGCTTTGGAGTCTTCCTTTAGAGATGCAGATGTATCTCTTGTTGCCGTTCCTGTTCCTTTTGGCCAGAAAGTTGGAATCGGCTTTGATCCTCGCGGGACTTTGCCTGTCGGTGACCGCCGCGCTTAGTGTGTGGATGCACTTTGGCCACGGTTACCATTTGCAGTATGTTCCATGCTTTTTGCCGGGCATTCTGGCTTACAAACTTTCGCTTCGCCAAGGACCGGGCTGGGCATTCCCCGGATTGGCAGCATTGCTGTGGATCTGCCTGGCCGTGTACATGTTGTTGGGCACAACTCACGCCGGCTGGATTGTTTGCTTTACGCTAGGCGCGGCGATACCTCAGTTTGCCGACATGTCCAGCCGCTGGCTGGGGCGCGCCAGTCATCTCGTTGCCAGGTACTCGTATGGTATTTATTTGACGCATTATTTTTGCCTCTGGCTCGCCTTCGTCAAACTCCAATTTCTTCCCAAGGCGGTTCAAGGATTCGTCTTTGCAGGTGTGGTGTGGTTGATACCGGTCATTCTGTATCACTTCCTGGAGCAGCCTCTGATCAACGTTGGTAGAAGGCTGGCGGAGGAGGGTCTGATTTCTTCACCTGCGGAGGCACTCGCCAGCAGGGCCGCGTAATCCTTCGCTCGACGTTTGCAACGGGAATTAATCTCTTATGCTTCGCCGCGTCTTCAATGCTGCCAATGCGATCCTAGTCGCACACTTGATCGTACGCTTCGGCGCGTTGTTCCTGGTACCTCTGTACCTGAAATACTGGTCTGCCGGTTTGTACGGAGAGTATCTGGCTCTGTTTGCAGTGGTCAGCTATTTCACGAGCCTTGACATCGGCATGCAACAGGCGGCGGTCAACCGGCTGACGCAGGCATACGCCAAAGGCGATCTCGCAGAATATCGGTCGGTTCTGGATACGGCTGTGGCCTTCTATCTCATACTTGCTGCCGCAGCCACTTGTTTGGTCGCGGGTGTCGCACATCTGCTGCCGATTCCCCGATGGATCGGCTTAAGGCTGACGAACCCAGCAACGGCGCAGGCAGTCCTGATATTGCTGGCCGCGTATACGGTGTGGTCCATGCCCATGCGACTCATCAGTGCGACCTATCAAACGATGGGCAATATGGCGCGCTCGCAATGGATCGCCAACGCGCAACAGCTCCTGGTGGTGCTTCTGTCGGCAGCTGTACTGCTTTTCGGCGGCAAAATGCTGGCCACGGCTTCAGCGCAGTTGTTGACAGTGGCCCTGGTGGTTGGGTTTGTCCTGTTCGAGACTCGGAAGCGGTTCCCCGGATTCTTCCCCGGCCTATCGCAGGCGCGCCTGTCCGTGCTGATGGAGCTGGCGCATCCTAGCATGCTTTTTGCGCTGCTGTTGGCGGGCAACCTGATTGCGTATCAGGGAAGTACGCTTCTAATCTCGGCGACGATGGGCAGCGTCGCCGTAGTCATACTCTCCATCAGCAAAGCCATCATTGATGTAATACGCCAGGCGCTCTACAGCATCACGCTGGCGTTGTGTCCGGAGTTCGCCAGAATGGAAGCCCGCGGCGAATGGGAGGACCTGCGCCGGACCCACCGCCTGGTCGTGGCCGCAACCGGCGCTATCACGCTGGCTCTCTCTGCCGCGCTGTGGTACGAGGGCCCACAGGTCATTACCTTGTGGACGCATGGGAGAGTTGAGCCGGACGTGATGTTGCTTCGGCTTTTCCTGATCCTCCTGGTCTTGCAGACGCCCTGGGCTGCCAGTTCAACGGTGGCAACCGCGACCAACCGCCACCACGCCCAGGCCGTTGGCTATTTCTTCGCTGCGATTTCCGGTGTCAGTTTCATCGCGGCCTTAGAGCGCTATCTCGGTATTTGGGCCGTGCCGGTGGGTCTTGCCTTTGGTGAGGCGCTGGGGTGCTATCACTTTGTGATCAAAGCTACGTGCCGGATGATCGGCGAGCCTTACGCTGCTTTTGCGTTGCGCTTCTGGCTGGGTTTTGCCGTGGTCGCCGCGGCCGTGCTTGCGACTGCGGGGACCATCCATTCCACTATAGCGGGACTGACGTTGGTGCGCTGGTGTGTCATGGGAGTGTTGACCCTGGCCGTGAGCGCCATCTGCGCCTGGCGCGTGTGGCTTACTCACGACGACCGTGCTGTCCTGCGGCCTAAACTTCGCCCTGTTCTGAAACTCTCCGGCGCGCGAGCGTGAGAAGGACTTGGCCCAGTTGCTATGTTGATGGGCGCAATCTTTGATATGGACGGAGTCGTCGTGGATAGCCACGCGGCTCACATCCGTACATGGAAAAAGCTCTTGTTGTCTTTGGGCAAATCCCTCAGCGACGCGGAGCTTGACTTTGTCCGTCAAGGTATCAAGAGACAGGAAATCCTTCGACATTTTCTGGGCGACCTCGAGGACGAGCAAGTTCAGGCATATTGTCGCGAGAAGGATCAGCTGTTTCAAAGCGAAGTCGAAACCATCAAGCTGGTTCCCGGCGCGCGGGCGCTGCTGGAGGACTTAAAGTGCGCCGGCGTACCAACGGCCTTAGCTACTTGTGGCAGCACGACCAGGGTATACGAGCTGCTGTCTCGTCTGCGGCTCGAAAATTATTTTACCTCGATAGTGACCGGGGACGAAGTTGCGGTCGGCAAGCCTCACCCTGAGGTTTTCTACAAGGCCGCCGAACGACTGGGCGTTCATCCGGCTGAGTCTGTCGTCTTCGAAGACTCCGTGTCGGGAGTCCAAGGTGCCAAAGCAGCAGGCATGAAGTGCGTGGGGATTACGGATCGCCCGTATGCACCCGCGCTTCTGCAGGCGGGAGCCGACCATGTTCTGCCGGATTTGTCCGGCATTTCATGGATCGAGGTACAGAAGCTTCTTGCACGGCGCAGCAAGCAACATCATGAAACCCGTCCGCGTAATGCTTTTCTCTAGCACGCGGCCATCGCGCGCGTGGAGAATCGCCGAGAGAATCTCGAGTGCAATGCCATGCGCCGAAGTCTGCGGGATTGTCCAGCACGCCTGGCGGCAACTCCCTTGGGTCGAGCGGCTGATTGCTACTGGTAATTTCGATGGCGTTGATTGCCAGGGATGGTTACCCTCGCAAGCAGGTCAATGGATTCGCAAGGCCCTGCGCGAGGTGGTGCACTGGGCCATCTGGTGCGCTCACGGTTGCCCACGAGGCGCGGGCGTAAAAGCGACTTTCACAGAGGCCGACTTGGCCGCGCAGTGCCATCAGAGCGGCCGGCCTCTTCTGCGCGTGGACGACTTCAAGGGCGGGAACATTACCGAGTTTGCTCGTCAGCAAGGCGCCGACCTCATTGTTGTTCTCGGGCAGCCCATCCTGAGCTCAGCGTTGTTGGATGTTCCATCGCTCGGTTTGCTTCGGACTGTGGTTCGTCGCGATTTCGATCGTAACACTGCACTGTTTCAGGAAGGAACGGAACTCGCGGTTGAATATTTCGCAAGAGGATCAAGAAGTGCGTGCAATCTTGCAGCGGTAAGTCTTCCGCTCCAGACTTACGACGGTCTCTTCGGCATCACACTGAAAACAGATCTCATCGCCGATGACCTGTTGCTGCAGGCGGCCAAGAGCCTTGAGGAGGGAAATTCGACACGCGCTTCGAAAGAAGTAAAGGAGTGGGCGGAAACAATTCTAGCTCCCTGTCTTGATCAATTTGGCCCCTCGTCGGCTCAGTCCCCCGCAATAAAGGCGCTTTTTCGTCAGCGTTATCGTTCGATCGCAAAATTGTGCGTGCAGTCGCTGCTGGGCTTGCCCTGGATCATGGTCCGCAATTGGCCTCGCCGCTGGCGTGGAAGGTACCCGGTGCTGATTCTGGCGCATCATTTGGTGTCGGACCGTCCTCACCGCATGGGAACGCCCACCGAGAACTTTTGGCGCCAGGTGCGGTTCTTGCAGAGGCATTACCGGATCGTGAGTCTGTCGGAAGCCGACAGGCTGCTGCGTTCGGGGCGCGTCAGTACGCCGACGGTAGTGCTCACTTTCGACGACGGCTATGCCGACAATTTCATTTCTCTTCGTGCTGTGGCGGAGGAGACCGGAATAACAGTCGCAATGTTTGTTGCCACGCAGCCGATTGAAGTCCATAGGGAGTTCGCCCACGATCTGGCCGCCGCAACCAGAGGTTTCTTCCCGCTGACGTGGGACCAAGTCCGGAACTGGGATGGGCGGTCTGTTGAGTTTGGCAGCCACACGCGTACTCACGCTAATTGCGGCACCGGCGATCGAAACCTCCTGGAGACCGAGATTATCGGCTCCAGAGGCGACCTTGAAATGCGTTGTGGCCGTTCTGCAAGTTTCTTTGCTTTTCCTTTTGGCAAACCCGAAAACATGTCGGCGCCGGCGATGGACATGGCAGCTTCGACCTACTCGATTTTCCTCTCCGCTTTCGGTGGAGAAAACCTGCCTTGCAAGGGCGGCGGCCGGCAACACTTAGTCCGCAAAGGCTTTTATTCCCACCCGTGGGAGCTGGAACTGGAAATGCAGTCCGTTTTCGACGTGGTGCAAAACAGCAAGTCGAGAATCAAGCGTTCGTTACGCAGTTTCCGTCCAGCACCGGCAACCGAGAAATCATGAAGCGATGGCTATGGACCATCTTTTATGCATGCCTGCTGATATTGGCTCAGCTTCCGCGTTTTCG
>Ga0126384_10002070_pt1 | contig 12090 bp, 9 predicted proteins | sample PanSoiMetPlot_36_FD_92543 | JGI IMG/M metagenome (GOLD analysis project Ga0126384, IMG submission 92543) | Tropical forest soil microbial communities from Panama - MetaG Plot_36 | ecosystem: Environmental > Terrestrial > Soil > Tropical forest > Bulk soil | place: Panama | collected 2016-02-17 | reverse complement strand
TTTCTGTGAAATCGACTGCCACCTGGCGTATTCGGTCGTTGATGTCCAGCAGAAGAAAACTATTGGTAATCCGGGGAATCAAACAACCGCTGATGGAAATTTCTATGTCATAACAGTGAAGACCCGTTTTGACGAGAACACAATTAGCCGGACACGCGGCAATGGACCTTTGACTCCTAACAGTCGGGTTCTTTCGATCACTGATGATCAAGGACGAACTTTTGTGCCCTCATTAGCAGGTGAGGACGCTGTATGCCAAACCGAAGGCCTTGGAACACCGCTGACCACAGCATTGCGTCCCGGTGAGTCATACCTGACAACGATTGTTTTTGATCTCCCGGCAGACATTCATCACCCCACGCTGCTCATGCGCGAAGGCGAGTGGGTCACGCATTTTGTGATCGGGCATGAGAACAGTCCATTGCATAAGAAAACTCGGTTCCAGCTCGCCGTGTGAGAAATGGAGCAACCTGTAGGTCGCACGCGTGTCACCTGTGGATCACCACATTGTCGTGCCTGATCCCTCGCGTCGACAATAGTTAAAAATGCGAATTTCGAATTGTGATAGGTCCTATAAGTCAAATTTGTCTTATAGGTCGGTGTTTATAGATAAAGGAGCAAGTCCATGGTGAAACGGATAGTCGCTATCGTGTTCATTTTTGTTTGCACGTCTGTGGCGTGGGCCATTCTGGGAGGAACGATCTTCTCGCGTACATATTCGTCGGATGCTGTTTCGCAGAACCGTGTGGCTTCCACTTGGGGTGCGCCGCAAAAGCAGGCGCCACCTGATGCTTTTTACAAAACCATCGTCACAAAACAGAAAGAGACGATTGAGAACAACAAGACCCAGATCAAAAAAGTGGACGAGGAAGTGATCACAGAAATTCCTTTGGAAAGCAGTTCCATCGACGTTCGGCTGGACCTCGAACACCGTCAGAAGGGCCTGCTCTGGTATAACACCTACACAGTTGGTTTTCAGGGTGACTATGGGTTTAGAAACACAACCGATAAGGAACAGACCGTTGAGTTTGTGCTCAAGTTTCCGACTACACAAGCGATTTATGATGACCTCATTTTCAAGGTTGATGGTCAGGATGTGCAGGTTACAAATCACGACAACATGGCGAGTGCGACGGCAAAAATCGACGCCGGGCGTAGCGCCCTGCTTCACGTCGGATATCGCTCACAAGGCTTAAACGAGTGGCGCTACAGTTTCGGCGGTGACAACGTGGCGCAAGTGAAAGATTTCAACTTGCGGATGAGAACGAATTTCAAAGACATCGATTTTCCGGACAACACCTTGTCACCTTCACTAAAACGCGAAAACGACAACGGCTGGGATCTAAGTTGGTCATTCAAGAACCTGCTGTCCGGGTATCAGATTGCAATGGTGATGCCTGAGAAACTCCAGCCCGGACCGTTAGCTGGCAAAATCAGCTTCTTTGCACCTGTCTCACTATTCTTCTTCTTTTTCCTAATGTTCATCATAACGACGATGCGTGGGTTGGAGCTTCACCCGATGAACTATTTCTTCCTTGCTGCGGCATTCTTCTCTTTTCACTTGTTGCTTGCTTACCTGGTGGATCATGTCTCGATTCATGTCGCCTTCGCGATTTCGGCGGCCGTGTCGGTTTTTCTGGTGATTAGCTATCTTCGTCTGGTTGTGGGGATGCGCTTCGCTAGCCGTGAGGCAGCGTTGGCACAGTTTGTCTATCTGGTGATGTTCTCATATGCGTTTTTCCTTCAGGGATTCACGGGCCTGGCGATCACCATCGGATCAGTTTTGACACTGTTTGTTGTAATGCAGGTTACTGGTCGCATCCGCTGGGCAGATAAATTCGCCCTCAAGCCGGTTGAGCACCCGACTGGTCAATTGGGATGAGGTTGTTAATAACTTCATCTCCCTGTCGTTTTCATCATGGACGGGAGGGCAAGCTTGAAGTGTTGTTTTCGACTCGTTTAGTGTGATTTTCGTGGATGAATTTCCGGCTGCCGAAGATGATTCGAAATCAGACTTAAGAACACGAGACACCACAAGATTTCCTGGCTGAAATCCTCTCAAACTTTGGATCTCATTCCGTCGTACACACCCAACGAGGCTGAGTTTTTTCGGCGTCTAAAGGTTCCCTTATGAAGGCGTTCTTCTCTTTCTACTCCGATGCGTTAAAGATTGCCTTGCAGTCGATTTTCGCTCACAAACTGCGGGCGTTTCTTACGCTGATTGGGATAATCATTGGTGTCGCCTCAGTTGTTGCGGTGGGTGCCTCCATCAGTGGCCTGAATACGTACGTTATCGAAAAAGTGGGGAAGATCCTGGGCACGAATCACTTCATGATCGCGCGTATGGCATTTTCCGGTCGTATGTCGGATGAGGAATTTGAACGGCGTAACCGCCGGAACAAACGCATCAACTGGGACGATTACGAGTGGGTCCGCGATCACTGTGCTTCCTGTTCAGAAATCGGAGCCGAGGTAGGTGGCCAAACGGATCTGAAACAGGACGGTATCGAATTTCCTGGAGCGATCGTTTTCGGCGCTACGGCGAACATGGTTGACATTGAAGACAAGGAAATTGCTGAAGGCCGGTTCATCTCTCCTGATGAAGTGCAACGTTCGGCGTTGGTCGTCGTTCTTGGCGGCGACATAAAAGACAAGTTCTTTCCCAATACAAACGCCATTGGCAAGACTTTAAAGGTGCGCGGCATGCCGATGCGCGTTGTTGGCGTTGAAGAGAAGCGCGGTTCGTTCTTCGGTGATTCAATAGATCGTCACGTCTACATTCCAGTCACTACACATCTACAAATTTTTGGAAGGAACGGACTTCAGATTCATGGCAAAAGCCGAAGCCGTGAAGATTTCCAGGCAGCGATTGAAGATGCACGCGTGGCGATGCGCAATAAACACCGGTTGAAGGGAAATGAAGAAGATGATTTCGGACTGGTGAACGTGCAGGAACTCAACAATCAGATCGACGAATTTACAGGCAGCATTGCGAAGGTGGTCATCCCAATTACTGCGATAACGCTGCTGGTGGGTGGAATCGTCGTGATGAACATCATGCTTGTAAGCGTAACGGAACGGACGTTCGAAGTGGGTTTGAGAAAAGCTGTTGGTGCTACCAAACGGCAGATTTTGATGCAGTTTCTGATCGAATCAGGATTACTTTGCGCGCTCGGAGGTATTCTCGGCCTGTTGCTGGCGTGGGGTGTCTGTGTCGCCATTACTGTATTGGCGCAAATCACGATGACAATAACTCCAGGCTACATATTGCTGGCACTTGTGGTTTCAGGCGGCGTCGGAATGATTGCGGGAATTTATCCGGCGTTTAAAGCTGCGCGGCTGGATCCGATTGTGGCGTTGACGCAGACGGTTTAAAGAATGTCGAATTTCGAAAAGGGATTTCGAATTTTGTATAGGACCTACAGGACTTATAGGACCTATTTATTGTTATGAAAATCAGATTTCCAAAAGGAGTACTTGGTGAGACGATTAGGATGGCGCTCGATAGCGTCCGCTCGCACAAGTTTCGCAGCTTTCTTACCGTGCTTGGCATTGTCATCGGTGTGTTTACGGCAATCGTTATTGCTTCAATTCTCACCGGACTCAGGCAGAACATAATCGCCATCATAGAAGAGTACGGCACGAACAACATCTATGCCTTTCACCTCTCAACAGGACCGAGCGTCAGCATCGATCGGTCTGAACGGACTCGCAAACCATTAACCTTTGCAGATGCCGAAGCGATCAAGGAACATGCAAGCGCTGTTGAAGACGTCGCCACCGTTGCGCCCAACGTGGGTTACAGCGGTGGACCATTCGACGACAACATTACGTATGAGGGCCATAACTACCGTTGGGGCAACACTCAGGGTGTCACCGCGAACTATGCAAACATTGTCAATATCGCGTTAAGAGAAGGCCGTTTCATTACCGAATTGGATGACCAACAACGCAGCAACGTTATGGTGATTGGCGTAAATGCCGCTGATGCGCTTTTTCCTGGGCGGGAAAACAACATTGCCGGCACGCAGGTGAGAATGGGCGGCTACAACTTTGAAATTGTTGGTGTTCTGGAAAAGCGGAAAGCGGGCTTCTTCGGAGAGAACGAAGAGGACAATGCTGTCTTTATTCCTTTTCGTACGGCTCAGAAGATCGCCCCGGCTCGAGGTTACGTGCTGCTGATAATCAAGGGGCGTTCGACTCAGCTGACTGAAGCACTAACTCAATCCGAAGAGATCCTGCGCCGGCGGCGTAATGTTAAATTTGGTGCCCCAAATAATTTTGATATCAAGACTGCGGACAAATTTATTGAACAGTTCGACAGTATCTTCGCAATGGTCGGTCTGCTAGCTATAGCCATTTCGTGTTTGGGTCTATTGGTAGGCGGCATAGGCGTGATGAATATCATGCTAGTAAGCGTCACTGAACGAACCAAAGAGATAGGAATTCGCAAGGCTATTGGCGCGCGGAGACGCGATATTGTTCGTCAGTTTCTTTTTGAAGCTATGACGCTGACGTTTTTCGGTGGAGTGCTCGGCGTTATTCTTGCGGTTGGAATCAGTAAACTTGTGATGTTTCTTGTTCCGCAGCTTCCTGCTTCAATTCCTACCTGGGCTGTTGTAACCGGACTTTCAGTATCGGTTGGTGTAGGTTTGATTTTCGGCGTTTGGCCAGCGCGAAAAGCCTCACGTTTGGATCCGATTGAGTGTCTGCGTTACGAGTAATCAATCTCGATGGAAGTTCACAAGTAGAAATAGAACAGTCGGGAAGGGGGCGATCGACGGGGTCAGGTAGTAGGCATCAACCACAGCGGGGGCGCGCTGGTTGTCGCTGTCGCAAGATGAGTGTAGCGACCGCTTGCCCCTTCCTTACTGTTCTATTCAGACTTGAACCATCAACTTGAGGGTCGTTTGTAATATAACTCAAAATGGGGCGCGTTGAATGTACGGCACCTTGAGCTTAGCGACTGGCCCCTTCCTGACAGTTCTTTCTTTTTTTGTTGACAAATAAGATGCAGTTTCCATTTACTGGCTGCGCATGAGGAATGACCATCGCGATCTCGTGAAAGAGTTTCTCACTTATGTTCGGGTTGAGAAGGGCCTCTCCCCTCACACTGTTGAAGGTTATGGTCGCGATTTAACAAAACTCGTTGGCTGGGCTCAGAAGTTAGGAGCTCGTATTGAAAATCTGACTCGCACGGACCTCAGAAAATGGATTGCCTCGTTATCTCGTGAAGGCCTCTCACCACAGTCTATCTCCAGAGCAGTCAGCGCTACGCGGGGCTTTTTCAAATTTCTCACGCTCGATGGGCATATCACCAAACTACCGACTGAGGAACTCGACACGCCCCAGCTGTCTAGTCATTTGCCGCGCTTCTTAAGCGAAGACGAAACCAATAAGCTGCTTCAAGCTCCTGATATTTCCACTGAGCGCGGCGTGCGCGACCGAGCAATATTAGAGCTAATGTACGCTGCGGGCCTGCGCGTGTCAGAGTTAACTAGTCTTAAACAGACGGATGTTGATTTGCTTGCGGGTTTGGTCGTCCTGCACGGAAAGGGTAGCAAAGAGCGTCGTGTGCCCATCGGCAAGAGCGCTATTCACTGGTTGCAGCGATATTCAGAGACAAAGGCGGCCTATGGGAAATCAACTGCCTTAAACTTCTTTTTGCATCGCGGCAAAGTCATGACCAGACACGTAGTCTGGGCGATGATTAAGCAGTACGCAGAGCGATGTGGTTTTGAGGAAATCTCACCGCATACATTGAGGCACAGTTTTGCTACCCATCTACTTCAGCACGGTGCAGATTCACGCTCAGTGCAGGCGCTGCTGGGCCACAGCGATATTTCCACTACACAGATTTACACGCATATCACCGACCGTCATCTTCGCGCAGCTTACGATCGTCATCATCCACGGTCGCAACGCACCAAGAGCACGCAACAGTCATAATTTCTTGCTTCGCAACTCTCGCGCGAGTTGAATACGCTTCTCGAGTTCTTCTTTTGCTTCCGGGTTCAGTAGAAGGCAGCGATCGAAGTCCTTCTGAGCATCAGCATCCCTGCCAAGAAGGAGAAAAGTTAAACCTCTGTTCATGCACGCCACATCCAGCTGTGGATCCAATTCCAGGGCGCGGTTAAAATCGTTGATGGCGCGCGAAAAGTCCGTCTGGTCCATGAACGTCGTACCACGGCCCTGATAAGCCAACGCAAAATCCGGTTGCAGTTCGATACATCGATTGAAATCCTGCATCGCCCTGTCATAATCCTTTTTCACCAGAAAAGCATAGCCGCGATGATAGTACGCAACCCATAGCCGATCATCGAGCGCAATGGCCTTGTTTAAATCCTCAATAGCTCCATCAGTATCTCCAAGGTCATGCCGCAGCGCGCCACGATCGTTGTAGGCCTCGATAGACTTTGGATCAATCTTTAGGGCTCGATCAAAATCGCTTAGGGCTTCTTGAAGATCCTTTTTGGCTCGACGAGCCGCACCACGATTGAGGTAAGCCGCCGCCAACCCAGGACTAATCTTCAGCGCCTGATTGCAATCTTGGATCGCTCGTTCAAATTCGTGCAGGTTATACAAAACGAAGCACCGGTTGGTATAAGCCCTGGCTGTGAACGGATCGATGATAGTGATTGTGTCTGCTTCCGGTTCAGCATCAGTAAATCCGAGAACCACCGGCTGGTCCTTATAATGGCTAGTTCTCGTGCCACCTGGCCGCGAACTCAGCTCGATCGCTTGAGTGAATTCTTCCATCGCCGCAAGCCAGTTGCCTTCTTTGACTCGTTTTTCACCTTCATGATAATGGCGAATCGCCGCGCTGGGCGTTTGTGCTTGGATCCGACAATGAGTTACAGAAATCAGGGCGAAAACAAGACACGTGAGAAATCTGAAATACCGCATCGTGCGCCTCCTTGCGGATCGAGGCGACGGCTACGTTGTACGCTTGGATTGGTCAGGGAGACAGCGCAAAACGGCGTCACCTTATGAGACCTAGTTCTGAAAGAGCGAAGAGTTGAACCGCGGTCTCTGGTGCGCTAAGATGCAAGTGCTGACGATACATCTTTAGTGTGCCTCAAAGGCCGCCAAATTTGTGTTGTCCTGAGGCCTCGTTACTATCGCAAGTAGTAGCGAGGCTTTTCATTCATGCGAGATCCTCAACAATAAAACGCGGACATGAACCAAAAGTTACATGAAATTTTGGGGCCTCAATAAGTCAAACACCACAGCCTGGGTATTTGTGTCAGAAACTAGATGCGGTTTGGTGGGCCCGTGAAAACGTCAATCGCTTATACGAAACTAAGGGAATGACGTTCCCGAATTTTTGTTAAGTTAAACCAGAGTCAGTAGTCAGGAGTCACAGCCCGCCGTGGTGATTCATGTGGGCTTTGCCTCAAAAGTCAGTTGATACGGCACAGCCACCGCCTCACAGCAGTTCACCTGCTCGTCCAAAAAAGGACGAGCGTATACAGGTATGAAACTGAGTGGGTCGTGATGTTAGCATGTTCGTAAGTCTCAGGTCGTGAAGGCCGGTTGCCGATTGGTGCTTTACTTGCCCGTACAGCAGTTTGGTCTCAGGGCTGGCGTTTAGATCATTGGTGACGTAGTCATTCGCGAGAATGGTTACGATCCCGTTAAGGAGATTGCGATATTCGTCCCCTGCGCCTGTGACGTTAATTTTCATACCCAAAGTTAGGAGTCCAACGAATGTCACGACGCAATCAGCCAAAGCAATTCAAGACAGTTGATCTACCGGAGCAGCTACAACAAGTAAACCTAAATGCCGCGGGGATTGACGTGGGATCGGATCGACATGTAGTAGCCGTACCCAACGGTCGTGATGATGTTTCGGTTCGCGAGTTTGGGGCCTTCACTGCTGATCTCCATGCTTTGGCAGATTGGCTTAGTAAGTGCGGCATTACTACAGTGGCCATGGAATCAACCGGCGTGTACTGGATCCCGCTGTTCGAAGTGTTGGAGCAGCGCGGGTTTGAAGTCAAGCTGGTCGATGCGCGGCAGGTCAAGAATGTTTCGGGTCGCAAGTCAGATGTCCTTGATTGTCAGTGGCTACAGCAGCTTCATACGTATGGACTTTTAGCAGGCGCGTTTCGGCCTGCTGATCAGGTCTGTGTGTTGCGCGGCTACATGCGGCAACGAGAAATGCTGGTGCAAGCGGCGTCGATGCATATTCAACATATGCAAAAAGCACTCCAGCAAATGAACCTGCTCTTACACAACGTCGTTTCCGATATCACCGGGGTCACCGGCATGAAGATCATCAAAGCCATTATTGCTGGTGAACGTAATCCGAAGGTGCTAGCCAAGCTTCGCGACTATCGTTGTCACAGTTCAGCTGCCACCATTGCCAAATCGCTAACGGGAAATTATCGGGAAGAACACCTCTTCGCACTGACGCAAGCAGTGTCTTTGTACGAAACATATCAAACCAAGATTGGTGAATGTGAAGCAGCTATTGCGGGCTATCTCAACAATCACCAAAAACGTACTGATGAAGAGCCACCACCAGCAGATAAATCGAGCCGCGACCGAGACCGCATGCGTGGTGGCGTTGATGTTCGCAGTCAGCTTTACCGCATGACTGGTGTTGATCTTTTCAATCTGCCAGGCATGGGGGCGGACACACTACTTACACTTGCCGGTGAAGTAGGCTTCGATATGACACCGTGGAAGAGCGAAAAACATTTCACCTCCTGGCTTGCTTTGTGTCCAGGCACTAAGAAATCCAATCGTAAGATCCTGAGTCGCAAAACCAAGCGGAGCGCTAACCGTGCTGCGGCCGCATTCCGTATCGCCGCCGCTAGCCTCAGCCGCAGCAAAACCGCTTTGGGTGCTTTCTATCGTCGCATCAAACTACGAGTCGGCCCTGCTGAAGCTGTCACAGCCACCGCCCGTAAAATCGCGGTCCTCTATTATTCCCTACTCAAGTACGGTTCTCATTACGTTGAAATCGGGCAAGCGGCTTACGAACAGAAATACCAACAGCGTCGCCTCCATTCTCTTCAAAAACAAGCACTTGCTATGGGTTACCAGTTAATACCGGCAACGAGCAGTTTCTAAGGAGACGGCAAAGCCGAAGCGATGCATGCTGACTTTTCAGGCAAAGCCGTTGCGCTCCTCACGACAAGGACGCGCCTACAGAATTAGAGCGGCACCAGTTCAGTCGTTGTGTCGCGACGTTTCTTGTTTTTGAAGCCTTGGACATATTTGAGCGATGCTGGCGTGGTGTATTTTTCAGCGTAGGCTCGTTCAACAGCGTCCTTCAGACGCTCACTGCGTGTGAAGACTGCGCGCACAGCAATAGTGCGACCGTTCACCTCAATCTCGCCGCGTGGCTCTTCGAGAAACGTGCGATACCAGCTTCTCGGCATCAAGCTCCAGGAGCGAACAAATACTCGGCCTTCAATTACAACAGCCCAAATGCCAATCATTCGATGCGGCTTACTGCCCGCGCGTATGCGCAGGATTTTATCTTCCCGAATGGCAGTAAGCATGGTCTTGGGGAAACAAGATCTCTTCATTGGGAGCACAGATTACACCAACTGTAGGGGCGTCCCCGCCTTGGCGCCCTGGTTTCGATTATAGACGTAGTCCTTACAACTGGGCGCCCACGGAGGGACGCCCCTACAGTTTGGCCCCTCCAGGACTTGTGTTTCTGAAGTTTCTCGGATTAATCTATCGACACCTGTAGCGCCTGCAACCCCGACTCTTGATTTTCGGACTCGCCCCAGAGGAACCGTCTCCCCGTGTAATTTTGAGGTCTCTCCCATAGTTCTCTCCCATGAAGTCTGTTCATCGTCTCCCCCATACTTCAGTGGCTCATGTGAAACAAAGTCCGTTAGAATGTGCATCAAACCGGGGATCGGCGTAAAAGCCGCGGCCTAAAGGGGTCTATCACCCGACAATCGGAAATTGAAAATCAGCAATATCATCAACGCTTCCCGATGCTTGCGTTTACTTCTTCCCGATATTCGCCGATAAGGCAGCGCCGTTTACCTAACTCAAAAGTTCATGCTGCGAGCCAGTTACAGCCTGAATGGTCACCCATCCTTAAAGGGGGCAAAGAACATGAGAGTATTTTGTCCGGAACATAAAAGAGGATTCTTCGCTCCTCGGCAAAGTCCGATCAAGTGCGGAAACCGAGGACACATGTTGGGCCATCTGGATTTTCAGGGTGAGGGGAAACCTCCTGTCGAACTGCGCTGGCAGTATTGTTGCAACTGCGAACATTTCTGTCCGATAGATTTCGATCGTGATGGATTGCAACGCTGCCCGATTTGCACGCGCCGAAGTTCGCTGCTCTACGTGTGTGATCGCTGCTACACGATCAGCTTCGAATCAAATACGCCGTTGAATACAAAGAACTTCACAGTCACGGCGGACGGCACGCCCAAACCCTCGTGTCCCGGATGTTTGAAGCCAGCATCGGCTGACCTTCGCGAGCACACTTGCGACGCACTGCATTTGTCTTTCACTACCGCTCTAAACACTTGTCCCGTTTGTCAGGAGCGGCTGGATGTCGGTCCGTCATTTCCCTCTTCAGTCGCTGCTTACCTGCGCAGAACAAGAGCCGCAAACAAGGTTTACGTGACCTTCGATTATGGCAATGAGGTCTTTGCTCCTGTCGACGATGGAGAATTTGTTTTGATCCGCAGCACAGACGAAGCACTCGAGCAAGCCATCTTGCCGCGCGCGGCAAAATTCGCAGCGGCGCGAGACTTTTATGAGTTCTATCAGGACTTCTTTCTTTGTGCTCATCCGAACGTCGGTGAAGTGCATGTGATCGAACCGGCGATTGTAGTCCGGACTTCTCAAGGGTGGAAGTTTGGCAGTCCGGGTCGAATTGAAATGGCTGAAGAAAAGCCGAAGCCGAAGCCGAAGCCGGTTCCTGCGGCCGCTATTACCAAGCCATCCATGGACAAACCAAAACAGGAAGCGGCTCCGTCACCAGCCAAAGTCCCGCCAGCAAACGATGATCGCGGCACGCCCTGTCGCGTCTGCGGCACATTGGTCGAATCCAAATATGCTTTTTGTTGGAAATGTGGGAATTCGCTAACGCCAACAGCGTCAGTCGCTCACCCTGACAATTCGCAGAATTCGGAACTGGATGACGAACCCACTGTGCAACACGAACCGCGTCCAATGCGCCCATCAATTCTGTCGATGACGAACGACAAGGAACGAAAGAGCCGCCGCGTAGTGAACGGCTCGATGCTAAAGCTCATGATGTTGGCTGTTGTAGCCGTTCTGGTCGGAGCCTTAGGATCAATTGGGCTCTTCTTGATCTCACGTTCATCTTCAGGCACTGCATCTGCTAACACCGCTGAAGCGGCTATGACGACCGAGGTGAAATCTGATCAAACGGGGGTGAAATCCGATCAAAACGCCGCGACAACACCTGTCGCTTCTCAACCCCAGTCGCCTGCAACAGCACTTCAAAGACCCGCAGACGATGAATTGAAGCAATTGCGTGAGAAACGGATGAGCGCGAAGAAAGCCGATCGCCCAGCAATCCTCAAGACGTTCAACAAAACAGAGAAGAAATACCCGAACGATTACCGCTTCCCGTACGAGCGAGCTAAGTTTGCTGTAGACGGCGATAAGAAAACAGCGAATCACGAAGCTTTTTCAGCATTGTCCACAGCTGCGGAGTTGGCGATTGCGAGTGGCAAGTCTCGGGAGATGCTTGATAGTTTGCAGAAAGACAGTGCCGGGGATTTCCACAAACTGGCGCGTGAGCATGAATGGTTGCAGTTGCAGCAAGCACTGAAAAACAAAGATCCCAGAGTGCTCAATGCGAGGATGGGAATGTAGGCATTGCCGATCGGGTTATCCACAGATTAGCAGATTACACTGATTAAAAGCAGAAGGCAGTAAGCAGAAGGCAGTAAGCAGAAGGCAGTAAGCAGAAAGCAGTAGGCAGAAGGCAGTAAGCAGAAAGCAGTAGGCAGAAGGCAGTAGGCAGAAAGCAGTAGGCAGAAAGCAGTAGGCAGAAGGCAGTAGGCGGAAGGCAGTAGGCGGAAGGCAGTAGGGCAGTAGGCGGAAGTCAGTACTGCTTTCTGCTTCTCT
>Ga0126384_10002069_pt1 | contig 12090 bp, 12 predicted proteins | sample PanSoiMetPlot_36_FD_92543 | JGI IMG/M metagenome (GOLD analysis project Ga0126384, IMG submission 92543) | Tropical forest soil microbial communities from Panama - MetaG Plot_36 | ecosystem: Environmental > Terrestrial > Soil > Tropical forest > Bulk soil | place: Panama | collected 2016-02-17 | reverse complement strand
TCAGCGGGCGCGGTTTGCAGTGCCATTTTAACTAGTGCTATAGGGAACCTATGAAACAAGAATATACCCGTGAAAAGTTACTCACAACTCCACAGGAGTTAAAGCAGAAATTGGGCTCGGCGAATTTATGCATCGTCGATGTACGTCCTGCCGAACAGTTTACTCAGGGGCATATCCCAGGCGCCGTTCATTTCGATTTGTTTGGGCTTAGTCTCGTCGATACCCGTGAAGCGCCGCTCAAGGCCTTCATGTACATGATCCATCATGTTCTGGAATTGCGCGGCGTCGACGAAGCGAAAGAAGTTGTTTTCTACGAAGAAAACTCCGGCATGCGCGCCGCCCGCGGCCTTTGGTTTTTGGAATACTTCGGCCATCCTAGTGCGCGCATGCTCGACGGCGGCATTCGGGCCTGGAAGGCGGCTGGCTTTCTCGTCACCACTGAAGCGATTGCGCCCAAAGCCGCAAATTTCAAAACCAACGAGCGTCGCGACGTTCTCGCTACGGCGGATGATGTTCTCAATTCACTGAACAAGAAAGGGTTCTCGATCTTGGACACGCGCAGCGAAGGCGAATACCACGGCACGCAAGTGCGAGCCGCTCGCGGCGGGGCTATACCCGGCGCGATTCACATCGAATGGACCGACAACCTTGATGCCAGTGGCAAGTTCAAGTCCGACGCGGAACTCCGAGCGATGTATGGAAAAGCCGGCATCACGCCGGAAAAAGAAGTTCTCTCCTACTGCCAGGGCGGTTACCGCGCCGCCCATAGCTACGTCGCCCTCAGACTCATCGGCTTCCCAAAAGTTCGCAACTATATCGGATCGTGGAAGGAATGGGGCGACCGGGTGGACTTGCCGATTGAAACGCCGAAAAAGTGAACGCGCGCTTCCGCGAACTCACCGAAGCCCTCTTGGTGCTGGCAGTCGCAGTTTGGCTAGACACACCTGCGTTGGCGGCGGACGGCAAAAAAATAACCCTCTCGTATTCGGCAGTGAGCATGACCTGGTTTCCGGTGAAGGTGGCGGTGGAAAAAGGTTTTTTTCGCAAGGAAGGCCTGGAGCCTCAACTGATTCAGATGAACGGCAATGTTGCGACGGTGGCGCTGGCCAATGGCCACATCGACTTCGCGTTGAATATCTCTCCGGTACTCAATGGAGCGATGCAAGGGCTGGGTACTAAACTAGTGGCCGCCCTCAATTCGCGTCCGTTTGTTTTCATTGGTGGTGCGGCCGGAAATCAATTCACCGGCTGATCTAAGGGGGAAAATATTCGCCGTCAGCTCGTTTGGCAATACTCAGGCGATTCTAACAGAAAAGCATCTACAACATTTGGGGCTGAAAAAAGGCGAATACCAACTGCTTGCGCTGGGCGCGACGCCCGCGCGTATCGCCGCCATGGAGAAAAATCTCGCGCAAGGCAGCTTGATGCCGCCTCCGTCAAATGTGCAGATAGAAAACCGGGGTTATCACATCCTGGGGAACACGGCGGAAATAATCGTCCATCCCATCGCCGGTCTTGGCGCGCACGAAGAAAGAATCAAAAGAGATCCCGACCTCATCAAAAGAGCGATCAGAGCATCGCTCCGGAGCCTTCAACTCCTCCAGACCAATCCGCAGGAGACATTAAGGATTCTGATGGACTGGGGACGCCTGTCGGAAAAGGATGCCATGAGGACCATGGACCTTTCCAAGGCCGGCTTCAGCAAGAACGGGCTCCTGAGCGACGAAGATCTCAGCATCGAATGGAATTTCATTGAACAACAAACCAAGAAAACCAACGTGCCCGTGTCCATCGCCTACGACATGACGCTTCTAAAAGAAGTGCAGCGCGAAATCGGCACGCAGTAAGACCAATTTTCAAAAGAACAGAGTCGTAAAATCCAAAGGAGGACGCCTTATGCTACGCACCCTAGACCTGCTCGCCAGTGATTCTTCTCATCTGCCCTTTCTCTTTGTTTTCAAAGAATCCAAGGTGATGGAAAAATACGGCTTCGAAATCGATCTTCACATCGTCGGCGGCGCGAAAGCCCCTACGATGGCGCATCGCTCTAAGCTCGCATTGGCGGGAGAAATCGATTTTCTCAGCGGCCTCCACCATGAAACCTATAGAGAGCGTGCCAAGGGCGAAAAACGGTTGACGTATCTAGCCCAAGCCCAGAACAACTGGGATGATCGCCTGGTCGTGTTGCCGGAAATAAAAACCGTCGAAGATCTCAAAGGCAAGAAAATCGTCTGCCACTCCAAAGCGCCTTGCGTATCAGGCAACCTGCGCGCTGTCTTGCAAGATTGCGGGCTCAAATCGAACGAAATCAACATTGAAGTCATCGATGACACTTCGGGAAAATTTTTGGAATTCGTCGACGAAATCACCGGCGGCAAGGCCGCAGGGGCCCTGGTCGATATGCCTTTCGATCTTTATGGCATCAAGAAAGGCTTGCATATCCTGCCCCTGCCGGACCGTCCGGTCATTCATAATACAACACTCCTCGCCACCAGCGATTATATCAAGGAGAATCCGGAAACCGTCGACGCATTCCTAAAAGGCTTCATCGAAGCGCTGCATTTTTTCAAAACGCAGCCTGAGAAAGTGGTATGGATTCTCAAGAAAAATCTCGCGCAGCGCTACGGTTTAGAGGACGAAGAGTACTACGTGCACTTGCAGCGCGAATGGGCCCGTTTGCTGTCGAAGAAACCTTATCCGCTGGCGAGCGCCATTCAGAACGTCTACGATCTCGATGTCGGTAAAGATCCGGCCATGAAAGATATCGGCCCCATGGAACCCTGGGATCTCCATTATCTTCGAGCCATCGACGACAGCGGATTTATCGATAAGCTCTATGCGGCGTGAGAATTTTTTCCTTTTGGCTTGCTTTCTGTTATTAGCTACGCCGGTTTTCCAGGGCGCCACAACGAAAACCGCCGGCTCTATGGAACTCAAAAGTTCAGCATTTCAAACCGGCGCCGATGTTCCCCGCAAGCACACCTGCGACGCCGCAGATGTTTCTCCCTTACTCCGATGGGAAAAAGCGCCAGCAGGTACGAGAGCTTTCGCTCTCATCGTCGACGATCCGGATGCTCCGGCTGGAACTTGGGTCCACTGGGTGATTTACGATTTACCTGCCGAGACAAAGGAACTGAAGGAAGGGACGGCAAAAACCGAAACGCAAGCGAACGGCGCGAAGCAGGGCGTAAACGATTTTCGCCGGGTGGGGTACAGCGGGCCGTGTCCGCCTCCGGGCTCGCCCCACCGTTACTTCTTCAAACTTTATGCGTTGGATGCGCCGACCAATCTAAAACCGCGTGCGACCAAACAGCAATTGCTGGAGGCGATGAAAGGTCACGTGTTAGAGGAAACGGAATTAGTCGGCCGCTACAAGAGATAGACGCTACGATGAGCCGCTTTGATCGGGGAATGAGGTTCTTCCACGCGAGTTGTCGCCGTAGAGTTCCGGCGCCGAGATCTCCCAATAATATAAGAGATGCGTGTCGCCCGCTGCGTCTCGGTAGGCTTCCGTGATTTTCGGCGCCCAGTCTGCCATATCGAAAGTGTAAGAAACCACACGCGCACCCGGCTTCAGTTGATTCATCAGACGGGGCCGAAGCGCCAAATTGCCGTCCTGGGATAGGTAAAGAGTCACAATGGTCGCGGCTGAAAGATCGGACTTCATGAAATCCTGCTGGCGAATCTCCACCAGCTTTTCGACTCCCTGTTTGCGGATGTTTTCGCGCGCTAGCTTGACCAAGCCCGGGTCGATTTCAAAACCCACGGCCTTGACGCCGTACCTTTTTGCTGCGGCGATTACCATTCGTCCATCCCTGGCACCCAGATCATAGACAACGTCGCCCTTCCTTACTCCCGCCAGAGCGAGCATTCTATCGGCAACTTCATGCGACGTTGGATCAAAAGGGGCCAACTGACCTGGTGATCGTACACGGGCATCGGTGCGTGGACTGCCATTTGCGGGCGGTTGGGGCCAGCCCTCGGTCGGTACGAACGGGGTTGTTTCCGTTGTGACGTCGACCGAAGGCACATCGAGAAGCAGAATTCCTGAATTCCCGAAAAAAGGAAAGCGGTGCGGGAAGAAGACAGGCACACGGGCTACGGCCACTGGTGATACCCGCATCGGAAACCGCGACGCGCCAAAGACTCCCCCAATACGCCCCGTGCGGAACGCGGCAACAGAGTGATTTATGAACCGCCCCCTCGAACTGATGATTTGCTGGCCCTGGTGGATTTGGCCTCCACTCGAGTGGGCTATAGTGGTCCGTCCCCCCATGCCCGAGCCGCGGCCAACTCCCATCGACCCACCAAACCCTCGAGCCCAAGCAGCGCCGGATTCAAAGAACAGAACGACGAGAGCCAACAACATCGTTCGTGGCTTCATAAGAGCCTCCCAGTTATGTTTTGATCATAGGAAGCTTGGGTTCGTAAAGTCAAGCGTTATCACACGCGGCCCGAGACGCGAATCACTGAGGCCTACAGCTAATGGCGAACGACCTTAACTAAAGGATGAATGGAATGGGGTGGAACTGGGACAAGAGAACGGGAGGAACAGCCAGGGGTCTCGGCATCAGCGCTTATCAACTCATGCTACAACAAGTCCGAACAGAAATCAGAAGCTATCCGCTCTAGCTAGAACGACTAGTTCGTTCTGCTCACCAACCGAGCATCATCCGATCGCACAAAGCCCGGCGGATTGCCGCGCCTCGACCGCACTTCTAACCAATCGCCGGTAGAGCCTACGACATTGATCCTGGTCCCTTTGCTTACTTGAGAGACAACCCGCGAGGACGGGGATGGATCTTCATAAACCGTCGTCGCGCGCGTTGTCTCATATACACCGGATTCGGCGGCTCTTCTCGGCGCGGCAGGTGGGGAGGGCGCCGGCGGCTGCGGTTCCACGGGACGTGAGATTGTTCTGGTTCTAGCTTGCGATTGGCTCGCGCTCAACCGATCCGCTTCACGCCTAGCGCTGTCCAAGTGTTGCTGTGCTGTTGCGAGATTTTTCTGACTTTCTTCGAGCTTGGCTTTCGTCTCGGCAAGCTGGTTGGAGTTTTCCTTAGACTCTTGCCGCGTCTGATCGAGTTGCTTTTCCAAACTTTGAATCATTTGATCCTTTGCTTGGAGTTCCTTTACGTTGTCCTGCGACAACTGCAGTAGCTGGGCGCGTTGTAGGCGCCCCCCGATAAAAAAAGCCGCCAACCCTGTGACGAGCACGACGGCAATCCAGATAAAATTTCCCGGTATTGGGAATTTCTTACGCTCCAAGGGAGACCTTGATTCCGATGATGATTCGTCACGCTTGAGCCATTGAGGGACAAACTGCGATAGGAGATCGGCCTTACAATACGGGCAACTCGTGGCGTCTTCTTCGATGCTGTTAGCGCAATAGGGACAAAGCTGCTTCCTGGTTGTGTCCTTCACCACCAGCGATTTGCCGTCTTTTGGACAAAAGCTAATGTTATCGCTATATTCTGCGGAACATTGCGGGCACTGTTTCATAAAACACGTTCTCAAATGAACAGAGCGTCAATAGCTACCTTCATTAGACGTTCGGGAAGGTCGATTGTGAATACTCCACCTTGCCCCAAAAAATTCCCTGCGCTATAGAACGGCTTGGAGGAGGTGGAATTATGGCCTTGATCGTTAGCAAAGCGCAGACCAAAAAGCTGGTTGACATGCCCACGGCGCTCAAACTCGTGGATCAGATGTTCCGCGACCGCGCTGCCGGAAAAGTTAGCAGCCTCCCACGCCGCCGGCTGAAAAGCAGCGCCAGGCAACTCAATATGATGGCCGCATGGCAAGGCGATTGGGATTTGCTCTGCCTGCGCGCTTACGCGGGTGCGTCTAATACTGTGACCCTGTACAACGGTCGCACGGGCCAAATTCAAGCCATCATCGACATGGGCTATCTTAGCAGTCTCCGCACCGGCGCGGCCACCGGGGTAGCGGCAAAGTATCTGGCTCCTAACCCTTCGAAAACACTCGGGATTATCGGGCCGGGCTGGCAAGCTACTTTTCAAGTGGAGGCCATTATGAATGCTTGTCCGATTGAACGCGTGGTGGTATTTGGCCGGACTCCTAAGCGACGTAAGGACTTTGTCCGGCAGATGAGCAAATCGCTGAAGGCCGAATGGCGTGAAGCGGCGTCCGTCGAAGAAGCCGAAGCGGAATCGGATATTCTTGTCGTCTCCACCGACTCTACCACGCCGGTGGCCAACGGCGTGAGTCTCAAAGACGAAGCCTTGGTCGCCACCATCGGCGCTAACCAGGCCACCAAGCACGAAATTTCCAATAGTCTGATCCGGCAAATGAGCCTGATTGTCACCGACGACGTCCCCACCGCGAAGGGAGATAGCGGCGACCTTATCGCATCTTGTGAATTCGGGATAACCCGTTGGGACAGCATCGTACCGTTGGAAAAAATTGTCGCGGCCGGCGGACCCCACCCCCGGCCCAAGAAAATCCTGTTTCAATCCAACGGCATCGCGGATGAAGACCTCGCCGTGGCGCACTACGCGCTTGAACAGGCGAAAAGAAAGAAACTTAAGCTCCGAAAAATTAACGAGATATGAATACGACCGCTGACGGTTGACCACCGACTGCGCTGCGGCTCTCGTCGAGTCGGCCGGAGTGACGGCTCGGCCGCCTTCGCGATTTGAACTGCTTGAACGGTTTGAACGGCTGGAACCATTTTGATGGCCATCTTCGCAGGCGAGCTCGGACTTCAATTCGTCACCCATCTGGCGAATCACTACACCTTGCCGGAACTGGTTCGACTGGCTCGATTCGCCTCCGACAAGGGATTCAACCACATCTGGGTCAACGACAACATTCGTTACCGCAGCCAGTTGGTGGTGCTTACGGCCATCGCCTCGCACGTTCCCGTCCATCTTGGCACAGCAATCATCGTTCCTTACTTTCACAACCCCCTGGATGTTGCGGATTCTCTTGGTGCTCTTTCCGAGTTGTGTGAAGGACGAGAAATCAGCGTCGGCATCGCCCGCGGCGATTTGGGTCAATCGCCCCAACACGTCGAGCCGCTCAAACCGATTGCGATGGTGAGCGAAACCACGCGTTTTTTGCGCCGCGCCCTTGCAGGGGAGGAAATTGTTTACTCTGAGTATCCGTTTCTATGCGATTTCTACCACCTCCACCCCAGCGGAAAATTCCGCCTTGCGTTCAAGCCGAGAGCATCCTTCAAATTCTACGGCGGCGGTAACGGCCCGCAATCCCTCCGCATGTGTGGCCGCGTGATGGACGGGTTGCTTAGCTCGGGGACTTACATACCCATGCTCAGAGCCGGGAGGCTTTCGGGAATGCTGGCCACCGCGGATCAGGCAGCGCGAGCCGTGAACCCCGGCAAACGCCTGCGCAAAGCGTGCGAGCTAAACGTTTCGATTTCCAGCGACCGCGCCAAGGCCATCGAATTTCCCAAGCGCCAGGTGGCTCACTCCATCTTGCAGTGGGAAGCCCTAGGTTTTACGCCGGAGGAATACGCCAAGATGGGAGTTCGGCGCGAGCAAGTATTGCAGCTTAAACAGGCGTTCGAGTCTGGAGCTACGGTTGAAGAAGCCTCGGAACTCGTAACTGAACATATGGTGAAGACATACTATGCCGCGGGTACGCCTGAGGAAGTCAGAGACCAGATCATCGAGCTTGCCAGTGCCGCAGGCAAGTTTGGTTACGATCACATTGCCTTCGCCAAGCTCGGGCCAGATTACGAAGAAGCGATCAACTTACTAGCAGGCCAAGTGGTGCCAGCGCTGCGATAAAAAAGTTCCAGCCGTTCCGATCGTTCAATCGCTGAGCTCAGTTCAAGCCCTTAAATCCTCCCCCGCGACGCGGGGGAGGATTTAAGGTAGGGGTTTGAACAGCTTGAACGATTGGAACGGCTGGAACGATTTGTTTATGGCTTTTGGAACGCCAGAACAAAGCGGTCGTCTTTGTCGCGTTCCTTGTTCACGTTGAAATCCCGAGTGTCCTCAGGCTTGCGCAACATAGTTCCCTCTTTGGCGAGGGTGAAGCCCGAGCCGGTGACTTCTTTAATTACGAGCTGCTTGTCGATACGATGCAAGGTCTTTGTGGCTTCGTTACCAGTACCGTCTTTGGCGGAATGATCTACCACCGCATAGATGCCGCCACGTTTTAGGGCAGCGAAGATTCTTTTGTTCATCGGTATCCGGACGTCAGGAGTTAGGTCATGGTAATTGAGATGAATGATCACAAAGTCCAAAGATCCATCCTGCGGTAGCGCGATCTTATCGAAGGGGCCATCGATAACGCGGACATTTGCATACATCGGCTTCTTCCAACGTTCGGCAAATTCCGGCCGCGCAGTTGGGTTCGCCGAGTAAACGATGCCCTGCGGGCCGACCACCTGCGAAAGAATCGCCGTGTAATAGCCGCGGGCCGACCAAATGTCGGCTACCTTGTCGCCCGTTTTGACCCCATAGAACGCTAGCACTTCGTTTGGTTTGCGCGCCGCGTCCAACGCTCGTTCAGTGTCCGGCCTTTCGGAATTCGTGAGGGCGGGCGTGTAGTCTTGCGTTTTTCGAGCTGTCGAATCCGCAGTCGAGCAGGCGCCGACGAAAACGAGAAAGCAGATTCCCAAAAACACTTCCATCCCGAGAAGAAAATTTTTCCCCATAATCCCTCCGGAGTATATCCGTCTCCCAGATTAATGCTTCTCAACTCAAATGCAAGAATCTTTGCTACTCGCTCCACGAAAATATAGATTTTCGGTCTTTCTGCGGTTCCGTCATTTGCGACGAGGGGACCCCTTTCATAGCCTTGTCGACCTCGTAGCGCAGCAAATCCCAAATTTGTTCCATGCAACGGCCGAAATCCGGATCGCGCATGCTTCTAAAATTACGCGGCCGGGGAACATCGACAGCGACGACTCTTTTCACCACGCTCGGCGCCGCGCTCATGACAGCGATGCGGTCGCAAAGCATCACCGCTTCTTCGAGATTATGAGTGACCAGTATGACGGTTTTTTTGTCGCGTTCCCAGATGCGCAGTAGCTCCTCGCGCAGGAGCAGACGCGTTTGCGCATCCAGGCTGGCGAACGGCTCGTCCATCAAGATAACTTCTGGATCGTTGGCCAGCGCCCGGGCAATGGCTACTTTCTGCTTCATTCCGCCAGAGAGCTCCGCTGGCCGGGCGCCGCTAAAATCCAACAGCCGAACCATTTCGAGAAAAAATTGGCTCGCGCGCTTGAGGACCGACGGTTGTTCTTTACGAAACTCGGGACCCAGCGGCACGTTTTCCTCGACAGTGCGCCACGGCATGAGCGCCGCGTCCTGAAATACCATGGAAACCACTGATCTGGTTCTCTCTTCGCCAATGAACTCCACCGATCCGTTCGTCGGTGCTTCCAGGCCAGCCATGATGTGCAGCAGGGTCGTCTTGCCGCAGCCCGTGGGTCCGATGACACCGAAGAACTCTCGGTCTCGCACTTCCAGATCGACACCGCCCAGCGCCCGGGTCTTTCCCTGGCCCGTGGTGAACTCCTTAGTCAATCCGTGGACGACGACTTTCATGGGCGATTACGTCCGTCTCGCGTTTTGAGTCTCACGTTCCGCATTCAACTCTAGACCCGAGACCCTAGACCATCACTAGGCCAAGAAATCTTCCAGCTTCACATTTGCCAATCCCATCGGACGCACCGGCTCAAAATAGGCGCGCAACTCCGGCGTCAACTGTGACGAGCCTTTGGTGGCATCGATCAGCATCTTGGAACCGATGCGGGGGTAAAAACCCATATGATCACCGACGTCCGGTAACCTCTCGGCAGTTAGGTCCCCCGTATGACAAAGAGTATCGGGAATGATGAAGACATCTGATTTCGGATTTACTCGGGTCGAAATCGCATACATGATCGATTGCGCATTATGCGGATCGATATCCTCGTCCACCGCGATCCCGATCTTGGGATGAAGATAGGGGCTGGACAGCAGCGCCATCAACATGCTGCGCACTTCGCCCGCTTTGCGCGGGTTCATCTGTACGACGATGATGTGGCTACCACCGGCGTAGGGCAACGCGACGACATCTTTGACATCGATAAACCCGCCGACGTCCTTGATGCGCGCATAAAGCACTAGCTCCATTGGAAAACCGTCCAGGGGCTGCGACTCAGAAATGGGCCGCCCGCCCTGTAGCGCATAGTAGATAGCGTTCCTGCGCATGGTGATGCATTTGACGTTGATGATCGGCTGCTGCAGCGTGCCATGGGTCATACCGGCGTGCTCGCAGAACGGCCCTTCATCTTCCATGTAGTTGGGCGGCACTTCACCTTCAATGACAATCTCGGCATCGGCGGGAACCATTATGTCGCTGGTCTCACAACGCACTAATTCCACAGATTGCTGCAACAAAGCTCCCGCGATATCGATTTCGTCCGTGTCATAACTCGTGGTCCAAGTCGAGGCGATATAATATGCAGGATGATGGCCGATCACCGTCGCCACGGGCATGGGCTTTCCCGCCTGCCAATATTTCTGCATGCATATGTCGGTATGCCGTTTCGGATGGACAAAGATGCCCATTTTTTGCGGTCCCTTGATGTGATCCCGCTGCAGCGCAATGTTCTGTGTGCCCGTCTCCGGATCTTTGACGAACTGCATCGCCGAGCCGATGAATGGCACGCCACGATCGCTATCGGAATGAACGTGAATGGGAATCTTGCCCAAGTCGGCCTGGTCTCCTTTGAGGATAATTTCTTTGACCGGCCCATCTTTCACCGCCTTAGGCTTTATCAGACCACGGCTGATCCTGCCCCCCAGTTCGACCAGGGATTTTTCTTTGGTCGTCCCCAGTCCCAAAGCCATTTTTTCCCGGCTTCCGCACATGTAGCTAACAGCGGTCCAGCCTGGAAAACCTTTGAGACTATGGAACATCGTCCCTTTGCCTAGCTCGTTTTCCCCACGATAGGCGATGCCCGCTAAATTTGTCAGCGGATCAACTTCCTTCTTTATATCGAGAAGCAGTTTGTGCTCTCGAATGAGATCGATATAGCTGCGTAAGTCCTGTGCCATTCTTACCTCCGGTAACTCGTCCGACAATCTCCCGATGCAGCGCTTTTATCTACCTTGCACCGAAAATTTCGTCGAACATCTTGGCGTAGCGTTCAAAATTATCCAGAACTTCCGCGGGCGCGAAAGCGGGTTTGATACCTTCCATCAAACGCGGTTGCTCGGGCGGGGTATCCACCCGATCGGGAATTCGGCTCATGCCGCGAATCAGTTCCTGCCCTCGTTTGGAAAGCACGAAGTCAATGAACAGCCTGGCCGCATTCGGATGCGGCGCCTTCGCAGAAATGCCGGTGGGGTGAATATTGGCGAAAACTGGATTCAGATAAACCCAATCAACCGGGGCACCCGCGGGTTTCAAAGTTTCGAAAGTCTGGGAGTAACCGGTCAGCCCGCCTTTGAATTCTCCCGCCGCAACTAGCTGCGCGACGAGATTCCGACCTGCCCTAAGCTGCGCTTGCTTGGCCAGCTCGCGCATAAAACTCATCCCCTTTTCGTCGCCCATCGCTTTGATCAACGTGCCGAACCACTCGTAAGGTCGGCTGTCCATGCCGATCTGGCCTTTCCATTCCGGCTTCAAAAGATCGGAGTAAGATTTCGGCACGCTTGTCTTTGGAACTGTCCGCGTATTGTAACCAAAGGCACCATAATTCGTATAGATGGACGTCCAGGTCGCCTGGGGATCTTTATAACCGTCGCGAAAATATTTTCGCTCCGGCGAGTCATACACCGCAAAGATCCCGCGCTTTTTCATATTATGCCCGTAAAAGCTCGTCATCATAGCGACGTCCCAGATGCCCTGGCCGGCGCGGTTTTCGGTGAGAATTCTTTCCATAAGTCCCGCGTCGGTACTGCGATAGAAAGTGGCGTCGATTTTTGGATAAAGCTGCTTGAATCCATCGGTCAACGTCTTCGAATCGGCGGCGTTGAAAGAGGCGTAGAACATCAATTTCCCTTCTGCCTCCGCGCGATCTTTCATCTCCGCAGCGCTGCTCGAGTTCGCTGTCAAACACGGGCCAACCAAAAAAGCACATAAAAAGATTGGTACAAGTCG
>Ga0126384_10002068_pt1 | contig 12092 bp, 10 predicted proteins | sample PanSoiMetPlot_36_FD_92543 | JGI IMG/M metagenome (GOLD analysis project Ga0126384, IMG submission 92543) | Tropical forest soil microbial communities from Panama - MetaG Plot_36 | ecosystem: Environmental > Terrestrial > Soil > Tropical forest > Bulk soil | place: Panama | collected 2016-02-17 | reverse complement strand
GGAGCGCGCGGCGTGTTCCTGCGCAAGATCACGCGCGGCGCAACCGCCACCGACATTCCAATTCTGCCCAACACCCAATTGCACCGCGGCGATATCGTCACCTTGGTCGGACGCACCCAGGATATCGCGGCCGCCACCAAGATGCTGGGTTATGCGGACCGGCCAACCGACGTCGCCGATGTGGCGTTCATCGGCGCCGCCATCACCATCGGCGCGTTGCTCGGGGCCATCGTCTACAAGATCGGCAGCGTGCCGCTGACCCTGTCGACCTCGGGTGGCGCCTTGATCGCCGGCCTGTTCTTCGGCTGGTTGCGCTCGGTCAGACCAACGTTCGGCCGGATCCCCTCCTCCACCGTGTGGTTCATGAATTCGGTCGGCCTCAACGTGTTCATTGCCGTGGTCGGCATCGCCTCGGGCCCAGGCTTCGTCGCCGGCTTGAAGCAGCTTGGCTTCAGCCTGTTCCTGTGGGGCGTGGTGGTGACCACCGTGCCGCTGATCCTGGCGATGTACGTCGGCAAATACCTGTTCCGGTTCGACGATGCCATTCTGCTGGGCTGCTGCTCCGGGGCGCGCACCACCACGGCCTCGCTCGGCATGATCAATGATCGCGCCAAGAGCCAGATTCCGGGGCTCGGGTACACCGTCACCTACGCGGTTGGAAACACGTTGCTGACGATCTGGGGAATGGTCCTGGTCATGATGTTGACCTAACGGCGAAGCCGGCGCCGGCCCCTGTCATCGAAGCGGGATCAAAGGAGGAGTAGACCGTGACCGACATCCTGACACTGCGCAAATTCGAAACCTTGAGCCCATTCGAGATCAAGGATGAGCTGATCAGCCTCGCCAAGAAGGCGTCGCGCACCACCCAATCGGCGTTCCTCAACGCCGGCCGCGGCAATCCCAACTGGGTGGCGACCACGCCGCGCGAGGCGTTTTTCCTGCTCGGCCAGTTTGCCATGACCGAGAGCCGCCGGGTCATGGACCACCCGGCCGGCATCGGCGGCATGCCGCAGGCAAGCGGCATCGCCAACCGCCTGACGACATGGCTCGATCAGCATGCGAACGCGCCCGGCGCCAGCTTCCTTTCCGAGATGCTGACGTTCGCCAGCAAGACCTTCAAGTTCGACCGCGACGCCTTTGTGCACGAGCTCGTCGATTCGATCATCGGCGACAACTACCCGGTGCCCGATCGCATGCTGGTGCACAACGAGAAGATCGTGCAGGAATATCTGATGTGGGCGATGTGCGGCCACCCGCAACCGGCGGGCAAATTCGACCTCTATGCGGTCGAGGGCGGCACCGCGGCGATGTGCTACATCTTCAAATCGCTCAAAGCCAATCGCCTGCTGCACCCCGGCGATACCATTGCGCTCGGCACCCCGATCTTCACCCCCTATCTCGAGATGACGCATCTCGAGGACTATGATCTCAAGATGGTGCAGATCAAGGCACCGCAAGAGAACCGCTTTCAGTTTACGGATGAAGAAATCAAGAAACTCGAAGATCCGAAGATCAAGGCGTTCTTCATCGTCAATCCCGGCAATCCCATGGGCATGGCGATGAACAAGGAGACGATTGCCAAAATCGCCACCCTGGTCAAAACCAAGCGTCCGGACCTGATGCTGTTGACCGACGATGTGTATGGGACCTTCGTCGACGATTTCCGCTCGCTGCTGGGCGAGCTGCCGCACAACACCATCGGCGTCTATTCGTATTCGAAATACTTTGGCTGCACCGGCTGGCGGCTTGGGGTGATCGCCGTGCACGAGGACAACATCTTCGACAAGATGATCGCCAAGCTGCCGGCCGCCGATCTCAAAGCCCTGGACAAGCGCTACGGGCCGCTCACCCTCGAACCCCGCAAGCTCAAGTTCATCGATCGCGTCGTCGCCGACAGCCGCGATGTCGCGCTCAATCACACGGCCGGATTGTCGTTGCCGCAACAGGTGATGATGAGCCTGTTCTCGCTGTGCGAAATGATGGATGCCGACAAGCGCTACCAGAAAGCCTGCAAGGAGATCGTGCACAAGCGCTTCCACACCTTGGTGGACGGCATGGGTCTGCAGCTTGCTCCCAACCCGAATTACGATGCCTACTATGGCCTGATTGATTTCGAGTTCTGGGCGCGCAAGAACATCGGCGAGAACGCCGTCGAATACCTGAAAAGCCATGTGCATCCCTTGGACCTTGCATTTCGGCTGGCGGAGGCGCACGGTATCGTGCTGCTCAACGGCGGCGGCTTTGACGCCCCCGAGTGGTCGCTGCGTGTGTCATTGGCGAACCTGCCCGATGATGCCTACGAAGATATCGGCCGCGGGGTTCGCACCATTGCGCGGGGTTATCGCGACGCCTACGAGGCGTCAAAAGGCGCCGCCGCCAAATAGCCGCCAAATAATTGACGCGAGGGTGTTGCGTCATGAAGGTTCGAGAATATCTGGCGCGGGTTAAGCGGGTGGTGATCACGTGTCACCCGGAGGACACGATTGACATCGCGGCCACCCAACTCGTGACCAAGCAAATCGGCGCCATGCCTGTGCGTGACGCCGATGGGCGCATCGTCGGGATGCTGTCGGAGCGCGACATCATGCGCGGCTTCGCGCAGCGCGGCAGAGAGGTCGAGAACCTGCTGGTCGGCGATCTGATGGCGACGCGATTGATCACCTGCGGGCTCGACCATCACATGGTAGAGGCGCGCAACTTGATGAAGGCCAACCGCATCCGGCATCTTCCCGTGCTGGAGCACGGTCAATTGGTCGGGCTGCTGTCGATTTCGGATGTGCTGGAGGCAATTCTACAAGACACCGATCTCGAGGTGCACATCCTGCGCGATCAAGCGCTGGCGCGGCGCGGCATGTGAGCGCCGGTCAAGGCGCTTGAAAGCCGCACGCAGCGTGGGCCGCGCGACGCAGCGGCGACGACGAACGCCGACGCAGTCATGCGCATGCCGGCTGGTTCTGTCTGGCCTGGCGCGTCATTTGTTCGACCTCGCTACGCGGAGGCCGATGCCAGCCAGATGCCGCGTGGCACGCTGGCGGCGCCGGCTTGCGGTAATGCCGGGCGATCGGCACGACCGCGCGTAGGCAATCCTCCGAGTCGTGATCAGGTTATGTCCGGATGGGGCAACCGCTGCCATTGCGCGACGATCGCGGCGGTAGCAGTGGAGGCCGGTCATGTCTATACGTCGTTGCCGTGGTTGGATCAGGTTCGCGACCATGGTCGCCGTTTTGAGCGCGGCGCTCGTCCCCGCGCAAGCGCAGCAATCCGCCGCGCCGCTCAGTCAGCCGCAACTTGAACAGTTGGTGGCGCCGATCGCGTTGCACCCTGATCCATTGCTGTCGCAAATGCTGATGGCCTCGACCTATCCAACCGAGGTCATACAGGCCGCGCGCTGGGTGAGTGCCAATCCCGGCGTCTCGGGTGCGGCGCTGCAGGAGGCCATGCAAAAGCAGCCATGGGACCCGAGCGTCAAGGCACTGACGGCGGTGCCGCAGGTGCTGCAGATGATGAGCGACAAGCTCGATTGGACGCAACAACTGGGTGATGCCTTTCTGGGGCAGCAGGCGGAGCTGTTGGCGGCAGTGCAGCGCCTGCGGCAGCGGGCCGAGGCCGCCGGTCACCTCAAGAGCAGCGAGCAGCAACGGGTCAGCAACGTAGAGGCGCCAGCCCCGACCCGCGCACCCAGCGGCGGGACACCACCCCCCGCCGCTACCACGCCCAGGATTGCGATCGAACCGACCAATCCCGACACCCTCTACGTTCCCGTCTACGACCCGAGGATCGTTTACGGCGACTGGCCATACCCAGACTATGAGCCCTACTATTGGTATCCCGCGGGGTTCACGGGCTATGGCATCCTCTCGTTTGCCACCGCGGTGGCGATCGGATCGGCGATTTGGGGGCGCTTCGACTGGTGGCACGATCGCGTCGGCATCAATGTCAATCGCTTCAACCAGTTCAATCGCACCAACATCGTCGACAACACCTGGCGCCACAATCCACGGCATCGCGGCAACGTGCCCTACCGCGACGCCAAGGTCGCCCAGCGCTTCGGCGACGCGGGCCGGACTGCCGCGCGCGACGCCTATCGTGGCAAGGCTGAGGCCAGGCGCGGCGATCTGGCCAAGGGCGCGGCAGGCGCGGCAGGCGCCGCCGCCGCCGTGGCCGCCGGCAAGGCAGCGGCCGCGGGGCGCGCAAAGGCGGCCAACGCCGCCGGCACCGGCAAGGCCAAGGCAGCGGCCGCGCGACACGCGAAGGGGGCGGGCAACGCCCAGACCGCGGCCGCGCGCGGAAAGCATGCCGCTCACACCAAAGCAGCCAGGACCGGCGCCGGAAATCGGGCGAGAACGCAACACGCGAGCCGCCCCAAAGCCACCGCGCATCGACCGCAAATGCGCGGCTACGGGCCGGCGCGCGGGGCTGGACACCGGCCCGCCTTCCGATCCGGCGGCGGTGGCCACCGCGTTGGCATGCGCGGCGGCGGCGGGTTCAGAGGCGGCGGCGGGCGTGGGCGGCGCTAGGAGGCGACCGCCCACGGCCGACATCGATCGAGCAACGATGCGCGCCAACGACGATAGCGATCGCTTCACGGAGTGCGCGAGGCAGTGGGCATCGCCGATGGGAGATCGGGATTTTCCCGTATTGCAATCGGGCGGTGGTCGATCATTGCATGCTCCCGGGGGTGCGACGATGGCAGCACGCGTTCGCCGATGTCGTGGCGGTGCTGCTCCACGTCGACACCCGAGCGCTGAGGCGTATTCGGATCGGAGCGGAAACCGCCGGCACCGCCGGATGTGCGCTTCACCAAGCTGGGCACGGGGTTCGACCGTCGGGCCGGCCGCGTTGCCAGACAGGCGGGGTTCGTGCCCGGCGCAGTCAGCATCGGCAGCAGGCGCGGGTAAAGCGCCGCCATAGCAAAAAGGGTCAACGACCATGCCCTCCATGCGACTAGACGGAAAGATCGCCCTCGTCACCGGGGCCGCCAGCGGCATCGGCCACGCCATCGCCAAGCGCTTCCTCGAGGCCGACGGCCGCGTGGTGATCGCCGACCTCAATCTCGATGCCGCCAAAGCCGCCGCCGCGGGGTTGGCGGGACCCAAGGCGGCGATGGCGGTCGCCATGGACGTGGCCAACGAGCAGCAAGTCGAAGCCGGAGTGAAGCAGGCAATCGCCAGTTACGGCCGCATCGACGCGCTCATCTCCAATGCCGGTATTCAGATCGTGCACCCGGTCGAAGAGTTTCCATTTGCCGAGTGGAAACGCCTATTGGCCATCCACCTCGACGGCGCCTTCCTCACCACCAAGGCGTGCATCAAGCACATGTATCGGCAGAACGCGGGCGTCATCATCTACATGGGCTCGGTGCATAGCTATGAGGCTTCACCCCTGAAATCTGCCTACGTCACGGCCAAGCACGGCCTGGTGGGCCTGATGCGCACCGTCGCCAAGGAAGGGGCCAAGCACAATGTGCGCGCCAATGTCATCTGCCCTGGCTTCGTGCGCACCCCGCTGGTCGACAAGCAGATCCCCGAGCAGGCCAAGGAACTCGGCATCTCGGAGGAACGGGTCGTCAAGGAAGTGATGCTGGGCGAGACGGTGGATAAGGAATTCACCACGGTCGAAGACGTTGCCGAGGTGGCGCTGATGCTGGCCGCCTTCCCGAGCAAGGCCCTGACCGGCCAGTCGGTCATCGTCAGCCACGGCTGGCACATGAATTAGCATCGCCAGCACCTGCCAGGCTTGCTGGTCAAGCCTTGGGGGTGCGCAACAGGTGAGCTGCGGGCATGAAAACCATCTCGCTTGAAAGCGCCGTTGACATGATCCCTGACGGCGCCAGCCTGATGATCGGCGGGTTCATGGGCGTCGGTACACCCGAACGCCTGATCGATGAGCTGGTGCGACAAAACAAGAAGAGCCTCGCCGTCATTGCCAATGATACGGCCATGCCCGGCAGGGGCATCGGCAAGCTCGTCACCGCCGGCCTGATGGCTAAGGTGGTGGCGAGCCATATCGGCCTCAACCCCGAAACCCAACAGCACATGATCGCCGGCAAGATTGGCGTCGATCTGGTGCCGCAAGGCACCTTGATTGAGCGCATTCGCGCCGGCGGCGCCGGCCTCGGCGGCATTCTGACGCCGACCGGTGTCGGTACGGTGGTCGAAGAAGGCAAGCGCCGGATCGAGGTCGATGGCCGCAGCTATCTATTGGAAACCGCCCTGCGCGCCGACTATGCGCTGGTGCATGCCTTCCTCGCCGATTACGTCGGCAACCTGTCTTATGCGCTCACCGCGCGCAATTTCAATCCGGTGGTGGCGATGGCCGCCGATACGGTCATCGTCACGGCGGATCATATCGTCCCCGTCGGTGTCATCTCCCCCGACCATGTCGTGACCCCGGCAGCCATCGTCGACTATCTCGTCGCCAATAGGTGAGGCCATGGACGCGCAAACCATCATCGCCAAACGCATCGCGCGCGAACTCAAGGCGGGAATGCTGGTCAATCTCGGCATCGGCATTCCGACCCTGGTGGCAAACTACGTACCCGATGGCGTAGACGTGTTCTTTCAGTCCGAGAATGGACTGATCGGCACCGGCCCGATTCCCGAACAGGGTATGACCCACCCGACCTTGACCGATGCTGGCGGCCAGCCTGTGAGCGCGCTACCGGCGGCGGCGACGTTCGACAGCGCCATGTCGTTTGCCCTGATCCGCGGTGGCCACCTCGACATGACGGTGCTGGGCGGACTCCAGGTCGACAGCCAGGGCCGGCTCGCCAACTGGATGATCCCGGGCAAGATGGTGCCGGGCATGGGTGGCGCGATGGATCTGGTCACCGGCGCCAAGCGCGTGATCGTGGCGATGCAGCATACCGCCAAGGGCAAACCGAAAATCGTTAAGACCTGCACCTTGCCGCTGACATCGATCAGACCCGTCGATCTGATCGTCACCGAGCTCGCCGTCATCGCCTTCCCGAATGGGGAGCCCACGCTGCTTGAAACGGCGCCCGGCGTATCCGTTGCGCAAGTGGTGGCCGCCACCGAAGCTCGCCTCGCAACCTCGCACGCGGTGACGGAGATGCCAATCTGAGGTACGGGCATCGGCCGGCCTGGCACGGGTCAGCAATCGGCGCGCTGCAGCAAAGAGGGCGCCAGCGCGAGGGCCAAGACCGCGGCCCGCCCACGGCAATCCGCAGCTATCCCTGGCCGGGCCCGCGTTCGCCCATGACCGGTCCAGGGTTTTGATCGCCGAGCACGCTGGTCAAGGTCACTTCCCGGTCGAGGCCGCCCACCTTGTCGCTCAGACCATCGGCGCGCAAAAGATCGCGCACCGAGCCGTGCGCGCCGACGATCCTGAGCCTAATGCCGTGCTCGGCCAGCGCGGTGTAGAGCGCGTGCAGCATGCGCGCGCCGGCGAGATCGATCACCGGCGAGGCCGAGAGATCGCACACCACCAGCCGGATGGTGGCAGGATTGAGCGCGCTGAGCCGCGCCAGCACCGTTTCCAGGACCGGCTCGGCGTTGATGTAGACCAGGGCTCCTTCCGGGCGGAACGCCATCACCGCCGGCAGCACCTCGTTTTCGGGATGGCGGGCAAGGTCAGAGTAGAGCTTGCTGCCGGGAATGCGGCCAAGAAAGGCCACGTGCGGCTGCGAAGCGCGCACCAGCAGCAGCAAGACCGAGACCAGCGTCGCCAGCAGGATGCCCTGCAGAATGCCGAGACAGAGGACGGCAACCAAGGCAATGCTGGCGGCGTAGAAATCGATCCGACTGACCCGCCACATGTAATAGAGCGCAGGAAAATCCAACAGTCCAAGGATCGCAGTGACCACGACCGCGGCCAACACCGCCGTCGGCAGGTCTTGCAACAGCCCGGTGAGAAATACCAGGCACAGTGCCAAGGTAGCGGAGGCAACAATCAGCGCCAGCGGCGTGCGCGCGCCGGCCTTGTCGTTGACCGCCGATTGCGATAGCCCGCCGGCAACCGGGTAGCCGTGCCCCAATGCGGCGGCGAGATTTGCCGCACCAAGGCCGAGGAACTCCTGGCGCGGGTCGACGGTATAGCCGTGCTTGGCCGCGAACGTGCGCGCAGCGGAGATGCTTTCGATATAGGCGAGCAGCAGGCACCCGGCCGCGAGCGGAATGATGCCTTCGACATCGCGCAGCCTGAGCGCCGGGCCGGCGAGTGTCGGCAGGCCGGCCGGAATGGCCCCCGTCGTCGGCACGGCAAGGGCCGTGAAGTCGAGGACATGCGCAACCACGATGGCCAAGGCCACCACCGCCAGCGCGACCGGACGACCGGGGAACAGACGGTCGCCACCGATCAGCAGCACAATGGCGATCACGCCGATCGCCAGGACCAGCACGCGCGTATCGCCGAGCTGCTCAACGAGGACGACCGCGCGCTCGAAGAAATTCTTGCCGCCGCCGGCGACGCCGACCAGGCTCGGCAGCTGGGTCATTGCGATCGCCAGGCCGGCTCCGGCCTTGAAGCCGACGAGAATGCTATCGCTGATCAGGCGGACCAGCAGGCTGAGGCGCAGCGCCCAAGCCAGCACACACAATGCCGCCACCGCGAACGCGGTGAGGCTGGCGATGGCGGCATAGTGCTCGTAATCGCCGCCGGCCATCTCGGCCACGGTGGCGGCGAGCATGAGCGAAATGGCCGAGGTCGGCCCGATCGCAAGCTGGCGTGAGGATCCGGCCAGAGCATAGCCGAGGCCTCCCAGCAAATAGCCGTAGGCGCCGACTTGCAGCGGCAGCCCGGCAAGCCCGGCATAGGCGAGCGAGACAGGGATGGCGTAGGCCGCCAACGTGACGCCGGCGACGCAATCATCCGGCAGCCAGCCGCGCTGGTAATGGGCGAGCCAGGAACAGATCGGCAGCCGCCGCAGCCGGGCGGCCACAGATCGTGGATCGGCAAAGCGCGGCATCGGCGGCCTCATCCGACACTGATCAGACCGCCAAGGATACCCACAAGTGGCCCGCGGCGACAGCGCTCAAGGCCGGCCGCCCGAGCACGGGGGCGGGCCGCATCGGGTAGCCGAGGTGTCGGGCGAGGTAATTTTTCAAACCAGCTGCAGCACCACGGTGACCACATCTGAGCAGCGGCGTTTGGTGATCGGAACACCGCTGCGATCAAACACGCTCAGCATGGCGGCATTGTCGGCCAGGACTTCGGCCGTCAGTCGTTCGAGCCCGGCGCGACGCGCAATCAAAACGAGGTGGCGCAGCAACGCGGCGCCAACGCCCTGGCCCTGGTATTGATCGACAACGACAAAGGCCAGCTCCGCCAGGCGCGGCGCAGCCACAATGTAGCGCCCGCCGCCGATGATCAACGGCTGCCCGCTTTCCTCGCTTGCCGCCACCAGCGCGACATGGTTGACAAAATCGACGTCCATAAAAAAGGCAACTTCCGCTTCGGTGAGGCGGCGCTTTGGCGCAAAGAACCGGCGCCAGCGCGATTGCGCGCCGACGCGGCCGAAGGCAGCAAGCAGTTCCGCCCGATCGTCACCCCGCAGCGCCCGGATTTCCACCCGCTGCCCGTGACGCAGCGTCTCCAGCACCCGATAGTGCGCGGGGTCTGTCATGGCCGGTTGGTCCACCCTACACCGAAAGCGGCCGATCGCGCTGCCGCGGCCAGGGGCACAGCCGCCGAGCCAACCGGTGTCGGGCGGCGGCGAGAAGCCGCCAACGGCGGCTCAGTCCATGATGTGATAGCCGCCATCGATATAAAGCGTCTCGCCGGTGATCAGCTTGGCGCCGTTCATGCCGAGGAAGGCCACGGCAGCACCGACGTCGTCGATCGATACGAGGTTGCGACTTGGCGCCGTCGATTGCGCCTTCTGCAACAGCTCGTCGAAGTCGGTAATGCCCGACGCGGCCCGGGTCTTGAGCGGGCCGGGCGAAATCGCGTGGACCCTGATCCCCTTGGGTCCGAGCTCGGCCGCAAGGTAGCGCGTCGCAGCCTCGAGCGCGGCCTTGACCGGTCCCATCATGTTGTAGTTATCGACCACCCGCTGCGAGCCGTAATAGGTCATGGTGAAGAGGGTGCCGCCGTGCGGCATCAGTGGCTCGGCGAGCTTGGCCATGCGGATGAACGACCAGCAGGAAATATCCATCGCCAGCAGAAAGCCCGCCCGCGAGCAGTCGACGACCCGGCCCTGCAGATCCTGCTTGGGGGCAAAGGCGATCGAATGCAAACACAGATCGAGCTTGCCCCACGTGGTCTTGATCTGTTCGAACACCGCTTCCAGCTGGCCCTCGCGTTGCAGATCCAAGGGCATAAAGATCGGCGCCGCAAGCTGCCGCGCGAGCGGCTCGACGTAGGGTTTCGATTTGTCATTGAGATAGGTCACGGCGATGTCCGCGCCGAAGGCGCGGAACGCCTTGGCACACCCCCAAGCGATCGATTGATCGTTGGCGATGCCGGTGACCAGCGCCTTCTTGCCTTTAAGAAGCGCCAATGAGGCGATATCGATATCGATCAATTGCATTTCTCCTTGAGCTGCGGTGATCGATGCTGGCGCGCAACACGCAAAGTGTGCTGCGCGATCATGCGTTCCTCGTCGGTCGCAATAACAAAGCACGCAACCTTGGATCCCGGCCGCGAGATCAGCGGTCCACCGCTGGCATTTGCGGCTTGATCGAGTTCGAGCCCGAAGCAGGACAACCGCTCCACCACGGCTTCACGAATCGGGGGCGCGTTCTCGCCAACGCCCGCGGTGAACACGAAGGCATCGATGCCGCCCAGAGCAGCCACCAGCATCCCGGTATAGAGCGCCACCCGATAGACGAAATAGTCGAGCGCCAGCTTGGCCTTGGGATCGCTGCTCGCGAGCAACACTCTGACGTCGTTGCTGATGCCTGACAGGCCCTTGAGGCCGCAGTCGTTGTAGAGCAGGCGCTCGATGGCCTTGCCGCCCATCCCCTTCTCGTTCATCAGATAGAGGACGACGCCGGCATCCAACTGACCCGGCCGCGTCCCCATCGGCAGGCCGTCAAGGGCCGTAAAGCCCATGGTGCTTTCCACGCTGTTGCCGGCCAGCAGGGCACACATTGACGCCCCGCTGCCGAGATGGGCAACGATGACGCGGCGATCGGCAATCGCCGGCGCGACCTGGCTGAGGCGATCGGCAATATACTCGTAGGACAGCCCGTGGAAGCCATAGCGCCGGACGCCCTCCTGGTAGAGTGCGTCTGGAATGGCGTAGCGATCGGCCACCTCGGCGTGGCCGCGATGGAATGCGGTATCAAAGCAGGCAACCTGCAACAAGTGCGGCTGGCGCGCCAAGATCAAACGGATCAGGCCAACGTTGCTCGGCTGGTGCAGCGGCGCCAGCGGGGCCAGGCGCTCCAATCGCGCCAGCACGGCTTCGCTGATAATGGTCGGTGCCGCATACTCAGCGCCGCCGTGCACCACCCGGTGGCCAATGGCCGTCGGCAGGCCGCCGATGTGCTGGCGCAGAAAGGCAAGCACCTTATCGAGCGCCGCCGGCACGCTCGCAATCTCGGCCGCCGACCAAGTCACCTTGCTCAGCGGCTTGCCGTCACTTCCCGTGGCCAGCAGGCGGGGCTGGCCGCCGATGCCCTCCATCTGGCCCTTGATGCGGCGTTCGAGCTGGTCATTGCCGGCAACCGCAAACAGCTGAAACTTGATGCTCGAACTGCCGGCGTTGAGCACAAGGATGGTTTCCGTCATGGCTCAGGCCCGAACCGGCGTTGTGGTCCCTTGCTTGTGCGCGAACAGCATGGCCACGGCGCAGGAAGCCAGCCGCGTGCGCAGGTTGTCGGCGCGCGAGGTCAGCACGATCGGCACGCGTGCGCCGAGCACGATACCGGCGGCATCGGCTCGGGACAGAAACGTCAGGTTCTTGGCCAGCATGTTGCCGGCTTCGAGGTCGGGCACGACCAGGATTTGCGCCCACCCTGCCACCGCCGACTTGATGCCTTTGACGCGCGCGGCCTCGGGACTGATGGCATTGTCGAACGCCAGCGGGCCGTCGAGCTCGCCGCCGGTGATCTGGCCGCGGTCGGCCATCTTGCACAGGGCGGCGGCCTCGATGGTGGAGGGGATGGCGGGATTGACCGTCTCGACCG
>Ga0126384_10002067_pt1 | contig 12095 bp, 9 predicted proteins | sample PanSoiMetPlot_36_FD_92543 | JGI IMG/M metagenome (GOLD analysis project Ga0126384, IMG submission 92543) | Tropical forest soil microbial communities from Panama - MetaG Plot_36 | ecosystem: Environmental > Terrestrial > Soil > Tropical forest > Bulk soil | place: Panama | collected 2016-02-17 | reverse complement strand
TGTTCCGGGGTGAAAAGATCAACATCACAGAAAACCGCGCTGTGCTGCACGTGGCGTTGCGGGCTCCGAAGGGCGAGGTCATCAAAGTTGACGGGGTGGACGTCGTACCGGAAGTTCATGCTGTGCTTGACAAGATGACTGACTTCTCAGATCGGCTGCGCAGCGGCGAGTGGAAAGGTCATACCGGCAAGCCGATCAAAAACGTGATCAACGTTGGGATTGGCGGCTCGGACCTTGGTCCGGTGATGGCGTACGAGGCGCTGAAGTTCTACAGCCGACGCGATATGACGTTCCGATTCATTTCCAACGTCGATGGAACGGATTTCGCCGAGGCGGTGATCGATCTCGATCCGACGGAGACGCTTTTCATTATTTCGTCGAAGACGTTCACTACACTGGAAACGATGACGAACGCCCACACAGCGCGCGATTGGGCCCTAAGGGGCCTGGGCGGAGACGAAAAGAGCATCGCGAAACACTTTGTGGCGGTGTCGACGAATGCGGAAGCCGTGGCGAAGTTCGGCATCGATACGGCCAACATGTTCGGTTTTTGGGATTGGGTTGGCGGTCGGTACTCGATGGATTCGGCGATCGGGCTATCGACCATGATCGCCATCGGTCCGGAAAACTTCAGGGCCATGCTCGCCGGTTTTCACCGGATGGATGAGCACTTCCGTACAGCGCCGCTGGAAAAGAACCTGCCGGTGCTGATGGGACTGCTGTCCATTTGGTACAACGATTTCTTCGGGGCGCAGACCGTCGCGGTTTTGCCGTACGAGCAGTATCTGAAACGCTTTCCTGCCTACCTGCAGCAGCTGACGATGGAAAGCAACGGCAAGCACGTGAAGCTGGATGGCACTGCGGTGGACGCGGATACCGGGTCGATTTATTGGGGCGAGCCGGGCACGAACGGTCAACACTCGTTTTACCAGTTGATTCACCAGGGAACGCGGCTTATTCCGTGCGACTTCATTGGCTTCGGCAAGGCACTTAACCAGGTTGGACGCCACCATGATCTGCTGATTTCCAACGTGTGCGCGCAGGCGGAAGCGCTGGCTTTTGGCAAGACGCCAGAGCAGGTAAAGGCAGAAGGCACGCCGGACTGGCTGGTGCCGCATCGGGTGTTTGAGGGCAATCGGCCAACGAACATCATTTTCGCGGACAAACTGACGCCTGAGGTACTGGGCAAGCTGGTTGCCCTGTATGAGCACAACGTGTTCACGCAGGGTGCGATTTGGGGCATCGACTCGTTTGACCAGTGGGGTGTCGAGTTGGGCAAGGTGCTGGCTCAGCGGATAATTCCGGAACTCGAAAGTCGGCAGGAGCCAGATCTGAAGCACGACAGCTCTACGAACAACGTGATTCGGTATTACCGGAAGTTAAAGAACAGTTAAAGGGATTTTGGCGCGAGGATAGGAACGACGCCACCCAAGAGGAGAGAACTATGCAGCTGGGAATGGTTGGTTTGGGAAGGATGGGCGCGAACATGGTGAGGCGCCTGATTCGCGGAGGCCACGACTGCGTTGTCTTCGATGTGTTTCCGAAAGCGGTGCAAGAACTCGCAGCAGAAAAGGCTACGCCATCGTCGTCTTTTGAAGACATGGTGAAGAAGCTGGCGAAGCCGCGCGCGGTATGGCTGATGGTTCCGGCGGCGGCGGTGGATGAAACCATTGCGAAGATCCTTCCCGGCCTGGAAAAAGACGACATTCTGATTGATGGCGGCAACTCCTACTACATCGACGACATCCGGCGTGCCAAGGACCTCACACCGAAAGGAATTCACTACGTAGACGTGGGCACCAGTGGCGGCGTGTGGGGACTGGAACGCGGCTATTGCATGATGATCGGCGGAGAGGACGGAGTCGTGAAGCGTCTGGATCCGATCTTCGCCACGCTGGCACCGGGAATCGGCAACATTTCGCGTACACCGGGTCGCGAAAAAATTGGCGGTACTGCCGAACAGGGTTATCTGCACTGCGGACCGAATGGCGCCGGACACTTTGTGAAGATGGTGCATAACGGTATCGAGTATGGAATCATGGCTGCCTATGCCGAAGGGCTGAACATTCTCAAGAACGCGGACGTGGGCAAGAAACAGCATGAAATCGATGCCGAGACGACGCCGCTTCGCGATCCCGAGCACTATCAATACGAACTGAACCTTCGCGATGTTTCAGAAGTTTGGCGGCGAGGCAGCGTGATCTCGTCGTGGTTGCTGGACTTAACGGCATCTGCGCTGGTGGAGGATCCCACGCTTTTCAAATTCGCAGGTCGGGTCTCCGACTCCGGCGAAGGTCGCTGGACGAGCAAAGCGGCTATTGACGAAGGTGTACCTATTCCGGTGCTGTCAGGCGCGTTGTTTGAGCGCTTCTCCTCGCGTGGCAATGCCGAATTCCAGGACAAGCTGCTTTCCGCGATGCGATTCGGCTTTGGCGGACACTTGGAAAAGAAAGAGTAACGACCAGAGCTTTTCTCCCTTTACAAGGGGTGAACTATGCAGATTGAGGTGTTGAAAGACGCCGACGCCGTGGCCTCCCGTGCGGCGGGCATTATTGCGGAACGGGCACGTGCCGCGGTGGCGGCGCATGGCCGCTTTCTGATTGCGGTAAGCGGCGGACACACCCCATGGGTCATGCTCAGCAAACTGGCAAGCGAGCAGGTTCCATGGGAGAGCGTGCATGTGTTTCAAGTGGACGAGCGAATCGCCCCTGCCGGTGACAAGGACCGCAATCTCACTCACCTGCGCGAAACCCTGCTGCAGAACGCACCGATCAATCCGTCGCACATTTATGCAATGCCGGTAGAAGAGCCAGATCACGAAGCTGCCGCAGCCCAGTATGCGCGCACGCTGGAGAACTTGGCGGGTTCGCCGCCGGTGATTGATCTCGTGCATCTCGGGCTAGGTCCGGATGGACACACAGCATCGCTTATCCCGAGCGATCTAGTGCTCCAAGTGATGGATCGCGATGTTGCGATCACCGGGGTGTACCAAGGTCGGCAACGAATGACGCTGACCTATCCGGTGATCAATCGCGCGCGTCAGATTCTCTGGGTGGTGACCGGCAGCGAGAAGGTGAAGGCATTCGCACAATTAAAGGCCGGTGACACTTCGATCCCGGGAGGACGGATACGTCGGGAGGGGGCACTCGTACTCGCCGATGAAGACGCGGCGGGGGCTTCGGGATAACCTAAAGGCATTAGTTTCGACGTAATCTAGTACTGTTTTTTTGCCGTCGGCTGAAACCGGCTAAACCAGTTAGAAGGGTGTGGACGCTGATCTAAAGCTCAGCTCTACCCTGGTGCACCTCGGAATAACTGTTGTTCGACGGGCCTGATTACCTATGAACATCTACGACACCCGTGAGGGGACCAGGCTGGTAATGAACCGTGAGGGGAAGGGGCACTGGAATCGCTGGGGTTCGTTCTTGGCTGAGCGCGCCTGGGGTACGGTACGCGAAGACTACAGTGCTAACGGAGATGCCTGGAACTACTTCACGCACGATCAGGCCCGTTCACGAGCGTACCGGTGGAATGAAGACGGAATCGCCGGAATTTGTGACCGTCACCAGTATCTCTGCTTCGCTCTGGCGCTATGGAATGAGAAAGACCCTATCCTGAAAGAACGTACCTTTGGACTTACGCAGTACGAAGGGAACCATGCTGAAGATGTAAAGGAATACTTCTTCTACCTCGACAACACTCCAACGCACTCGTACATGAAGTATCTGTACAAGTATCCACAGGTTGCCTTTCCTTACGATGAACTTGTCGCGGAGAACCGGCGCCGTACTCGCCACGATCCCGAGTATGAATTGGTAGATACAGGAATCTTCGATGAGAACCGCTACTTCGACGTGTTCGTTGAGTACGCCAAGGCGCATGCTGAGGACCTGCTGATCCGAATTACAGCGACAAACCTTGGACCCGATACTGCGCCGCTCCACGTTCTACCGACACTATGGTTTCGCAATACGTGGACTTGGGGACGCGATTCGCGCAGGCCGTCTCTACAGCGCGGACAGCATCGGATGGATGGAGTTTCCTGCATCCATGCCACGCACTGGGAACTAGGTGAATACGCTCTTTACTGCTCACAAGCAACGCAGCTCCTATTTACAGAAAACGAAACCAACAATGAGCGGATTTTCGGATCGGCCAATGCTTCACCCTATGTCAAAGACGCGTTCCACTCTTATGTTGTCGGTGGGCATTCTGACGCGGTGAATCCCGAAGCAGTGGGCACCAAGGCTGCGGCACGTTGCATTTACAAGCTTGCACCCGGCGAGACGGCCACGGTCAAGTTGCGTCTGGCGGCGGTTTTTGAGGAGCATCCTCTCGACGATCCGTTCGCCGACTTCGAGGCGATTTTCCAACTGCGAATCGATGAGGCAGACGAGTTTTATAACGTCGTCTTTCCCCCAACACTTTCTGGAGAGGCGAGGTTAATTGCGCGGCAAGCGTATGCCGGACTGCTATGGTCGAAGCAGTATTATCACTACGTCATTACGGACTGGTTGCAGGGCGACCCCACAGAACCGGCGCCGTTGGCGGAGCGAGTGGAGGGACGCAATCACGACTGGACCCACCTATTCACACGTGATGTGATCTCGATGCCCGACAAATGGGAGTTCCCATGGTTTGCTTCATGGGACCTGGCGTTTCACTGCGTGGCGCTGGCGCATGTCGATCCACAGTTTGCCAAAGAGCAGATCATCCTCATGCTGCGCGAGTGGTACATGCATCCCAACGGGCAGCTTCCGGCCTATGAGTGGGACTTCGGCGACGTGAACCCGCCGGTGCTTCCGATCGCCGCGCGTGGGGTTTTCGAAACCGAATGTCTACGAACCGGTGTGGCCGACTACGACTTTCTCGAGCGCATGTTTCAGAAGATGCTGCTGAACTTTACCTGGTGGGTAAACCGGAAAGACGCGCTGGGCAAAAACATTTTCCAAGGCGGCTTTCTGGGCATGGACAACATCGCGGTTTTCGATCGTGGCAAGCTGCCGCCGGGGTATCTATTGGGGCAGGCAGACGGCACAAGCTGGATGGCAATGTTTGCCCGCTCACTGATGGCCAGCGCACTGCAACTGGCCGAACACGACAAAGTTTACGAGGACGTCGCGAGCAAATTCTGGGAACACTACATCTTCATTAGCAACGCCATCAACTGCATGGAGGAGCACGGACACTCCCTATGGGATGAGGAAGACGGTTTTTTTTATGACAACCTGACGCTGCCGACCGGGGAGCGCACGCCGATTCGTGCGCGAACGATGGTGGGTTTCGTCCCACTGTTTGGCGCTTGGACGGTGCCAAACTCAGTCTTCGATCGTTACGCAGGCTTTCAACGGCGGCGGCAATGGTTCATCACGCATCGGCCGGATCTGGTGAACAGCGTCGGCCCTATGGCAGTGCCAGGCGCGAACGATAACGTCATGCTCGCCCTGGTGCGCGAAGACCAGTTACGACGGATGCTGGCCTACATGCTGGATGAGAACGAATTTCTTTCGCCCTTCGGCATACGATCCGTGTCCAAGTATCACCGCGATCACCCGCTGGTTCTGTACCTCGACGGTCATGAGTATCGCCTCGACTATGAGCCAGGAGAGGCCGTGTCAAGCTTGTATGGCGGAAACTCGAATTGGCGCGGTCCCATCTGGATGCCGATGAACTTCCTCCTGCTGCATGCGCTGGAGCAATACTACAATTACTACGGCGACAAGCTCGTCGTGGATTGCCCAACCGGTTCAGGTGTGAAGATGAACTTGCTGCAGGTTGCGGGCGAATTAGCTAAGCGCCTGTCGCGGCTGTTCCTGCGGGATGCGTATGGGAATCGGGCGTTGTTTGGTTCGAACCAGATGTTCAATGGCGACCCACACTGGCGCGACTACATCCCGTTCTACGAGTACTTTGATGGTGACAACGGCCGCGGGTGCGGTGCCAGCCACCAGACCGGCTGGACCAGTTTGATAGCGCCAATACTGATGGCTATCGCTGCGGGGGACGAATACCTTGGCTTCACCGGCGTCTTACGCTCAGTTGAATGATCGTTACGGTATCCCCGGAGCAGCTTCAGTGGTTACCGGAAATGGTGGCCTGCCCAAGGTCGTTGTGACCGCGGCGAGTTGCAGCGGCGAAATGTACCTGCATGGTGGACACGTCACATCGTGGATACCACGCGGTGAGAGCGAGGTCCTTTACCTCAGTCCCAATTCTCTTTGGCAGGATGGGCGGGCAATTCGCGGTGGTGTGCCAGTATGTTTTCCGTGGTTTGGCGACAAGGCCGATGATCCGAAAGCACCGGCGCATGGGTTTGTGCGTACAAAAATGTGGGAGCTGCAAAGCATCGAGACGATCGGAAACGATGTCGTAGTCAGCTTGTCAACACAAGCTGACGCGAACTCACACAGATGGTGGACGCATAAGTTTCGGCTAGTGTGTCGAGTTACGTTTGGAACCAATCTAAAAATAGAATTGATGGTTTCAAACGAAGATGCTACCCAGTTCGCGTTTGAGGAGGCTCTCCACGCTTACTTTCGAGTAGGCGATGTTAAGGCGATAGCGATTCAAGGACTCGATTCGACCCGCTACATCGACAAGATCGACCATCGGATTGAGAAAACACAATCTGGTGAGTTGCGAATCTCGGCCGAGACCGACCGCGTTTACCTTGCGACCCAGCGCAACATTGAGGTGCTGGACTCAGTGTGGCAGCGGCGAATCGTCATCAAAAAGCAGGCTTCCGACAGCATGGTGGTGTGGAACCCCTGGCAAGAGAAGTCTGCCAGTATGGGCGATCTTGGCGCGGGCGAGTGGAAGAACTTCGTTTGCGTGGAGACTAGCAATGTCGGGAACTCTACCGTGCAACTGGCCCCTGGCCAGAAACACAGCATGGCTGCGGTCATCCACATCGAATCGTTGTGAGGGCTAAGGAACGTCGCCTGTATGGATGATCAGGCAGTGACTGCATTTGTCTCCATCTCGCCCAGCCACGCCAGGAACAGCTTATAGCCGACAGACAAAACGATGGCGCCAACGAACAGGCCGATGATACCCATCGCCATAAATCCGCCTATAGCGCCCAAGAACACAATCGCGACCGGAACGGCAGCGCCGCGTCCGAGCAGCAGCGGTTTCAGAACGTTGTCCATCAGGCCAACGATGAGGCACCAAATAAGAAAGATGACCGCCGTGGTGGAATTGGCGCTCGCGAAAACGTATATGACTGCGGGGATCAGGACGATCATCCCCACTTGAAGCACTGCGGCAACAAGAAATACCGTTGACCAGACGCCTGCGCCCGGCAGTCTCACAACATAAAAACCCAGAGCCGCAAAGACTGACTGAATGAGAGCTACGCCGACGATACCGAAGGTGACGCTGCGGATGGTGGCACCAACCAGATGTTGGAATTCAGGGCCTCTCTTACCGAAAAGACGGCTGGCGAACAAGCGCGTCGACTCGTAAGCGGATTCCGCTTTAGCAAGAATGGCACCCGCAATCACGATTGACAGCAGAAGCTGAAGTACTGTGAAGGTAACTCCCGCCGAAGCCGATAGTATGCCCGGCAGCGCAGCTCTGAGTTGAGGAGCGAATTGCCGAGCCAGTTCAGATAAGTCCGTTGACGCCAGTTTCCAAATATTGCTTAAGGGACCGCCGATCAATGGCCGAGAGCTAACACTCAGCGGTGGCGTGGGATGAGCTGTGATCCATCCTTGAATTTGGCAGCCACGGACTGAATGCCTTCCACCAGACTTTCGCCTAGCAAAATTGTTGGAATGGTGAACGAGTGCAAGAAGTATGAGAGTGAAAATCTTAGCCGCCAGTCCAGCACGCCCGCCGAGCAGGGTCTGGAATTTCTGAACCATGGATAAGCTGCGACAGCGAGGATGATTCCCCAGGCGATTATGACTGCGAAGGGTCGCAATATCAGGGAACAAGATGCAACCAGGAGTAGGGCAAGTGCGATTTGAATAGCGGCTTCGACTGCGGCGGCGGTCCGGACTTTGTAGGGCAAAGAGGATGTGTCGGTCACGTCGTGCCTCCAAATGACACAACTGCCTTACAGCGCTGTTGCAACGAATCCGATTCAGCGGCTAATTGTATACGCACTTCGGGTACTGCTCGATGGTGTCCTAGATTCGGTTGAAAGTTATACGGCGGTTTTATCCCCGGTTCTGCATAGAATCGGGGTGACAAAACCCTTCTTTGGAAAGGAAAAACCGCCGTGGCACGAAGTTATCACACCTTTCGTGCTGGCAGTGCAGCCAGCGAAAGACAACTCACTGCATTTTTGATGAAAAACGGGCAGCAACTCCTACCCATGGTGCAGCTGATCGAGCAGTCGCGCCTGGCGATCGATGAGTTGGTGGATACGATCGGCCGGGTCACGATCGAGACGGTTCTGGAGATGTCGGCCGAACAAATGGTCGGTCCTCGCCAGCAGGGTAAGTGGCGGCAGGGTGGACAGCTGGTCTGGTATGGAAAACAACCCGGGCAGATCGATCTGAGTGATCGCAAGCTGACGGTCAACAAACCCCGAGTGCGACAACGAGGGAAGGGAGCCAATAAGGAAGTACCGATACCCGCTTATGTAGCGCTGCGCGAGGGAGTGGGTCTGCAGCGACGCATGCTCAACATCCTGATGAACGGGGTATCGACGCGCAGCTATAAGCAAGTAATTCCGCAAATGGCCGATAGCGTGGGCATTTCCAAATCCACCGTCAGCCGGCAGACGATCGCGGCGGCAGAGCAAGCGCTAGCCGAACTGTTAGCTCGCCGCCTGGAAGAGAAAGACTTCCTGGTGGTCTACATCGATGGCCTGCACTTTGGCGAGTATTGCGTGTTGGGAGCGGTGGGAGTAGACGCGGAAGGCCACAAGGTCGTGCTGGGTATTCACGAGGGAGCCACAGAAAATGCGGCTGCCTGCAAGGACTTGCTCGAAGACCTGGTCGCTCGTGGGCTGGATCCGAAGCGCAAGCGTCGATTTGTAATCGATGGCTCGAAGGCCCTGCGCTCCGCTATTCACGCCGTGTTCAGCTCGCAAACGCCGGTGCAAAGATGTCGCCAGCATAAATTGCGCAATGTGCTCGAGCGCCTACCCAAAGAGCAGCAGAAGCAGACGGGGGCTTTGATCAAAGCGGCGTGGAAGATGGAAGCCAAGCCGGGCATGGCCAAGCTACGCAAAATGGCCGAGTGGCTCGAACAGGAATATCCCGATGCGGCTGCCAGTTTGCTGGAAGGAATCGACGAGTGTTTCACCATCAATCGGCTGGAGCTGCCACTTTCTCTGCACCGCTGTTTGGCGAGCACCAATCTGATTGAAAGCTCACAATCGGGTGTGCGCATGAGAACTCGCCGCGTATGCCGTTGGCGAGCCGATATGCCCGGACGTTGGGCCGCTGCTGCCTTCCTGGAAACGGAAAAGAACTTTAACCGCCTCATGGGATACAGAGACCTGTGGGCTCTGAAAGCAATCTTGCAAGGAGAACACCTGAAAGCAAAGCAGGCGATCGCTTAAAATGACTACTCGCCGCCGTCAACGGCTATCAACTGAGCCCGGGACACCGTCAGCGACAGTGGTGATCGCGACAAAGAAGCTCATCTGTTCAGATGACTGTATAACTGCAGAAAAACGGGGCGGGGCACAATCAACTCATTTCAAATAAGGTCGCCCCAGTCCAGGCAACGTACTATCCAATGAGCCATAATCGCTTACAGAAGACTAGCAGATTGAACCTTGAAAGGTATTCTTAGGAAACTCCGTGCTCAGCGCGCTCGGTTTGACCAGCAATTGGTGCCTTGGAAGGAAGTTTTCGTGCGGTTTCAACCCAAGGAGAGGGGTGTGAAACGCCTGCCACATGAGTGCTGCAGCACGTGCCAGAATCGGGGCAACAAAGAAAGCCTGGTGGGCGAAGCAGAAGCACAACTCCGGTACCGCGAAGAAGCGACGCCAATAGATACCGCCAAGCGTAAGCCGATGAGTTCTGCGGCGCGAAAGAAGCTCTCGACGCCAATGAAAGCAAGGTGGCAGAGAGAAAGAAGGCGGCCTGAAGCGTGATTAGCTTCAATTAGGTGTCAAAAGGGGGCATTCCGGCTATTTACTCAGCCGGTATGCTTAATCCATAGCACCCAATTTTGTTCCTTCATGTAACACACCCTATCCCCCGACCTCCCCTTTTATGGTGCTCATTTTTCACAATTGCAGTTCCGAAGTTCCCGAAACGGAAACGACGTTGTAATGGTTCACTTCAGCAGGTGATAACATTCCTTTGGTAACAGCGACAGCTGCTTAGGTAAGGAGGACCAGCAGATGAATCTTGAAAGCATCGTTAATGAACTCCGTGGTCAGCGCAGTCGTATAGACCAGGCGATTGCTGCACTCCAAGGAAGTGCACTTGGTGGCCGTTCTTCGAAGCTTGGCGGCAGGAACCGGCGTCAGTTGAGTGCTGCCGCCCGTGTCAGAATCGGTGCTGCAAAGAAAGCCTGGTGGGCTAAGCAGAAGCGCAATTCCCGTGCCGCGAAGAAGCCGACCTTGATCAACACCGCCAAGCGCAAGCCGATGAGTTCTGCGGCGCGAAAAAAGTTATCGACACTGATGACAGCCAGGTGGAACCAGAGGAGGAAGGCGGCCTGAGTTTTCATCACGCTGATCCAGTGGTTTGGAATAGATCGGGCTGGAGGATGGGGGGCAAGGCTGATGCGATTGCGGCCCCGTTCTGGCGCGGTTCTCATCGACTCACGTCGAGTCGCTTCATCTCAGTCCTGATGGGCGTACAGTGCAGGCAAAATGAGCCTCCCATCGGGTACCGCTTCTGTGCCGCTAGGTGAGGCTGTTTTACAAGAAGTAGGTGTTCGGGCTTAGCCTACTGTTATGGAATACTTCGCCTTTCTAGGACTTGCCGGGTTTCTGATTTTAGTTGGCTGCGTAATCAACGATAAACCTGCGAATCGCAGACGCCGAAGCAGATCGGATAACCCGGCAGTTTAGCAGCTGTCGCTTATTGGCACGATACAAACATTAAACGAGAAAAGTTTCGGGTTCGCCATCCTCGGCTGGTCGATAGCCTCTTATTGATCGTGTTTCAATATTTCCTATTTACCGTGATGTCTAGCTGTCATGGGGTCTACGATACTGCCCCTCAACGTGTGGCTCACGTTCTCACGGCGAACCTCGCAAGCAGTATTGGCGAGAGAGTTGAAACACGTATCGAGATCGATGTGCGCAACCAAGAATTGCTAACGAGGCCAACGTCAATCTCTTTACGGTGACCCGTTTGTTTGGCGACTGGCAACGAAAGGCACTCCTGACCAATATCGAGGTAACGTCCTGCTGAGGTCCCCGCCTTCGGCGTTGAGCCAACGGGTAATCTCACCGATGCTGCACCCCTCGACGGTGTACATCTCATAAACGCGCCGCACTACCTGGGCCTCGGCTTCATTGACAAAATAGGCGGCAGGCGCCTCCTCCGTCTTGCGGAGGTAACGGTATCCCTAGGGAGCGCCGCTCAGTACGCTCACCTCACCCGTTTGTGCCCGGTGGCGCTTACCACGTCGCGAGCGCTCCAGGATCTGCGCGCGTTCATTCCGCAATCATGCCTTGGAACTGAACCAGGAGTTGATCTTCCGCGCTGTCGCCTTGTGGCGACTTTACGAACATGGTCTCCACTCCCTGGCGAGCCGAATTCCTCGATCAGCAGAATCTGATACGCGTACTTGCGGCTCAAGCGGTCCGGCGAGTACGCCAGCACCACCTGGATCTGCCCCTCGGCAGCCAAGTCCCGCATGCGCTCCAAGCCTGGCCGCTCCAATAGCACGCCGCTGTAGCCTTCATCTTCGAAGACCCACTCTTTGGGTACCTCCAGATCGTGGTTCTGGGCGAACTCGATTAGGGACGCCGTCTGGCTCGCAATCGTGTTCTCCTCGCGTTGCTGCTCAGACGAAACTCTGGCGTAGATTGCTGCCATTCTCATCGTCGAACTCCTTCACGCGCACGCCGACGGGGCGCTCGCGACAGGGCACCAGAATGTCGTAAGCTTGCGCCAGCTTGGGCTCAAGTAAGCGATCAAACGAATAGAAACGTGGATTTGCAAGCG
>Ga0126384_10002066_pt1 | contig 12097 bp, 12 predicted proteins | sample PanSoiMetPlot_36_FD_92543 | JGI IMG/M metagenome (GOLD analysis project Ga0126384, IMG submission 92543) | Tropical forest soil microbial communities from Panama - MetaG Plot_36 | ecosystem: Environmental > Terrestrial > Soil > Tropical forest > Bulk soil | place: Panama | collected 2016-02-17 | reverse complement strand
TGGCGACCTGATCAGCGTCACGAGTCCGCTCAACCAGACTGTCATTAGATTTTTCGATAGCGCCGGCAGGTTACTGAGCGTGACGAATCCATTGGGTGAGACCACCAGGCTTGAGTACGACCTGTTGAATCGTACGACTCGAGTGACCGACCCTCTTCAAGGGCAAACGGCGTATGCGTATGACGCGAACGGTAACTTGTTGAGCGTGACCGATGCTCGCAACAACGCGATCAGTTACTCATACAACAACATGGATCGAGTTCAGACGAGAACGGATCCGCTGCAGCGAAACACAACTTACCTTTACGACAACAATGGCAATCTTAGTCAGGTGACGGACCGAAAGGGCCAGATCACGAACTATACTTACGACGCATTGAATAGACTGATGCTGGTTACATACGCGGACAGCTCAACCATCAGCTATACGTACGACGGCGGTAATCGACTCACGCAGGTTGTTGATTCAATTTCGGGCACGATCACATACGCGTACGACAATCTGGATCGACTGACGAGCGAAGCGACGCCGCAAGGCACAGTGAGCTATACGTACGACGGGGCGAACCGCCGCGCGACGATGTCCGTGCCGGGCCAGTCGACAATTAGCTACGCTTATGACAACGCGAATCGTCTGACGCAGATTGCGCAGGGATCCTCGACTGTGAGCTTCACTTACGACGCTGCCAGCCGTGTTACAACTCAAACGTTGCCCAACGGAGTGGTAACCGAATACAGCTACGATGACGTGTCGCGTCTGACCAGTCTCACCTACAAAAAGAGCGCAAATGTGCTGGGCGGCCTCGTTTATGCATACGACTCAGCCGGTCGTAGAACAAGAGTGGGCGGAAGTCTTGCCAGCACGGGCCTCCCGAGTGCTGTCAATACGACGAACTACAACTCAGCGAACCATCAGACCGGGTTCGGCGGGCAGACGCTGACCTATGACAACAACGGCAATCTGACGAGCGATGGGACGAATACCTATACTTGGAACGTCCGGAACCAGCTCACTTCGATGAACGGGACGGGATTGACGGCCAGTTTTCAATACGATGCACGCGGAAGAAGAGTCACTAAGACAATCAACAGCTCAGCAACGAGCTTTTTGTACGATGGCGTGAACGTAGTTCAAGAGCAGTCAGGTGGGTCACCGAGTGCTAACTTGTTGACGGGGGGCATCGATCAACTGTTCAGTCGTGCTGATTCATCAGGTACTTATCATGCACTGACGGACCCACTCGGAAGTACTGTCGGATTGACGGACGGTAACGGCACGATTCAAACACAGTACAGCTATGAGCCCTTTGGAAAGACTGCAACTACGGGAGCGACGAGTATCAATCCCGCGAAGTTCACCGGGCGTGAGGATGACGGGACCGGATTGTACTACTACCGCAACAGGTACTACTCGCCGACTCTGCAACGATTCATGAGCGAGGACCCCCGAGGACTGGGCGGAGGCATTAACGTTTACGCCTACGCGAGCAACAATCCGATTAGCCTTTGCGATCCGCTTGGTCTCAAACCCCGAAACAGCAGCGCCAACCCGGGCCAAATCCCAGGCGAGGATCCGGACGACCCATGGGGCGGGGCACCACCTTGGCTTGCGGCTAAGGGAACACCGATCATGTGGCACGGTCAGCCGCACTTTAAATGGGACGGCGGGGTTTTTGATACTGGGGGCAATCTAGTTGGGTCAACAGATGGTGTCGAAACTGATTGGGCGATGCAATTCGCGATGGCGGCTCCCTTCGCCGCGTCAGTCGATCTTTCGGCAGAGTTAGTCTCGGCGGATGCCTCTTCAACTGAAGTGATCGCAACTGTTGACGACATCCTCACTAATCCTGAACTGCTTGCTGGCAAGACTCCCGAGGAGATTGAGGCAATCATAGGAGATACCCCCGGCTGGAACGTGGAAACTCTCGGACAGGGAAGCCACCAGGGTCAAGGTTGGGTTTTGCGCGAATATAACTCAGCAGGCAATGCCACCGGTAGGCTCATACGTTGGCATCCTGGTGGCGGTCATCATGGCCCTGCACCTTACTGGCGTGTTTCCAGCGGAGCCGGTGGAAAATCCGGAGTGATTCGATAACCCGCACCTATTGTAGAGCGAAAATTCTACGTCGAACAGCGAGGCAAGAATATGGAAACAACCAATAGCGGAGGGAAGATCCTACTCGATCTGAAGCAGGTCATAGGGAGATTAGCAGCATCCGCATCTGAACAAGTTAGATACTTGGCAGAACTGGGCGTCTTACCTAGTGTGGATGAACTCGCTCTGGAGTTCGAAGATGTGGTCGTTCTCTTACCTCGATTGCTCGAAGACGGGAATCTCAACCGAGAACAATATGAGTTAATTGACGCTCTTCGTCGTAAGCTTTCGGGAATGAGCAACAAACAGGATCTCTGGACGGAGGCATCGCTGCGCAGCCATTCTTGTTGGAAAGAGGTAAGGAGGCTCGCTCGAGTGGTTATTAACAAGATGCAAGGTTTCTGGTGAAGCTGTTACAGATAATCGAGTACGCTTCAATGACAAGGGAATAACTTCTAACCGATATATTTGCAGTGGTAACATCAGTACAAACATATGTATTAAACTGAGACTGGAACTAACTTGCCGCTCATCGTGATGGATCAGCTCGGTCGAACGACCAGCTTTGCTTACGACTCGATGGGCAACATGACAAGCATTACGCGGCTTGCCGGCACCGGTAATGCGGTTACGACCGGCTTCACTTATGAGGCTACCTTTAATCAGTTGGCAAGCGTGACAGACCCGCTGAATCATACCACCCAGTTTGGCTACGACACTAAAGGAAATGTAACCAGCGTCTCCGATCCTATAAGCAATCAGGCGACTTTTGCTTACAACTTCGCAGGTCAGCCAACCAGTGCAACCAATCCATTGGGTAAGAGCACGCAATATGGTTACGATGGCGGCGACCTGGTCAGCGTCACTAGTCCGCTCGGCACGATTGTCAGTAGATTTATCGATAGCGCCGGCAGTTATTGAGCGTCAATAATCCGTTGGGTCAGACTAGCAGACTCGAGTACGATCTGTTGAATCGTCCAACGCGAGTTATTGATCCTCTCCAAGTCGCGACCGTATACGGGTATGACCCGAACGGCAACTTGCTGACCGTCACCGACGGCCGCAACAATGCCATCAGCTATGCCTACAACAACATGGATCGTATTCAGACGCGAACGGATCCGTTACTGCGAAACACTAGCTACGTTTACGATAACAACGGAAATCTTAGTCAGTTAACCGATCGCAAGAGCCAAGTCACGAGCTACACTTACGACGCATTGAATAGACTGTCGCTCGTGACTTTCGCAGATAGCTCCACCACGAGCTATACCTACGACGGCAATCGGCTCAGCCAAGTAGCCGATTCAATTTCGGGGACAATTACATATACCTATGACAGTCTGGATCGACTGACGAGCGAAGCGACGCCGCAAGGGACAGTGAGTTACACGTACGACGGGGCGGACCGTCGGGCAACGATGACCGTTCCAGGTCAATCCACAATCAACTACACATATGACAACTCCGATCGGCTGACGCAGATTGCGCAGGGATCTTCGACTGTGAGCTTCACCTACGACGCTGCCAGTCGCGTAACGACTCAAACGCTGCATAACGGAGTAGTCACCGAATACGGTTACGACGATGCGTCGCGTCTGACCAGCCTAACGTACAAAAAAGGTGCGAATGTCCTGGGCAACCTGGTTTACGCGTACGACTCAGCCGGTCGAAGAGCAAGAGTGGGCGGAAGCCTTGCCAGCACTGGATTGCCGCAGACTCTGACAACAACAAGTTACAATTCGGCAAACCATCAGACCGCATTCGCTGGACAAACACTGACCTACGACAACAATGGCAACCTGACGAACGATGCGACAAGCACTTATACCTGGGACGCTCGGAATCAGCTTGTTTCGATGAGTGGCCCCAGCCTCACCGCAAGCTTTCAGTATGACGCGTTTGGACGAAGAATCGCCAAGACAATAAACTCCGCAACAACAAGTTTCTTGTACGATGGCGTAAATATCGTGCAAGAACAATCAGGCGGAACAGCTACCGCAAATCTGCTTAGCGGGGCAATTGATCAGCTTTTGAGCCGTTCCGATTCGTCTGGAATTGTGACCCCGCTAGCAGATGCTCTCGGCGGCAACATCGCGCTGACGGATTCAAACGGTACGATTCAGACTCAATACAATTACGAGGCTTTTGGAAAGACGACAAGCTCCGGCCCAAGCAATGCTAACTCAGGGCAGTTCACAGGAAGAGAGAACGATGGTACCGGGCTGTATTATTATCGCTCTCGTTACTACTCGCCCTCGTTGCAGCGATTCATCAGCGAGGACCCAATCGGCTTTGGCGCCGGAGTAAATCTCTATTCATACGTCCTCAACAATCCTGCGAGCCTGATTGACCCATTTGGCCTAAAGCCGCGACCTGGCAGCTCTCGAGAACGTGAATGCTCCCAGACCGAGCGCTTAGCATGCGACGGCTTTTGTGCTGCGCAGAGAAAAACGGTTCAGAGGTGTAAGATTAGTCAGGTCTTTAGGGTCACCCGCTGGAAGGGGTTAACCAAATATGAGTGGGCGGATTCGACCGGTTGGCAGGGTCCGGCACCTGTGGGCTGTTATTGTAACGAAGGCCCAACGCCTTGTCCTTGTCCAGAGAACCTCCGCCATCCGACAAAGGAGGAGGACAGGTTGCGAGAAGAATCCCACCGGCGCATGGCGGAAGTCTGGAAGTGGGTTGTTGTCGGAGATGCCGTTCTGTTGCTCGTTGGTACCGGCGGAGCTTTTGGGATTTTCGGAGGAGGCGGAGCTGCGGCAGCAGCGGGGGCGAGTGCCCCGTCGGGCGCTGCCCCGTCGGGCGCTGGGGCAGGAGGCTTGCGCCCAGCTCCCGTTCGTCCCTGATGGAGCCCCTAACGCGATGGTATCGGACTTGAAGAGAAAGCTGGGTGGAATTGCGGAATCCACCTAAAGAGCTTAAACGGGAGTCTCTATGTATTTTGAAGAACGCGAACTCAAACCTTATGCCGAACCTGTATCAACCAGCGAGCTTCGTGAGGGCACCACGTATTTCGCGGTTAACTATGTTCCAGGTGATATGCTCATCCCTATTATGGAAACGCTTGTGTTCATCGGCAGGAATCTTGATATCGGCGATGTCGGAAAAGTGTATTTTCAGGACGTAAGGTCCTATCGCCAAGGGATCCGCCACGACACGGACCCGAGCGACGAAGGTTACGCGAGCGATGTCAATGCAGAAATCTTTTGCGGCCCCGAGAATCAAGTGTCTCATATCTTCGAGTACGAACAAGCATTGGATAACCTGATAAAGTGCTCGCTCAGGCGAATGAAGCTGGATACGGAACGCCTAGTGCGATTCGAAGGACGAGAATTAAAGCCATATGCCGAGCCCACTTCGGTCGCCGACCTGAAACAGGGGTCAGTGTACTTCGCTGTTACGTTTGTTGACGAGGATATGCTGATTCCCGTATTGGAAACCATAGTGTTCGTGGGCAGAGATCTTGAGCCAGGCGACGTCGGTAAAGTCTATTTCCGGAACGCTCGCTCTTCGCCCGACGCCGTGGATTCCGAAAATGAGTGGGACTATACCGCGTTCGAAAACAACATAAATCACGTCTTCGAATTCGAAGGTGCGTTGGATCAACTCCTTGCATGCTCGCTCAGGCGCCGGAAAGAATAGCGGTAAACTGTCAACGATAGCTTTCGTGTACGGGTTCGCCCTCGACTGACAGCGAAGCGCTCTGAGGCATGTGGTGGAGGCCATCCGGAATTGCCTCTTGATCAGAAGTCAGAGTTCACTCTTTCCTACGTGGACTTCACGACGACTACGCCAGCGGACCTAATAGTTGAGACACCAAGGTCTCGGCCTCCCATAATTGGCCCTCTTTTGCCGCCGTCTGTTCTACCCAGAAAATGACGTTAAAGGCAAGGTGCGTTCGTGTAGAGAATCACGACTATGAAGATCCATCAGCTAATTGGTTATTCTCGTGGCGGGTTCTGGAATCTTCCGGTTACAGTGGAATTTCGGAACGATAAATTGAGAATTCTACCCGGAGGCCTATCCTGGATTCTAAGGTCCGGCAAACCGTATCTAGAACTGTCTCCAGAAGACGTCATTAGTGCAACGCGGCGCAGGTACAGCCTGATGTTGCCCATTCCTTCAATCGAATTGTCCTATCGAAACCCACATTCACAAGGGGCTTTCATAATCGGGTTTCTTTGGCAGGGAAGGAAGTTCATTCGAGAGCTCGATCGTTTGGGTATAGTCGTACGCTGATAGATTGTCGTTAATTACAGGAATCGCAAACAACTGAACGCGTTGTCACTGGGGATTAAATGAAAGTCCGCTGTATCTCAAACGCTCGTACAACTGTGCCCGAGAACTATCGCGATCTTCACGTAGGGGAGAAAGATTTTTTGCCGGATCTCCACATCACAGTCGGCAAGGACTATGTTGTTTACGCACTAGCGCTACAGAAACACGCGCAGGTTTGGTATTACATTTCCGACGACGATGAACACCCTTATCCACTTCACTACCCGGCACCGATGTTTCAAGTTATTAACAGCAGATTCTCTAGGTATTGGAGGTTCGCGTTTACACCTCAGCATCTCGATCACGTTGCACTCTGTGCATTTGAGGACTGGGTTCTGGACCCGTACTTTTACGATCGTTTGACCGATGTAGAAGAGAAGGAAGTGTCTAAATTCAAAATAATGAAAAAGCTCATAGACTCCGAAGGGGATCAGTTCGATAGTTAGGCTCTCGTCGGTAATAACGAATCTTAAGCAAACTTTGTAGAAAGACACTTTGTCAAAGACCCAAAGCTCTCCATCAGATTAATATGCGGCTTCTACAGAAACGTTTGAGACTTCTGAATTTTTTACTGTCTTTACGTATCTTGTAAGCAGAGGATTGCACTTTTCTCTGGCGCCCGAAATTGATCACAGCAGCGAATGCAAGATAAGGGTAATTGATTATCTTGCATTCGAACTGAGATTGGGATAAGGCGACACTGGGATACAAAGAATCAATTTCCACAAGGATTGGGCCGATGAAGTAGGATTGCCGTCGACGGGTCCAGAAGTGCATCCCGGCCGACCTCTTGGCAGTAAACCCCCGTGCACATCGGACCAATAGACCATATACCGTGGAACAAGCGATGAAACAAACAAGATATACTATTCTTGAAGAGCCGACCGGACAACCTTACCACGATCTGCTCCACTATTCGTTAAGCTTTACTGACGCTTTCTTACTGGTCGTTCGGCACTCGATGACTATTGCCGCGACCGGCCAAGAGGTTCTAGATCGGCTCAAACCATTCCAACTAAGTCGAACGTTAGAATCAGAATGGCCTGGCGCACAACTTCTAGACGAAACCGCGATCGTGTACAGATTCAAGGCGTCTAACGAATCGTTTGCTCTCCTGGGACGTGTCTCAGAAGGTCTGTTTTCTTGGAAGCAGCCAGAACTTCCCGAGGACTTATGCCGAATCAGAAAAGACGGAAGTCCATGGCTAGTGACTATTGCGCACGAAAAGGACAGCTACGTTGAACTTTCTGGCGATGAAAAGGTCCACCTAGTCGCCCACTTGCCTGGGATAAAGCTAGGGTAAGCCCCTCCAATGAGCCTTGGCTACTAACTGCGTATTGGCCCGTGAAGCCTTAACAGGAGCATCATGGACATCGGAAAAAACTTCCAGCGTATATATTTAGGGGACAGCCTAATCTCGCGTATCGATATTGATATCCCGTCCGCCGTTCGCACTCTTTATTTAAACGGAGCGTTTCTATTAAGAGAGGGTTCCAATCCGGATACCTTCGATCCGGAGGAAATGTATTCGCCTGCGTCCCTGACCTTCACTGGGGTTCTCTCGATTTCTTGTCCGGAAGGGGCGTACTCCTTAAACTCGACCATTGTGGATTTCGAAGCAGTAGATGCACAAAATGGGTTGGACAATGTTCAGGCTCGAAAAGACAGGTGGATACGATGACAACACATTTAGCCGCTCATTGCTTATCGAAGCGCGGAACGTTTCGCTGACATCAGTTATGCCGCACAAAGAGTAATTCGTGCTACTCACTGTAGACGTCCTTGAATGTTTTAAAGCTCCACAGAGTATTTCGAATCTCATCGGGTAGGAATTACTTTGATGCTGAGTAGGAGCATACTGCATAGCCCGACAGCGTTCTGTGCGTCGAGAGTCAATCTTTCCGAGTTCCGCTTCCTACGTTAGATGGCCGCGCGGTTGGGTAGGGACGGTTCGTGGAAGGACGGTACCGAGATGATTTTGGCGATTTGGGTTCGTTGGATTGCAAGCGTCATCTTGTTGGCAGTATTTCTCTGGGTAGCTGTTCTTAACGCAAGTATGTTTTGGCAAGTGTACTTCAAGGGGCGGAAGGCCTCGTCCTGGATACCATTACTTGGTGGATCATGTGGCGCGTTAGCACTCGCCATTTCCCCAGTGCCCCAATCCAGCCTCCTATGGTGGCTGCCTCTTCTACTAGACTGGGGTAGCGTCCCAGGATTGCTATATCCGATTATCCTTTATCTAAGGAAGAGAAAAACCAGAAGGAGAAGCAGTGACTGACGCCTCGTTCGTTCCGCAGCGAAAATGATTCTCGCACAATTTGATGCCCTGAGTGAGTTTCCACGCGACTACAACCGACATTTCATAGATTTTCAGAAGAACCGATTGGGTTTGGGGTCCCGTCCGAATTTCTATACCTCCGGCGAGACTGAATGGAGTGGAGTCTTATCATCAAAACATATGTCTGCTGGCGGGCAACAAAAGCTTCTAGATTAAGATTTGATCAGTAGCTTGGGGAAACGAGCTCTTTCCTAACGCGATCGAGCAATGACGCTGAAGCATGCCGACGCGTACGTCCCGGTGATTACGGTAGAGATACCAAACGTAATGCTGCAAGAACCGGAAGAACTGAAAGAACCCCGGAAGTTGGACGCATTATTTGTGCAACCAGGGCGACTTACCTGCCGAATTGCCGCGCTGGATACACAGTAACGAATTCACGATCAAATCAAATAAGAGCAGCAGGGTTTATGTTGTGATCGGCGTAATGGGCACAGAGCAAACACTCAGGGAGTACTTCATCGATAGCGTGTGTGTCACATTAACTCCTGAGGTAAGACGTGACCCGTCACTGTGAGACAGCGAGTTCAGAGGTGCCGGTTATGCGCCGGTCCCCGCCCCATGCTCCTCCGTGTTCGATTGCGGTCTGACCAGTTTCGATATGATTTTCGAGCCCCGTCACCGTCTCGAACTCAACGGATAATCGGCGCACATCTAGTTCTGAAAGGCGTCCGGACACGAACTGGTTGACGATCCAGAGCGCTGGTTGCCCCGCGCGACGCACCTATAGGACGTTCGCGACGCCACGCTGGAACGTCCACTTGCCATGCGCTTCTTCGTTGACTCGACGACTAGAATACCCTTTGCGCTTCTTCGTTGACTCGACGACAGGATACCCTTTGCGCCTCTTCCCTTTGTCGCTAACCTACACCGCGACGCTTCCAATTAGGTGGTCTCAGTTTTGCTCAAACCTGTCCCGAGCTTAACGAATTCTGGGCGGATTCAATCCACATAAAGCGACGGGAAAGAGTGAAGAAACGGTGATCAATCCACGATGAATCAACGAGATCAATTCAGAAGCTAAGGCGGGATACGCATTTGCGATATCGCAAATGCAAGGAGAGCGAAAGCGGATTCGGAAGCGTCGAGCAAGGTATCGATGGGCAGGCAAAAACGATATCAGAAAGCTGCTCTTGTGCGACTTACCTACGAGGAGTATCGGCAGCTAACTGAGCGCGCCAAGCAGTCCGGAGTCTCGCTCTCACGACTTCTTGTCCAGAGCACCCTCGCTGACAGGGCGGTTACTGCTGAGGAGAAAGAGCGCACCGAGAGGCTCATCGAGCAGCGCGATTGGGCGATCACTCAGGTAGCGAGAGCGGGCAATAACCTCAACCAGATTGCGCGGCAACTGAACTCACAGAGAGGCTCGATTAGTACGCGGAGAATCGAACAAGTGCTCGGCGCGACTTATGAAGTACTCTGCGAATTGCACCAGCTATTGGAGCATGGGAACCAAATCCGTAGATAGAAATGGCAGCAGCATTCGCGAAGTTCAGAGTTGGAACACCGGGAGCGGGGTCGAGTCACGCTTCTTACATCACTCGTGCGTCGGCTTTGGAACCCGACAGACACCGGAATCGAGGCGTCGAATTGGACCTGAACCGTGACGACAACAGCGTCGCCGGAACGCTCGACGACCACATGAACGACCGCGCGACTGACGACAATAAAAACAATGATGCCGATCCCGTGTGGACTTGGAATGCGCCGAACTTCCTCACAGGAGACGACTACGGGAGCGACGAATCAAAGTCCTCTCGAGCGCTCAGTGATGTCACCGCACAGGACGCAATACTGACCGAGAAGATGATGGCCGGAGTTACTTCTCAAAATGACCGACGAAGGCTCAAAGAGAAAGTCGCCAACGTCCGCGCATTCTTCGGCTCCAAAGAGCAGTTTGAAAAGGCCAAGGGGAGGCAGGACTCACTACCGGGTAATCCTGTCGTTCGATGTCCCTGCGACCAACTCGCAGATTCGCGATCTCACAAACCAGTTCCTCAAAGAGACATTTCCAAAGGCGATTGCGTTCGGAGCAATTCACCGTGACACGGAGCACCCTCACGTTCATCTCTTCCTGCACGCCCGCCAGGTAGACGGCAAGAAGATCTATCTATCGCGTCAGGAGCACGCCTCAATAGATGAAAAGTGGGCGAAGATCTACTCGGAGTTCTCGGGCGAGCGAAGCGTTTACGTTCAGCATCTGCGCAAGAAGGAAGAAACTAAGCAGTGGAAAATCGCAGCCGCCGAAGCGTATCAGAAGGGTGAAACGATCCCGCCCAAGCCCGAGAGAGACAACGATCGGAGGGAGAAATTGGCCGAGCAGAGACTGTCAGCGCAACGGTCTCAAGCGAGGGATCGCGGTAAACAGCTAGACCCGCGTCCAGCGGCTGAACCAGTAATGCGGCCCGGATCGGAGAGAGAAACCAGCCGATTGCTAGCCAAAGAACAGGTCGCTCGCGAGGAACTCGCTCATCTCATTCGGACACAAGCGCCGGAGGCCCGGGTGATGTGGGCGGCCAAGACCGCGCGCGAGTATGGCATTGCATTGGAGAAGACGCTCGCCTTGCGGAAGCAGATGGGAAAGGAAGAGCTACCCCAGATTGTGTACACGACAGAAGAGTGGAAGCAACTCAAAGAATACGCTCGCAGCCGTGACATCGCGGTGAAGGATGACCGGGCTGCGGCGCGACTGCAATCAATGAGGATCATGGCGGGCGCCGAGCTGAGGGAAGCCCAAACTAAAGGCGAAGCGTTCGAGACCTCAAGACACTTCTGGAAGTTTGACGTGGAGGGCTGGGGAAAGATGTCTTTGAGGGAAGCCGAGGTAAAAATCAAGCAGCACACCGAGGAAAAGTTCAAGCTTTACAACTTCCTCAGGCCGAGCAAGAGAGAGTCAATTCAGCGAACCGTAGACTACTTCCAGGAGGTTAAAAAGGACATACAAACGCAGCTCGCCACCGCCGGCCATCATATTGATAAGAACTTCGGCGCGGCCAGGATCAAATATGACGTTGCTTCCAAGCTCTTCGCTGACGCGGAAAAGGCGCGGGCTGCACAGGGCAAGTCGATGCCCTTGCCTGTCTTCGACCGAGAGGACTTGATAAAGATGAGCGACATCGCCAACCGCAACAAAGACGCGCAGCTGCTCGGCTATGTGTACAATCAAGTCAAAGATCGCTTGCTGGCCAATCCTGATCCTGAAGCACTATCAAGCGTCACAGGTAAGGCGGTGATGGCGCGAATGGAGATGCTGAAGCAAGCAGAACGGCTTAAGGCCGCGATCGAGTTCGGCGAGTTCAGGCAGCTCCCAATCAGAAACGTCGAGGGTTGGGACTATACCAAGAGCCTCAGAGAGGTTGAGCCAAAGAGCGCGCTGGAGTTCA
>Ga0126384_10002064_pt1 | contig 12105 bp, 11 predicted proteins | sample PanSoiMetPlot_36_FD_92543 | JGI IMG/M metagenome (GOLD analysis project Ga0126384, IMG submission 92543) | Tropical forest soil microbial communities from Panama - MetaG Plot_36 | ecosystem: Environmental > Terrestrial > Soil > Tropical forest > Bulk soil | place: Panama | collected 2016-02-17 | reverse complement strand
TCCCCGGTGACCATGGTGATAGCGACTCCGGCCCCGGCCAGCTCGGTCACCGCCGCCGGGACCCCGGTTCTAAGCGGATCGCTGAACACCAGCAGGCCTTCGAAGGTGAGGTCTCGCTCCAGTAGATCGCGATCCAGGGCGACGATCCTGTCCAGGAGACGGGAGGCCACGGCGAGGACCCGGCCACCCTGGCCGGCCAGCCGGAAGGCCTCCTTCTGTACACGGTCACAAGACTCGCCGTCAAGCCGCCGCAGGACACCGTCTCGCCGCCAAAAGTCTGCGCGTTGGAGAACCGCCTCGGGCGCCCCCTTCACTCCCAGCACCGCGCCATCGGCCTCATGGCCGAGGCCAGAAGCCAGCCGCCGGCCGCCGTCGAAGCTGAAGCGGAGCTCAGCCCCTGGGCCGCCGGCGGGCGCGGCTCGCCAGACTGCCAGGTCCATCGGATCGACGAATCGAGCGCCATCGCCCGCGGGCGGCTCGCTGGCAAGCCGGGCCATCCGCTCGAGCCGGGCGGCTTCTCCGGCCGTGCCGCGCCCATCCAGAACATCAGACGCTGGCACAGCAGTGGTCAGGCTCATGCGATTTTCGGTCAGCGTGCCTGTCTTGTCGGTGCAGATGAGCGTGGTCGCCCCCAACGTCTCGGCCGCGATCAGCCGGCGCACTATGGCACCCTGCCGCGCAAGCCGCAGAGCGCCTAGACCGAGCACGATCACGACCAGGACCGGCAGCTCCTCGGGGATCGTGGCGAAGGCCAGGGTAAGGCCGGTGAGCAGCATCTGGTGCAGCGGCTGGCCACGCAGCACTCCGATCAGGGGCACCAGCGCGCTCATCGCCAGTGCCGCCACCAAGAGGCCGCGGGCTAGCTCTCCCAGCTGCTTCTGCAGGGGTGTCCTCTGGCTCTCTGTCTCGGCAACCAAAGAGGCGATGCGCCCCAGCGTCGAGTTGGCACCAGTGGCAGTGACCTGAGCTATCCCTCGGCCGCGAACCACGTGCGTGCCGGCCATCAGCTCCGCGTGGGCGCGGGCGTCGTGCTCCACCGGCTGCGACTCGCCGGTGACGATCGACTCGTCCACCAAGAGCTCTTCCGCCTCGAGTAGTCGCGCGTCCGCCGGCACGCGGGAGCCAGAGGAGAGAAGGATGAGGTCCTCCACCACCAACTTCTCCGGCGCCAGCTCGGTCAGGCTGCCGTCACGCCAAGCCAGGGCTCTGGGTGCGGAGAGCCTGGAGAGGGCGGTGATGGCGTTGCCTGCCCGGCGCTCAGTCCAGGTCTCAACCCCGGCGACGGTGATGATGACGCCGAAAATGATGGTGGCATCGCGGATCTCACCCAGCAGCGCGTAGATGACCCCAACCGCCACCAGCAGGAGCTGCAGCGGCTCGGCGATCGACTCCAGGAACTCTCGCCAGAGGGGCTCGCCCCCATGCTTGCCGACCAAGTTGGGTCCAGAGGCGGCCAGGCGCGCCGCTGCCTCCCGGCTGGTCAGTCCGCGGCCGATTCCTGGTCCGCCCACCCCAACGCTTGATGCAGCCTGGTCGGTCACATCTTCTCGTCTCGAGAAGGACCTGAAACATGGCCTTCGTCGAGCCCTAGCTGGGCCTCGATGGCAGACGCGTTCTCCTCTGGCCCGCTGTCTCGATCGGTGGCGATGCGCACGAAGGAGTCGAGCCTCTCTTGGGCTGCACGGACCGCCGCCTCGGCCGCCTCGCGCCGAGCCGCGCCGAACAGGTCGCGCCAGCGGACCCTGCGGGCCCAGCGCTGCAGCTTGGCCAGGTCGGCCTCGTTCTCCTCCACCTCGGCGAACGTGAACTTGTCTCTCGCGCCCTCTCGCTCCAACTCCTGAACCAGAGCCTCTGCGCGTTCGATCAGCTCCTCGTACTCGGCATCGCGAGCCGCGTTGTATTGCACCTTCAGTCGCTCCTCGGCGCCCACTTCGAATCGCTCCACGGAGTAGGCGTCTAAGCTGCCACCCGCCGCCCTCAGACTGGAGGCGATGGCGCTAAGCTCCTCATCGGTCGCGAGTCGCGCCGGTAGGGCGCACGCAGACGGCCCGAGGTAGATCGCTCCCAGGCGGTGCATGCGCCGCCAGGTGGTCACGCGAGCCGAGGATGGCTGCGTTGGGGCGCGGTAGAAGATCAGGGTCCAGGCATCGGGCATGACGTGCAGTCTCGCGCAACGCCACTGGGGCCATTCGCAGCAAGCATCTGGGACAAGCGTACATCATCTTCAGCAACAATCGTTGCTCCAGGCTTAGCACAAGACCTGGGCTGCGGGACGTCCTCCGCCGGCGGGACGCAGCCGGCGTGTGCACCTGGCCGCCTGCACCTATAGCCCGAGCGGGGAGCGGGTCGTGCAGGAGGCGCGGAACCTGGCCTGGAAGATTCAGGACGCTGTGCTGAAGGCCGAGTTCCTACTCCGAGACCGGGACTCGAAGTTCGCAGCTGGCTTCGACGAGGTCTTCAGGACCGAGGGTGTGGAGGTTATGCGATTGCCGTACCGGGCACCTCGATCGATCGAACCCGTCAATGCTGGGTAGACGACATTGCCGAATTCGAGCTGACGCTAGAAGACGCAACCGCACAGGCCATTTAACGTCGTGGCGGGGAGTTCGCGTTGAATCATGCGGGGGGATGACCAGGGGCGGCCGGTCTCAGGATGTGACCTCGCGAGGCGGACCTTACGCTCCCTTGGGGCCCGTGAGGGGGTTGCCCCGGTCGTCAGTGGATATCTGCGCCAGCTGCTTGACCACCGGGGACCCATCACCTGGGTAGACCACCACCGGCGTCCCTACGGGGGCCCAATTGAAGAGAAACTGCTCTGGACTGAGCGGAACATGAACGCAGCCGTGGCTGGCGTAAGGGCCGTACTGAGATCCGGGACCCCAGCAGCAAGGCTGCCAGTCGGCGTCATGCAGGCCCTCTCCAGTGTCAGTGAACCAGAGCACCATCCGCACGTCTGTGTCCGGATACCAGTACGGCGACTCTTTCGGCCAGGGTGAATGCATCTTCCACGGCGACGACTTCCGAAGCACTTTCATGGGCCCGAGGTCGGTGGCCAGGGTTGGCGGTTTGCCAGTAGTGACCACCGTATCCTGCACCACCTTCCCGTTCTCGTACGCCCACAGGTGCTGCACGCTGTGGGAGATGATGATCGTTTTCGAGGGCAGCCCGGCGATCACCAGCTCGTGAATCTGGCCGCCGTAGCGCTGTGCGGCCGCTGCCCCAATCGCGACCTCGTTCACATCGCCGGAGCCCAGCATTGGCCCGTATCTGTCCAATCGAGCGGTGACCCGCGTAATGGCATCGTAGCCTCTGAAGGGAGCCGGTTTGTTCATGTAGGCAGCAATGGAGGCGTGGTTGCGGCCATCGGCGAGCGAATCGTTGCCGGCACCGCGAAGGGCATCCAGATTGCCTCCGGTCTGCGCCTTGAGGTCGTCGGCGGTCTGCCGAATCGCCTGGTTCTCGGCTTCCTGTGCCGCCCTGACCTTTGCGATGTCCCTGCTCAGTTCCTGTGCCTGCTGCGTCACGTTGCGGTATTCGGCCACGTTGCGGGCGACCCCCTGGGCCTTCGCCAGGGCATCCAATCGCTCCCGGAGGGGCTGGAGGTCGGCGTCATCAACGCCGATCGGCTGCAGGTCCTCGATTGCCGGCCGATCACTCTGGATCTGCCTGCTGGCGATGTCCTGGGCGGTGTTGAGCACCTGCTGCTGCCGTGCTCTCAGGTCGGAGTCCAGCCTCTTCGCCTGCGCGGCCTGCTGTCTGTAGAACCCCGCCCTGTCGCCGAGCCAGAACGGCGGCGCCTGAGCCCGGTCGAGCGACGGCATCTGGGACGCGATCGGCTCCAGGTCGTCGCGCGTGTATCCCTGAGCCAGAGCCGCCTTCATGTCTCTGACGACTAGTTCCCGCTGACGCTGGAAGTCCTGTGCGGCCCTGGCGGCTACCTGGTCCCGCTGGTAGAGCGTGATGCCTGAGGTGCTAAGCACGACGACCATGCAGCCCAGGAGACTGAACAGGATCAGCCGTCTCGAGTTTCGCCTCACTCGACCGATCTGAGCCGTTGAACGAGGCGGCGACGGGATCGGTTCCTTATCCTGCATCTCCTCCGAGACGGCGGCGACAGAAGCTGGCTTGCTTTGTTCCACGACTACAACCTGGCGCGTAGTGTTCACGAGCGGCTGTCGCTTTGTCTAGCGAAACGGTCGAGGTCTTCACGAGCCCGGCCGCCGGAGGGTTCACCATCGAGCGTTTGGCCGCACTGGCAACGACCTGCTCGATTCCGTGAGACAGCTCCCGTGGCGAGAACGAGAGCGGGGCGGAGCGTAACCCGGCTCACGAAACCTTGAGCGCGGCGTCAGTTCTGGTCTGACGTCTCGGATCTCCAGGCTGACCGCGAACGTTCAAGAAACGCGATCACCGGTCGTCCTTGGTCCGGTGGGTCGTGGGAAGGGTGATGGTGAACGACGTTCCGGCCCCTTGTGAGGTGTCCAGCGTGATCGTGCCGCGATGGGCGGCGACGATGGCCAGGCCCAGGCGCAGGGGGGTCGGCTGGTGCCCGAGCCAACGGCGCCGGAGAGGTCACTTCGGGCGGACTTCGAGGCACAGGGCCCGACCCTGATCGAGGCCGCGATGTAATCCACGCCCGCCGGCCATCGTCCCTGACAGTTGGTTAGGGCGGACCCGGACGCCGAGGTTTTACGGTTTGACGTTTTGATTGAGGCGGAAGACGTTGTCGGGGTCGTAGCGGCGCTTGATCGCGACCAGCCGCTCGTACTTTTCGGGGCCGTAAGCTGCTCGCACCCTGTCCTGGCCTTCATCCATCAGGAAGTTCACGTAGACCTTGCCTTCGCTGAACGGCTTCATCCCCTCAAACAGGCTGCGCGTCCACTCCTTGTGAGCGGCGGAGGCCATGCCCAGTGGCCACCGCGTGTTGATGTTCAAGAGGAAGCAGAGGTTGCGATGGCTGAGCGCAGAGTCGTCTGAAAGGCGCGCCGCCGCACCACCGAGATACGCGATCTTGAAGTCACTGAGCGGTGAGGTGATGGTGGCGAGATGCTCGGTTAGCACGTCGATCGCGCCCTCGGGTATTCCGACCACGTAATCCGACTTCCAGTAGTTCTCGAAGCCGGGCGCCCAGCTGGCGTCCGTGAGTGCCTGGACCGCGGTGTAGGGACGCCGGCCGACCAGGTCCACGAGCGGCTCCGCAAAAGTTCTGAGCGGAGCCAGGTCGCGCTCGGCCTGGGTCGGGTCACCGCTGTGCACGACGAGGTTGGCGATGACCGGCTGCCCGTGGAACTGGGCGGGGACGAAGGCCGCTGCCGGGGCCTTGCGCATGATTGTGAAGACGGTGAGCTCCTCAGAGGAGGACGGTAGGTAGTCGCGAAGGAAGCGAAGCAGCGACGGGGCGCGCTCGGCCGGGTGAAAGATCAGGCCGCCGAGCACCTCAGGTCCGGCCTCATGGAGCCGAAACTCGAAGGCTGTCACAACTCCGAAGTTGCCGCCGCCGCCGCGAATCGCCCAGAAGAGATCCTCGTTCTCTGTGGCCGAGGCATGCAGAAAGCGCGCGTCTGCTGTCACCACATCAGCGCCAACGAGGTTGTCGGAAGCAAAGCCGAATCGGCGTGTGAGGTGTCCGAATCCGCCGCCCAGCGTGAATCCCGCCACCCCGGTAGTGGATACGATCCCGCCGGGTACCGCCAGGCCGAACGTCTGGGTCTCGTGGTCCACATCACCCCATACGCAGCCGGGATCCACGTAGGCGCGGCGGCGGACTGGATCCACCCGAACCGTCCGGAGCCCCGACAGGTCGATGACCAGCCCGTCGTCGCAGGTGGCGTTGCCGGCGATGTTGTGGCCCCCGCCCCGGACGGCGACAAGCAGGTCATGCCGCCGGGCGAAACCGACCGCGGCAATCACATCTGCAGTTCCGGTGCACCGTGCCACCAGCGCCGGGCGACGCCGAATGGAGCCGTTCCAGACCGCGGCGGCGGCCTCATAGCGCTCGTCTTCTGGGGTGATGAGGGCTCCCCGAAACCGCGAGCGGAGCTCGTTGACCGGGATACCTGTCGTGATCGCCATTGGGACCTCCTGCTGTATCGGTGCGTGGCAATCGTGGATCGGGGTTCAGGGCAGGTCTAGTCCTGATCGTGGACCAGGCCGGTATCAATTTTGGACTTGCGATGGGCGAGACGTCTGCCAGACTTCTCTGCTGTGAAGGGATACGGCCAGTTCTGTCCGGTCGCTCAGGCTTCCGAGGTTTTCGCGGAGAGGTGGACACCCCTCATCGTCCGCGAGCTGGCCTGTGGGAGCCGTCGCTTCGGCGATCTCCATCGAGGGGTTCCCCGAATGTCACGCACCCTCCTCGCTCGCCGGCTGCGTTCGCTGGAGACGGATGGGTTGATTGAGCACATCGGGGACGGCTACTACTTGACCGCGGCCGGCAGCGATCTGGTCCCTGTGATCGACCTGCTTGGCCGCTGGGGCCAGCGGTGGGCAACAAACAACCTGGACGACGCCGACCTCGACCCGGCTCTGCTGATGTGGGACGTACACCGGCGTGTCCCCATTGAGCTCCTGCCTCAGCGGCGCACCGTGATCATGTTCCGTTTCTACGAGGTCAGGAAGGAGCGCTACTGGCTGGTGCTCGAACCGACCGGCGTCGACGTGTGCTACAAGGATCCTGGTCACCCGGTCGACCTGTACGTGACGAGCTCGCTTCGCTCGCTCGTCTCGGTCTGGCTTGGGCATCGCCGGTTCGAGGAGGCCAAGGCAGCTGGTGAGATCGAAGTAGACGGCCCCAAGCACCTCCGCGCTGCACTGCCCGGCTGGCTCGGCCTGAGCTCTTTTGCCCCGATTGGCCGGGCAATGGCGGGAGCTGGAGGCAGTTGCTGACTTCGTCAAGCTTGAAGGGTCAACCGCACGCTTTCATCCCGCGCTTCGAGTGAAGGAGTCCTCGTTTATTCCCACGGAGACCGCCCCATGACTGAGGATGTGCGCATGGTCGACGCCGTTGGCATGGCACAACTGGTCCGCCGCGGTGATGCAACCCCGCTCGAGCTCGTCACGGATGCGATCGCGAGAATCGAGCGGATCAACCCGATCCTCAACGCAGTGACGCGGCCGCTGTTCGATGAGGCCCGGCGAGCCGCCGCCGCGGTTCCGAGGGACGCCCCGTTGGCGGGTGTGCCATTCCTGCTCAAGGACCTCATAGCCGAGCAGGCCGGCGTTCCCCTGACCGAGGGCTCCGACTACTTGGGCAACGAGCTGGTGCCGGAGCGGGATTCAGAGTTGGTGACTCGCTTCAGGCGGGCGGGCCTCGTGGTCCTGGGCGCCACCAGCACCCCGGAATTCGGCATTCTCTGCACCACCGAACCACGCCGGTTCGGCGCCTGCCACAACCCCTGGGACATCGGTCGCTCGACCGGCGGCTCCAGCGGTGGCTCCGCGGCGGCCGTGGCCAGCCGGATGGTGGCGGCGGCGCATGCCAACGACGGCGGAGGCTCAATCCGGATACCGGCCTCCTGCTGCGGCCTTTTCGGCCTCAAGCCGACTCGTGGCCGTATCTCCCTGGCGCCGGTCTACGGCGACGTCTTCACGGGTCTCGTCACCGAGCACGTCGTGACCGTATCAGTGCGGGATTCCGCAGCGATCCTTGACGCAATCGCGGGGGCGGCGCCGGGCGACCCGTTCATCATCGCGCCCCCCGAGCGGCCCTACTTTGCAGAGGTAGGTGGGCCATGCCGACCGCTCCGGATTGGCTTTAGCACGCGGACACCAAGTGGGCGCCAGGTGCACGGGGACTGTGTCGACGCGATCAGGCGCACCGTCGAGCTGCTCGAGGAGCTGGACCATGAGGTCGAGGAAGCGGTTCCGAGCTTTGACGCGGCGGCCATGGGCCGCGCGTTCGCCCTCTTATGGTCGGCTGGCGTCGCGTGGACGCTCGATCATTGGGGCCGCCGCCTTGGCCGCAACCCGCGGGAGGCCGACGTCGAACCTCTGACATGGGAATTGGCGGCTCGGGGCCGGGCCGTCAGCGCAGCCGAGTATCTGATGGCCGTGGAGGACTTGCAGTCGGAGTCCCGAATGATCGCGGCCTTCTTCGAGAGTCGCGATCTCTGGCTGACGCCTACGCTGGCGGAGCCGCCCCTCAGGCTGGGTGAGCTGACAAGCCCGGAGGATGACGTCTCCGCGCCGGTGCGTCGAATGGGAAGATTCTCCCCATTCACGCACCTGGCCAACCTGACCGGCCTTCCGGCCATGTCAGTGCCGCTGCACTGGAATTCCGAGGGCATTCCGATCGGCCTGCACTTCATGGGCGCCATGGGAGCAGAAGGGACTCTCTTCCGGCTCGCCGGCCAACTCGAGCAGGCGTGCCCCTGGGTAGGCCGCCTGCCGCCGGTACACGCCTGACGCAGGCCGGTCACGCTTGCCGCTGAGCGAGCGCAGCCTGTCCGATGGGGCGCTGGCAAGGCTCTCCAGCTGATCGACGGGATCCTGGAGAAGCGCTGCCGTGAAGCCCTCCCCCAAAAGGGCTACCGCTCACTTCGGTGGGCAGACCCTTACCTTTCCCACATGCCGATGACTGCTGGCTTGCTGGAGTCTCCGTTCGGGATGCGCTGGACTACGATGCTGATGGCCGGCGCGATCCTGCTGCTGATCGGGATTTGGAAGCGCCGCCCGTTGATTGCCGTGGCTGCTCTGCTGGCCTGGGCGGGCGGATTCGAAGTCATCTTCCGAGCGCTCGACATCCTTCGCTGGCGCGAGTGGTGGGCCATCTCCGCGTGGGCATGGGAGGCTGCCGCATTGGCTGGCTGGGTGATCGCCGCCTATGCCCTCGGCGTCCGGCCGAGTATCCCATGGGTCGCCGTAACGGTGGCAACGCTGGGTGTGTGGCTCGCCACCGGGTTCGATTACAACCTCCCTCAGACCGTCGACGGCCGGCACCAGGTCATTCGGTGGTGGCCAGAGATCCTGAACGTGATCGCGAAGACCGCGTGGGGGATGGCCTATATGCTGGGCGCTCTCAGTCTTCCAGGCGTGCCCTGGTATCGGCGACGACCTTCTCTACGAGCATCGCCAACAGCCGCCGCCAGTGCTCGTCAGCTCGCGCAATAACTGACGTGCGTGCATCCCAACCAACCACTCATGCGCTGCCGCTTGTGGCTGTCCTGTGCACAACAGAGATTCATGTGACAGCCCTCGACGTTCCACCGAGCGTGCTCCCCCGGGGGCGCTGAGCTCGGCTCGAGTGTCAGTCGTGTGCCTGACGGTGCCCGAGCCGACCGTGACCTCCAACTGGATGACACGGAACTGTGCACTCTGTGGGTCGCACCTGTCCCTTGAAGACAGTAACGGCGAAATCGCCATGGGTCGAGGCCCGGGCTGCACGGGCATTCGGACCGGATGACTGGATAAGGACAAAGCGACGGACCGTTCGGCGCGGGCGCTCCGAGGGATCCAGCGGACCGAGGACTCGACGTCCTGGCTGGCCTGGACAGGACCACAAGCGATGGGGTCATCTTGGTGGACATCCACGAATGAGCAGTGGTGAGCAGACGACGCGCCATCACGAGAACAAAGGGGATCGCTCAATGGCGACGGCCCCGGGCGAGCAGGATCCAGCCGGGCGCCTGCGTGACCTCGAGGGCACCCGGGGCGCAGTGCTTGGCGTCTGTACGATCGACGCGGCCATCTCTGAGATCCGGTCCACCATATTCGGCCTTAAGCACGGCCGCCAGGGGGCGACAAGCCTGTGCACGCAAGTGGTCGCGGCGGTGACCAGAGCTGCCGAGAGCCTCGGCTTTTTGCCCCGGCTCAATTTTGAGGGGCCGATCGACGCCGCTGTCCCCGACGCCGTCGCCGAGCACCTCCTGGCGGTTGTCCGGGAGTCGCTCACCAACGTTTCCCGCCATGCAAACGCCTCAACCACCGAGGTCAACGTGAGCGCGGGTGACAAGCTGGTGCTGCGGGTCACCGACGACGGCAGGGGGCTGGGCAGGGTCACCGGCAGCAGCGGGCTCCGAAACCTGCAGCAGCGGGCTCCGAAACCTGCAGCAGCGGGCGGAGTCCCTCGGCGGCACGTTCGTCCTGAACGGCGACCAGGGCGGCGGGACCCGCCTAGAGTGGCGGATCCCCCTCCACGTCTGACCAGGGTTTGGTCACAGAAGCGAGCGCGGGCAGCATCTGCTCATCGCCCGTGGTAGCGGCTTCCTCACGCCTTGGACGCGGGGAGTTTGATCCTCTCTCATCGCCCACCCTTTCTATTCAGCCACGATGCCAATGAATGACCGATACCCGTTGTAGCCCGACACTGGCCGCAAGCTGATCCAGAAAGGAGCTTTTGCCAAGTACCTCGGGCCCCTCGGTCGCCGCTGGCGACGCGCGACGCCGTGGTAAATCAGGTCCTTACCCGATGCTTGCCAAGCCCGATCGTGGAGCCTGGTCGTGCCACCTGAGCACGCGCATCGCCCGAAGGGTGTTCCAGCGGCTCGGTGTGCCCTCGCCATCGTCCATCTCGAAGTGCAGCCGGCCGGGATGGGGATTCTCGAGGGGCCAACAGCCGTCTGCGTCGCGCTTGGACTCGACCAGGTCGATCGCCTCCTCCACCCGCTCGTCCGGCACGGCGCCCGCCGCGCGCAGATAGTCGAGACCTCGGAGTACGTCGTAGCGCCAGGAGGTCGGGTAGGAGAACTGCATCCAGGCCGGGTTGATCACCTCACCGGTCGACAGCCTGCGGAGCATCCGGCGTTCAAGAAGGTACTCCTGACCGCGGAGCCGAGCGGCGCTCACTTCCGGTGAGCCACCCGTGGCCCGCTCATACTCCAGGAGGCCGTCCAGCACGTCGATGGTTGTGTGGAATGACCCCCGCGTCGACCCGTTCTCCTGCTCGCAGTTCCACCCGCCGTCGCTCATCTGCTCGCCAAGGAGCCTTTCCACAATGCCCTGGACGTCCTCGCCGAAGTAGGCCCCGATCGCGACGGCACGGCCGTTAATGCACGGCTCGACCTCACCTGCGAAGAATGGCTCGCCGTCGTGCTCCCATCTACAGTTGTCGCGGACCAGCCGGACGGCGTGGCGGGCTCCTGCACTCCCTGGATCAAGACCGAAGTCCCGCAGCAGCTTCAGGCTCCAGGTAGTGGAGGTCCATTCGGGGAACAAGGTGCCGCGCCTCTCGGGCGGCAGTGATTGCCACCAGTTCGCCGCTGCAGGTGAAGTGAACGCCGGCGTGCCACCGGCCCACTGGCCATCCTGGCGCTGAAGGGCGAGCAACCGTGCGCCCCAGCCTTCGCCGGCGACGCGAGCGCGCTCGGCGGCGACGTCCTCCTCAGGCGCATCAGCAAGGTCACGCATCACCTGCCAGCGGATCGCCGGGTCAGAATCCAACAGCCACTCGACGACGTCCATCCGGTTCTACCTCCTCCAGGAAGAATTGATTGTGCCATGGTGGCGATGTTGCATTCGTGTTGCAGGCACCGCCTTCCGCTGGTGTGCAGGCCCTCCTCAAGGCCACGGCGAATGAGACTTCTGATGTCCTCGAGTGCGGCCGGCTCAGGGCCTGCGCCACCGGATCCAACCTGAAGTGACCAGGTAACCCAGGTCGAAGCTGCCGCTGACGACTGGTCCACTAGCAGGAACACGGCCGCTTGCCGAGCCTCCGCGGGCGGTCGTAGCGCGGCATGAAGCGTCGCGCCACGCCGACTCCGTTCCTCGCCCCGACGTCCATCGCAGCCACCAGCGCGATGGCGCCAACGGGCACGTAGACGAGCGTCGCCAGGAAGAACGCGGCGTCCGCGCTGGCGACGTGCCCGAAGTGGAGGAAGATCGCCCCCTGACTCATCATTGCGTGCTCCTAGACGTGAGGTCGGACGGCGGAGGGACCGCCCCGGCGTGGCCGGGGCGGTCCCGGAGTGCGGCTGCGCCAGGCGGCCGCACTCAACGCGGAATCCGACGCTAGGTCAAGGGCGCCAGCCCGCAGTTGGGGTCGCTGGCCGTCGCGCAGACCGTGAGGATTCCCCATAGGCCCTTGTCGGTCACGGCCTGGCGGCTGTCGTTGAAGAACCAGTCACCAGGGTCGTGGTCGGGCCCGCCGGCGCCGCCGATGATGCGCGCGTC
>Ga0126384_10002063_pt1 | contig 12113 bp, 10 predicted proteins | sample PanSoiMetPlot_36_FD_92543 | JGI IMG/M metagenome (GOLD analysis project Ga0126384, IMG submission 92543) | Tropical forest soil microbial communities from Panama - MetaG Plot_36 | ecosystem: Environmental > Terrestrial > Soil > Tropical forest > Bulk soil | place: Panama | collected 2016-02-17 | reverse complement strand
GGATCGTTCACTTGTTCAACGACAACTTTTGAAGCCGTCAGCTCGAGACCGCTTTCCGGCGTCCAGTCAACCTGGATTTCCTCGCCGCCGCGAAACTGCTTCTTGGCCGCCGCGCGCACCGCTTCCTTGACCGCTTCGATAACCAACTCGCGGTCAATGCCCTGCTCCTGGCAAAGCGCTTCAATGTTTTGGGCAATGGAAGTACTCATTGTTTCTTCAGCTTATTCGTCGCTGTTTCTTGAAAAGGTCGCGGTCTAAAGCTTCGCGTTCGCGCGCCTTGCGAAATTCTTCTTCGGGATCGATTTCCAGATTTGCCTTAATAATATTTTCAACCGGAACGTTCACGCGGCCACTGGTCCGGTCATCGAAGATCACGTACTTATCGTCAACTCCGGCGATCCGTCCTCTGAAATTCCGTTGACCGTCAATCGGGGTGCGCGTCTTGATCTTTGCTCCATGACCTGCGAAGCGCTCGTAATCGGCTGGTTTGTACAGCCCCCGTTCCAGGCCAGGCGACGAAACCTCAAGGGTGTAGGCGGAATGGATAAAATCCTCGACGTCGAGGATCGTACCCATCTGCACGCTGACTTCCGAGCAATCGTCGTGGGTTACTCCTCCTGGTTTATCAATGAACACGCGGACGACAGGATGCCCGTCCGGACCGGCGACTTCTGTATGGACCAGCTCAAGCCCGTGATCGATCGCGCTTTGCTCGGCTATCTTCCTGATCCGTTCTGCGACCGACTCGTGATCCATGACTCTGACGCAAGTTGCCGACTTGCGTTACCCTTCGCCCAAAAGAAAAAGTGGGCCAAAACCCACCGGACAACGCATCCGACGATCCGAGCAAGCCGAGAATTATACGAGAACGATGGGGTGGAAGCAAGCGGGTGAGTCGCGCAAAACCGCCACGAGGTCTGGTGCCGAGGGGACGGTGGATGGCGAATTAATCGGGCCTAAGGCCCGGAAGTGCCGGCGTATTGCGCGACTAACTTCTGCGCGCGATCCCCGGGGCTGATGACGGCGAGTTTTTGCGACCAATCATAGCCGCTGAAGACGCCTACCAGTTCTCCATGTTCGTTGTAAACGGGACTGCCAGAGAATCCGTCTCGCGCCGACAGCTTGGCGGACCAGTATTCAAGCCCTCGAAAATTGTAGGCGCCGCTGAAGGTTCCGTAACTAATGATTTTGTCGCCACGGGGCCGCGCGATCAGCAGGAGTTTTTCGTCTTTGCTTACGTTCAATTGGAAAGTCGGCGTTTCGGTCTGCCGGGCGCTGCAAATTTCAAGTAGCGCCAGGTCCGCGTCTTTGTCGACGCCCAGAATCCTGGCCTGGCAGCCACCGACAAACGCTCTCGCCTCGAGCTCATCGTCGCGGCCGAACCCCAAAGCGAGTTTCTTTGACGAATCCAACTCTCCGGATACGGCATGATATGCAGTAAGAACCAGGCGATCACCTACGAAAAAGCCCGTCGCATAAGCGTTCACGCCGGTAAGCAACGACACCAGCCGTTGCAATCCGTTGGCGTTCTTCTTTGTTAACTCCAATTCGAGCGACACAGTGCTCCGCTCACGTTGCTTCAGAACATTCGCCCTGCCACGCGCACCCGCGCCGCATACGAAAACAAGCACGCTTAAAGAGACAGGCAATAACCCACAAACGACAAATCGTTTCATCTCTGCCTCCTGCAAAAAAGGAAGTGATTCACGTGAGCTCGACAAACGGCGTCGGGCATCAAATGACCATGAACTTTAAAGTTGCCGGCTGGCCTTTCGATATCGCGGGTTTTCTACCACAAAGCCGCCACGCTGAAAAGAGTTTTTGGTGTAGGTTGACGGAAAAGTGTGGATGCCGAAGAACAAACGCAAGGAAGCGCGGGAGAATGGGGACCCTATTTTCCGGCGAGCTTCCGCTTCACAGTTTCGCTCACGAGGCGGTTATCGGCATTCTTACCCGCCAGCCGCGCCGTGGTCGCTTTCATAACCGTTCCCATATCTTTCATTGAACTAGCGTCGGTTTCGGCGATGGCTGCGGCGATCGCCTGTTCGATCTCCTCAGCCGAAACGGCCTTTGGTAAGTAGCCTTCGATCACATCGATCTCGGCCTGTTCTTTACTAACGAGATCCTGGCGATTACCTTTCTGGTATTGCTCGATAGAATCGCGGCGCTGCTTCACGAGCGACTTCAGCATCTTCTGTAGCTCATCATCATCGAGTGGTGCTCCCTTTTCGATCTCCCGGTTCTGCAATGCGGCCTTAACCATGCGCAAGGTTGATGTTCGGGGCGCATCTTGCGCTTTCATCGCCGCGGTCAGGTCTGACAATACTTCATCTCTTAGACTCATTTGCTTCTCTCCATCAATTAACGCGACCATTGGAGCTCTTCAGGTGCTTTCGCAGGTAACGGCCCGTATGCGACGAGTGCACGGCCATAATCTCTTCCGGTGTGCCGATCGCCACCACCTGCCCGCCCGCATCGCCTCCTTCGGGTCCCAGGTCGATGATGTGATCGGCTGTCTTGATTACGTCGAGATTGTGCTCAATCACCAACAGCGATCCACCGGCATCGATTAACGCCCGGAATGCGGCCAGCAGTTTGTTGATGTCGTCAAAGTGCAGACCTGTTGTTGGTTCATCAAAAATGTAAAGAGTCTTCGCGCCAGCCCGTTTTGAGAGGTGTGCCGCCAGCTTAACGCGCTGTGCTTCGCCGCCTGAGAGGGTTGTCGCCGATTGGCCCAACTTCAAATACCCAAGTCCGACATCATCAAGCAGGCGTAAACGGTTTGTAATCTTCGATACGTCACGGAAGAAAGTAATCGCCTCGCGCACCGTCATGTTCAAGACATCGTGAATGTTCTTGCCGCGATAACGAACATCGAGGATTTGTTGCTTGAATCTTGTGCCTTTGCATTCCTCACAAACCAGCTCAACGTCGGCCAGAAACTGCATTTCGACTGTGACCGTGCCGTCCCCCTGGCAGACTTCGCACCGGCCGCCGGGCACGTTGAAGGAAAAATGCGATGGCTCGAGTCCATGCGCTTTTGCCTCTCGAGTACTGGCAAAGGTTTCGCGAATCGCGTCATAAACCTTTATGTAGGTGACGGGATTCGACCGCGGCGTTCGGCCAATCGGAGACTGATCGACAAGGATGACTTCGTCAATGGTTTGTCCGCCTTCGAGCTTCTGAAACGCGCCGACGTGTCCTTGCCAATCCCCGCGCTGCTTTTTCAAACCGGCATAAATACAATCGTGAATCAATGTCGACTTGCCTGAGCCGCTTACGCCGGTGACACAAACCAGCATTCCCAGCGGGATGTCCACATTGATGTTCTTGAGATTGTGTTCGCCGGCGCCGCGGATCGTCAGCTTCTTAAGCGGCAAAGGCCGCCGATGTTTCGGCTCTTTGATCTCTGCCTCACCGCGCAGATAACGGCCGGTGAGCGATTGCGCATTCTTCACCAGGCCGGAAAAGTCACCCTCATAAATCAAACGCCCCCCGAGTTCGCCCGCAGCCGGTCCAATGTCCAGAATGTGATCCGCCGAACGCATCATGTCGGCATCGTGCTCAACGACGAGCACCGTGTTGCCAATATCGCGAAGGTTCTGAAGCAGTTTGATCAATCGGTTATTGTCGCGAGGATGCAGTCCGATCGACGGTTCATCAAGCACATACAGTGCGCCAACCAGTGAAGATCCTAAGTTAGTAGCGAGTTGAATTCTCTGCGCTTCACCCCCGGAAAGCGTCGACGCCAATCGATCCAGAGTCAGGTAATCCAATCCCACATCGATTAGAAAATGTAGCCGGCGGCGAATCTCAAACAGGATGCGGTCGGCAATCGCAGACTGCTCATCAGATAATTGCAGCGCGTCAAAAAACGCAGCGGCTTCCTGGATGGAGATCGAAGTGACGTCGGGCAGCTTGCGATCGCCAACCCGGACGTCGCGGGCCTCTTGTCGCAGTCGCGATCCCTCGCATTCAGGACACAACGTATAACCGCGATACTTGGAAAGAAACACGCGAACGTGCAGCTTATACTTCTTGGTTTCGAGAAAATCGAAGAACCCATAGACGCCGCCCGACTCGCCTTTGCCGTAAATAATCGCCCGTTGTTGTGCGCGAGTGAGTTGAATGAACGGAACGTTCATGGGAATCCGTTCGGCACGGCAGAAGCGGCGCAGTTCTGTTTTGGCCCATTCGAATTGCGGCTTGGTCCATGGATCAATTGCGCCTTCCGCGAGCGTCAGACCGGGGTTTGGAATCACGAGGTCGAGGTCGAGGCCAATTGTGTTGCCGAATCCCTGACAAACGCGGCAGGCGCCAAATGGATTATTGAAGCTGAAAAGTCGCGGTTCGGGCCGCGCGTAAGCAGTCCCGTCGTACTTACATTGAAAGCGCTCGGCGAAGCGGAGTTGAACGTTCTCTCCCACAGTTTGGATGACTGCCTGGCCATGGCCTTCGCGAAAACAGGTTTCGAGCGAATCTACCAGGCGCTGCCGCGTGTCCGAACGTGCCACCAGTCGATCGACGAGGACGTAGACGCCTTCAAAACTGTCCAACCTAAAATCGTCAGGTGAACCCAGGTCAATCTGTTGTCCGTCATGAAGCAGCCGCGTAAATCCACGCTGCATGAGGCTCATGATGTGGGCCACTCGCTGACTGTGAGACAGGGAGACGCGGGGATTGGGTGATCGGTCTTGGCGCCGCGTCGCCGTGTCTCCATTGCGCCGCGTCAGATCTGTTCTGCCCGTCGCCGCGTCGCCGTTTCCATTGGGCTCGATTCCCAGTCCCGCATCCGCGGGAAACAAGACATAAAATCTCGTTCCTTCGGTAAGTCGGCCGAGAATTTCATCGGCCGCCGATTCTGGTGAATCGCGGTGTACCTCACGGCCGCAAACGCGGCAAATCGTCGTGCCGACCCGCGCGTAAAGCAGCCGCAGGTAATCATAGATTTCGGTCTGTGTTCCGACGGTCGAGCGCGGATTTCGCGTGGCATTCTTTTGACGAATGGCGATGGCAGGCGCGATGCCGATAACTTCATCGACGTCTGGCTTGTCCATCCGCTCCAGGAATTGCCGCGCATATGCAGATAAGGATTCTACGTACCGCCGCTGGCCTTCCGCGTAAATCGTATCGAACGCCAACGATGATTTGCCTGAGCCGCTGACGCCGGTCACCACGGTCATCTGGTTGATAGGAATCGAGAACGAGATGTTCTTAAGGTTGTTAACGCGGGCACCGCGAACTTGGATAGCTTCCTGATTCATACCTTGTAAGTTATTAACGGAGTCTACGGTGGACAATCCGGCGGCCTCCGCAAACCAGCCATCTTAACGCGAAACTTCGACAAAAACGAAACCAGGCAGGTCCCCGGTGCAACAATTAACCGCGTTAGATCATCTGAAGCAATTGCAGCGACATCGAGGCAACCTTGCTATAATCTCGGCATCGCCGGGCTGAATTCCAACTGCCGATAACACCCGAGGAAGAAATGAAAAGATCTGGTTCGGTACGGACGCGTTTTTTGCAAATCTTATTGTTGGCGTCGGTTCTTGGCGCCGTTACAACGGCGGCCATCGCTCAAGGCGAGAAGGCTGGGGCAAGCCGCGACAACCAGCCGGTGGCAACCGGATCCCCGACGCTGTCTCAAGCACAAATCGACATCATTGTCCGCGCCTTTACGGCGAAAGAAACCCAGTTTAGGCGCGCACTGAATGAATACGCCTTCAAGCGCGACGCACTGATTCAGGAGATTGGCATGGGAGGTCAGGTTATCGGTGAATATCATCGCGTTTCTGATTTCACTTTCGATGACTCAGGTAATCGCTTCGAAAAAATTGGGTTCTTCCCAATGGCGACGCTTCAGGGCGTATCAGTTACCAACGAAGACCTGGAGGATCTTGGCGGGGTGAACCCTTTTGCTTTAGAAGCGTCAAAGCTTTCGCAGTACAACTTCAAATACGTTGGTAAAGAACGCATCGACGAACTGGACCTCTATGTTTTCGATGTTGGACCAAAGGTAATGCCCGATCCCAAGAAATCCAAAGACAGATTTTTTGTCGGACGTATTTGGGTTGACGATCACGATCTGCAAATCGTGAAGGCCAAAGGCAAGGCCGGCCCCGAGACAAAAACGAATAAGTTTCCCACAGTGGAAACGTACCGCGAGCAGATTGATGGCAAGTATTGGTTTCCGACATATGTTTACGCCGACGACGATCTGGTTTTCGATAACGGTACTGACGTCCGCATCCGGATGCGCGTGAAGTATTCGGACTACAAACGTGGGCGCGGTATCCTGACCATTCGCGAAGTCGGCGAAGCGCCGGAGCAACCTCAAGAAAAGGAACAGTCGAAACCACAGGCCCAGTCAAACAATCCGACACCAACTACACCGGCGCAACCTGTCACGACGGACACGGAAGAAAGTCGGCCCATCGAAGGCGGCATTCTCAACTCGAAAGCACTTTCGATGCCCTCTCCGAAATATCCTGCTGAAGCAAAGCGGGGCGGCGCCTCTGGTCAGGTGCAGGTGAAGGTGCTGATTGACGAGACCGGGAAAGTAATTTCAGCAGAAGCCGTGTTCGGTCCGGACGAGCTCAGAGCGGCCGCCGTCGAGGCAGCTAAGCAGGCGAGATTTGCACCAACCAGAGTGAACGGCACGCCGGTGAAAGTTTCCGGCATCCTGTTCTACGACTTCAAAGCTAATTAGTCGCCGTGGCGACGACTCACGTGTTTGATCCCGAGTTCGTTCATAATCATTTGCTCGACCTGCCGAACTAGCTCGTCCAATTCTGCGTCATTTGAAACCCACGAGGTCTCGACCGGTGGCAAGATAACCATTTCGATCGTCCCGGGCCACGCCTCGCCGGTTCCTTTTCCCATCAACGTGTCTGAATTCTTCAAGGCAATGGGCACGATCGGAACACCGGCCTGAACTGCCATGTGAAACGCACCTTTTTTGAATGGCAGCATTTGCCCGGGGCGCGCGCGGGTTCCTTCGGGACAAACTCCGAACGAGACGCCCGATCGCAGGCGCTCAGTCGCTACGCGCAGGGTTTCAACGGCGCGCTCCCGATTTGATCGATCAATAGCAACTACGTTTACAAAGCCCATTGCGTAACCAAGTATAGGCGCCTTCAGCAACTCTTTTTTGGCCACCATCCCCATACGCCGGCCCGTATAAGCGAACAGTGGCGCGGCATCCAGATACGACCGGTGATTGGAAACGAATACGTACGGCTGATTCGGATCGAGCGATTCGCGTCCGCTGACTTTCACATCGACACCACCGAGTCTCAGCCAGGTCCGCGCGCCCCAGTTGGCCCACCAGTAAATCCAGTTTTGACGTCTGGCCAGGCCGCCAATTAAGAGGACGGGTGGCGCGACGATTAGGAGCAACATGGCGGCGACAAACCATGACCAGCAAAACAACAATCTGCCAATAAGGTGCGGACGACGTCTTGTGCTAGACTGCGCCCCGTTTGTGCGGATGTCATTCGGGTCGATTTTTGCTGGGGCGGTGTCCATGTCTCAATTCTGCAAAGATCCAGCCTGCGGAGCAGGCGATAGCATAAAGCCTGGGGCGAACCCAGGAGAAACCCCCGGAATGAAGCAACCTCTGCGAATCAGCCCGCGAACGTGGGCGGGAGAGAATTTATTCTCAACCCGCCGGCCTGCGGAATGCTCAGTTTTCCGCCGCGTTCGCCCACTGCGGACTGTGATCTTTCCCCATTCGGTTCCTGGGGCTCACGCCACCGGCTTTACGCTGAGACCTGGCTCGCAGGCTATGGCGGAATTATTTTTGAAGGTCAGGATTTCGGTTTGTTCGATCCTACTGATTGCGTGCGCTTCGGTTTTTTTCAATAGCTATGCCCAGCGCCGAGTCGCGACCACAACTTCAATTCCGTCGCCTCAATCCGTCCTCGGTTTTAATCCCGGTGACGATCGCACCATCGCTGACTGGAAACAAATCAGGGATTATTTCACGCGGCTCGACAGCGCCAGCGATCGCGTGCAGGTGCAAAGCATCGGCACATCGACTTTGGGCCGCACAATGATCGCAGCCTTTATAAGCGCGCCCGAAAATATACGAACCCTCGAAAAGTACAAATCAATTCAAGCGAAGCTGGCAGACCCGCGAAAAGTTGTTAGCGACAGTGAACGCGATCAGCTGATACGCGACGGCAAGACCGTGGTAGTGATTTCCTGTTCAATCCACTCGACGGAAATCGTGGCCTCGCAAATGTCAATGCAACTGGCATACAGACTCGCGACCGGAAACGATGATGACACGCTCGCGATTCTGCGGAATACAATATTGATTCTGATCCCATCGCCGAATCCTGACGGCGTCGACATCGTTGCCAATTATTATCGCAAGACGCTCGGCACACCATCCGAAGGGCGTGATCCGCCGGAGCTGTATCACTACTACGCCGGCCACGACGACAACCGTGACTGGTTCATGTTGGATCTAAGAGAAACAAAGAACCTGACTCATCTCTTATGGAAAGAATGGTTTCCCGAAATCGTTTACGACGTGCATCAGCAGGGTTCGAACGGTTCGCGGTTCTTTGTGCCGCCTTTCTACGATCCGCCGAACCCGCATATTGCTCCGCTACTATTACGCCAGGTTGGCCTGATTGGACACAAAATGGCTGCAGACGTAACGGCCGCAGGATTTAAAGGAATTCTCACTAACGCTCTTTACGATACGTGGTGGCATGGCGGCTTCCGCACCGCGCCGTATTTTCACAATTCAATTGGCATCCTTACCGAAGCTTCGAGCGCCCGCATCATGACGCCGAGCAACGTTACCGGGGATCAATTGACTCGTTCGACCACCCGCGGGATGCGCAGCGCTACCGAAGCGACCACGAATTTCCCTGAGCCATGGCCGGGGGGCACCTGGCATCCACGCGACATCATGATTATGGAATTGATCGCGAGTCATGCAGTGCTTTCATTGGCAGCTAACTATCGCCCGGACTACCTGCGGAATTTTTATGAGTTAGGCAGGGCCGGATTGTCGCCGGCGAAAGACGGCGATCCGATCGGCTATCTGATTCCTGCAGGGCAGGGAAGAGATGAAAACGTCGCCAAAATGGTCGGCACCCTCGTTGAGCAGGGAGTTGAGGTGTATCGTCTCGATAAGGAATTACATGCGTCGAGTGGTGAGCAAATGCTGGAGCGCTATGGCAACGTAAGTTCTGGGCGACAACCAGCGGCGCCGTTTTTTGTACGCATCGCACTGCCCACGGTCCAATCCAACGAAGTACCTGCCGGCAGCTACATCATTTTCCTCAACCAACCGTATCGCCAAAATGTTCTGGCACTTTTCGAGCCGCAGATTTATCCGGATCGAACGACAGCCACCGGTGAAGCGGAGCGGCCCTACGATGTTGCGGGCTGGACGCTGCCCATGCTGATGGGCGTTGAAAGCCGGGCTTTGGTTTCCATCCGTGAACCGGCGAGCGAAAGAAGGCTCACGCTTATCAGATCTGAGAACGATGTCCGAAAAGACCTTGGCCTGACGCCCTGGACGAACGACAAATCACCTATCGTGAATCCGATCAAGCCAGGCGTCCGTATCGGGATTTATCAAGGGGCCCGGGGAAACATGGATGAAGGTTGGACGCGTTATGTCTTCGACACCTTCAATGTTCCGTATAAATCTGTTCGAGATGAGGTAATCAATCAGGCCGATCTGCGGAACGATTTCGACGCGCTCATTCTACCTTCGGAACAGGTTCGTGCCCCGAGCTTCGACAGCGAATTTCAGGGCGACACCGCCAGAGGCCTTAGCGATCGCGGCTACGTCCAGCTCGCCCGATTTGTCGAAGGGGGCGGCACGCTGGTTTGTTTCGATCAGGCGTGTGGCCCACTGATCGCCCATTTGAAGTTGCCACTGCGGAATGCGCTTGAGGGGCTGCGCTCTTCTGATTTCTACTGCCCAGGGTCCATCTTGAGAATCGATGTCGATACATCGCATCCGATCGCGCGCTCTATGTCGAAAGAGACCGATGCCTATTTCATAAATAGTTCAGCATTTGAAGAAGTTTCTTCAGGCAAAGGCGTTCACGTAGTCGCGCGGTACGCCCGGAACAACGTGCTACGGTCAGGCTGGTTGCGGGGAGAAGACAAAGTTAAGGACAAGATCGCTCTCGCTGAGGTCGGGATGGGCAAGGGCCGTATCGTTCTCTTTGCCTTTCGCCCCCAACATCGCGGCCAAACCTGGGGCACTTTTCCATTCATCTGGAATGCCATCAATTCCGGGGCTAATCGGTAGACGGCGCAGTGCAAAATCCGTACACATTGCGGTAGCAACTCAAAAAATTCTGCACCGATCAGCTCCTGCGTGCTAGAGTGTACATTGGTGCCCGCGTCAGGTTGTAGCGGAACAAAACACCACTCCGCTACCATTTCCCTTCGGCCTGCAACGTCACCCTCACCGCAAGAAAAACCGCACGAAAAACCTCTTAGGAGATTTTACGTTTCTATTGAATTGTTTCGCTGCGGGTAACACACCTCTCGAATTAGTTACCACTCGCTTTCGAAGCGAACTGTAATTCGTGGTGGCGGCACTGTGCTTGCCCCTCAGGTTGCTCAAAATCCAATCTTTAGGAGGAGCCATGAGCAAGAGTTTGTTTGTTTGCTTCGTCGTGTTCGCCGCCGGCCTGTTGTTAATTGGTTGTTCCAGTGGCGACAGCAAAAAATTTGTGGGTGATGCAGCCCAGGGCGGGATGTTGGAAGTTGAGTTGGGACGCCTGGCGGCGCAGAAAGCCGGCAGCGAAGCCGTCCGGAATTTCGGCATACAAATGGTTTCGGATCACACGCGCGCAAACGCGGAGCTGAAGAGCGTTGCCGCGCAAAAGAATATGCAGGTTTCATCAGAGTTGTCTTCGAGTCAGAAGTCGACTGTCGATAAGTTGGCCAAACTTTCTGGCGCTGAGTTCGACAAGGCATACATGTCCGATATGGTCAGCGACCATGAAACCGACGTCAAAGAATTTCAGACCCAGGCCGATAAGGGCAACGATCCAGACGTTAAGGCCTTTGCGGCCAAGACCCTTCCGGTATTGCAGAAGCATCTGCAAATGGCGCGCGATGTAGCGAGTCAGGTTGGCGCTAAGTAGATCAGTTTGCGCTAAGTAAATCAGTTTTCAAGGGGGAATAATCTTGCGAAACATTTTGTTTTCTGGCTTGTTGATTCTTGGTGTATTCGCCGCAGCCAATGCTCAGCAGTTTAGAGGGCCGCAGGAATTTTCCGGAACGATTGTCGGTTCCGGCGGGTCACTGGGCTGGCGAACGTATCAATTCACGTTGACGGTGGATCGCTTTACGCCTGACCCGGAAGCCAGCAGTGATGCCGAAATTCTGCGATCGCTTGGCCAGGGGGCTTTACTTGATACGATTCGTGACCAAAGAGTAGGCACGTTTTCTTTGGTTGGACAACCGGGCCGCAACGTTAATCTGGTGCGTGTCCGTAGAATGGCTGATGCGCGTTTGAGAATTGTCGCCGTTTTTGAACGTTGGGGAAGCGCATACGACGTGCGTCCCGGAACGCGTTCACAGGACTATCCGTTTACCTACATCGAGATTTACGTAGACGAGAATGGCAGAGGTGAAGGCAAGCTGATCCCCGCCGCGCGAATCTACTTCGACAAAAAGGATCATAATCAAATAGACGCCGAAAACTTTGGGGTTTTCCCCGCACGTCTCATGTCTGTGGAATGGTGCACTCGTCCGCCGAAGATTGCCGAATAACCCGCGACACGCGAACCCACTTGTCAGACCGGCGCGATGGCCACTGCGATCGCGCCGGTTGCTTCTTTTTCTGGCGAACCGGTGATATCTTCTGAGTGAAAACTCGTCTCCCCGCCTCTCCCGAACAGTGCCGAATCATGAGGCACGAACGTCAGCAATTCGCGCGCCTCTTGAGTGCTTCGCCAGCACCGAAAGATCTTCGGTGGGAGCGGCCATCCCTTTGAAAGGCAATGCATCAAAAGCAAAGGCGCCAACATTTGGTTGTCCGTAGACTCTTCCAGGACCGCAGTTCGTTAGGAGTTTTAGCCATGAACAGAATTACTGCCCTCTCCTGCGCCAGCGCGCTT
>Ga0126384_10002062_pt1 | contig 12113 bp, 4 predicted proteins | sample PanSoiMetPlot_36_FD_92543 | JGI IMG/M metagenome (GOLD analysis project Ga0126384, IMG submission 92543) | Tropical forest soil microbial communities from Panama - MetaG Plot_36 | ecosystem: Environmental > Terrestrial > Soil > Tropical forest > Bulk soil | place: Panama | collected 2016-02-17 | reverse complement strand
GATTATCGGGTCTTCGATCCCGCCTTCGGCTATCTCTTCAACTCCTATTACGAGGCGGCGGGTCCGCGTCACCCGCGGCCCCAGCGCGGTCTGTTGTCGCGCCCGGCCAGCGATATCGTCATGGCCTATCGCGATTATGTGAGCACCGCGATGGCTCGGCTGACTGAACGGATTTCCGAACCGGAATGGACCGAGGTTGCTGCTCTGCTCGAACTCGGCATCCACCATGAGCAGCAGCATCAGGAACTTATCCTGATGGACATTAAGCACGTCTTCTCGATGAACCCCTTGTTGCCGGCCTATCAGGCGCCGCAACTTCAAGTGCAAGCGGCGATTGGGCCGCCGGCTTGGGTAGACTTCGCTGGCGGACTGGGGGAGATCGGGCACCAAGGGTTTGGCTTCGCGTTCGACAACGAGGGGCCCCGCCATAAAGTCTGGCTCGAACCGTTTCGCCTCGCGACGCGACCGGTAACCTGCGGCGAATATCTCGGATTCATCGAGGAAGCCGGATACCAGAGAGCGGAATTCTGGTTGTCGGACGGGTGGGCGACGGTCCGTGAGCAGGGTTGGGAAGCGCCGCTCTACTGGTTGCGCGACGGCAGCGAGTGGGCGGCTTTTACTTTGTCGGGTCGCCGCCGGCTGAACGCGGCAGAGCCGGTTTGTCACCTGAGCTTTTACGAAGCCGATGCGTTCGCGAGGTGGGCGGGGAAACGCTTGCCCACCGAGGCGGAATGGGAGTTTGCGGGCGAAGGCTTGCCGCTCTCCGGCAACTTCGCCGACCGCGGGCATTTCCACCCCTGCGCTGAGGCCTCGGAGGATGCCGTCCCTCAGCTGCGGCAAATGTACGGCGACGTATGGGAATGGACCTCGAGCCCCTATACCGCCTACCCCCGCTTTCGCCCGGCGAGCGGGGCAATCGGCGAATACAACGGAAAATTCATGTGCAACCAGATCGTGTTGCGGGGCGGGGCAGCAGTTACCCCGGCGGGGCATGTAAGGGGGACCTATCGCAATTTTTTCCCACCCTCGGCGCGTTGGGCATTTGCCGGACTGCGGCTCGCGGAGGACATTGGATGAAAAATGGCTCACACTTTGCTTTTCATGATCTCGCGCCCGGGGAAGAAAGCTTTCGGGACGCGGTGCTGGCGGGCCTGGATCGCGCCCAGAAGCGGATTCCGTGCAAATTCTTTTACGATGCCCGCGGCTCGGATTTGTTCGAGGAGATATGCCGCCTCCTCGAATACTATCCGACCCGAACCGAGATCGCGATCCTGGAAGAAAATTCGACCGACATCGCGGCTCAGATGGGGCCGCATTGCCGGCTGATCGAGTTTGGCAGCGGCGCCAGTCAGAAAGTTCGCGTGCTGCTTCAGGCGCTGGAGCGGCCTGCAGCCTATGTTCCGGTCGACATTTCGCGCGAACACCTGCGCGACGCGGCGATCAGCCTGGCGGAGGATTTTCCGTCGGTGCCGGTGATCGCTGTTTGTGCCGACTATACTCGCCCTTTTCCGCTCCCGCCGTTGCCTGGAGCGGGGGGTAAGCGCGTCGGCTTCTTCCCGGGTTCGACGATCGGCAATTTCGAGCCACATGCCGCCGTCGGCTTTCTTGCCAACTATGCCCGCATTCTCGGGCCGGGAGGGGAAATGCTGATCGGCGTCGATCTGAAGAAAGACGCGGACATTCTGGAACTCGCTTATAACGACCGAGCCGGGGTGACTGCCGCGTTCAACCTTAACCTCCTCGAACGCATCAACCGCGAACTCGACGGCGATCTCGATATCGATCGTTTCGAGCACTTGGCCTTCTATAGCAGTGCGGAGGGCCGGGTCGAAATCTACATTCGCAGCCTCGTCGATCAGCCCGCGCGGATTGCGGGAAAACGCTTTCGTTTCGCGAAAGACGAACTGATCCATACCGAATACTCATACAAATACTCGGTCGAGGAATTTCGCGCGTTGGCGGCACGCGCCGGATTTCGCCCGGTAGACACCTGGACGGATCCCGCCGAGCTTTTCAGCGTTCACTATTTCCGGCTGCGGTGAAGGCTCGGCGCTAGGCTATCGAGGGGGCAAGCTCAACTTCCCTAGGTGCCGTGCGACCGCCGCCAAATCGCTCGGTTCCGATGCCACCCGCCGACTTTCGTCCAACAATATCGCGACGGTCTCTCTGACCTGCTCCTCGGTGTGCGAGGCGGTCACAAAGAAGCGTAGCCGCGCGGCTCGTTCCGGCACCGCCGGGTAAAGGATCGGTTGGACGTTTACCCCGCGGCGGAACATCGCCTGTGCGAGGCGCCCGGCACGGATCGAGCTGCCTGTAACGATCGGCACGATCGACGCCCCGATCGAGCCGCCAACATCGAGACCGCCGTCCCGCGCCAGCCTGAGAAACAGCGCTGCCCGGTCGTTAAGCCGGCGCACTCGCTCCGGCTCGCGTTCGAGAAGCTCCAATGCCGCAAGCGCCGCTGCGGCCGCGGGCGGCGCCATCCCGACTGAAAAGACGAAGCCCGGCGCCACCAACTTCAAATATTCCACGAGTTCCGTGCTGCCGGCTATGTAGCCGCCGCATGACACGAGGCTCTTACTGAGTGTTCCCATCCATATGTCGATCTCGCCGGGATCGACACCGAACCGGTCTGCAGTACCGAAACCGCGCGACCGGAGCACGCCCAGCGCCTGGGCTTCATCGACCATCAGCCAGGCCCGATTGCGCCGCGCAGCGGCAATGAAAGCAGGCAAGTCGGGGACGTCGCCATCCATGCTGTAGTGCCCCTCGATGACGAGTAGCGCGTGCCCGCCGCGCGGACGCGTTTCGCTAAGCAGCCGATCGGCGGCTTCGTGGTCGAGATGCGGAAACGGCACGCGCCGCGCCCCGGAAAGGATGGCGCCCTGAACGATGCTGTTGTGGATGAGGGCGTCGTGCACGATCACGTCGTCGCGGCCGAGCAGATGCCCGATGACCGTGACGTTCGTCGAATGGCCGCCGACCAGGGCAACGCAGTCCTCGGTGCCGTGAACACGAGCGAGTGCGCGCTCGAGATCACGGTGAACCGGCCGCTCGCCGGAGACCGGGCGGCTCGCCGAGACGGAAGTTCCGTATCGGTCGATCGCCGCCTTCGCCGAGCCGACGATGTTCGGATGCCCGTTGAGACCGAGGTAGTTGTAGGAGGCAAAATTAACGTAGACACGGTTCCCGATCATCGTCTCTGCGCCGGCGATTCCTTCGTGCACGCGAAAGAACGGATCGGAGATACCGAGAAACTCCGCGGCCTCGCGGATCATTCGAATGTCTTGAAACCCCACCAGCTCCGATACCTCGAGGCGGCCGATGCCACACTCATCCTCTTGCCTGGAGGCGCGCGCAACACGCGGCGATCGCGTCGCTACTGTCGAATATAGCCTCTCGATCAGGAGTGCCTTGGCGTGAGCGGAGAGGCCGAACAGATTACGTGATTCCATCGGCTATTCCGCAGCCACCGATTTCGGCTCGATTATCGCCGCATCTGGCTTTCCAGTTCCCGTCCGAAACGGCGATTGATCCAGACCCTCGTGACGTGCAACCAAGGCGATTAGGTCACCGTCCTTCGGTCTGGTCGATATCGCTGCCGCCAGCCGGCTCGCGATCGATGTCACACTCGTTCCCTCGGCGAGGGAAACCAGCGGTAGATCCACCCGAAGCCTGCCTTCAAGAGCGAGGCGAAGCTCGACTGCCATCAGGGAGTCCATCCCCATTTCCGAAAGCGGCCGAGCGGGGTCTATGCCGCTTGCGGGCAACCGCAAAATCGTCGCCGCTTCCTCGGATACAACGGTCTTGAGGAGGACAAGCGCAGCATCCGGGTCGAGACCGGCCAGTCGCTCGGCTAGCGACTCATCTGAGGGAGCAGCCATAGCGCTGGTCCGGACTTCCGAAAACAGCGAGCTGGCGAGGATCGGCAGAAAACGCCGGGCTTCGTGCCAATTGGTCTCGGCGGAAGCGACAACGGGCAACCCACTGGCGAGCATCGCGGGTAGTCCCGCCAGCGCTTCGACCACCGGGATAGGCTTCGCGCCGAGACGGCGCGCGAGTGCATCTCGGGTTTGCGGCCTCGCCGCCAGATAGCCGGCATCCGCGATCGGACCCCAGGCAATAGCGAGTGCCGGCCGGCCCTGCGCCCGGCGTTGCCGCGCCAAGGCCTCGAGGGCTGCATTTGCCGCCACATAGGCCCCTTGTCCAGGCGCCCCGACCAAAGCCGTCGCCGAGGAGAACAGCAGGAACAGCTCGATCGGATCCTCCCGGGTCAAAGAGTCTAGCGCCATCGCGCCGCCGAGTTTTGGCCGAAGCACCGCCTGCAACCGCGCGACATCCATTTCCGCGGCCAGACCGTCGTCGATCGCCGCCGCGGCGTGCACGATGCCGCGGAGCGGCCTTTGGGTGGCCCGGATAGAGTCGAGGACCGCAGCCAAACTATCGCGGCGAGCGACGTCACCGCGAAAGATGCGTATCTCGGCGCCGGCGCCCTCGAGCTCCCTGACCCTGCCCTCGCATCCAGGAGTAGCGGATCCGCGGCGACTGACCAGGGCGATAGAACGTGCGCCGTGCGCGACGAGCCAGCGCGCCGCTTCGAAACCAAACCCTTCGAGACCGCCGGTGACAAGATAGGTTCCATCGCGCCGCAGAGATACCGCCGGCGCATCGCGGAGCCGTATGCCCACATTCCGCCGCGGCTCCAGGACGAGCTTGCCGATATGACCCGACGATTGCATCAATCGAATCGCATCGTCGAGCTCGCCATAAGAGAAGATTCGGTGTGCGAGGGGTCGGATGTTGCCTGCAGATAGAGACCGGGAGACCTCCGTGAGAAGCTCACGGGCTAGGTCGGGGCGGCGCGTCGGCAACTGATCAATGTCAATCGCGAAATAGGAAATGTTCTGACGCAGCGGACGCAGGTGAATTCTGCGATTGAGATAAAGATCCCGTTTTCCCAGTTCGAGGAAGCGGCCAAACGGTTTCAGAACCTCCAGGCTCCGCTCCATCGCCTCGCCGCTCAGCGAATTGAGCACGACATCGACGCCCCGTCCCCCGGTGATTTCACGCACGTCATTGCAAAAACCGAGGTCGCGAGAGTCGAGGACATGATCGGCGCCGGCGAGCCGCAGGAAGGCTCGCTTGACCTCCGATCCGGCGGTGGCGATCACGACCGCGCCGCAATGCTTGGCATACTGGATCGCGGCAAGCCCCACGCCGCCGCCGGCGGCATGGATGAGGACATATTCGCCGGGCAGGAGCTGTGCCAGATGACCCAGAGCGTACGTCGCGGTGACGAATGTTACAGGAATGGTTGCGGCTGCCGCGAAGCTCGTGCCCGGCGGGATGGGCGCCAACGCGTCCGCCATCGTGACAACACGCGTGCCGAGTGAAGCGGGGGCAAACCCCATGACCCGGTCACCCACTGCCCAGTCTTCCACATTCGAGCCTACTGAACGGATGACGCCGGCACATTCCAGCCCAAAGGAGGGTCCGGCAAACCCGTCGACCAGCGCTTCTTCAGGCAGCAGCCCCATTGCCCACATCATGTCCCGGAAATTGAGTCCCGCGGCATGAACCTCGACCTCCACTTGGCCGGGTCCCGGGGAGTGTGGAGCCGCCAATTCCCAGCCGAGAGAGTCGAGCCCTCCAGGATGGCGGCTCCCTAGCGTCAGGGCATCGAAGGCATCTGCGAAACGCGGTGGAAGACCGCGGCGGACGCGCAGTGCATGCCGTCCCTCGGGAGTCCAGACGATCTCGTGTTCTTTAACATTGGAGGCCAGCAATTCCGTGGCGATATGCTCGGCGCGCTCTTTGACTGTCAGGCTTCCCGGCAAATCCACCAGACGCAGCGAAAGCTGCGGCATCTCGTTGGTTAGAACGCGTGCAAAACTCCACAGCGCCCCGCCGACGAGATTTTCTGGTTCGTCCTGCTGCGCATCGCAAGTGACAACCCAAAGCTCCGACCGACGGTCCGCGGCATCGCTCGCCACTCGACCCAATGCCGCGATTTGCTGCGAAGCCAACTCGACCTGATCGCCAGGGCAGGGTTTTTCGCCCAGGAAGAGAACAGTTTGGGGCGGCGAGTCGTCGCTGCCCTGGTCCGGAAATCCATTGGCAAGCGAATCCGCGTGACTGGCCAGCGTGGCTCTGCGACCCGCATCGCAGAAGCGATCGCGCACCGCGGCTGCGAGCGCCCGATCGCCAGCAACAAGCACTCCGGAACACGACTCTTCCGGATTCGAGAAAGAAGTCATAGGGCGGGCCGGAGCGGCACCCCAAAAAATAGCGCATGGCCAAGGCGTCTCGGCGCTCGGTGCCGCATCGGCCGACCGAAACCCTGCTGCAGCGAGTTCGGCAAGCCACTCCTCCGCCGAGCGCAGGGGTGATCGATCGCTGGTCCGGAAACTTGTGAGCCACCACTGAGGACTCTGGCCAAATACCAAGTCCCAGAGCGAGTTTGGCTCGGGTTCCATCGCAACAAAGAGGCCGCTCGGCGCGAGGAGCTCTCGCAGCCGGTGCAAACCGGACTTGTCGAGCTGCAGGCGAGCACAGGCGTTTATCGCCAGGATGATGTCGAAAGACCTCTGATCCAGAGCTTCCGCGCCATCCTGCAATGACCATTGGCAAGCGGAAACGCCGATAAAGGACTCTGCGAGGAACGAGAGACGGGCTGTTTGTTCGGCATCGGTACTGGCCGCCACATAAAGAAGAGCCGCACCGGATTGCGACAGGTGATCAAGCACGCTGCGGGTCGGCCCAACTCCAGTTGCGCCGAGCTCGAGGACGCGCAGCGGCCGCCCGCGTGGCCAATTCGCGGCGACCTCCCGCAACACATCGCATAGCAGACCGACATTCTCGGCGCTCGCCGGCGAACAATAGAGCAGTTGCTCAATCATCGGAGCGAGCGAGGCGTCGGGCGCTCGTGGACCACCGGCAAGGATTTTCGGGAGACTATCGACGGCAGCAGCTGTAAGGGCCAGTTCCGCAACCAAATCCGGGGCATCGGCGAGCAGCAGGCGCCAGAGTTCTTCGGGATCGGGTAGGTCGGCTGTCATCCCTATCCGCCATTCCGATCCGATCTCGACGGCAGCCCCGAACCGTTCGAGCAGACGCAGCGCCCATTCGGCAATCTCCCGAGAAGATGGCGCGACCAGACCACTCTCGACAAGTTCTCCGGTCGTGAAGGGTCGCCCGGCATCGACTATGCGCAGCATCGATCGAAGCGTGACCGAGCCGATCAGTGCATCGAGGAGCAGAGCCTGTTCGCGCCGTGCCGGGGAAGCTTCGCGAGCATCGGCCAGACGTAGAACTGCGGGGCCGAAAAGCTCCAACGCCGTGGGAGACGCAGATGCGGTGAGCGGCGCGGGAACCAAGTCGATGCGCAGCGCACGATCGCCGATCGCTTCCCCGCGTGACAGCTCGACCAGACGGAACCAGCAATCTGCAAGCTCCGCTGCGAGATTGCCGGCGTCATCGTAGAGGGCAATATCGGCGGATACTGATCGGACGCCGATCCGGGTGAGTCGTACTCGGGCGCGCCGCGATAGTCGGCCGAACGGCGCCAAGAACCTTACACGACCAAAACGCCAGGGAAGAAAGCTCCTGCCGCCAACCTGATCCCGGCTGCTGGCGAGGAGGGCGATAAGCGCCTGCAAGGCACCGTCGAGCAGAGCAGGATGTATCAAGTAAAGCTCGGCATCCTCGGCGACGGGCGACGGATCGAGATGTGCGACAGCTGTATCTGGTCCGGTGATCTCGATCAGGCTCACGGTTCGGAAGCGGGTGCCGTAATCGAGACCCGCAGCTTGCGCCAACTCGTAGAGGGCCTGCCGGCCGATCCGACCGCGCGCCGGTGCATCATCCGAAAAGCGCAACGTCCGGCGCGTATCGCTTTCTGCGCCAAGCCGTCCGTTTGCGTGAACCGTGAAGGGTTCATTCGACAGCCGCGGGCGGCTCGTCAGCTCCCAATCGCCCTCTTCGGAGCCGATGACAGCGCGCAGCTCTCGCATGCGTCCCTTATCGAAGGGCAGCGGGCGCCGCACCTCGAGGTCTCGCAGTTCGAGTACCGGCATGTTCGGCCACTGCTGTCTTGCCGCCGCGCAAGCCATTTCCAGAATTCCGGCCGCCGGAAGGACCGGTATGCCCTCGATCGCGTGGTCGCCGATCCAAGGCAGCACCTGTTCGTCGAGATGGTTAATCCAATAGGGTGCAGGACCGCGCTGGCGAAACCCGAGAAGCGGGTGATCGAAGGGCGGGTTGACCGGATCGGCCGCCTCAGGCGTGAGGCTGAACCAGAAACTCTGGCGATGCCAGGGATAGAGAGGGACGCCCCGCGGATCGGCTACTCCGTCGAAACGAGGAGATCGCGTGAAGTCATACCCACCGACATGACAATTGGCAGCGATTACAGCAAACGGATCACCCTCGGCCGACTTTCGTGAAAGTGTGGCGAGCACGCGCCCATCCACGTTCGACGCGCGCAGAGCATCGGTCAGATAGGACTGCAGGATCGCTGTTGGCCCGATCTCGAGAAAGACTCGGTATCCCTCCTCGATTAGACACCCGGCAGCTTCGGCGAAACGCACCGGGCTACGGATGTTGCGCCACCAGTAGGCAGCGTCGAGCAAATCGTCATCGACCGCTTTACCTGTCACGGTCGATACCAGCCTCGCAGCCGGGGGTCTCGATGAAAGTCCGCCTAAGCTCTCGAGCAGACCCTCTCGGATCGGATCCATCTGTCTCGAGTGAAAAGCAAAATCGAGGTCGAGCGGGCGAAACCACAAACCGCGGCGCTTCGCCTCAGCATCCAGCCGCTCGATCTCCGGTCGGGGGCCGGAGATAGTTACTGAATTGGTGCCATTCAGGGCGGCGATCTCGGCCGGACTTCCGAGCCCCCTTAGAAAGTCGCGTGCCGCGTCCGGAGCCAATGCCAGAGCCGCCATGCGGCCCTTCCCTTGGGTGAGTTGCTGATGTCGGCTGCGCGCAATTACAACTCGTCCGGCTTCGGCGAGCGAGAGAGCATCCGCGGCCCAGGCGGCGGCAATCTCGCCGACACTGTGGCCAAGGTGTCCCGAGGCCCTGACGCCGATCTCTCGCAACGCCTCGACTATGCCGACCTGCACCGCGAAGAGTAGCGGCTGCGCAATGTCGGCGCGAGCCATCGATGGCCCGGCCGCGTCCTCCTCGAGCATCGCAGCAACCGACCAGCCGAGTTCCGGCCGAAGCAGGCGACGATCGAGATCTTCGATTGCGGCACGAAAGGCAGCGTTGCTCCGCAATGCGTCGCGCCCCATGCCGGCGAATTGCGCGCCGTTGCCCGAAAAAACGAAGGCGAGCTTGCCCTCGCGTACGCCGGTGCCGGCGATAAGGAAAGGCGACGGCTCGTCAGCGAGAAAACCGGCAAGCGTCTGAGCCATGGCCGCCGGATCCTGGGAGAGTGCCACTAGCCGGTGCGGATGGTGGTCGCGCCCGCGCGCGGCCGCCCGTAACAGCTTTGGGGCCTCCTCTGCCGGAGCCTCCGAGAGCGTCGTGCACCAGCCCGTAACTAGAGATCGCAGCGACGCCTCGGTCTTTGCTGAGATGACCAACGGCGGGAGCGGCGCTATTGACGGCGTCTCCTCACGCCGTGGCGGCCGGGCAAGGACGGCATGGGCATTGGTACCGCCAAACCCGAAGGAGTTCACGCCGGCGTACGACCGCTCCCGGGTCTGCACTGGCTCTGCTTCGCGAACCAGGCGCAGGTTCAATGAATCGAATGGGATCTTCGGGTTGGGCCTTTCGCAATGGATTGTGGGCGGGATAATCCCTCGATCGAGGGCCAGCGTCGCTTTGAGCAGCCCTGCCATGCCAGACGCCGGCTCCAGGTGGCCGATGTTGGTCTTCACCGACCCGATAGGCAGCGGGGCAGCCCGGCTCTGTCCTAGCGACCGTCCGACCGCTGCGGCCTCAATCGGGTCTCCCGCCGCTGTGCCGGTGCCATGCATTTCGAAAAATGCGAGTTCGTCCGAGCCAATCTCGGTATTGCGATACAACATCCGCAACAGGGATGCCTGCGCCGACTCGCTCGGCAGCGACAGACCGACCGTGCGGCCGTCCGAATTGACCCCGGAAGCTCGTATAACGGCCCGGATCGGATCGTTGTCAGCGATCGCGTCCGAGAGCGGTTTGAGGATCACGACCGCCCCGCCCTCGCCGCGAACATAACCGTCTGCCCTCTCGTCGAAGGCAAAACAACGGCCGCGTCGAGACAGCATCGAAGCGCGCGAGAACCCAATGAACGGATAAGGCGCAAGCAGGAGGTTGATCCCGCCGACGATAGCGCTCGCAATCTTTTTGGCGCGAATCGCGTCGCAGGCATGATGTAAAGCGACCAGCGAGGACGAGCACGCGGTGTCGATGGCGAGGCTAGGTCCGTGCAGGTCGAAAACGTAGGAAATACGGTTGGCCAGGATGCTGAGAGTGCTCCCGGTCATAAAGTACGAGTCGGCGCCTGCCGGGTCTCCCAGCCTCAGATCTGAATAATCGGTGGCGGAGGCCCCGATATAAACGCCCGTGGCCGAGCCTGACACCTTGCTGGGTGCAATGCCGGCATCTTCGAACGCATGCCAAACGAGCTCGAGCAGAAGCCGCTGCTGAGGGTCCATCTGCGCGGCTTCACGTGGCGAGATCCCGAAGAAGGAAGGCTCGAAGAGGTCGATGCCGGTGACAAGCCCAGCAGACCAAGTATAGCTCTTGCCCGGCTCGCTACGATCGGGATGGTGGTAGAAGCGCGTCGACCATCGCCGGTCGTTGACTTCGGAGACGGCATCGCCCGCCGATATCAGCAGCTGCCAGAATTTCTCGAGGTCTTCGGCCCCGGGGAATCGACAGGACGCTCCGACGATCGCAACGGCTTCGTCAGTCATAGCGTAAAAACAAAATCCGTAATCAAAGGAAGAACTTCGGTGACCCTTGCCAACTTAACCTTCTTTACCTGCGCGGAAGAGTCAAATGTTAGGTGTGCCATTGATCCCCGATGTCGCAGATCCGCAAACTTGCTCGAAGCGCTGCGGTATGCGCCCGGCTAGATACCCTTATCCCCCAACATCGGAGCCTTCCCCTGAACACCCGGGCCGATCGTAAATCGGAACCGCTCGTTTTTAGTCGTCCAAGAAGCCGTCTATGTCAACCATCGCGAGGAAAACCCTCCCCCAAGGAGTATGGGTTTCCCCCAGTGGGCTCGCAGATGAGTGACAAGCTCGAGGGCTGACCAACGAACTGCTTCCGGGAGTTTGGCGCCAAGCCCCGAATTCATGGACTGCGAGGAGCGCTCCAGGTAACGTGACAGCTCGGTGGGCCGGATCCGCTATGCGACGCCCGCGATGGCGGTGTGGCAGAGGAGCCGGGACAACCCCACCGCGATTTCACAGGCTTGCGCAATGAAAGTCTCGTATTTCGAAACCGGTCGCTATGTCCCGCCACCGGATCTGCCGCGCGAATGGCCAGTGCCGGCTGGTGCCTTCGATCCCGAAACCGGGGCGGAGGCCTATCGCGGAATGGTCGATCGGGTGCGCTTCGTCGAGGAACTGGGTTTCGACTGGGTCAGCGTGTCCGAGCACCATTACTCGCCGCGCATCCTGACGCCGTCGCCGGTGGTCTCGGCGGCCTATCTCGCGGCAAGGGTCGACAAGATCAAAATTGCGCTGCTCGGGCCGATCGTGCCCGTCAGCAATCCGGTCCGTGTTGCCGAGGAGCTGGCAATGCTCGACACCATGGCTCCGGGGCGCATCGTCGTCGGGCTGTTGCGCGGCACGACCAACGAATATTTGAGTTATATGACCTCAATCCGAAGGAGTCGCGAGAACGCACCGACGAAGGCATGGAGCTGATCCTCAAGGCATGGACAGAGCCGCAACCTTTTGGCTGGCAAGGTCGATACTTCCAGTACCGCACGGTTTCGATCTGGCCGCGCCCGCAGTTTCCGGCGCACCCGCCGACCTACGCACTGGGCACCAGCGCAGAGGCCGGTGAGTTTGCCGCGCGCCACTGCCTCGGCATCGGCCTCTCATATGGCACCCTCGATCTGATGGCGAAATCAGCAAACTACTATCGCGAGCAATGCTCTCGGTATG
>Ga0126384_10002061_pt1 | contig 12116 bp, 10 predicted proteins | sample PanSoiMetPlot_36_FD_92543 | JGI IMG/M metagenome (GOLD analysis project Ga0126384, IMG submission 92543) | Tropical forest soil microbial communities from Panama - MetaG Plot_36 | ecosystem: Environmental > Terrestrial > Soil > Tropical forest > Bulk soil | place: Panama | collected 2016-02-17 | reverse complement strand
TGCGACGAACACAATGACGTTGCTTACTACCAGCCTGATCGAAGTCTGGATCGACGAGACGGAGCGCCGTACGTGGTTTCTGTTTGAGGCGACCCGGCGCGCGGATTCTAGCGGGCATTGACAGATCCGTCGCGGGCATTCCACGTCGACCGCGGCATGAAATGTACATTCAGCAAGACCGCAATGACTTCGGCTAAACGTGTTCGAGAGCTGCCGCTGACGAAAGCGAAGCTGGCAGGTAAATAGGTAGTCCTTACTCGGTTTTTACAGCATCGAGGAGAACAATGAGCGAACACTATCATGATGTAGGCGACCTGCGTTTCCTGAAACAAATGGGGAACTCGCACCGACTGAATTCCACGCGTGGCTTGCGCTCGATAAGATAGTTGGCAGAGAAGACGGCGCCATTCCGCGCGGAAATATCGAGAACTGATTGCATTAGGCGTGGCTTTCAGTACCCAATGTCCTTATTGCATCGAGGCCCACACCAAGGCTGCAAAAGCGGCAGGCGCTTCTCGCGAAGAAATTACAGAAAGCTCACTCATAGCTGCAGCATTGCGGGCGGGAGGAGCTGCCACCCATGGAGCAATGGCGTTGAAATTCTACGATCAGCTGTGAAATGTATTCGCAAATACGCTGAACGAGAAAGGTTCCGTACTTCACCTATCCGGCTGCAGTTCGGGATATGGGCCTTGCGTGCGCAGTGGGCACGGCTCGTTCTTTATTGGTGGTAATGCGCTATTATTTAGGCGCCCTGCAATGGTTATAATTCGGATCATGGCACGGTATGGCAAAGCCAATGAGTTCGGAAACACCGGTAAGCACGAATCGAGGAACTCGTCTCGGCAAGCCGATCTTCCGCCTTGCCATCTGCATCGTGGCCGTGCTCGCGGCCGCCGCTGTGCTCTATGCAGTCCCCGTTCGTAATCGGCCTCTATCGGCAGTCCTGGCTTTTCTCTTTGTGGTGTTGATTGTCGCGGCCCGGTGGGGTTTTCGTTACGCGGTCTTTGTCTCATTCATCGCTGCCCTCGCGTTTAGTTTGCTGGTCCCACCAGTCGGCCGCTTTCAGATCCGTGATTTGCGGGATGTCTTAGTTCTGGTTGCATTCCTCGTCATCGGGATCACCACCAGCCATTTTTCAGACCGTGCCCGAAGAGAGGCCCTGAACGCTAACCAACGCCGTGCGGAAGCTGTTGCTGCGCAGCGGCGTTTTTCCGATCTGGTCAACTCGGTCGAGGGCATTGTCTGGGAAGCCGATGCCCAAAGTTTCGTTTTCTCCTTCGTCAGTGAAAAGGCGGAACGCGTCCTCGGCTATCCCGTCGAACAATGGCTGCGCGAACCTACATTCTGGAAGGACCACCTTCACCCCGACGATCGCGCTCAGGCGGTTCAATTCTACGAGGAGGCCAAAGCCAAGAAATGCAATTTGGATTTTGAATTCCGCATGACCGCCGGAGATGGCAGAGTGGTATGGCTACGCGACTTGGTTACGGTGGTCGAGAACGGACGCGGAACCCAGTTGCGTGGCGTGATGATTGACATAACGGAGCGCAAGCGCGCAGAGGAAGTGCGGCAGCAACTCGAAGAGCAACTGAAAGCCGCGTTTGTGAGTAATCCCACGATGTACTTCATCGTCGACGCGTCCGGCACCATCGCGTCGGTGAACACCTTTGGCGCAGAGCAACTGGGGTACAGCGTGAGCGAATTAGTCGGCCAACCGGTATTCAATATTTTTTATGAACCCGATCGGGATGCTATCCAGAAGCATGCTAAAGAATGCTTCGAGCAGCCCGGCCGGATGATGAGCTGGGAAGCTAGGAAAATCCGTAAAGACGGCAGCATGATCTGGGTCCGCGAAACGGGGAATGCTGTTGTCCTGCAGAAGCGGCCGGTCCTGCTGGTCGTGTGCGAGAACATTACGGAACAGAAACGTGCCGAAGAGGCTGCCCGCCGGAGTGAAAACCAGCTCCGCGGTGTGATCGAAACAATGCCGGCGCATGTCTGGAGCACATTGCCCGATGGTGCCCTCGATTTCGTTAATCAGCGTTGGCGGGAGTTCACAGGTTTACCCCTGGAGGACGCATTGGGATGGAACTGGGAAACCGTAGTTCATCCCGATGACAGGAATAGGTTCGTCGCCGAGTGGCGAGCAGCGCTCAAAAATCGGCAACCCATGGAGAGCGAAATACGGGTACGACGGAAGGATGGCGAATATCGCTGGTTGTTTGTCCGCAATGTCCCGCTGCGAGATGAACTGGGAAACATTGTCAAATGGTATGGAACTGGTATCGACATCGAAGATCGCAAGCGGGCGGAAGCCTTACTCACCGGAGAGAAGCGGATTCTTGAAATGGTGGCGAAGGGAGAGTCGCTTGCCCAAATACTTGACACCTTATGCCGACTCGTTGAGGAACAAACTAGCGACGTCCTGACGTCGATCTTATTAGTTGACGGCGACCGCTTGCGGCATGGGGGCGCGCCCAGCCTTCCCAAGGCTTATACGGAGGCCATTGATGGAGTCGTGATCGGACCTGCTGTGGGTTCCTGCGGGACAGCCGCATATCGCGCAGAACAGGTGATCGTCGAGGACATCGCAACCGATCCCTTGTGGTCGGACTATCGTGAGGTTGCTTTGCCTCATTCTCTGCGGGCCTGTTGGTCCACGCCGATCTTATCTTCACAGGGCAAAGTAATAGCGACGTTCGCCATGTATTACCGCGAGCCGCGCAGCCCGAGCCTGCGCGATCAAGAAATCATCGAACAGATCACTCATCTGGCGGGAGTTGCAATTGAACGCAAGCTGACGCAGGAAGCTCTGCGTCGCAGCGAAGCTTACCTGGCGGAAGCGCAGAAGCTGAGCAAGACTGGCAGTTGGGCCTTGGATCCCATAAAAGAGAAGCTGCTTCACTGTTCCGAGGAGCTATTTCGAATCTATGCAGTAGATCTGCAAAAAAGTCCACCGGCCATAGAACAACTCTTGGAACGGGTCCACCCCGAGGACCGCGACCGAGTGAGGCAACTCCGCATAAAGGACCGTGACAAAGTAGAAGACGTCATTAACTACAGGCTTCTGCTTCCGGATGGAACCGTCAAATACATTCGCAGTATTCGGCATCCGGTCTTTAATGAGGCGCGGGACGTCGTGGAATTCATGGGCACCTCCATCGACGTGACCGAACAGAAATTGGCCGAGGAAGCTTTGCAGCGAAGTGAAGCTTATCTGGCGGAAGCGCAGCGGCTAACCAAGACCGGCAGTTGGGCCTACAACCCGTTCATCGGGAAAACGCTTTTTTGGTCCGACGAAATGTTCCGAATTTTTGGATTAGATCCGCAGGAAGGTCCGAGGAGCGAAAAATTCTGGCAACTCGTGCACCCGGATGACCTCGACAGAGTAAGAGAACGCGTTGAGAGGGAGGCGCACCAGAAAACAGGATACGACGATGAATACAGGATTGTTCTACCTGATGGAACCGTCAAACATATTCTTGATATCGGCCGCCCGGCCTTCAATGATGCGGGAGAGGTCGTCGAATTCGTTGGGACTACTGTCGATATTACCGAGCGCAAACAGGCCGAGGAACAGTTGCGCGAGAGCGAGGGGCGCTTTCGTACGATTTTTGAGAATGCAGGAGCCGGCGTGGCGTTGGTGGACGGGCAGGGGCGACCCATAAAGTCTAACCCCACATTTACCAAGATGCTTGGCTACAGCGAAGAAGAACTACGCACCATGGTCTTCACCGAATTTACTCACCCCGAAGACCTAGAGATGGACTGGAGGCTATTCCGCGAAGTGGCGGACGGGAAACGAGACCGATACGACATTGAGAAGCGTTACATCAAGAAAGATGGTCAAGTGATGTGGGGCCAATTGATCGTTTCCAGGGTTAAGAACAAAGATGGCGCGCCCACAGACTATATGGTCGCCATGATAGAGGACATTACGGAGCGCAAACGCGCCGAAGAAGCCCTGCGCCGCAGTGAGGCTTACTTAACTGAATCGCAGAGGCTAACTAAGACGGGCAGCTGGGCTTACAGCCCTGAGGCAAAGAGGTCTATTTACTGGTCGGAGGAAACTTTCAGAATTTTTGGAAGAAGCAGCCTCCCAAGTCTGCAGGAATTTCTGCGAATGGTGCACCCAGAAGACAGGGAGAGCTTCTACGAGCGGCTCGTGAAAACATTCAGCGAGAAAGCGGAGATTGTGCAAGATTACAGAACCGTGCTGCCAGACGGAACAGTAAAGCACATCCACCAAATTGCACATCCGGTTCTCGATGAAGCCGGAGATGTGATCGAATACGTTGGCACCGACGTAGACGTCACGGACGTCAAACGCGCGGAGGTAGAGCGCGAAAGATTGCGTCAATTGGAGGCAGACCTCGCGCACATCAACCGCGTGAGCATGATGGGAGAATTGACAGCCTCGCTGGCCCACGAGATCAAACAGCCGATTGCCGCGGCCGTAAGCAATGCTGAAGCGTGTTTGCAGTGGTTGGCTCGCGATCAACCTGATCTGGCCGAGGTGCGCGAGGCTGCCACAGAAACGGTCAACGAAGCCAGGCGTGCGGCGGAGATCATTACCCGCGTCCGGGCGTTGTTCAAAAAAGAAGAGATCACACGCTCGGTGTTGAACGTTAACGAAGTCATCAGCGAAACGGTGTCCCTGGTGCGGGAGGATGCCGATCGAGGCTCAATCTCGGTGCGAACGGAATTCGATGGTGGGCTCCACAGGGTCGCTGCGGATCGTGTGCAGTTACAGCAGGTGCTGATGAACCTTATGCTCAATGGCATCGAGGCGATGAACGGCACTAGAGGTGAACTCATCATCAGGTCGCAGCGAGATGAAGAGGGTCGAGCACTGATTTCAGTTACTGACGCCGGCATCGGCCTTCCCGTCGGCGAGAAGGACAAGATCTTTGACGCATTCTTTACTACCAAGCCGCAAGGGACTGGTATGGGTCTGGCAATTAGCCGCTCGATTGTCGAGTCACACGGTGGCCGCTTGTGGGCAAAGGCCAACTCCGGGCGGGGAACAACTTTTTACTTCACCTTGCCAACTGAAGTAGCGGAAGCCGCATGAGCTCCGCAGCCCCTGTAGTCTTTATCATCGACGATGATGTGGGTGTGCGCAATGCGATGCAGCGCCTGCTGAAGAGCGTCGGATTGAAATCTGAGGCGTTTGCGACAGCCCAAGATTTCCTGCACCGCGCGCGTCACGATGGCCCCAATTGCCTCATTCTCGACGTGCGACTTCCTGGGATCAGCGGCCTTGAACTTCAAAATAAATTGAGCGAAATGGGTATCGGTGTTCCCATCATTTTCATCACCGCTCACGGGGACATTCCCATGTCAGTGAAGGCGATGAAGTCAGGCGCGGTGGAGTTTTTGACAAAACCCTTTCGTGACCAGGACCTGCTGGATGCCATCCATCAAGCGTTAGAACGCGACCGTTTAGCTCGGCAACAGCAGAATGAAATTGGCGATTTGCAACAACGTTTCGAGCGATTGACGACACGGGAGCGCCAGGTAATGAAACTGGTGATTTCGGGTATGGCCACGAAGCAAATTGCGTCGGTACTCGGAACAAGCGAAGTCACAGCGAAAGTCCACCGTAGTCAGGTAATGCACAAAATGAAAGCTAATTCGCTTGTCGAACTGGGCAGGATGGCCGAAAGGCTAAAAGTCCCAACGATGGAATAGCTCACTCTGAACTGCAACCCTCAACCTCCATCTCTCAGAACTCACCCTCTACTCCCAAGTTTTAGACGGTTCATTGCCTCCTATCCATGTGGGTAAGCGACCTTACCCTACAGGACAATTGTGCGGACGACGATTCGGCGCCAACCTTAAGGGTGATGGCTAAGCAAAACGGAAACCGGTTGGTTGTTGTTGTCGATGACGAAGAGTCGGTGCGAAAGGCGGTACAGCGCCTGCTGATCGCTGCAGGATTGACTGTACAGTCATTTGCATCGGCGGAAGACTTTTTGAAATCCGGGCAATTGAATGCCACGAGTTGCCTTGTCACCGATATCCGCATGCCGGGCATGTCAGGTTTGGATCTCCTGTCCGAGTTGAACAGGAAACGTCTTCCCATCCCAACCATTTTCATAACGGCACACGGTGACGAGAACTTGCGAATGCAGGCAATGAGGGCCGGTGCAGTGAAATTCCTACCGAAACCTGTTGATGGCGCAACCCTGCTTGCCGACGTACAAGCCGCTTTGCAATTTTGAGAGCGAGATGGTTTATGTAGCAGATCGTTTATGAAGTCGCCCCCGGGAGGAGCATTTTGGGAAGTTTCGAAAAACTCGGGTCCGCTCTCAATGACGATCGAGATCGCGGGTTTGCGCGGATCGTCGGCGATAGTCGCGCGCTTGAATCGGTTCTCGCGTTGGTGGAACGGGTAGCCCCTGCCCCATCGGCAGTGTTGGTGCTTGGAGAAACGGGTACCGGCAAAGAACTAATCGCACGCGCGATTCACAACCTGAGCCCTCGTTATGACCGCCCCTTTGTTACGCTGAACTGCGCGGCCATTCCCCACGATCTTCTGGAGAGCGAACTGTTCGGTCATGAGAAGGGCGCCTTCACCGGAGCTATAGCGCAGAAGATTGGGCGCTTCGAAATGGCAGATAAAGGCACTCTGTTTCTGGATGAAGTAGGCGACATCCCTCCGGCGTTGCAGCCTAAATTGTTGCGCGTTCTGCAAGAACAGCAGTTTGAGCGTTTGGGTAGCGGACGCACCCATCAGGTTGACGTCAGGTTGGTCGCTGCGACAAACCGGGATCTTGGGAAAATGGTATCCCGGGACGAGTTCCGCAGTGACCTGTACTACCGTCTCAATGTCTTCCCCATCTTGCTGCCACCACTCCGCGCGCGCTCTGAAGATATTCCAGCTCTGGTGGAGTACTTCGTCGGGATTTTCGGCCGACGTTTGGGAAGAGAAATCGATAATATTCCGCTAGAAACCATGGCTGCGTTCCGGTCGTACTCCTGGCCGGGAAACGTACGTGAACTTCAGAATCTGGTGGAGCGCGCAGTAATCATGGCGAATGATGGAGTGCTTGCGAATCCGTTTTCTGCATCAGTGCTGGAGACTGTCGTTAACACTGCTGCAGCGCCCCAAGTCTTTGCCGGTGCCGCTCTTCCGCAGGATGCTGTCGTTAGTGCTGTTGCTCCCCCGCAAGCTGTGGTCAGCGCTGCTGGTTCGACAAAGCTTAAAGACCTCGAGCGCGCATATATCCTGAAGACACTGGAAGAAGTCGGATGGATAGTGGGGGGACCGAATGGTGCAGCTGCAAGGCTTGGATTGAAGCGTACGACCCTCATTCACAGAATGAAAAAGCTTCAGATTGAAAGGCGCGCACAAAGCGATGAGCGCCTGAACTTGCCGTTAGATAACGCGAACCATTGGCAGGACTACGATCAAGTTGCGAAAGGCGCCGGACACTAGCTCTTCACGCGAGCCTGCGAACACGACAGAATTAATTCGCCACCGGCGTCTCAGCGTTGTTCTCCACCATGAAGATCGGAGACTTCTCCGGACCCATCTGTCGCACTTCGGTGATTGTGACGAGAAGGCTGCCTAGGCCTTCACTTTTGGATATGAAAGCGTCCACGCTGGTCAACTCATCTTCGGAAATATCGATCGCACCTGAATAGAGAACGACCTTCATCTGAGGGTAACGGGTTTTAAGGTATACGGCGAGAATGCAACCATTCATTACCGGCATGTGATAGTCGATCACTGCTACATCTACTCTGCGCGAACTAGCCTCGTTCATAATCGAAATCGCCTCGCCTGGGCCGACAGCGGTAATCACCGAAAATCCCGACAACTCCATTCTGAGCGCGTGCAGCTCCAGTTGACGCACATCATCGTTCACTACCAGCACTGTGGTATGAATCGCAGCTTTGAAATTGATCATGGCTCGCTCCATATAGTTGCAGCAGAGCACACGACATTCCAAACTGCGGCACATCGCTAGTCCGCGAAGTACTGTACAGATTCCTTCCTGGCTACCTCCGGCCGGGAAGATTACACCTCGCGCAGTGCGCACACTGACAGCTCTGTCGATAGCTCGACACTCGAACCGAGTTCTCAACTTTGCGCGTCTGTGCAAGACGCCTCAAGTAGCTTGCAATCACCCCAGTTAGTGTCCGACCACTAACTCCAGATCGAGTGGCAAAGCAAATGCTTAATTAACGATTGCTAGCGTGGTGACCGTGACATCATCCACCTCACCGGCCAGTGGGAGAACTTTTATGAATGCTTTACGAAAATTGTTGTCAGTCCTGCTTTCTTGCTGTTTGGTTGTGGTCACGTTCAGCGGTCCGTCAGTCCACGCGCAGGATGAAGCCAACCCAGGCACGCCGGTCGCATCTGCACAACCTACTCAGCAGGAATTGCAACAACTGGTTGCTCCGATAGCTCTATATCCGGACTCATTGGTCGCCCAGATTCTTGCGGCGTCTACGTATCCCGCACAGATTGTCGAGGCTAATCGCTGGTTGCAGGAACATTCCAACCTGAAAGCCGACGACCTGGCAAAAGCGGTTGACCAACAGCCTTGGGACCCCAGTGTGAAAGCGGTTGCGGAATTTTCGTCGGTGCTTTCGAACATGGACAAGAACCTCTCCTGGACGTCCTCGCTTGGAGACTCCTACATCAATCATCAGCAGGACGTGATGAATGCCATCCAGACGATGCGCGAGGAAGCGCAGAAGGCAGGAAACCTGAAGAGCACTTTGCAACTAAACGTCAGCGATCAGGGGAAAACAATTGTCATCGAACCTGCTGACCCGGAAGTTGTTTACGTCCCTGAATACGATCCTTGGCTCGTGTATGGAGGTCCGCTCGCACCTTGGCCCGGGTGGTATTGGTATCCGGGCTTGTATTGGACCTCCCCGGGAATTGGGTTTGGCTTCGGGTTTGGAGTCGGCTTTTTCGGTGGATATGGCTGGGGCTGGCATCACTGGGGCTCCGACTGGCACAACCATGGAATCATCTTCAACCACAATACGTACATATCGCACAGCACAACTTTCATCAACCGAAACTACTACGCCAATCGCGGGCACATGAATTCATTCCACGGTCCGGCCGGAGGTTTTCACGGAGGCACTACATTTCATGGCGGCAATGCTTTTGACGGCCGAATGGCCCCAAACCACGGTGCATTCGGTGGTTTCCATGAGGGCGGAGTGACCAGGGGTTATTCGTCACGCGGTTTCTCAAGTATGGGAGGGTTTCATGGTGGCGGGGGTTTTCATGGTGGTGGCGGATTCCACGGCGGCGGAGGACATAGGTAAGACTCCCTCGATGTGATCACGCGTTCTGAAAATGGAGAAATTTATGCGCAAAAAGTCGATTCTCAATTCCCATAGTCAACAAACAGTAGTTCGGTATCTATTTGTCAATCTCGTCGGGACGTTGATCTTAGCTGGCGCCCAACCGACTCTGGCACAAACCCAGCAGAAGACTTTCGTGTCCGCGGAGCAGGCCTCGCAAGCACTTTATGACGCTGTCTGGACTGAGGATGATCACGCGGTGCAAGCGATCCTCGACGGAAAACCTGGAGCAGCCGAACTGACTACCTCCGGCAACGATGACGAGGACAAACTCGAGCGCGAGCACTTTGCGCGGAAATATCAGGAGATGCATCGTCTTGTTCGCGAAGCCGATGGATCGATGATGCTTTACATTGGCGCCGAGAATTGGCCATTTCCGATTCCATTGACCCAAAGTGATGGCAAGTGGCACTTTGACTCGGATTCCGGATCGCTGGAACTACAGGCTCGCGCAATCGGGGAGAACGAAACTGCCGCCATACAAGCGTGTCAGGCAGTCGGCAACGTGAATTCCCCAGACGCGAACAAAACCGGTGCGAATGACCCTGTCCTTGAATTCGCGCGCGATCTTGTCAGGTCTGAAACCGCGGACTCCGCCCCGCCCAAGGCCTTTCACGGTTATGACTTCAGGTTCTTAAAAGGAAAATCGGGCGACACATTCCTGGTGGCGTATCCAGCGGAGTACGGTGCTTCAGGAGTAATGACGTTTGTGCTTGCGCGCGGTGTTGTGTACGAGAGAGATCTGGGACCACAAACTGCTACTGCCGCTCAGAAGCTTCAAGGCAAGCCCGGAGCAAAGTGGGAACAGGTGCAGCGGTCGGAGCCCTTTTAGTGGAGTGGCTGCCCGTTTCTGCCGCCTAGATTGAGCCGAGCGGCAGTACGGGAACATGTCATGTCGAGAGAATACGAACCCCAATTGAACGTAGCAGCCATTACCGATGCAGAAGTATTTGCTGCTATTCGGTATCTTGACGCGGATACCGATCGCCCAGGGAGTCAAGGTCGTAGCTTTGCTCTCGCGATCTGCGCTACCGTCGCATTCCTCTTCATTGCCTGCATGGCATTGCTTTGGCTCTACGAGCAAATATTGTGACTAGATGACCATCGCAGAGCCACCACGTCCGAGTGCCCTAGTGGTTTTCGTTGAGTGGCGTTGCGAGTGTGGGCGCTTCAGCGATCAGAGCTTGCCCTGAGCGAGTCCAAAATCATCGGACCTGCCATGACCGTTAACGCGACAGATCAAATTCTGTTGGTGCAATCGCACAGAGCGCGCCAGTCTCATGGAACCGTCCGTGGCATTCGGCCGAAGAACAGGTACGTCCGTAGCCCGTGAAGGTCTAACCCGAGATGAGGTGGTTCACTCAGGTTTATCGTGAATCCACGTAAGCGCTCGCCCCGCGGCAGGAAACCCAATGGTGGTGATCGAAAGTAGGGCCACGTGCTCCATTTCTTGCGCGGTAACTCCGGCTTCCGCTGCGTGCCGCACGGCCGAGTGCGTTCCACCTTCGGTGCCTGCGCCCATGGCGATCCCCAGCTTCACCAATCTGCGAGTCTTTTCGTCAAGTGGTCCGGCATCATGGCACGCCTGAGCGAGATTGTTGAACGCCTGCCAGATCTCTGGATGCTTTGTGCGAATTCCTTCCGCCGCAGTTGACGGTTTCGGCATGCTGCCTCCTGACTTCTACGGCCGCTTGCGTCGCTATTGCAGCACACTAGGAACGACTCGGGCAAGTCTATAAACAGCCATCCGTCAGAACCGGTCAGGCGGCGGATCTGCAAAACTTCGAAAGATGGTGCACACGAAGAATCGGGTGGTATTTCAGTTCAATAATGCCGTGAAGCCGTTCTTGGTGTTCAGGCCGGCGCCATTGCCGCCAAGCGGCGATAACGTCCGGGAGGGAACACGCCCATCAGGATCTTACGTCTGCCACGCCCGCCACGCTTACTGGGGTTGAGCTTGTCGGAAGATTGCAGGCGCGACGATCTCAGCTACATTCGCGCTCAAAACCATCTTTGACCTCGATTTTGGAACACCAAGCTCTAGCCAGTGTTCTTCTTAAGCCACTGTCGAAATGGGAATCAGCCTGAGCCGCAGCCAGACTGACAAGCAGAAACACGGATGAAGTACGAGTTCTGCTGATCGGCCTTGCCGCGTTTCTGCTGACTACGTCTCTGGCGATTGCATCACGCCGCGCGCACGAACCCTCCGCAGCTTCGGTGGCTGCGCGGACGCGCCCGAGGCCTCCCTTGATCGCCGGACCGGGACGCGTCGAATCGTATTCTGAAGACATCAAGATCGGCTCAGAGCTTAGTGGCCGCTTGAAGTCGGTGAACGTCGAAGAAGGAGACCCGATCCGTCGCCGCCAGGTGCTGGCTGAACTGGAGAATTCCGACTATCGTGCGCAAGTTGAGTCGGCGCGGGCGAATGTTGTCGCAAAAGAAGCGACTTTGCGCAAGGTGATCAACGGTGCGCGCCGCCAGGAGCGCGCTGAAGCTTGGTCGTCGGTCAACGAGGCCAAGGCGGTCGTGGAGAACGCGCAATCAGAGTTGCGCCGCCGCCAGGAATTGTTTTCTGCTGGCGTGGTTTCGCGCGAGGAGCTTGACCGGTACTCCCGCGAGGCCGACGTGGCCAAGGCGAAATATCAGTCCGCGGTTGAGCAGCATTCGCTAGTCGACGATCACGCGCGCGAGGAAGATCGTTCGCTGGCCGAAGCCGATCTGCAATTGGCACAGGCAGAGCTCGCGGACGCAGAGGCGCGATATCAGAAGAC
>Ga0126384_10002060_pt1 | contig 12118 bp, 9 predicted proteins | sample PanSoiMetPlot_36_FD_92543 | JGI IMG/M metagenome (GOLD analysis project Ga0126384, IMG submission 92543) | Tropical forest soil microbial communities from Panama - MetaG Plot_36 | ecosystem: Environmental > Terrestrial > Soil > Tropical forest > Bulk soil | place: Panama | collected 2016-02-17 | reverse complement strand
GTGAGCTCAGCCGTGAAATAGTCTCCCGGATTTGCCACGTGATCGCGACGACCAACGATCTGCCACGTTCTGCCGAATAGGGATTGTTTCTCACTCTCCAGCAGCGCCGGATCCAGATACACGTCGGCAGGCAGAGTCCATGACTGTCCAACCGCAGGATGAATCTCGATGCTCGAGTTAGGGCGCAAACGAGAGACGGCCATAAGCGAGTCTATTTAATCACGTGATTGGCACAGTTGTTCCTTCACCCGATCACCCGATGGCCCGATCACCCGATTCCCTGCTACGATGTCCGCTCTACTTCCGCGTTCCAAAGGACCTGATTGTCTTCAGCGGTGGAAGTGCCGAGCTCACAGCGCAGGCGTGGACGCCTGCTGCAGATCCTCGGCTTCGGATTCGGCATCGCCATCATCGTCGGCAACACCATCGGAGTCGGCATGCTCCGCACTCCCGGTGACGTCGCCACTCAACTCCCAAATCGCGAGCTATTTCTTGCCGTCTGGATTGTAGGCGCCGTCTTCACATTGCTGGCCGCAATGAACGTCACCGAGCTAGGCACGATGCTGCCCCACTCTGGCGGGCACTACACGTTTGCGCGTCATGCACTCGGAGAATATGCCGGCTTCGTGATCGGATGGACCGACTGGCTCTCAACCTGCGGCAGCGAATCCGCCGCAGCCGTCGTGATGGGTGAGTATCTCGGAATACTGTTTCCTCCACTAGCCGGCCTAGCCCGCTGGCTTGCAGCTGCAATCGTGATCTTCCTTGCAGCGCTGCAATGGCGCGGCGTGCGCTGGGGCAGCGGATTCCAGCAGTTCAGCACTCTGCTGAAGGGGTTGGGATTCTTCGCCTTCGTATTCGCATGCTTCTTTTTCCGACCAGCGACCTCTCAATTCTCACCTATAGCGACTCATTTGCCCCACGGCTGGCCATTATTCGTCGCATTTTTGTTGGCGATGCAGTCGATGATCTACACCTATGACGGTTGGGCGGGAGTCATTTACTTTTCTGAGGAAGTACAGAATCCTGCCCGGAATATTCCACGATCGATGTTTGGCGGAGCCTTTGCCGTTGCAGCGATCTACATCTCAGTTGGATGGGCACTCGTGCATGTGCTCCCTGTATCCGCATATGCCGGACAGCAGATGGCTCTCGGCACCGCAGCCGATTCCATCTGGAGCGGACATGGAACGCGGCTCATCGCGGCACTCACGGTCATCTCCGTGATCAGCTTCATGAACGCCTGCCACATGATGGCATCGCGCATACTCTTCGCGATGTCGCGCGACAAGCTGGTGACTAGTCACGCTGATGTAGTGAACCGCGGAGGCACGCCGACCATCGCCCTGGCGTTCAGCACAGCGGCCGCACTGATGTTCATTGTGTATGGCGGATTCAACAAGATCATCGCCGTACTCGCATTCTTCTTTGTCATCAACTACATCGCCGACTTCATTTCGATCTTTGTAATGAGACGCCGCGAACCAAATCGGGAACGCCCCTACCGCATTCCTGGTTACCCGTGGACAACAATCCTTGCGTTGCTGATCTATCTAGGGTTTCTGGCGAGTATTTGCGCAGCGGACACGCGCAACAGCATCTATGCGCTAATTCTGCTGGCTGGAAGCTATCCTGCTTTCAAGGTTGTGAAAAGACTGTCTGCGAGTTCGTCGCAATGAGACGCAGCAGGCCTGCTTAACGGAGCATGAGGTTGTCGATCAACCTGGTAGTTCCTGCAAAGGCCGCCACCGCCACCAGGCTTCCAGCTTGAGCCTCGGAAAGAGGCTCCAAGGTGTCGCGATCCACAATCTCGATGTAATCCAGATGCACTGATAGTTCGCCTGCAAAGACTTCGCGAGCAGTCTCGATGAGCTTTGCCGAGCTCCGCTCACCATCGCGATATCGCTTCTCGACTTCGCGCAACGCGCGCGAGAGCACGGTTGCCTGCTTGCGCTCTGCAGGAGAGAGATACGCATTGCGTGAAGAGAGCGCCAGGCCATCGGACTCACGAACGATCGGAGCAATGACGATCTCGACGGAAAACATCAGGTCGCGCACCATGCGCTTGATAATCGCAGCCTGTGCAGCATCTTTTTGTCCAAAGAACGCGACGTCAGGCTCAATGATGTGAAATAGCTTGGCCACAATCGTCGTGACCCCGCGAAAGTGTCCAGGTCGTGAGCGCCCATCGAGCCGATCAGTAATTCCTTCGGCAGTGACAAGGGTACCTGCATCAGGGGGATACATCTCTTCGACGCTTGGCGCGAACAACAGGTCCACTCGCTCAGCTTCAAGCTTTTGGCGGTCTGCTTCGAAGGGACGCGGATACTTCGCGAGATCCTCAGTGGGACCGAATTGCGTGGGATTTACAAAAATAGAAGCAACCACAAAATTGGATTGCGACTTGGCGGCACGGATGAGCGAGATGTGCCCCTCGTGCAGCGCGCCCATTGTAGGAACAAACCCGACTCTCTTGCCCTGGAGTTTGGCAGCGCGAGTCTCGGAGCGAGTCTCGATGGCTTTGCGCAATATTTTCATTCAGGAATGGCTGTGGTGCGAAGTAGCTACTTGTACCACGATGCCCACTGCATGAACGAAAACAGAAAGACACCGGTGGCAACAACAAACGTCAGAGCTGCCGAGAGACGGACAGATTTAGACTTGCCGCGAACCATGGTGCGCACACCAATTGTTGCAAGCAACACCAGAGCACACCAAATCGTTGGCCAACCCATGTTTGGCAAGGAGAACCTCCGCTAGTTCGCGCCGTTTATCGCGTCATCGCCCGCTTGCGCGCCCGAATCGTCTCCAGCGCAACCTGCGTCTCGCGTGGCAGATGATAAGACTCCTGATCCGCCGGGAACACCTTCGACTCGACGTCGGTCTTGAATTGCTTCACTGCTCCCGAGATCAAGTTCGCAACATCAGCGTATTGACGCACAAACTTCGCCGGCTCGCGATCGGTCAAGTTGAGAATGTCGTGGATCACTAGCACCTGGCCATCGCAATCTGGACCGGCGCCGATGCCGATTGTCGGACACTCGACTTCTTCGGTGATGATCCGGGCTACTTCACGAGGAATGCCCTCAAGGACAATCGAGAATGCGCCTGCGCGATCCAACGCGACAGCATCTTTCACTAGTCGTTCAATCGCGGCCAGGCTCTTTCCCTGCACGCGATAGCCGCCCATCATGTGAACCGACTGCGGAGTCAATCCAATATGTCCCATGATCGGAACTTCAGCGTCGAGCAGCCGATGGATCAGGCTCACGCGCTTCTCGCCGCCTTCGATCTTTACCGCCTCTGCACCGCCATCTTTCAAGAAGCGGGCAGCGTTCTTGACGGCCTGCTTCTCGTCCACCTGATACGAAGCATACGGCATGTCAGCGATGACCAACGCACGCCGTACTCCGCGTCTCACGGCACGAACGTGATGCAGCATCTCTTCGACCGTGATGGGTAGCGTGTTTTCATATCCCAGCACGACCATGGCGAGCGAATCGCCTACCAGGATCATGTCGATCCCTGCCTGGTCTACGAGACGGGAAGTTGCGTAATCGTAAGCGGTGAGACACGTAATCGGCGTGCCCTGCTGCTTTTTCTCTTGTATGGAATTAATGGTGACCTTGGCGTCGTCACCAAAACGAGGCGAGGTGATGCTCATTGTTTCCTCCAGTGCACTTCCAAGCTGGATAGCGCCTGTGCTGCATACGGGATGCAGACGAGAGAATTCTAGTCGCAAATGAGGGAAAAACCAAGAACCGGGGTGAACACTAAGGTCACGGAAGGTAAACAGGAGGTCGCAAAGGACTTAGCGGAAACTCTCCCCGTGACCTTCGTGTTCGGCTCGTATTAGTGCTGCTCTAGCAATACAACCTCTCTCTTGCCCCGCGCACCCAACTCAGCTTCTCGCTCCTCATACCTCGCGTATTTCACGGAAACGCTCTCCCCCGGCTCACTGAATTTGAACTGCTTACTGGGAGTGAGTTCCTGCTTCTGGTACGAAGAACCGATGTCCTGGCCATAGACTACTTGCGGCGTTGCAGCCATCCGATAGTAAAGCAGCTTGCCGACGAACTGACCGTCCTCCAGCAGGATGGGCATATCGTGTGCGCGGACTTCGAGTACCGCTTTGGTGCCTGGAATTTCACCCTGAGCCCCATATCCGAAGCCGGGATCGAAGAAGCCGGCATAATGGACGTGGAACTCACCCATCGTCGGATCGTAGGAGACCATCTCCGCGGCGTGATCGGGAGGAACGCGAACTTTCTCTTTCGATGCCAGCAAGTAGAACTCGTCGGGTTCCAGAATGAGACGACGAGTAGCAGGCTTGCGAATGAACTCCCAGAAATCGGCCATCTCATAATGACGGATCTTGCTCAGATCAATCGGAGCCGCGTACTTCTTAGCCTTGTACGCGACGATGTCCGAGCGCTCGCTGCCTTCGAGATTCACCGTCACTGACAATCCGCGATTGATGGCATCCACCAGCCGGTCCTCGGTTTCGTAGCGCACGAGTTGATCGTCTTTCGCTAGCTCGCGCAATACGCTATCCCGACGGGCTTCGGCTCTACCGCGGATGAACCGAAGCTGATTCAGCTTCAATCCCTCACGCACATAAACAGGAAAGCTGCGCGTGACAACTTCCGCGTACAGTTCGCCCGAATATCCACGCGGAACGCGCTCGAACTCCTCACCGTTTTCGGTAATTAGCCGAGTGAATATGTCGAGCCGGCCCGTCGTGCTCTTCGGGTTCGCGATCCCGCTTACATCGCTAGGGAGGTTTAACGTCTCCGTAAGCTTTACGATGTAAACCGAGTTCGGCGTCAACAGCGTCGGCTGACGCAGATCGACGGTATCGATCAGCAGCCCGTCGTTCACCTTCTTCAGCAGAGTCGACGACTTGCCCGGAAGAAAGCTCGCGCGAACGTGAAACGCCTGCTGTCCAAGACGCAGATCAATGCTGGCCGGCTGAACCTGCTCATCTCGAATTGGCGCAGATTCCGGAGCCGCGATTACGCCGTTCTTTATAAGCGACCGCAACGATTGCGCCGGCAAGATTCCGTTATTGCGTTCGAGCTCTGGTTCAGGCAGGTTTTGCTTGGATGTATTCATCGCTAGAAAAGCAGGTTACTTGCCACAACTTCCCAGGGCAATAGGCTGCTTAGCTGAAAACGAGGTACCGACGGTGGAATTCGCGTACGGAATTCATGAAAGGCATCGAGGTGAAACGCGAATTGTGCACGAATGTCTGCTTTCATCGGGTAGGGTTCAATTTGCCTCAGCGCACAGACTTTCAGTTTCTACCGCCGCGACGATCCCGCGAACAGTACCGGCGACGGTAGCCGCTGGGTGACTGGATCTCCGCTCGGCGCGCCTCGCTAACCCAGCGGTTGCCGCCGCCGGTACTAGGCTTACGCGCTCGCTGCTTCTGATCCCAGCGGCAGGAAATATTGCGTGCCCCGAATCGGCTCTGACAACCTCCGCAATAGCTCCTGAAGATCCTGGTGTCGGTCGACGAAGTCGATGTCGTTCGTATTCACGACCAGCAGGTCCGATGCGGTGTAGTGAAAAAAGAAGTGCTCGTAAGCCTTGACGATTTCTTCGATGTAGTCGTCGCTCACCGCCAACTCACCGGGAATGTTTTTGCGGCGCAGGCGCCTCTTCAGGACTTCGGGACTAGCTTGCAGATAGATCACGAGGTCGGGCGTGGGCAACTGCTCGCGAAAGTAGTTGTAGTAGCGGTTGTAGACGGCCAGCTCGGCGTCGTTCAGGTTGATGCAGGCAAACAGCTTGTCTTTCTCGAAGATGTAATCGCAGACAATCGCCTTATGCGGACTGCGCTCCAGTGCTCGCAGTTGATCGAACCGCGCCATCAGGAAGGCAAACTGAGTTTGAAATGCCGCTCCTGGCTCACCGTCGTAAAAAGCTGCAAGAAAAGGATTATCTTCTGGCTCAAAGATGCGTTGCGCGTGTAGCCGGTCCGCGATGATGCCGGAAAGTGTGCTCTTACCTACGCGAATCGGACCTTCTAGGGCGATGTAGCGGGGGGGATCGAAGAGCTTGGCCATAAACCGGGTCTGCTCGGAGCATAGCGTGGAGCACGAAGGCGAGACAACGCCAAAATTTCCACCGACCGATGAAGCGAACATGTGATTAGTACCGGCGGCGGCAGCCGCTGGTACTGATCACGGGATCGTCGCAGCCGCCGATACCGCTGACAGCACACTCTCCGCTCCCGTTCCATCTACGGCCGTCACCGCGTAGTAGTAAGTTTGACCGGATGTCACAGTCGCGTCGGTGTAAGCGAGGCCACTCACTCCGCTAGCGATCCGAGTGAAGTTTGACGGCTGATTTTGAACACATGCCGCCGCAGAGATGGAACAACGGTAAACGCTATACGTCACGCCGGAAGTGGCGCTGGCAGTCCACGTAAGCGCCACGTTTGACGTGCCCACTCCCGAGAGCGTCGGAGCAACGTTGTTCATATTGCTGGCAAACGCCACTGTTCCCGACACGGCTCCGGGCGAGCCCGAGCCTGGAGCAAACGTCACGCTGGCCTGCGCGCTCTGACCTGCATTCAGCATGAACGGGAGCGCGGGTAATCCCGTAATCGAGAATGCCGCTCCTCCACCGCCACTCTGCGTAATGGTGTCTGAAGCAATCGTCACAGTCCCGCCGACTGCACTTAACGTGAACAACTTCGGAGCACTGGTTGTACCGTCTGGCACGTTTCCGAAACTCAGACTCATCGGCGTAATGCTGAGACCGGCCCCCGTGCCGGAGATATTGGCAGTCGCGAGTGTCGTCGTTCCGTTCTTGAATGACACCGCACCAGAAGCGCTGCCCGTCGACGTGGGCGTAAAAGTCATAGAGAAGGCTACCGTCTTCCCTGACCCAACCGTGACTGGGAAGGCGATTCCGGTGACGCCAAATCCGGCGCCGGTGATTGTATTGCTGGTTATGCTCACATCTCCGCCAGCAGCGGTTAGACTCGCCGGAATCTGTGCGGTTGTTCCGACGCGAACATTCCCAAAACTGAAACTGGCGGGACTGATCGAAAGCTGGCCGGCGGCCGTGGTGAAATTTACGCCTGCAACATTCGCGTTGTTAACCGTGGCTGCCATGCTTGGCGGCACAAAGCTGTAAACACTGTTCGTCGGCGTAACGGTGTAATTGCCATTGGCCACGACGATGAACTTGTAGTTCCCGTTGGCATCGGGCGTGGCCGTGGCGTTTCCCGCTCCGGTAAGCGTGACCGTTGTTCCTGCAGCGCTGCTTGGCGGACTCACAGATCCGGAGATGCTCGCTGTCGCAGAGATCGTCATCGTGCCCGCGATGCTCCCCACGGAAGCAGAAATCATCGACTGACCGACACCAGCAGCCAGAGCCATTGCATTCGTGTCCAGGCTAATCACGCCAGGGTTCGATGAACTCCAGACCGCGGTGCTCGTCACGTTTTGCGTGCTGCCGTCGCTAAGAGTGCCTGTGGCAGTGAGCTGTTCGCTGGAACCGATAGGGAGCGATGGGCTGCTGCCTGTTACCGCGATCGACTGCAGCGAGGCCGCGGTAACCGTGAGTGCGAAGCTGCCGGAGGCGATTTGACTTTGCGTTGCGGTGATATTGCTGGAACCTATTGCCGCTCCAGTGGCGAGGCCGGTCGCACTGATATTGACCGCAGCCGGATTCGAGCTCGCCCAGGTTGCCGTATTCGTCAGGTTCTGTGTAGTCCCATCGGTAAAGGTTCCGGTCGCCGTGAACTGGACAGTAGTTCCCTTAGCGATCGAAGAACTGCTGGCATTGATCGTGATCGTCTGCAACACGGCTGCCGTCACGGTGACGGCGATGCTGTTCGACGTGATCCCGTTTTGGGCAGCGGTAATGTTGCTCGAGCCAACCGCCGCTCCTGTTGCCAATCCGCTGGCGCTGATGTTCACCACCGCCGGATTGGAGCTTGACCACGTGGCGCTATTGGTTATGTCGAGCGTGCTGCCATCGCTGAAGGTGCCGGTGGCAGTGAACTGAAAGCTGGTTCCCTTAGCGATGGAGGAACTCTTTGCGCTGATCGTGATCGTCTGCAACGTAGCAGCCGTCACCGCCAGCGGGAAGCTGTTCGATGTAACTCCACTCTGGGTTGCCGTGATGGTGCTGGAACCGACCGCCGCTCCCGTGGCCAGGCCGGAGGCGCTTAAGCTCACTGTCGTTGGACTAGAACTCGCCCAAGTGGCAGTGTTCGTTAAATCCTGCGTTGTACCGTCCGTGAATGTTCCGGTCGCCGAGAATTGAACCGTGGTGCCTTTCGCGATCGACGAGCTGCTGGCGCTGATGGTGATCGATTGCAGCGCAGCCGCAGTCACCGCGATCGTAACCGCGTTCGATGTGATCCCGTTTGAAGCTGCGGTGATGCTGCTCGATCCGACGGACTGTCCTTTAGCCAAGCCCACGGCATCGATATTCACAACTGTCGAATCCGAACTGGTCCATGAAGCAGTAGTGCTCAGATCCTGCGTGCTGCCGTCACTGAACGTTCCGGTCGCGGTGAATTGGACGGTCGTCCCTTTCGCGATCGACGACTTGCCGGCGCTGATTGTGATGGATTGCAGCGAAGCCGCAGTCACAGACAATGTGACGGTGTTGGATGTAATACCGTTCTTTGCCGCAGTGATGTTGCTCGATCCAACTGCTACTCCGGTGGCGAGGCCCTTTGCGTCAATCGTTACTACTGCGGGGCTCGAACTTGTCCACGCAGCCGTGTCGCTTAAGTCCTGAGTGCTGCCATCGCTGAACGTTCCGGTGGCCGTGAGCTGAACTGTTGTCCCTTTGGCAATGGACGACTTGCTCGCACTTGCCGTAATCGACTGCAGCGTGGCTGCTGTGACCGTCAGTGCGAAGGTATTCGACACAATTCCGCTCTGAGTCGCCGTGATGTTGCTGGAGCCAAGAGCTGCGCCGGAAGCCAGCCCTGCAGCGTTAATAGTGGCAACGGCTGCGTTCGAACTCGCCCATGTGGCGGTGCTCGTCAGGTCCTGAGTGCTCCCATCACTAAAAGTTCCAGTGGCGGTGAACTGCACTGTCGTGCCTTTGGCAATGGATGGTTCGGGGGCGCTCACGCGAATCGATTGCAGCACTGCTGCCGTTACCGTCAGCGTAACGCTGTTCGATGTGATCCCATTCTGAGCTGCAGTGATATTGCTGGAACCGATTGCTGTCCCGGTAGCAAGGCCAGTAGCGCTGATGGTGACGGTTCCCGGATTTGAACTGACCCATGTCGCTGTGTTGGTGAGGTTCTGGGTGGTGCCGTCGCTGAAGGTTCCTGTAGCTGTGAACTGAACGCTCGTTCCCTTCGCGATTGAGGAACTGCTTGTATTGATAGTGATTGACTGCAAACTCGCACCGGTTACGGCAGTTACCGTTAGAGCGATCCCGTTCGATGTAATTCCGTTCAGGGTGGCCATGATGTTCGTTGTGCCTGCGCCGACGGCGCTCGCGAGGCCACTTGCACTGATTGTGGCAACTGCGGTGTTGGAAGAGCGCCAGGTCACGGAACTTGTCAGGTTTCGCGTGGAACCGTCGCTAAACGTTCCGATGGCGGTGAGTTGAGCCGTACTTCCCGCGGCAATCGACGTGATTGGCGCGCTTATCGAGATCGACTGCAAGAGGGGCGTGGCTACGAAGTCCGCTACTCGCGGCGAATTGCGCCAGAGAATGACTGCTTGGCTTGATGGTTGAAATGCCAGTCCTGTCTTCGTCGGGGTAACGCTGTAAATGCCTCTCTGCAGACCGGTGAAGGAGTAGTTACCGTTCGCATCCACGATCGCGGTCGCGTTTCCCCTTCCACTGAGCTTCACTGTGGTCCCAGCAGCGATACCTGCCGGAGTAACTGTTCCTGAAATAGACCGGCTGCTCTGTGCCTGCACTATGGCGGACGTCCCGAACAAACCTGTGAAGGCACACACCACGACTGACGCGAATTTCAAAGATCGCACTTACACCACCCCTCAGATGTGAGTTCTTGACTCGAAGTCAAGCGGCCAGAGTGGATTGGGAAAACCTTGCGTTGGAGAAAATTGCTTTCCCCGGTTCAAATGCAACTTGCGTCAAATGCCCCGTGGAACATGAGTGAGTCGGGCAGTACAGACCACCGCTCTCGCCGAGAGCTTAAGTCACGGTCAAACTCGCCGTGTCTTAACTTCTCTAACGAGTGGCTTTGGCTGCGTCGTTCTGTTTGTATCCGGCTATGAAGAAGAGGTTGCCGCGTCGGTGAGTGCGGAGCGCATGCAAGGCGGCAATTGACGCGAGATGTCGTGGGTTTGCTGTCGTGGAACTCTCACGATCTTCAACTCTCATCTTCGTCATCTCTGAATACGCTCTTTCGGAGCAGCTCGTTGTCTCAGAATAGTGACCTTCTTGATTCGTTCCGGGCAGCGCCTCTCCTGCTTCCCAAAAAGGGACTACAATTTTAGACATTTCTGGCAGGAGCTCGGTCTAACGGTGCAGAAAGGCCAGATTTTTGACATGCAAGTTCCTCCGGCCAGGCCGTTCAGAGTTCAAGAAGCAGCCAATACTGGAGGCCATCCCCCGAATTCAGCCTCGCAGCTAAGAAGGGTCAACGATGCGCCGAACGCTCTCACTGGGTCTTTGCTATCTCCTCATCTGTCTTCCACTACACGCGGCTGAGCCTCAGCCGGAAGCTCCATCGCTCACGATTTACAACCAGAAATTCGGGATTGTCAGGCAGACGGTGCCGCTTGATCTGACTGCCGGAGTGAATCACGTCACATTCAGCGACATTACCGCTCATGCCGAGCCCGACTCTGTCGTACTGCGCGATTTGCGCGGTGGCGGGCTGCGAATCCTGGAGCAGAACTACCGCAACGATCCGATTTCCGATGGATTGCTGCTCTCGCTCTTCGAAGGCAAGACGATCGACTTCGTACGCACCGATATGAACGGTCACCAGGAGATCGTGAAAGGCAAGATTATTCGCAGCGGCTATCTGCCGCACTACCAGGCGTACGACCAATACGGCTACCAATACGCCGCAATGCAAAGCGCAATGGCCGCGGGCGGAGCTGGCCAGCCAATCATTGAAGTCGAGGGCAAGCTGCAGTTCTCCTTGCCTGGCCAGCCTAAGTTTCCGTCTTTGGGAACAGACACAATCCTGAAGCCAACGTTCGATTGGCAACTGCAGTCGGAGTCCGCAGGACACCGGACAGCGGAACTCTCCTACGTTTCAGGCGGCATGAGTTGGAAGGCGGATTACAACATTGTGGCTCCTGAAAACAGCGATGTCATGGACATCGTGGGCTGGGTAACGCTGGACAATCAGAGCGGCAAGACATTCGAGAACGCCCGTATCAAGCTGATGGCTGGGGACGTCTCTAAAATTCAGGAAGATCGTAGTGGCAACAGCTATGGCATGCTTCGAATGCAAATGGCAGATTCAAGAGTGGCTCCTGCCGTCACGGAGAAGACATTCGATGAGTATCATCTCTACACGCTCGAGCGCTCGACTACTTTGCGCGATCGCGAGACGAAGCAGGTGGAGTTCTTGCGTTCATCCGGAGTACATGCAAATCGCGTGTACGTTTACGATGGTCGAAAGGTTGAACCTCAATATTACGGCTGGAACTACGAGAACATTCGCGAGAACGTGAACTACGGTACGCAATCGAACCCAAAGGTCTGGGTGATGTTGGAGTTCAAGAACTCCAAAGCCAACAACCTGGGAATGCCTCTGCCCGCGGGGCGCGTTCGCTTCTATCGCCACGATAGCGACGGCCAGATGGAGTTTACGGGGGAAGACAAGATCGATCACACGCCGAGCGACGAAACCGTGCGCTTCTACACCGGCAACGCGTTCGACATCGTTGGAGAACGCCGCCGGACGAACATCAAAGTCGACTCTTCAGATAGATGGGTGGATGAGAGCTTCGAGATCAGAGTCCGCAATCACAAGAAGGCTCCAGTGGAAGTGCGCGTAGTCGAGCATCTGTATCGCTGGACGACCTGGGAAATCTCTCAGAAGTCGGACGAATTCAAGAAGAACGACGCACAAACCATCGAGTTCCGCGTTCCGATACCTGCGAATGGAGAGAAGACGGTGACCTACATGGTG
>Ga0126384_10002059_pt1 | contig 12123 bp, 9 predicted proteins | sample PanSoiMetPlot_36_FD_92543 | JGI IMG/M metagenome (GOLD analysis project Ga0126384, IMG submission 92543) | Tropical forest soil microbial communities from Panama - MetaG Plot_36 | ecosystem: Environmental > Terrestrial > Soil > Tropical forest > Bulk soil | place: Panama | collected 2016-02-17 | reverse complement strand
GGCAGGCCGACCCGCACTTCGGGAACCGAGAAGAACGCGGCCTCGGTCGCGATCGCCACGTCGCAGCAGGCCGCGAAGCCCGCGCCGCCGCCAATGGCGCCGCCGTGCACCACCGCGATGGTCGGCTTCGGCAGTATATCGAGCGCGACCAGCACGTCGCGCAGCGTGGCGGGCGAGCGCGACACCGCGGCCGCATGCGCGTCAGGAGCGCGCGCAGCGAGATCGGCGCCGGTGCAGAAGTGGCGGCCCGCACCGCGCAACACCATGATGCGTACGGTATCGTCGGCGGCGAGCGCATTGAGCTGGTCCGACAGCTCGTCGAGCATGGTCTGGTCAAACGCGTTGCCGCGGTCGGGACGGTTGAGGGTGACGGTCGCGATGCGCCGAGGCGACACGTCCACGGTTATTGTCTGCAACATTTGCAAATCCGCTCCGCGAGTCACAGTCGATCATCGCTGCTCGGGCACACATGTTTGAGGGTGCCACTTGCTGCGCCGCTCGGGGACAACAAGGGGCCTAGCGCACGCGGACTGGGGTGCCTGCGGGGCGTCCCTTTCGCCTGACGTATCAATTGTCCCATCAGCAGCCAATAGACTTCAAGATCGGATCTTTCCAGATCGTCGATCATAGCGCCGCCGCCGAGAAACAAAGGGAGCCTGTATCTGCAACCTTCTCTCGCATCGATTGCAAAGTGCCTGCACGATTGATCCGGCTCTCCTCGTTTGACGCGGGCGGATTTGCGCGAAGGCCTCGGCGTCCGCACGGAATGTATGGTAGGATAGGCAAAATATCGAACAATCGCCGCTTGCGAAAAGGGGAGGGTCTCATGCGTTGGCAAGGCACACTGGTTATCGGCGTCATCGCCGTCACGGCAGCAACGGCAGGTCAGCCGGTGCTGGCCCAGGGCGTTGGGAAATATTTGGCGCCGGCGGATCAGGTCATCGCCATTCGAGCGGGACGATTGTTCGATGCCAGGTCAGGAAACCTGGTGAGCAACCAAGTGGTGCTGATCAAGGGCGACCGCATTGCGGATGTTGGTGCCGCCGTAAACATTCCCGCCGGTGTGCGCGTGCTCGATCTGAGCGGAGTGACCGTGCTCCCGGGCATGATCGACACGCACGTTCATGTGAACACCGGAGGCACCACGTTGGCTCAGCGCGCACTGCGAGCGCTGGCGAACGCGCAGATCGATCTCGATGCCGGGTTTACGACCGTCCTCGATATGGATTCGCGCGGCAGCTTCTACACGGTCGATCTCCGCGATGCGATCAATTCCGGTATCGTCCAGGGGCCGCGCATGCAGGTCGTCGGCCAATCGATCAACCAGCGGGCGACCAATTACTACGTGGATTCGCAATCGGTGCGCTTCTACGAAGGATTTACCGAAAACAAGAACGTCAACTCGCCTTGGCTCGCGCGTGCTGCCGTGCGCGAGGCGAAGTTGCACGGCGTCGACTACATCAAGATTTACACGACGCAGGATTTTGCCGGCACCACCCACATGTGGAAGCCGGACGGCACCTTGGTCAACAGTCCATCGCTGATGCCGGAGGAAGTCGAGGCGATCGTGGATGAGGCGCATCGGCTGGGGTTGAAGGTGGCGTGCCACACCTACGGTGGCGAAGGCATGCGCAGCTGTTTGACCGCGGGGGTCGATGCGCCCAATCACCTGCTCGAGCTCGACGATGAGGGCGTGAAAATCTTGCTGCAAAAGAAGCTTCCCTTCGTTCCCACCGTCGACGACTTGGTCGCCAACGACAAAGGCGACTTGCAGGCCACGGGCGGGAAGAACTCGCGTCTGCGTCTTCTGGAACAGGCGGTGAGGCGGGCCGTTGCCGCCGGCGTTCCGATCGTGTTCGGGAGCGGGGCGACCTCTGCGACGATCCCGCACGGCAAGCAGGGAGACCAATTCGCCTATTACGCAAAATGGGGCATGAGTCCGGCGCAAGCCTTGCAAACGGCCTATCTGCCCGCCGCGCAGATGCTGAACTACGATTGGGACAAGCACCTGGGCTCGATCGAAAAGGGAAAATTTGCAGACATCATCGCGGTGTCCGGAAATCCGATCGCGGACGTGACCGAAATGGAACGGGTCAGATTCGTGATGAAGGGCGGGGTAATCGTCCGCAACGACCTCATACGGGCGCCTTAGGATAAGCCGAAACGGCACACATCCGGTAAGGCTGATATTCGGGAGAGATCGCCGGCGCTCGGCAACGAGGGCGGTTCACTTGAACAATTCGCCCACGATCTTGATCCAGCCCGGGATGCGGTCGTGAATCTCGTCTGGCCTGAGGAAGGTCGCCTTGAAGCCGCCGTCTTCGGGCCGCAGCCCGGCTTTCATCGCCGGCACACTCGGCATCGACGGCAGATAATCGGCCCTCTGCAGCACCCGCTGGCCGTCCTCCGAAGTGAGGAAGTCGACGAGGAGCCGCGCCGCATTTGGATGCGGTGCGTCCTTGAGGATGCCGACTGCGTCGAGCGCGACCGGCACGGGCTCCATGGCGATCCAGTCGGATGGCGCGCCCTTCTGGGCGCTGATGACGGTGTGGTGATTGAACATCATCAACCCGATTGGATACTCGCCGGCCATGACCTGGTCGAGGATGGCGCGCGAAGACGCCTCGATGTTGACGATACGCTGAGCCGAGAGCGCTTTCAGGTACTCTATGCCGCGCGCGTCGCCCATGCTTATGAGCGTATTGCCGACGAAGCCGATGGCGCCGGCGATCGAGCCCGGGTTCCAGGCCATCTTGCCGCGCCAAACGGGATCGAGCAGGTCCGCGTAAGTCTTTGGGGCACGCTCCTTGGAAACAAGCGTGGTGTTGATGCCGGGCGAGAAGACATAGAGCAAGATCGCGATCCAGTGCCCGTCCTTGTCCTTCAGGTCAGGCGGAATGAGCGGTGCCGATGAGGGAACAAAAGGCGCGACGATGCCGGCGCGCTTGAGCGGCACCATGTTGGAGATGCCGTCGAACAGGTCGGCCTGCACGCGGCCGGCCTGCACTTCCGCAAGGATCTTCGCGGCGGTCGGGGCTTCGTCGGCGCGCGCATATTGCAACTCGATGCCGGGATACTGCTTCTCGAACGCGTCCTTCAGCGGCCGGATCGCCTGGTTCACGATCAGAGTCGTGTACCAGAGCACCCTGCCCTCTTTCCTGGCAGCCTCGATCAGAGCGCCATCGGCGGCGCGGGCGGGCACCCGCGCGAGCGAACACACGAGGACAAGGAGGATAGCGAATGCGGCTCGGTGAAACGACATGGCCGTGGGTTCCGGCGGGTCGTCGTTCTCTAGCACAGGAAACGCCACAGCGTCGCGGGCGGACCACGTCAGTTGCGTCGACGACCGACGGCGCCGACATGATCGCGATGACGAGCGACGCCGATCGAATTATCGGCCTCTACCAGCGGCACGCCCAGGCCTGGGACGAAAGGCGAACCGTTGTATCACGGCAGCCTCGATTCGCTTGAGTAGCGTGCGCTGCTCGCGGCGCAGGGGTTCGAGGTGGTTGCGTACGTACCGGAGGATTCAACCTGCGGCGGCCATACGATCCGGCTCGCACAACGCGGTTAGCTCGCAGCCGAAACGGTCTGCCGTAAGCGAAAGACCCTCATGGCGTGTGAGCGATCTGTTCCAGCACCGGCTTCCACAACTGCTGTTCGGAGCGGATGAACGACAGGAGCTCGGCCGGCGACATCGGGTTGGTGTAGTTGCCGGTCGCCGCCAGCTTGGCCTTGACGGCGGGGTCGCTCGCCACCTTGCGCAGATCCTCGCTCACTTTGCGCACGATGGCGTCGGGGGTGCCGAGCGGTGCGACGAGCGCGAGCCAGCCGCGGGCGCTGTAGCCCGGAAGTGTTTCCGCCGCAGTCGGCAGGTCAGCAAACTCGGGCAGCCGCTTGGTCGAGCCAACCGCAACGGGTTTGATCGCACCGCCCTGCAGCGCCCCCGCCAGTCCCGAGTACGCGTCGATGATCATCGGAACGCGCCCGCCAATCACGTCGTTGAGCGCCAACGCTGTGCCGCCGACATACGGCACCATGAGCAGCTTGATGCCCGCCATTTCCTGCAGCGCTTCGCCGCTCAGATGCGAGAGCGTGCCACGACCCGTTGCCGCGTAGGAGATTTCGCCCGGCCGCTTCTTGGCGAGCGCGATCAAGTCCGGCAGCGTCGCGACTCCGAGGGCGGGAGCCACCGAAATGAAGAATGGCTGCTCGCCCACGAATCCAATCGGGACGAAGTCGCGTGGCACGTCGAGCGGGAGGTTCGCCTGCAGCCCCGGCAGCGTCACGAATGCCGAGGAGGCCGGCATGTAAAGTGTGTAGCCGTCGGGGGGCGAACCCGCCGCGATCCGCGCCGCCAGCGCGCCACCTGCTCCCGGATGATTGAGCGCGACGACCTGCTGGCCCCAAAGTTGCGACAGGTTGTCCGCGAAAATCCGCAGCAGCGCATCGGGAGAGCCTCCCGGCGCCGAGTGCGTGATGATCCGCACGGGTTTGCTGGGATAGTCCTGTGCTCGCGCGCCGGCGGCAGCCATGGCCAGCAGCGACAGCGAAATAACGATCGGGCGCCAAGGTAATTTCACGGTCCTCTTCCTGGGCGAGCGCGACAGCCAACACCGGGTTACGCCGCTGCAAGCATCTCCCAAAGTGAGGGGCCAGAAAAGGGAGCGCTGCGGGCGGACAGAGAGAGATTCTGCTGCCGAGGAACGTGAAATAGCGAGCCGAGGAACCGTCATTGATCTGTCGAATCAAACGCGTCTATAGTGACAGCAGGGGACTGGGGAACGGTTAGTGCGTATTGTTGCGTACGGTGGTGCGTGGCGTATTGCGGCCTGCGCGTTGGCGGCCGGAATCCTGAGCGCGTGCTCCGCCATCGATTACGTCGAACCGCGCTACGAGAACGTCAACCATACCGCAGCCAACGCCCGCAACGAAGGCATCCTTCTCAATATCGTCCGTGCCAGCAAGCACATCCCGCTGAACTTCATCGCGCTCTCGAAGGTCACCGGAGGCGCCACCCTTGGCCTGAATGCCGGGTTGCCGAGCTTCGGATTGGGACCAGGGCCGCTGGTGATCACCGTCAACCGGCAGGCACTCTTCAGCAACAGCGTGCTTGGCGGCGCCGCCACCGCGAGAAACGATTTCGACATTACGCTGCTCGAAACCAAGGAATTCTACAACGGCCTGCTGGGCCCGGTCGACTTGCCCACCCTCCACTTCTTCGTGCGGCAGGGCTATACGCGCGAACTGCTGTTCTGGCTGTTCACCGAGTCGGTGCGCGAGACCGTGGGCGGTCGGACGTTCGAGTATCGCAACGATCCAGACCCCGCCATCGCGTGTGAAACGGTCGGCGGCGAGTCGCGGTGTTTCAAGAACATGGTGGAGATCGCACTCGCAACCGGACTGACGGTCCAGACGCAGACGCAGCCGCCCGCGGGGACCGCGAAGGGCGTCGTGCTTGGCCGCTTGTGCTTCGACAGCGTGCTGGCGCAACGGGCGAAGCAATTCTATCCGCCTGAGATTTTCGCGTCGCTGCACGCGTCGTCCGGCCACCGTCCCCGGTGCACCGATCCGTGGCCGAAGACGCGGGTGGATGGGAGTACCGATCTTCTGACGTTTGAGGTCCTGGGTACGCGGTTCGGCCCGATCCGCTATGAAATCACTACCCGCTCGACCTTTGGCATCTATCAGTTCCTCGGACGCATCCTCGCGACCGGCGCAACCGATCGCATCCTCATGTACGGTCGGCTGGACAAGAACGAGGATCCACGCCTGCTGGCAGTCGATGCCCTCGGTCAGGACGGCTGCTTCGTAGGTATCGTGTTTGAGGGGCTGAGCTACTGCGTCCCGCGCCAAGGAGCAGAAAACACCAAGCGTATCTTTAGCCTGCTGGCGCAGCTATTGGCGCTCAAGACCCAGCCGGGCGACCTCGTGATCACGCCGACGGTGCGCACCCTGCAATGAGCTGGGTGCTCTGGTAGCCTTGAACCGCTTGACGGTCATGCGGCACCAATGCGGGAATGCCCGCCACCGGGAGACGTGACGATCCATGGAGCCGCTACCCGACCGCCTGCCGCTGGTGATCGGCGTCACCGGCCACCGCGACCTGCGCGAGCAGGACGTGCCGCAACTTGAACGGGAGGTCGCCTCCATCATCGCCGGCCTGCGCCGCGATTATCTCGGCCGCGACGGGGAAACCCCGATCGTCGTTCTCTCCTCGCTGGCCGAGGGGGCGGATCGGCTGGTAGCGCGGGTCGCGCTCGCGCAGGGTGCGCGGCTGGTGGCGCCCATGCCGATGCCGATCGACGAATACCGGCGCGACTTCGAGCCCGGCCTTACGCCCGACAATGCCGCCGAATTCGACGCCCTGCTGGCGCAGGCGATTGCGACACCGGTTATCCCGTTCCTGCCGGGCAACTCGCTTGCTTCCGTGCGAGAGGATAACGCCAAGCGCAGCGAGCAGTACCGTGCCGTCGGACTGTTCATCGTCCGGCATGCGAGCATCCTGATCGCGCTGTGGGACGGCGCCGACGGCAAGATGTCGGCCGGCGGAACCGCCGAGGTCGTCAGCTTCAAACGCCGCGGCATCCCGCTCGCGGTCTCGGGCTCGGCGCGCGTCAGTCTCGACGCCTCCGAGGTCGGACCGGTGATCCATGTCGTCACCCCGCGGCGGAAGGAGGGAAATGCCACGAGGGAGGTCTCGGTGGGGACCTGGGGGCCTGCGGTGATCAGGCAGTACGGCGGCGGTTTGCTACGCCGTGCCCTGCGATCGGCCGGGACCTTCATCGCAAACGTGCTCGGGCGAGAAGGCACCGATGGTCGGTCCCGCCTCAGCGCAGACGAGCGGCGCGAACTCGACGCCTGGGAGACGTTCGAAGCCCTGATCAGGCTGACCGTGCAATTCAATCGCGAGGCTGCGGCGCTCGCGGCGCCGAGCCACCAGCACCGGGTTAATACGAGCCTCGACGCCATGTTCGCGGGCGCGGAGCCGTCGGGGATAGACACCGACACCGCCAAACGGCAAGTCATGGAACGGGCGCCGCGCTGGTGCCGCATGTACGCGATCGCCGATACCCTCGCGCAGGGGCGGCAGCACGAATTCCGACGCGACTGGATGTACGTCTATGCGTGCGCTCTGCTCGCCTTCCTCTGCTTCGCCCTGTTCTCGCATGTGGGGGCGCTGTCGACCCTGTTCCTGGTCCTCTACGTGGCGGGTTTTATCGGAATCTTCATTGTGGTGCTGCGCGGTCAGATCGGCCGGCATCAGGAACGATTCCTCGACTATCGCGCACTCGCCGAGGCGCTGCGGGTGGCGTCGTTTTGGAGGATCGTGGGCATCGGGTCCGCGCCGTTCGATACCCAGGGCCCCGGCGCCATCGCCAATGCCTATCCGATCCGGCAGGCAAGTGAGCTTGCCTGGGTCAAGGACGCGCTCCGCATGCTCGAACTCCTGGACCGCGGCGAGCAGTTAGGCGTGTGCGGCGGGCTCGATGCCGCCGGGCACGCGGTCGCGCGTCACTATTGGGTGCGCGGCCAATCCGCGTTCTTTCGCGAGCACGGTTACCGGTTCAACCGTGAGGCGGATGTGCTGTCCGCGCAGGGCATTGTCCTCACAGTTCTGGCGCCGTTCCTGATCGTTCCCGTCGTGCTCGCCTTCACGTCGCCAGCGGCGACCGGCTTCGAGGCTGCGCTGCGCACCGCGTTGCTAATCTTGAGCGGACTGCTGCCCGGCATCGCGAGCATCATGAACGAATATTCCGAACGTCTCGCGCTGAGCGCGCAGGCGCGACAATACGATCGCATGCGCATCGTATTCGAGCGGGCGAGCGAGTTGTTGCCGGAAGCGATCGACGCGCGCACCGCGCGGCTGGCGCAGGAGATCTATCTCGAGCTTGGGCGGGAGGCGATGCGAGAAAACGCCGAGTGGACCGCGATCTACCGCCAGCGTCCGATCCAGCCGCCCCGGTGAAGCGGCAACGTCAGTCCTTGGTCGGGCTCGCGGCCCGCGCCCGGTGGGCGCGCAGGCGGCTCAGCGCCACCGCGAGCAGACCCGGTGCGGCGGGCGGCGCTGCTTTCGGGGGCGGCAGGCGCGGTCGTGTGCCGGCTGACGGATGGCTGCCGTCGCACCAGCTCGGCAGCTCGCCGATCCAGTGCTCCGGCTTTACCTGTTTGCGGGCCGCAACTTTCGCCAACGCGTAGATATCAGGAATGATCGACGGATCGTCCATGGCGCGCATGCGCACGACCTCATCCTTGGTTAGCTTTTTCTCGATTGCGGCCTCGACCTCGTCGCGCCCCAGCTCCCGTTCGATCCACTCGTACTCGAGGCGGACATCATAGCGCAGGAAGCGAAACAGCTTGCCCTGCGGCGGGGAATCCCCGGCCAGTGTCCCGACCTCGGAATTTATCCACCACGGCGCCGGACACTCGCCGAGGTATTGCATCTGCTGCAGCGCGAAGCTCTGGGCGTCGCTCATCATCGAGGTGAGGGCATGGATCGCGAGCTTCGCCGTCTTGAAGAATCCCGCCGCAGTCTCGGGTGTCGCCTGGCTGCGATGGCTGCCGGTCCCGACAGAGACGATCGTGAGCTTGTCGGGCCCGAGCTCCCAGCCGATGTTGTAAGGCTTGAGAATTGCCATCAGGAACAGCACCAGGGAAGGATTGTTATGCGGTGTCACGCCGCCGTCGACGAACGTTCCCTGCTCCTGTGTCTTGTCGTCGATTGTGATCGGTTCCGGATCGAAATAGAACGGCGCGGCCGTACTGGCGCGAACCAGCGTGCCAAGCTTGCAGTTCCTGTTGGCTTCCCAATACGGAGCGCGGGGATTGTTGGCGAGGATCCAGGGACTGCCGGTATCGATCCGCTTGGTCACGACGCAGAGTCCAGTGATCAGTCGCTCGGTGTCGAGCGTGATGTCGCCGACGATCTGCTTGATTTCCGCGCGCAACGCATCCGCATCGAATTTCGGCCGCCCGGTCAGCAGCCGCCACAAGGAATGGCCCCTGAAGACCCGCGGCGCGAGTTCGCGGTAGAACCGCGTCACGTCCTTGATCGAATAGCCGAGCGCCAGTGCTCCGGCGATGATCGAGCCGGTAGAGGTGCCGCCGATCAGATCGAACCAGTCGCCGAGGTGCACCTCGTCCTTGTCGAGACGCTTGCAAAGGACCTGCTCGATCTGTTCCAGAAAGGCGACCGTGACGGCGCCGCGCACGCCTCCGCCGTCAAGCGACAGCAGGCGTTTCGGCCCGGGGCCGAACAGATGCCGGTCACGTTCCCGCTCCAGTGTCATCGTCGTGTTCACGGACTGGTTCCCCAATTTGCGTGTCGCAGCGGCATGCTCGGCGGGCCGAGGTGGCCGCGCCCCCGAGGCAAATTGGCATGACCGGTACGGTTGCGGCCACAAGAAGTCCTCGATTGGCCTTTTTGGAGCGTGAATGCCCTCGAATCCGGCAGGAACTTAGTCTTTTTTGCATAGGAACTTGCCACTTATTTACAGATATTTTTTGTAGGAACTGGCGATCGGCCGATGCGTTATTTGACGGCCTGAGCAGCGATTTCGCAGGCGCAAAAAAAGAGAGAAACGGCATGATGTGGGTCTCGCTTTTTGCGGTTGCGGCCGGAGCCGCCATCTGTCTGAGCGTGGCGGCGTTGATCATGCAGCCCGCGGCCAGGGAGCCTTTCAGCGGCTAGCCAAGAAACTAGTCAAAACCCGGCACGACGCAGTAAAGAGTGGCGGGCGGTTCCCTGGACCGCCCGCTTCTTTTGCGTCGAGGGGGAGGGATGGTCGATCGAGGACCGGCCGAGTACGCCGGAAATCGTGCCGAGCAGCGCAAAGAACGGCTGCGGCAACGGTTCCCCACGATTGATGATCTGCGGCGCCGTGCCCGCCGGCGGGTTCCGCGGTTCGGCTTCGATTTCGTCGACGGCGGCGCCAACGAGGAAATCTGCATCAAACGCAACACCGACGCGTTTCAGGCGGTCGAACTGCTGCCGCACTACTGCATCGAGGGCAAGGCGACCACCGACACGGAAATCTTCGGGCACCGCTACGCTGCGCCGATCGGCGTCGCTCCGATGGGATCGGCTGGGCTGATGTGGCCGGGCGCCGAGAAACTGTTCGCCGCCGAAGCGCAGCGCGCGCGCATCCCGTACATCCTGGCGACACCCGGCAATGCTTCGATCGAGGAGATCGCCGCGATCGCGCCGGATGTCTTCTGGTTCCAGCTCTATCGCTTCCCCTACGCCAACCATGCCATCACCTTCGACCTGGTGCGCCGCGCCGACGAGGCCGGCGCACAGGTACTGGTCCCAACCGTTGACAGCGCCGGCAAGTCGAAGCGACCCCGCGACATCCGCAATGGCGTGCGCGTGCCGTTTCCGATCAACCCGTGGACGACGTACCAGGTGCTGACCTCTCCGGCCTGGGCCATGGCGCTTATCCGCAACGGTATGCCGATCACCGCGAACCTCGTCCCCTACGCGGAGAAGGCCACACAGGTCGCGACCGCGCGCGCGATGCAGCTGCGATCGGGCGGCAGTCACACCTGGGAGGAGCTCAAGCACCTGCGCGACCGCTGGAAGCGCGCGTTCGTGGTCAAGGGCATCCTGCATCCGCAGGACGCCGAGCGCGCGGTGGCGCTCGGTGCCGACGGCATCATCGTCTCCAATCATGGTGGGCGCCATTTCGACGGCGCACCGGCGACGATCGACGTCCTGCCAGCGATCGTCGACGCGGTCGGCTCGCGCGCCACGGTGATGATCGATTCTGGCATCCGCGGCGGGCTCGACGTGGTACGCGCCCTCGCGCTCGGGGCCAGGTTCTGCTTCACCGGCCGCTGCTTCGCCTATGGGCTCGGCGCGCTCGGGCCGGCCGGGGCCGCGCACGTGATCGACCTGTTCTTCGACGAGATCAAGACCGAACTCCTGCATGTTGGCGCGCGCTCGGTTGTAGAAGCTGCCACCATCACGGCCCGCCATCCGGGCGCTTGGCGCCTCGGAGCGAACTAGCTGCCGGCGATCAACCGCCGGTCATTCCGCGGCCGATGGCGGTGACCACGAATCTGAGCTGCTCGCGCAGCACCGGTAGCAGGATGGTCTGCAGTTTCTCCTCAAGCCCAAGCACCACCACGCCGTGCACGGCCGAAAACAGCGACCGCGCCAGGAGGGTGCGTCGCACCCGCGACTCGTGCGCCTGCAGTTCGGCCAGCAACTCCTCGACGTAGCCGAACAGCCGCTGTTGCTGGTCGCGATACCACGCCGGGACGCTCTGGCCAGGCGGCATCCGGTGCTCGAACAGCGCGCGCCAACGCGGGGTGTGTGTGGCCGCAAAGTCAAGATAGGCGAGCGCCATGCGCACCAGCCGGGCAATGGCGGCATCCGGTCCGGCGTGCTCGGCGCCGCGGTCCGCCGCGGCAAGTTCGGCCTCAAGCGCTTTGAGCGTGCGTGCATTGACCAGCAGCACCAGTTCATCGAGGTCTTCGACCGCGTTGTAGATGGCGCCGACCGCGCAGCCGACCTCCTTGGCAAGCGAGCGAGCGCGCAGACCACGCAGCCCTTCCCGCTCGATGGTCCGTTCCGCCGCCGCCACCAACTCGGCTCGCACTTGCGCTCGCCGCTGCTCGGCCGCACCGCTGTCAAGCGATTGATCTTCAGCCAAATTCAGGGTGCCTTACTGGTGCCATGAACGACGTTCAAATAGTGAACGATGTTCACAGGGCCAAAAGCCGTGTGAACATTGTTCATATCAGCGGAAATCATCCATGTTCAAGACCCTTCGCAACGATGACTGGGAAAGCCCCCGGCTGCCGAGGAATAGGTTGCCGATCCTGGTGCCATATCAATCTCCAATAGCAGACCGGGTATCGCGGTGGCCGATCTGGCGTCCAAACAGGACTAGGCGGAAGGAAAGCCTTGGCCAACAAGACCCGCGCGTCACTTATCGCAACGGACGCGCCGCCCGCTCCGGTCGCGGAAGCTCACCGGGTTTCGCCCCTTGCACGGCGGAGCCCGGAGGTCGACCGCGACGATACCCGTGAAGCACGGGAAAGCCTCGTCGCGGCTCAAGAGCCGCCTCGGGCATGGCCAAATTCCTAAAATTCATGAATGGCTCATGATATGGTGAG
>Ga0126384_10002058_pt1 | contig 12132 bp, 11 predicted proteins | sample PanSoiMetPlot_36_FD_92543 | JGI IMG/M metagenome (GOLD analysis project Ga0126384, IMG submission 92543) | Tropical forest soil microbial communities from Panama - MetaG Plot_36 | ecosystem: Environmental > Terrestrial > Soil > Tropical forest > Bulk soil | place: Panama | collected 2016-02-17 | reverse complement strand
TGAGCATGTCCTTCATGACGGTTCTCCTCTCTGCTGGCACCTCCGCGGTGCCTCTCGTCAGATACGTCGGAGCCAGTGGTCCATTCCGGACATCGACTGAGAGGGGTCACCGATCATTCGTGAGGCGAGCGGCCTGGGTGTGCAAGTAGCGCTGGCGGGACAGGTTGGTTGCTCGCCGAGCGGCCGCCAGGTAGGATTCGCGCGCAGCCGCCCGATCGCCGGCCATCTCCAGCAGGTGCGCCCGGACCGCGTGGAGCCGGTGGTCCTCGGCGATCCGTTCGTCTGCCTGGAGCGTGTCGAGAAGGTCAAGCCCCGCCTGTGGGCCCCGGGCCATGGCCACTGCGACGGCGTGGTTAAGCGCCACAACGGGATTGGCGGAGATCAGCATCAACAACTCGTACAGGCTGACGATCTGTGGCCAGTCAGTCGCCTCCGCGCTGGGCGCTTCGTCGTGGATTGCGGCGATCGCCGCCTGGAGCTGGTAGGGGCCGGTTGGTCCCTTTGGAAGGGCGTCGGTGATGAGCGCCACGCCCTCTGCAATGGAGCCGGCGTTCCACAGGCTTCGATCCTGCTCGGCCATCGGGATCAGCTCGCCGTCCGTTCCGACGCGCGCCGGACGGCGGGCGTCGGTGAGCAGCATGAGCGCAAGCAGTCCCGACGCCTCGCCGTCGTCCGGCAGCAGCTGGTGGACCATGCGGGCCAGCCGGATGGCTTCGGCCGCCAGCTCGCTTCGGTGCAGGCCAGGCCCCGAGGTGCTGGCGTAACCCTCGTTGAAGATCAGGTAGAGCACGTGGAGGACCGCCCGGAGCCGGGTGGCCCGCTCCGAGGCCGAGGGCATGGCGAAGGGAATGCCGCTGTCCTTGATTGTCTGCTTGGCCCGGCTGATCCGCCGGGTCATGGTGGCTTCCGGCACGAGAAACGCCCGGGCCACCTCGGCCGTGGTCAAGCCGCCGACCGCTCGCAGGGTCAGCGCGATCTGTGATGCCGGCGACAGCGACGGGTGGCAGCACATGAACAGCAGGATGAGCGAGTCGTCAGACTCCGATGCCGGCCTGTCGGCCGGGGGCGCCAGCCATTCTTCAGGCAGCATCCGCCGGGCGACGGCGTTCTCACGACGCTGGCGAGCCTGCTCGCTGCGCAGCAGGTCTGTGAGTCTGCGGGCGGCGACCGTGACCAGCCAGGCGCGGGGATTCTCCGGGACGCCGTCGTTTGGCCACCGCGTGGCGGCCGCGATCAGGGCCTCCTGCACCGCGTCCTCGGCGGTGTCGAAATGCCCGTAGCGCCGCACGACGGCGCCGAGGACCTGCGGCGCCAGCTGGCGAAGCAGGCCCCCGACGTCGGTGTCAGCCACGGGGAGTGATCAGAGCTCCAGCTCGGTCTGGGACTCGATGATGGGCCGGACGTCGGCCACGGGCGAGGAGGCGGCCGCCGGTCCAGGGCAGCTCGACAGCCGGACGGCGATCGCGGTTGCCCGGTCGAAGCTCACACAATCCACGATCCAGTAGCCCGCGAGGACCTCCTGGGTCTCGGCGTAGGGCCCGTCCGTCACCACCGGAACGCCGTTCTGCAGCTGAAGTCGCCGGGCGTGGACCGGGGCGGCCAGGCCCCGCGTCTCAACGAGCTCGCCGGACTCGGCCAGCTGCTTGTTGAACGATTCCATGAACGCGCCCATCGCCGCGAAGTCCTCTGCAGACCAGGCCACATTGCCGCCGGGCTTCCCCGACAACGCGTCGTAATCCTGCTGCGAGGCGTAGGTCAGGATCATGTACTTCATGCGGTTCTCCTCCTTGCCGGCACCTCTGTAGTGCCTCTCGGGAGAGACGTCGAGGCCAGCGGCGCATTCCGGACATCAATACCGCAAAGAGTCGTGAAATTGATCGCCCCCCACCGCCGCCAGCGCAGCATCTGGACTGTTGTCAGGCCGGGCGCTTCGCCTGCTGCCGGGCAGCGAATTCGTCGCGGCAGCCCGTCGAGCAGAAGTAGTACCGGGTTCCGTCAACATCGAGCGTTGCCGCCGCCTGAGCCGGATCGACCTCCATGCCGCAAACCGGATCGTGCGCCATCGGCGGCGCCGCCGCACCGACTTCGACGACCGGCTCGCGGCCAACAGGTGTGAGCTGGGCGGCCGCTGGCAATGGCTTGAAGCCGCGCAGGCGGTTGGCGTTCGACACGACCGAGAGCGAGCTGAGAGCCATCGCCGCCGCGGCGATCATCGGGCTCAGCCGGAGCCCTATGACGGGGTACAGAACCCCAGCCGCGACCGGGATCCCGACGACGTTGTAGGCGAAGGCAAAAAACAGGTTCTGCCGGATGTTGCGCATCGTGGCGCGGCTGAGCCGGATAGCGGTCCCGATTCCCGTGAGAGCCCCCGAGATCAGGGTTATGTCGGACGACTCAATGGCGACATCGGTGCCCGCCCCGATTGCCATGCCGACGTCGGCCTGCGCGAGCGCGGGCGCGTCGTTGATTCCATCGCCAACCATCGCCACCCGCTGGCCCTCGGACTGAAGGCGCTGCACCTCCGCCGCCTTGCGGTCGGGCAGCACTTCGGCCAGCACCCGCTCGATGCCGACCTGGTGGGCGATCGCTGCGGCGGTGCGGCGGTTGTCGCCGGTGATCATCACTACCCTGAGGCCCATATCGCGCATATCGGCGACTGCGGGCGCTGACTCCTCTTTGACGGTGTCCGCGACTGCAAGGACGCCGGCCGCCTTGCCGTCGACAGCGACCAGGAGCGGAGTCTTGCCGCCGGCTGAAAGAGTCGTTGTGGCGCCCCTGAGCGGCGCGACGTCAATGCCTTCGCCCTCCAGCAGCGCGGGGTTGCCGATAAGGATCGCTCTGCCGTCGACGATGGCCCTCACACCCTTGCCGGTGATCGACTCGAAGCTCTGGGGTTGGGCGAGCATGAGCTCCCGCGACCGAGATCCAGCTACCACCGCGGTAGCCAGCGGGTGCTCCGACGGCCGCTCGGCTGAACCGGCGAGTCGCACGAGCTCCTCCTCGCCAATGCCGTCCACCGTGACAACGTCGGTCAGCGCCGGTGCACCACGGGTAATCGTGCCCGTCTTGTCCAGAACCACCGAGGTCAGCTTGTGGGCGGTCTCAAGGGCCTCGGCAGATCGGATGAGGATCCCTTGCTCGGCGCCCTTGCCGGTTCCCACCATCACCGACAGCGGGGTGGCCAGACCTAGCGCACACGGGCAGGCGATGATCAGGACGGCGACCGCGCTGACCAGCGCCTGGGTGGTTGCGGGCTGCGGGCCCAGCACGAACCAGGCCACGAAGGTCCAGAGGGCGATCCCGATCACCGCCGGCACGAAGTAGCTCGACACCGTGTCCGCGAGCCGCTGGATTGGCGCCTTGGACCCCTGCGCGCGCCGCACCATGGCAATGATCTGGGCCAGCATGGTGTCGCGGCCAACTTTGGTGGCGCGGAAGCGGAAGGCGCCGGTCCCGTTGATGGTGGCGCCGATGACGGTGTCACCGGACCGTTTCGTGACCGGGATCGGCTCGCCGCTGACCATCGATTCGTCCACCGAAGACTCGCCGTCAACCACTTCGCCGTCGACCGGGATCTTCTCGCCCGGCCGCACAGTCACCATGTCGCCAGGGGCGACGTCCTCGACCGGGACCTCGACTTCGGTGCCGCCTCGAACAACGCGCGCGGTGCGCGCCTGGAGGCCGATCAGCTTGCGGATTGCTTCGCCGGTGCCGGCTTTGGCCCGAGCCTCGAAGAGCCGGCCGAGGAGGATCAGCGTGATGACGACCCCGACCGTCTCGTAGTACACGTCGCCAAGGCCAGATGGCAGGAGCCAGGGAGACACCGTAGCGAGGAGGCTGTAAGCGAAGGCGGCCGTGGTGCCGACCGTGATCAGGGAGTTCATCTCCGCGGAACGGTGCGCGAGGCTGAGCCAGCCGATCCTGTGGATGGGCCACCCCGAGTACAGCATCACGGGCGTGATCAGCGCGAGCTGCAGCCAGTGGTTATTGAGTGGTCCGACGTTGACGACGCCGCCGGCCGTCACCGCGAACAGCACGGGCGCGGTAAGCGCGGCGCCCACAAGCACACGGCGCGTGAGGTCTTTGATCTCGGTCCGGCGCTCGGCGGCCTCGGAGTCGTCGACCGGGCCGTCCGCAGTCGTCTCCTGAACAGCCACAGGTGCAGGCCGCTCAGCGTGGCCGTTGCCCGACGGTCCGGGCTCCACCACGAGCGTGCCGTGGACCATGTTCATGCCACAGGCGAAGCCAAACCGGCCCGCGCGGTCAGGTGTGAACTCCACAGCCGTCTTGGCGTAGGCGGGAAGCGATCGATTCTGGGCGAAGTCGGGAAACACCACGCGTGAGGTGCACTCCCCGCTCTCCTGACGGTCGAACAGCATCCGCAAGGGGACACCCTGGCGCACGCGGATCATGTCCGGCGAATAGCCGCCCTTGACGACAACCGTGACCTCCTGGAGCTTGCCCGTCATCTCCGCCGCCCTCGCCTTGCGGGGGCCGAAGAAGAACCATCCGAGCCCTGCGGTGATCACCGCAGCGGCCGCGATTGCCGCTAGATCTGTCATCCCCTCACCAGCCTTTCGACCGCGTCGTTCAGCTCCCGGACCTTCTCGGAGCCGTCGCCCGCCTCGATCGCCTCCACCACGCAGTTTTCGGTGTGGTCCTTGAGGAGCACCAGCGCAACCGCGTCGAGGGCCGCCTTCGCAGCGCTGACCTGCGTCAGTACGTCTATGCAGTAGCGATCCTCGTCGACCATCTTTTGCAGCCCGCGCACCTGGCCCTCGATCCGCCGTAGGCGGTCCTGGACCAGCTTCTTGTTCGATTGGTATCCTGGCACGTCCCAATTATACCCTGTAGGGGTATCTCGCACGACAGGTCGCAATGGTGATGATGGTCAGCTCACGAGCAGGTGTGCCGCCGCGTAGCCGGCGTATAGGGCGAGGAGGACGGCTCCCTGGCCGCGGCTCACACCGCCGCGCCAGAGGAACAGCGTGGCCAGCCACGTACCGGCCACGAGAAAGGGCCAATCGACAGTCCGCGTCAGCACAGGGACGCGGACCGGGGCGGCCAGCGCGATCAGTCCGAGGTTGAAGAGCACGAAGTAGAGAACGGTCCCGACCAGGTTGCCCGCGCTGACGTCGGGTCGTCCCTCACGCGCCGGGATCGCCTGCCGGATGACCTCCTCGAGCTCGATGGCAGCCGGCATCACGATCATTCCGATCAGCCCGGCAGGGAGAGAGAAGCGGCTGATCATCTGCTGAGCGCCGAAGGTGACCAGCTCCGCCCCTATGGTGATGACGCCGACGCCGATCAACGTGAGCAAGACCGCCTGCCACCAGCGGCGCGCTCGCTCCGAGGCCTCCAGCATCTCGTCGGCCGCCAGGAAGCGGTGCGTGCGCGAGGCGATGACCACGCAGCCGAGGGCGAGGGCAAACGCCATCAGCAGGACGATCCCGGCCAGCCTGGAGGTGCGTCCACCGATCAGGGCGAGCCCGGCCAGGACGGGCGCGAGCGCGAAGCCTACGAGCACCCCCGGTGGCAGCTGAACTCGCAGTGGAAAGAGGACCGCCCCCAGTCCGAGCGCGACGCACACGATAAAGACGCCACCCCCGAAGACGGCGCCCAGCGCGAGGTCCGGCGCACCGGCGTGCGCGGCGACCAGGCCCACCGCAACGTTCTCCGCCTCCAGGCCGGAGAAGATGCCTGCGATGGCGAACGGAGCCAGGCGGAGCAACGTGGCGAGACCGACCATGCCGGTGAGCAGCCGGTCTGTCGACCAGACGACCGCGATGACGCCGAGCAGGAAGGCGCCGAGCGCGACGACGAGATCCCGGATCAAGGCGGGGTCTCCTCCTCCAGTCGGGCCGCACGCTCCGCAAAGCGCTGCAGGACGTCCGCGGCCTCACGCACGGACTGCTCGGCCGCGCTGCGTCCGGGCGCGCCGAACAGGTCGCGGCGGCCGATCGTCCCCAGCCAGCGCTTCAGCTTGTCCAGATCAGCCTCGTTCTCCTCGTCCTCGGCGAAAGTGAACTTGCCACGCCCTCCTTCGCGCTCCAGTTCTACCTTCAGTGCCTGGGCGCGCTCTATCACTTCGGAGTACTCCGCGTCCCGCGCCGAGTTGAAGCGGCCGGCCAGCAGCGCCTGCGTCTCCTCGGAAAACGCGTCTACGACGAGCATGTCGAAGGTGCCGCCAGCTGACCGCACGCCGTCGGCGATCTGGTCCAGGGCTTTTTGCTCGGTCAGCCCACGAGGGATGAGGCAAACCGATGGCCCGACGTAGAGAGCTCCCAGCCGGTGCAGCCGGCGCCAGGCCGCGACCCGAGCCGTGGAAGGTTCCTTCGGAGCCCGGTAGACGGCGATCACCCACGAGCGCTGGAGCGTGTCCGCGGCGATCTTGCCCTGGTCGATCGACATGACGCCCCTCCATGATGCAACAGGTGTTGCATCGATTGCAACTCCTGTTGCAGTGGCCCATGACCAGCGGTCGTCCAGGGTCGCTGCCGGGAACGTGGGCCCACCCTCAGGCGGGCTGAGTCAGTGCTTCGGTGAGAGATGGGCGCAGCAGGCGTCCGTGCAACCCGGACCGCAGACACACAGTTGATCCACCATTGCCGGCCGGACGGCGCAGCAGTTCTCTCCTCGCCACACATGCAGGCCTTCCCTGACGGCGGCGGCCGCCACCGCCAGACCGGCGAGCGGGTCCAGCCACCACCATCCCCACAGGCTGTTGCCGACCAGCCCGGCCAGTACCGCGGCCGCCAGGTAGGCGCAGAGCAGGTTCTGAGCTCCCTCGCCGGCGGTGGCACCTGAACTCAAGCACGCGCCGAGGCGCTGCTTCGCGATGCCGAGAGCCGGCATGATCAGCAGGCTGCTTACGGTCAGCGCGATCCCGAGCAGCGTGAACTCGGGGTGGTGACCCGTAACCAGGTTCCGAATGGACTCGACGGCGACGAGGGGCGCGAGCAGCCAGAAGCTGACACCCACCGCCTTCTGGGCTCTCTCCTCCGCCGTGTCCGACAATGTGCGGCCTCCGCTGAACCGCCAGATCACGATGACGCTGGCCAGCCCTTCGACGGCGGAAGAGAGAGCCCACCCGACGAGGGCGATCGACCCTGCGCTGACGCCGGCGGCCAGCCCGACCGCGCCCTCCATCGTCATCCACGCGAGGCTCGCCCAGGCCAGCCGGCGGGTCCACTGAGCGATCCGCAGCCACGACTCGTCGGGATTGGAGCCTCCTGCGGCCCCCGGGCCGTGGATTGTCCTGGCAGGTACATTTGCCCCCATGATGGTGCCTCTCGACTGCCCATGATCTCCCACCCAGCTTTCACAGTCGAGCCGTGGGCGGTGCGCGAGACGAGCCTCGACCTGGACCTGCTGGCGCAGACCGAGTCCGTGTTCGCGGTCGCCAACGGGCACATCGGCCTGCGAGCCAACCTGGACGAGGGAGAGCCTTACGGCATTCCGGGCACCTACCTCAACTCGTTCTATGAGCTGCGACCGCTGCCATACGCCGAGCCCGCTTATGGCAACCCGGAGTCAGGCCAGACCCTGGTGAACGTCACCAACGGCAAGATCATCCGGCTGCTTGTCGATGACGAGCCCTTCGACGTCCGGTATGGACGGGTGCTCGGTCACGAGCGCGTGCTCGACTTTCGCGCGGGCTGTCTTCAGCGCCGGACAGAGTGGGTGTCGCCGGCCGGAGCTGCCGTCCGAGTCCGCTCGACACGCATGGTGTCGCTCGTCCAGCGCTCGGCGGCAGCCATCCTCTATGAGGTGGAGCCACTCGAGGACAGTTTGCGTGTGGTCGTGCAATCCGAGCTGGTCGCCAATGAGCCTGGACCACCAATGTCGACCGATCCGCGCGCTGCAGCCGCGCTCGAGTCGCCGCTGCAATCCGAGGCGTTCTACCACCATGACACGCGGGTAGGACTTGTCCACTCAACCAGGGCCAGCAAGCTGCTCATGGCCGCAGGCATGGATCACATCGTGGAAGGGCCTGAAGGAACGGGGATCTCCGCTGAGAGCGGGCCCGAGGTGGGTAGGGTCACCGTTGCGGCAGATCTCTCGCCCGGGCAGCGCCTGCGCGTGACCAAGTTCCTGGCCTACGGGTGGTCAAGCCGGCGCTCGCTCTCGGCGGTGCGCGACCAGGTCGTGGCGGCGCTCGCCGAGGCCCGTCATACCGGCTGGGATGGGCTGGCCGCCGGTCAGCGCGAGTACCTGGATGATTTCTGGGAGCGCGCCGACGTGGAGCTGGAGGGCGATGCGGAGCTCCAGCAGGCCGTGCGCTTCGGGCTCTTTCACACCCTGCAGGCCGGCGCGCGCGCCGAGCAGCGCGCCATCGCGGCCAAGGGTTTGACGGGACCGGGGTACGACGGCCACACCTTCTGGGATACCGAACGTTTCGTTTTGCCTGTGCTCACCTATACGGTGCCCCACGCCGCCACCGACGCCCTCCGCTGGCGCCACTCGACGCTCGATCCGGCGCGGGGTCGCGCCCGGCAGCTGGGCCACGAGGGCGCCGCCTTCCCATGGCGAACGATTCGCGGAGAGGAAAGCTCGGGGTACTGGCCCGCCAGCACGGCGGCCTTCCACATCGGCGCAGACATCGCCGACGCGGTGGCGCGTTGCCAGGCGGCGACAGAAGACGACGCGTTCGAACGCGAGGCCGGCCTCGAGCTGCTGGTTGAAACAGCGAGGTTGTGGCGGTCGCTCGGCCACCACGACCCGCAGAGCCGCTTTCGCATCGACGGAGTAACCGGCCCAGACGAATACAGCGCGCTCGCCGACAACAACGTCTACACCAACCTGATGGCGCAGCGGAATCTTCGAAGTGCGGCGGACGCCGTCGAACGCCACCCGGAGCTCGCGGCCCGGTTGGGAGCGGACGCTGAGGAAGCCGCCGCCTGGCGTGACGCAGCAGCTGCGATCCTGGTGCCATACGACGAGGTGCTTGGCGTCCACCCCCAGTCTGAGGGCTTTACACACCACCAACCCTGGGACTTTTCGAGGACGGGGCCGGACCAGTACCCGCTACTGCTCCACTTCCCCTACTTCGACATCTATCGCAAACAGGTCGTCAAGCAGGCAGACCTGGTTCTGGCGCTGCATACCCGGGGCGACGCGTTCACCAGCGAGGAGAAGGCGCGCGACTTTGCGTATTACGAGCCACTGACCGTTCGCGACTCGTCCCTATCGGCCGGCACACAGGCGGTGGTGGCTGCCGAGGTAGGCCATCTCGAGCTGGCCTACGACTACTTCGGCGAGGCCGCGCTGATGGACCTGGATGACCTCGAGCACAACGTGCGCGACGGGGTTCACATCGCCTCTCTGGCAAGCTCCTGGATGGTGGCCGTCGCCGGCTTCGGTGGCATGCGTGACCACGATGGCCAGCTGACCTTCGCCCCTCACCTTCCGGCGAGGCTCGATCGCCTCACCTTCCGCCTCACCTTCCGTGAGCGGCGGCTGAAAGTCGAGATCACAAAGTCGCACGCCACCTACACGCTCATCGACGGAGCCCCGCTCGAGGTCGGACACCACGGCGAGCTGGTGAAAATGACGACGGACGAACCTGTTACAAAGGCCATCCGTCCGCCTGTCCCACGGCCCGCTCCCAGCCAACCGCCGGGGCGCGCCCCGGCCCGCCGCGGCCCGCTGGATACCAGTCAGTAGAGGAGCCGACGACCGCACCAGGGCTGGACGTCGAACGCCACGCGCGGAATTAAGCGCGGGTCTTCAACAGCTCATCCAGGTCGGAAACCACAACGTCCGCACCATGACGCTTCAGGGCCTCGGCCTGGCCGACCCGATCGACGCCGATGACATAAGCGAAGGCGCCCGCGCGGCCGGCTTCGACGCCGGCCAGGGCATCCTCGAAGACCGCGGCCTGGCCCGGCAGGACGTCAAGCAGGCGTGCTCCGGCCAGATACGTGTCCGGCGCGGGCTTGCCCGCCAGGTGCTCCCGCGCGGCCACGATGCCATCGACGCCCGCTTGAAAGAGCTCATCGATTCCAGCGGAGACCAGTACGTCATGGCAGTTGGCGCTTGAGGAGACGACGGCGCAGGGGAGGCCGGCCTCGCGTACAGCCCTCAGGTAGGTCACGGAGCCGGGGTACGGCAGAACGCCGCGCTCCCGGATCAGCTTCAAGACGAGCTCGTTCTTGCGATTGCCGAGCCCGTGCACAGTCTCGGCCGCTGGCGGATCGCTCGGGTCACCCTCAGGCAGGTTGATGCCGCGGGATGAGAGAAAGGAACGGACGCCGTCATATCGTGGCTTGCCGTCAACGTATTCGTCATAGTCCGAGACCGCGTCGAAGGCTACGAACCGCTGAAGCTCTTGCGCTGCTCGCTTCTGAAGGAAGGAGTCAAACATCTCCTTCCACGCCGCAGCGTGAAGCGTGGCTGTCTCCGTCAGCACGCCGTCAAGATCGAAGAGGCAGGCGCGTACGACTTCCGGGAGCCCCAGGGGCGTCAACGACGGTGATCCCGCCACGAATTGAATGTAGGCGGAGCAGAGCCCTCGCCGCCACCGGGCTACCGCGGATGCCCGTGCCCGTCCTTGATGAAGGTCTCGTCCTCGATCCGGCGTTGGAGCAGACTCAGTTCCGCCGGGTTGGACGTCAGCTTCGAGGCAAGGCGGTCCTCAGCCGCGGCTTCTGAGCTGCGGCCCATGCCTCGGAGCATCTGAGCTCTGGCCGCGTGAAACAGGTGGTATGAATCCAGGCTCCTGCCCATGGGATCGAGCTCTGCCAGGCCCGCCTCCGGTCCATCGCGGTACTGGATGGCTATCGCCCGGTTCAATGCCGCGATGGGGGAGTCGGCTATCGACAGAAGCTGGTCGTACAGCGTCACGATCAACTCCCAGTTGGTGTCCTCCCACCGCACCGCAACGGCATGGCAGCCGGCGATCGCCGCCTGAGCCTGATAGAAGCCCGGCTGCCCCATCCTGAGGGCGGAGGCGAGCAGCTCGATTGCCGCCGTGATGGCGGGGCGGTCCCAAACCGATCGATCTTGATCCTTCATCAGCACGATCCTGCCGCGGTCGTCAAAGCGCGCCCGGCGCCTCGCCTGGTGCAGCTGCATGAGCGCCAACAGGCCGGTTACCTCCGGCTCTTCCGGCAGCAGCTGCCTCAGAAGGCCGGCCAGCCATTCGGCATCGTTGGCCAGCTCCTCGCGCTGCGAGGTAGCCGGCCCCGCCGAAAGGTAGCCCTCGTTGAACATCACGTAGATCGAGGTAAGGACCTCAGAGAGCCGGCTGCGGATCTCATCGCCACTGGGTATGGCAAACGGGATTCCCGCTTCGACGATCTTGCGCTTTGCCCGGGCGATGCGCTTGGTCATCGTCGCCTCGCTCGTCAGGAAGGCTTTGGCCAGCTGGGCCGTTGTTACTCCCAACAGCGAGCGGAGTGTAAGAGCCACCTGCGCCTCTCGAGAAAGAGTCGGATGGCAGCACATAAAAATCAGGACAAGACGATCATCGATGACACCAGGTTGGTCAGGCTCGACAGCGCGCGCGAGGTTCTTCCCCAGCGCTTGAAGGCGATCGCGATACCGGACCTCGCGACGGAGGCGGTCGGTAGCTTTGCGCTTGGCGGTCACGCGGAGCCATGCCCCCGGCTCTTTTGGAACTCCCGAAGCAGGCCAGTGGCTGAGCGCTTCCAGGATCGCGTCGTGGACCGACTCCTCGGCCAGGTCGAAGTCCCCGAGCTGGCGAGTGAGACTGGCGACAAGCCGCGCTGATTCGTCACGGACGTATCGCTCGAGTGCCTGCGACGCCTCGTCCACTCAGCCCTCCAGGATGGGCCGTACCTCGATCCGGATCCCGACCCTGTTGGGGAAGGTGGTGGCAAGCTCGACGGCTTCCCGGGCAGAATCGACGTCCACCACGACGATCCCGCCCACCGTCTCCTTGGCCTCGACATAGGGTCCGTCGGTGACCACGGGCTGCTCGCCCCGCCAGGTCACAGTCGTCGACTGGTCGCGCGAACCAAGCCGGACGCTGGCTGTGACTTTTCCCTTCAGGCCGGCCCACCAGCCGGCTGTCAGCTCGAAGTCGAGCTGCTCAGGGTTGAGGGGTTGCCACTCCTCCTCGTCCCTCAGGATCACCATGGCGTACTTCATCGCTTCTCACGTGGCCCC
>Ga0126384_10002057_pt1 | contig 12133 bp, 7 predicted proteins | sample PanSoiMetPlot_36_FD_92543 | JGI IMG/M metagenome (GOLD analysis project Ga0126384, IMG submission 92543) | Tropical forest soil microbial communities from Panama - MetaG Plot_36 | ecosystem: Environmental > Terrestrial > Soil > Tropical forest > Bulk soil | place: Panama | collected 2016-02-17 | reverse complement strand
CAAATTACCCCTGCTTAACTACGGAAGAAAGAGAAATCAAAACTTCAAGAACCGGAAGCTGAGCCGAAATGTGCGGGGCACGCCGTCATAGAAAGCGCCCGCATCCGGTGCGGCGATGTTTTGTTGCACCTCGCGCGGATTCCAGTGGTTGGTGATATTGAAAAGCTTGATACCTGCTCGCCAGGGGTACTTCTTTCCTCGCAACGACGACGGCAGAAATTTCCAATTCGGCAGCTTTATGGTCATCGCCTTGGTTATCTGCAAATCAAGCGTGAAGAAGGTGGGATATCTTCCGGCGCGGTTGCGAGCCCCTACGAACTGCTGATCCTGATCGACGCGCGAAAAAGGGAAACCATCACGCCACTCCACCACCGGACTAAACGTTAAGTTCCACTTCAATCCTATGTCTCCCCAGAAGAGCAGCCGGTTCGGCACGTCAAATGGTTGCAGTGAATTCTGATTCGGTTGCAGCACCGGATTGCGCGCATTGCCGAAATAATAATTGAAGTCATTCAAGTCTCCGGTTGCGCGCGAACGAACGTATGAAACAAAGAGATCGCGCTTTTCCTGCAATCGAAACCGTGTAGTGATCTGAAACTCACGGTACTTAGACCTTCCATCAGCCAGCAGTAACAACTGCCCATCATTGTCTGGCAGCATCGTGGGTTGAAGCACAAAGTCGCGCCCGCCATGACGCTCTTCGTACCCGACCCGCAACATCAACTTTGGATCAAACTCGTGATCAACCTGAAAACTCCAGGCAATACTGTATGGATTGTGAAGGTTGTTATCGGCGAAAGTATTTCGGTATAGCCGCGGCCCGTCAACGATCGTAGTTCCGTTCGCCGCAAAAATAGTCGACTGATGGCTCTGATATCGTTCAAAGACACCAATGCTCATCGGAATCTTGTCGTAGAAGAGACCTGCGCCGCCGCGCACAACTGTCTTCTCATTACGAAATGGCAATACTGCAAAACCCGCCCGCGGCGCAAAATTATTGTCGCGACCGATGCTGTCACGGTCATAGCGTAGTCCCAGATCAAACATCACGCGCCGGTTGATGCTCCATTTATCCTGTAAGTACACGGCAACCTCAGCACTGTTCTGCATCAATTGGCTGGATCCGACGAAAGTAACCAGCTGGCTCAGGCTGCCGTCGCCGCGGACAATGCGGACCGGTTTCGCTACGTCTGATCCGTCGAAAGTGGTGAAACTAAAGTTTAATCCCGCCTGTAGTCCGTGCGTGCCGCGCCATTTTCGCTCGGCGAAGTTGTAGGTTTCCAGGATTTCTGCTCGGGTACTTTCGCGATGCTGGCGATCAAACCAACCACCGCTGCGCTTCTGCGGACTGATTACAAATTCACCGAAGCTGTTGGCGAAGACATCAACCCCGTACCGCTTAATGCTCCCGCTTGATTGCAGCAACGAGCCGTCGGCGAGCGTCGCTTGCTCGTTAGCCGCGAAGAAGAAACCACGCTGGTGCAGGTTTGCGGTGGTCGGGATCGGAGTAAAGACATCGAGATTAAAGAAATCGCGTTTTTGGGGAAACAGCGAAAAGCTGAGCGCCAGGCGGTTTCGCTTGTCGATGTTGTAGTCAATTCGCGTGAACGAGTCGAAGCTTTCCAGCTTCTGGTCACGCTCGAGCTCAGGCAGACTGTAGACGGGAACGCGCACATAACGGTATTCCCAACTTTGAAAAAGAAATAACTTGTCCTTTTTTAGTGGGCCACCAAATGCAAGCCGAGGCGTCGCAGATCCCACGCCCACAAACTTCCCGTCGACACGTCGTGGTCGGACCAGCAGATTCGTCGCTACGAATTTCCACTCGTTGGTTCCGGCGCGCGTTTCGATTTTCGTGACCGCGCCGGTAAAGCGCCCGTACTCCGCCAGGTAAGGGCTCGAGTAGACCTGAACAGTTTCGACTGCTTCCAGCGGCAGATCGATTGCCGGACTTCCCGTCACTGGATCTGTGACATTCAGACTGGAGACCAGCAAACCACTTTGAGTCACACGCGATCCCTTAAGATTCATCAGTCCATCAGGGCCGCGCACCACGCCAGGTAGCAACGGCAGGGCGTCCTGGAATTTCTCGTTGATCAGGGGTGCATTCGAAAGATTCTGAGCTGTCAGTTGTCCGGACACGGAGGACTCAGTACGGGCCGTTACGTCTGGGTCGGCTATGACGGTCACGCCCGCGCTGGGACCTGTGGGGGTCAGCAGAATGTCTATATCAAAGGCAGCGTCAATTTGTAGCGAGACATGCCGCTCAAACTTTTCGAAACCGGTGCTCTCAACCGTCAGGGAATAATCACCGGCTGTTAATCCGGTCAGCGAATAGCTTCCATCATCATTACTCACTGTCTCCAGACGGCGCTGGGTAGTCACGTTCGTGAGAATAACTTTTATTCCGGGCAGTCGCTGCTTTTGATCAGCGGTGACCGCCACGACTGTCCCTCGCACCTGTCCGATTTGCTGGCCTGGAGCGGACAATCCCGGAAGGTTGAGGACCAGAAGGAAGCTCGCGGCTATCCAGGCAGGCCACAGGCGGCCGCGCTGACGATGCGGCTGTAAGTAACTTGTGCTGACCAGTCTTGCACCGCGCGCTCTCGTCATGCCTTCATATTCCACTTGCACCAGAGGTTGTTTACACCGACTAGTGGGAGACTAAGGATCAAAAATGGCTGCTTCCGGACGCCTGGACGTGAGAAGCGAAAATCTTTTTTGATGGCTGAGTATTTTCAAAGTGTGAACGGCGACAGCAGTTCATTCGGGTTGACCTTCGACCCATGCCTCACCCTGGGCAAATACTTCTTTCTTCCAAATTGGAACAGTTCTTTTCAGTTCACGGATGGCCCACTCGCACGCCTGGAATGCCGCCTGTCTATGGGGAGCACTTACGGAGATTACGACGCTCGTTTCACCGATTTCAAGCCGGCCAATGCGATGCACAATCCCGATGTGCGCAATTGCGAATTGCTGGTGCGCGTCTTCTGCCAGTCGCTTCATTTCTCGAAGCGCCATTTCCGGGTAAGCTTCATAAATTAAATAGAGCGTTTGCCGCCCGCGAGTCCATTCGCGCGCGTAGCCATCCAGCGTCACCGTGGCGCCGCATTCAGGGAGGATTACACGACGAGCAATTGATCCTACGTCGATTGGCTCGGTCGTTAGTTCGAAGAAGTCTTTAATTGAAGATCTTTTGGCGACGTCGGCGCTCACCGCTTGTGCTCCGCCGCTTACGGGAGGAAAAACTGCAACTTCATCGCCGTCTGTTACAGCCAGATCCGGGCGGGCATATTCCTGGTTTACGGCAAACAATAACGAATTTCCGAAGCGTTTCAACGCAGGATATTTTTCAAATAGCTGTTCGCGCGCCTCAGCAGCGGTGCAGGGCGCAGTGAGCGCCGTTTCCGTCTCGGCAAAGCCGATGGCCTCGCGCGCCGCACCGAAAGCCAGCAAGTGAATTGTTATGCGGTGGGTTGATTGCATATATGGGTCGTACGATTACGGTTGTGTTGGCTTATTCGACATCGATTTTCTTTCCGCCGTGGCCATTCCCTTTCGCAATCGCATGCAACCGAGCGCGTTCTTCGTAGTTCTTCACGACGCGCGCGAGGACATCGCCAAGCCGGTTCAGGCGTTCGCCGGTCGAACGCAATTCAAGCAACTCCTGCTTTTTTTCAACTTCGATTTCCAGAGCCGCTGCGACCAGAAACGATAGTTTCTGCGGTTCCGTGTCGGTGATGTCGGGCAAATTGCCGCGTTCATCGTTAATTATTCTGATCGAATTCGCGACTCGCATAAACATCCGGGCAACTTCGCGGGCGTTTTTTGCGACGGCCTCCTCCTGACTCTCATCGTCTTCAAAGTACTTAACGCGCGCCACCAGATAGGGATTGTCACGCTCGATATATCTTTCCACCTCGTAACGAATTATTCCGATGGCGAGGATATTCGAACGCCCATCCGGCAGCGCCTGGGTCTCAGATACTTCAGCTACACAGCCTATGTGTCCGGCGGGGGGGACCTCTTTTTGCGAAACGTCTTTATCAAAGTAAGACAACCCAAACAGATTGTTACCGGCGCGAATGTCAGTCAACATCGCGCGGTAGCGAGGCTCAAAGATGTGCAGGGGCATAGGCATGCCCGGGAACAGCACGACCGGCAGCGGAAACAACGGCAGGTCGCGAACACCACGCACTTTATCCAGTGCTTCACTCATTTTGTTGGCGAAGATCGTCCACCCGAACGTTTTGCTGCGAGAAACTGACGCTTATTATCGCAGACGATTTGTCAGAAGTCAGCCGATTTTGCCATCCGGCCGTTTTCGGACCGATGCACAATGTCTGTTACTATTGCAGCACCACTTTCAGGAGTGCCTATGAGTGAACTTGCTGAACGCGAATGCGTGCCGTGTCGCGGCGGCGTTCCGCCAATGAAGGGTCAGGAGATCCGGCGGCTATATGAACAGTTAACGGGCTGGGACGTTGTTGACGAACATCACCTCCTTAAAAAATACCGGTTCAAAAACTTCAACGAGTCGCTGGAGTTCATCAATCGGGTCGGCGAGCTCGCCGAACAGCAAGGCCATCATCCGGATATCTGTTTTGGCTGGGGTAATGCAGAGATCTCGATCTGGACGCACAAGATTGACGGACTTACGGAGAGCGATTTTGTCCTGGCGGCAAAGATTGATAAGTTGTGATTCGATTGCAAGCCGGCGCGCAAAAAGGGCAACGACGAAAAGGGCACAGCGCATCGAAGTTGGCGGCGTCAATTACAAACTCCACTATTCATCAATGAAATTTTATGTCGTTTTCGTTTTGCTGATTATTGTCGGGATCGCTCTGACGTCCGTTGGCGCGACGGCGGCGCAGCAACCTAAGCCTCAGAAACCAGCTACCCCGCCAGGATCCACCGAGTCGTCACAAGAGAAGCCTGAAATCATCAACATTCGTCGCGTGCGGCTGCCGATAACGGTAACAGACAAGAAGGGGAACTTTGTTTCGGGACTGGCCTCCGGCGATTTTATGGTGACCGAAGACAAGGTTGCGCAACAGATAGAGTCCTTTACCTCGGAAGAGAACAACAATCTGCCGTTGTATGTTGCGGTATTGATGGATACCTCGCCGTCAACCGCAGGCAAACTGAAGTTCGAACAGGAATCAGCAAAGAATTTTATTTATACGGTCGCCCGTCCGCGCCGTGATCGCATTCTTTTCGCCACCTTTGATGACCAAATTCGGTTGCGTCAGGACTTTACTGATCGCGTAGAGTTATTGGGCCGAGCCGTCGATGCAATCAACAAGACCGGAGAGAAGACGGCGCTCTACGATGCAATCTGGCAGTTCTGCGATGAAAAGATGCGCTCCGCACAAGGTCGGCGTGCGCTAGTGGTAATCACTGACGGCGACGACACCTACAGTCGCGCAGATCTAAATGACGCGATTGATATTGCGCAGCGAACAGAAACGACCTTGTTTGCCATCTCAACTAAAGCAGGCCTGTCGGGCGCCGTGCCGGGAGTCGAAGCTGGCCAGGTGAAGGACAAAGGGGACAAGGATCTGGAACGTATGTGCGAAGAAACCGGTGGCACTGCTTTCTTTACTGGCGATATGCTTTCGCTTGAACGCTCATTTACCAAGATTGCCAGGGAACTGCGCTCTCAATACCTGATCACTTACCGGCCTACAAACGATCGTTATGATGGCAGTTACCGGCGCGTCGACGTGAAGCTCACAAACGGGCGCGATAATCTTCGTTTGCGCACAAAGAAGGGCTACAAGGCTGTAGCAGACAGCGTCACCAAATGAGATTTCGTCCAGTTACATTTTTGGTTGGTGGAGTGATTGCTGGTTCGTTGCTGTTGACTGGCAGCCTGTCACGATCGCGCGCCCAGAACCCGGCGGAAACTCAGGATAAGAACCGCCCGCGCCGCGTTGAAAGCACGCCTTCGCCCTCACCTCGGCCGAAGACCGACGATGAAATTACCCTCTCGTCAGATGACGTCGTGCGCGTCGAAACCAACCTGACAAATGTATTCTTCACGGCCGCTGATAAGCAGAAGAGGTTTGTCAGCAACATCAAACGCGAAGACGTGCGCTTGCTCGAGGATGGAGTGCCTCAACAGATCTTCACTTTTCAGTCGAATGTCGATTTGCCTCTGTCCCTGGCCATTCTGATCGATACGAGCGGATCGGAAGAGCGAACTCTGCCGGAAGAGAAAGCGGCGGCGCGCTCGTTTCTTGAATCGGTCATGCGCGCAAACAAGGATGAGGCGGCGATTGTGTCTTTCACCGGCGAGGTCACTCTCGAGCAGGGACTGACAGGAAACGTTGCGCGTTTGCGCCGGGCCATTGATCAAGTCGAGTTTGTCGCTCCTTCAGGATACGTCGGTGGCGGTGTTGTAGTCGGTGGCACTCCGCCTATCTCCGGGACGCAGCAAACGTTGGCCGGCGGCACAGCGATCTGGGATGCGATTTGGGCTACCTCAAACGAACTACTTAATTCGACGGCACAACATACTCGTCGCGCGATTGTCCTGCTCACCGACGGCCAGGATACTGTGAGCCAGGTGCATATGCGTGATGCGATCAATCGCGCGGTCAAGTCCGACGCCTTAATCTATGCAATCGGCATAGGAGATCGATACCAGTATGGCGTTGATGAAGGTGCCCTAAAGAAATTGACCGAAGCCACGGGGGGTCGGGCTTACTTCCCGCACAACCAGCATGACCTGGAGGACGCATTCGCGCAGATCGAGAGGGACCTGCGGGAGCAGTATTTGATTGCCTACGCCCCGTCTAATAAAGCGCGCGATGGCTCGTATCGGCATGTAACTATCGAGCTCGTCAATCCGGAAATCCGTCGGGAAAATCTCAGATTGAACTACCGACCCGGTTATTTTGCCAATTCGGTCAACACTCCCGGTACCGGGAGCCCGAAAAAGCCTTAATTTTCCGCCATTTCCTCGGTGACAAACGCAGTTTAGCGTTGCTATACTACGTTGGGCGCAGGTGTTGCATGGCATCTATGCCGTCTTGCGTCTCCTCCCTTCGATGCACCAGTTAGATCGGGCGGGAAATTCAGTCTCTTCTCGTGAGGAGAATACCGCCAGCGCTTCACCAAGTGCTGATGAATAACAAGTCGGAAAATCCCCCAATCGTTCTCGTTGTGAATGATGACCAGGCTGCGCTTGATCTGATTATCGATCTGCTTGAGCCGCAGGGTTACAAGATCATTCCGGCGATGAACGCCCAGCAGGCGCTCGAAATTACGGCGGTGATCAGGGCCGACGTCGTTATAACAGATGTCGTGATGCCCGGAATGGACGGCATCGAACTTTGCCGGCGGCTGAAAGCCGATCGTGAGACCTCAGAAACTCCTGTATTACTGGTAAGTGCCATTCGGAAAACAGATGCGGATCTTTCGGAAGGCTTCTCAGCCGGAGCCGATGAATACATCGAGATTCCTTTTCGTCACGAAGAACTGCTGGTGAAGGTTGCTCGCATGGCCGAGCGCCACAGGGTCGAGCGTCGGTATCGCGAACTGGTCGATGACGCGCCCGACATCATTTACACGCGGGACATGGCCGGCCTTATTACGAGCATCAACAATGCCGGCGTGCGTTTCTTCGGGCGTCCGGCACGCGAGTTAATTGGCAAACATCTCGGTCAGCTTGTCGGTGAAGATGCGGCTGCGCGGGAGCTTGCCGAAATCGGTAAGTTGAAGACCTTCGAACCGGTTAGACTTAATTACACACTGAACAATGCGATGGGCGAAGAACGTTATCTGGAAGCCCTGGTAACGCTCGAAAGGAATTTTCAGGAGCCGGTCAGCGTGCGCGGTCTTGTGAGAGACGTGACCGATCGTGAACGTGCTGAAAGTTTACTTAAGCGGCAAGACGAGGAATATCGGATTCTGTTCGAGGCGAATCCCTGTCCGATGTACGTATGCGACAAGGATAGTCTGAGATTTCTGGCAGTCAATGATGCTGCGGTTAGTCATTATGGATATTCGCGTGATGAATTTCTTGTCCTGACAGTTGGTGAAATTCGATTGCCAGACGAAGTGTCTGGGCTGGTTGAGTTCCCAACACGGTCGACGGGAGGTCAGGAGAAATCAGGCGCGTGGAAAAATCGCAAGAAGGACGGGAGCATCATCGATGTCGAAGTAAACTGGCACGAGATTGACTTTGGCGGCCGCGCCGCGTACCTCGTCGCGGCAAATGACATTACCGAACAGAAGCGTGCAGCGACCTCCGCGCTTGAGAACGAGGAGCGCTATCGTGAGCTGTTTGAGAACGCCAACGACATAATCTACACCCACGATCTGCAGGGGAATTTCACCTCACTTAACAAGACGGGCGAGAGAGTCACGGGCTACACGCGCGATGAAGCGCTGACGATGAACATTGCGGATGTGCTGACACCCGAATCGATGGACACGGCGAAGGGAATGTTAGCGCGAAAAGCGCATGAGCGAATTGCCACGGTTTATGAATTGGAAATTTTCACCAAGGCGCACGAGCGGGTGGCCCTGGAAGTCAGCACCCGGCTGATTTATGAAGGCGGCAAACCGGTCGGCGTGCAAGGCATCGCCCGCGACATCACCTCGCGCAAAGGCGCGGAAGATGCACTAAAGGAAAGTGAAGAGAAGTTTCGTTCGATTGTAGAAACCACTAATGAATGGATCTGGGCGATCGATCGCGATGGCAAGCATACCTACACAAATCCTGCTGTGGAAGAGATCCTCGGTTATTCATCTGAAGAAATCCTCGGCAGTACGGCGTTGTCCTTCCTGCACGACGAGGATCGCGGTCGGTTTGAGAAGCTGTTGCCGCTGTGGATTGTACAGAAACAAGGTTGGACCGGTCTCGTTTTGCGTTGGAAGCATAAGCACGGCGGTTATCGTTACCTGGAATCTAACGGCCGGCCGGTGTTCGACCCGCAAGGACGTCTGGTCGGATATCGCGGCGCTGACCGTGACATTACAGAACGAAAACTCGCTGAGGAAGCGCTGGCCAAACAAGCCGAACGAGCCGCGCTGACGAATCGCATTTCTCAGGCAGTCCGTCGCACCCTCGATGTTTCGGAAGTATTCCAGACGGCCGTTCGCGAGTTGGGCATTCATTTGGGCGTGGATCGATGTTCCCTTTTCATGAAAAATGAAAAGGCGGGGCGAGTCGTGAATGTCGCGGAATATCACGTTCCGTCAGTTAAGCCGGCAGGCAGCGACTTCGACTTGCCCCAGGTCCAGCGATTGAATGCGGCAATGGAAAGGCATGGCGTGCTGGCATTTGACGATGCGGCGCATGACGAACGGATTCGCGACTTATATGAACTGATCCTCAAGCCATTTGATGTGAAGTCCATCATCTATGTGGGCGTTTCCGTCGGTAACGAATTGTTGGGCGCCTTTGCGCTGTCGACGACGAAAGTACTTCGTCACTGGAGCGATGTCGATATTCAAGTTGCGAAGGCGGCTGCGGATCAAACGGGCATCGCAATCAGGCAAGCGCGCCTCTATCAAAAGGCCGAAGCTACCTCGATGCGCGAGGCGCTGGCCAACAAATTGAGCGTGGCAATTCGCGCCTCTTTAACGTTGGCTGACGTGCTCGATACAGCGACGCGCGAACTGGGTCAGGCATTGTCGGCTTCGCGAGTCCAGGTAAGGCTTTACGATGCCCGTCGTGGCCACGAATCTGCGCGAACGGAGTATGCGACGGAAGCCGCGGCAACAATCAATGCCGATATCGAGCGCCTGGTGACTGCACACTTCGCGCGCTCCACGGAACCGCTTGTCATCAGTGACAAAGGACATTTCTCAGCAGGTGCTGCAGACATCGTTAAAGGCATCAGGGCCGCTGGAGAAGAGGTGTTGTCCCAGGTTCACTACCCCCTCGCCGTTAATGAACACTTTCGCGGCGTGATGTCGATCTATCACTCAGATCTGATTGATTGGGACGACGACGAGATTCTGCTGGTGGAAGCTGTGGCTTCGCAATTAGCTACCGGCATCGCTCAGGCGGAACTTTTCGAGATGGTCGCGCGGGCCAAAAAAGAGTGGGAAGCCACGTTCGACGCGATGTCTGATGGCATCTTCATCTTTGATCCGGCGGGCCGTTTGATTCGAGTAAACCGCGCGGGTGCCTTAATGGATCAGTCGGATCCAGAGGCCATCCTCGGCCGTCAGTGTTGTGACATTCTGAGAGCCAGCGCCAGCGATGCAGCCTGTATTGTCGAACAAGCTTTTCGTCGTTCGCGCAGCATTAACGTCGAAGTAATGCCGACGCAATTAAAGCGACCAATTCTGGTGACCGTTGAGCCTGTGTCGGACGAGCGCGGTAAGACGATCGCGGCTGTCTGTACTGCGCGGGATTTATCTGAGCTGCGGCAAGTCGAGGCTGTCGCGCGCGAGAGACAGTCGTTACTCCAGAGCATTCTCGAGAGTGCGCGCGAGTCGATCTATGCGCTTGATTCCGAAGGTCATTACAAGTGGTGTAACGAAGCGATGCTCGAGCTCACAGGTTGCAAACTTGATGAGATCATCGGGCACCATTTCCTCGAGCGCGTGCACGAAGAAGATCGCGAAATGCGCGCGGCGCACTTTGCCGAGTCGCTTAACGGCGAACCCCAAAGTTTCGAATCGCGTTATCTGGCCCGCGATGGCAGCGTGCGCTACGTTTCAGTGAACACTGCGCCGATCGTAGTTGATGGCCAAATAACCGGGGTACTTGGAATAGCTCACGATATTACCGAGCAAAAGCAGGAACGAGAGCGTGCTGCGCGTGCTGATAAGTTAAGAGCGCTCGGTCAACTCGCGTCCGGGGTTGCTCATGACTTCAACAATTCCCTGGCTGCGATCCTCGGCCGTGCGCAATTGATCCTGCGACGTGTGGAAGATGCAGAACTGATCCGCAGTTTGGGCATCATTGTAACTGCCGCCGAAGACGCCGCCGCGACTGTTCGGCGGATTCAGACATTTGCGCGTAAATCCCTGGGCTCAGAATTCGAGTTGCTGGACATGGCGGGACTGGTACGTGACGCAATTGAGATCACGCGTACGCGCTGGCAGAACGAATCGCGTGCCCGCGGCATCAGTATTAATGTCACCTTAAAAACTCAGGACGGCCTCATGGTCCGCGGCAACGCGTCTGAGTTACGTGAAGTCTTTGTGAACTTAATCGTAAACGCAGTCGATGCGATGCCTGATGGCGGTAGTCTCAGAATCTGCTGCAAGTGCGCCGGTGACCAGCTGCGTCTGCGGTTTACCGACACCGGCAAGGGAATGACCGAGGAAGTACGCGAGCGAATCTTCGAGCCGTTCTATACGACGAAAGGGATGCACGGTTCCGGACTTGGGCTGGCCGTAAGTTATGGAATCGTCGAGCGGCACGAAGGCACAATTAGCGTCGAATCAAAAGTCGGCGAAGGCACAACCTTCTATATCGATTTTCCCATTAGTGAGGCTGTGGAGCCGGCGAAAGCCACTGCCCGTGTCGGTTCGAAGACTGCGTCGCTCTCGGTGCTGGTGATTGACGACGAGCCTTTTGTTCGGGAAACCTTAGCAGACATGCTCGCCGATTTGGATCACAAAGTCGTCACTGCCGAAGGCGGCCGCGACGCATTAAAAAAGGTTACGACTGACGATTTTGATTTGGTGTTCACCGACCTGGCCATGCCGGAAATGGATGGTTGGGAAACCGCCCGGGCGATTCGCGAGCGGCATCCTCATCTGCCGGTCGTCCTCGTCACCGGCTATGGCACAACAGCCGAGCCTCCTTCCGGCGAGCACGACCTGGTAGCCGGCGTCATTGGCAAACCCTTTGACTTCGATCAAGTAACTGGGACGATTGCCCGCGTTCTCAATGCGCCGGTTGAATTACACTTGTGATCCGCCTCTCCCATTTCTTCGAAAGACACCCAACGGAAACTGAAAGTCGCGTCTGTTTTGGTCTTGTTTCTTTAGCCAGCGAGGGAAGTGTTCTGTGGATCATGAGGTTCCCCGAATTCGAGTTCCTTACTTCCATGCTCGTCCTGGAATAAGAGGCCGCCCAATTCGTCGTTGAGTTCAATCAAATTCGCATTTATTAGATCTATTGCGGATTGCAGCGCCTGAATGGCGTCATTGCCGT
>Ga0126384_10002056_pt1 | contig 12134 bp, 9 predicted proteins | sample PanSoiMetPlot_36_FD_92543 | JGI IMG/M metagenome (GOLD analysis project Ga0126384, IMG submission 92543) | Tropical forest soil microbial communities from Panama - MetaG Plot_36 | ecosystem: Environmental > Terrestrial > Soil > Tropical forest > Bulk soil | place: Panama | collected 2016-02-17 | reverse complement strand
TACGATTGGGTCGGAGGGCTGCAGGGTGCTCCCGTGCCCGTGATCATAGGCGAGTATACCGGACTGCCGATTCCGGCCAGCGCTGAGATTGTCGTCGAATGCGAAGCAATCCCGGGTGAAGAGATGAACGAAGGACCATTCGGAGAATGGACCGGATATTACGCGAGTTCAATGCGGCCCGAACCGATCATGAAAGTAAAGCGGCTCTATCATCGAAATGATCCCATCATCCTCGGTGCGCCCCCCACTCGTCCGCCGTGCGAATTCAACTACATGCGTTGCTTCATGCGCTCGGCTCTCATCTGGCAGCAGATGGAAGCAGCCGGGATCGTGGACATCCAGGGCGTGTGGTGTCACGAAGCGGGCGGTGCGCGGCTGCTGACGATCGTTTCGATCAAGCAGCGTTATCCCGGCCATGCGAAGCAAGCGGGAATGGTCGCCGCTTACTGTCACGCGGGAGGCTATCTTGGCCGTTACGTAATCGTCGTTGATGACGACATCGACGTGACGAATACAAATGATGTGCTGTGGGCGTTAACGACGCGTTCGAATCCCGAAATCGACATCGAAATGATTCGTCGAAGTTGGAGTGGACCACTTGATCCAATCATTCCGAAAGGACAAAAAGGCCACAGTTCGCGCGCCGTGATCGATGCATGCCGGCCTTACGAATGGATGAGTGATTTTCCGCCTGTCGCGGAATCAAGTCCGGAGGTTCGTCGCGCGGCTGAAGAGAGGTGGGGGAAGATTCTGGATGAGTAGATGTAAAGCAAACTGTTACCACAAACTAATTGCAAAACTGACAGTTTGCATTTCATAGGAGCCAACATGATCGCCAGATTGATCTACGTTAAGGTTGCATCGGACCAGATTAAAGAAGCGATTCAAGATTGGAAGAAGGTCTGCGCGCCGATCATGATTTCTCAGCCCGGATGTTTGTCGGAGGAGCTGTTGGCGTGTAACGAAGCGCCGAATGAATTTATCTCGTTGTCAAACTGGGAAAGCATGGAGGCCATCCAGGCATATAGGACTAGTGAAGCACACGAGCGGGTCAAGCACAGCACACGCGGGATTAAGGCAGAGGTGATGGTAAAGACATACCAGATTGTTGGGTAGTAGAGACGCACAGGGTTAGCGCTGTTTAACCTTTCTCCCCGTGGAAAAAGGGATTCAGTAGGAAAATATGGAGCAAGCGCAAACATTAGCCAGTCCGGCAGCCGCCCCTGCGCATGACGTTCCCGTTGTGAGCACCGCTGCCGCCGGAACGACTGCGGTTATGGAAAGCCGACGTATTGTTCAGATAGGTCGCGTGCTTGCGTTAATTGTTCCCATCGCCCTTTGGTTTGCGCCGCTGCCACTCGAACGGCCGGCGCAAGAAGCGATCGCCATCACTTCCTTCATGATCATCGCGTGGATCACGCAGGCGCTCGATCACGCTGTGACCGGATTGATCGGTTGCTATCTGTTCTGGGCCCTCGGTGTGGTGAAAGTTGAGACTGCGTTTGGCGGTTTCTCGAATAGCACACCGTGGTTCTTGTTTGGAGCAGTGCTCTTCGGGACGATGGCCACGAAGTCGGGCCTTGGCCGCCGTCTCGCCTACCTTGTGCTACGCGGAGTCGGCAGCACCTACTCGCGATTGCTGCTCGGGCTAATCATTGCAGACTTCTTGCTAACATTTCCGGTCCCGTCGGGAATTGCACGGGTGGTAATCATGGCTGCCGTGGCCATTGGATTAATCGAAGCCGCAGGATTAGGACCCGGGAGCAATCTGGGTCGGGGCCTGTTCATCATCCTCACCTACACCGCCAATATTTTCGACAAGATGATTATTGCCGGGGCCGCCGCGATCACGGCTCAGGGGCTAATCGCGCAGGTCGGCCGCATTGAAGTTCTCTGGAGCCGCTGGTTTATCGCATTTCTTCCAATCACCGGGCTGACGATCCTGGTGGCGTGGCGACTGACCTTGTGGTTGTATCCGCCCGAACGCGCAGCCCTCGCGAAAAAATCGGATGTGCTCCGCGACGAACTTCGCGCGATGGGCCCATGGACGACACTGGAAAAGAAGACCGCTATTTTGATGGGAATCGCGGTCAGCTTGTGGATGACCGATAAACTGCACCACGTCTCACCAGCAATCGTCGCATTAGGCGTGGCGTTGCTCGCCACGCTGCCCGGCATCCGCGTGCTTGAGGTCGAAGACTTGAAGAAGGTCAACTACCTGCCGGTGTTTTTCGTGGCCGCAGCAGTCAGCATGAGCCAGGTTTTATCGGCGACGAAAGCGCTGGATTTGTTAACCAAACTCATGTTTGGCTGGATGGAACCTTTGCTAACGAATATTTATTCGTCGACGGTCGTCCTGTATTGGACGGCGTTCATCTATCACATTTTTCTCGGAGACGAAGTGTCCATGCTCAGCGCTTCGATTCCGCCGCTGATGAATTATTCAACGGCGCATGGACTGTCGCCGTTGGTTGTGGGAATGATTTGGACATTCGGTTCCGGCGCCAAGATTTTCATTTACCAATCGGCGGTGCTCGTGGTTGGCTACTCGTATGGATACTTCAGCAGCCGCGACATGTTTCGGATTGGCGCCGTGCTCAGCGTTGTTGAGTTTTTGTTTCTGTTGCTGCTGGCGCCATTTTATTGGCCGCTGATTGGAATTAAGTAGCGCAAGTAGCACAACATGAATTGAAGAGCTGGTGCGCATTTAGCTACGCGCAGACCAAAGGGACGGGGGAAGAGAACTAACATGACTGGTGGAATCCTTTTGAGCGCGCTTACCTTGGGCTTTGTGCTCGGTCTGAAGCATGCGCTCGATCCTGATCACATGGTAGCGGTCTCGACGATCGTCAGCGAATCGCAGAGCATAAAACGGTCCTCGCTCGTGGGAACTTTGTGGGGGTTGGGACATACCCTCTCCCTGCTCTGCGCAGGTGTCCTGGTGATTGCGCTCAAAATTGGAGTTTCTGATCGCGCGGCGTTGTGGATGGAATTCGCAATGGCGTTGATGTTGATTCTGCTGGGACTCAAAGCGATATTGAAATCTTTGTCAGGTTGGAAGCTACACCGTCATCGCCACACCCACGATGGCAGCACGCACACGCACCTTCACTTGCATCGAGGCGGTGACGAGCGCGTGCATGGTCATCGTCACGTGATTGGTTTTGCCGCGCGACCCTTCTTTGTGGGCATGGTGCACGGCATGGCGGGGAGCGCGTCCTTGATGCTTCTGGTTTTGGCCACGATCCCTTCGGCGGTGGCGGGGATGATTTACATTGCCGTTTTCGGACTTGGCTCGGTGGGCGGCATGCTGATCATGAGCAGCTTGATTAGTTTGCCCTTCGTGCTGACTCGCAAATACTTCAACGTCTTGAGTGAGGGTTTGCAGGGGGCGGTTGGCTCGTTGAGCGTCACTTTCGGTCTGTTTCTGGCCTGGCAATATGCTTTCCGTGAGCATTTGATTTTTTAGCGCAGACTCACAGTTTACAGGACTTGGAGCTGGATTCTGTTAATGAGAAATCTGATCGCAAAACTCGTAAACGGCGAAATCTCGCGGCGCGACTTCAGTGCGCGCGTGTTGGGAATGGGGTTCGGCATGATGACCATCGAATCGATTCTCGATACCGTCACAGTCGCTAAAGAACGATCGGGAAGCTTTGGTTTAAAGGGCACCGAAGGTTTTCGGGCCGAGCCGTTCAGTGAGCAGACTCCCTACGAACAATGGATGGCCAGTGAAGGTGTGCCGGTTCACAAGGGTTATCACATTCCCGATGTTAGGGCTGTCGAAGTGAAACCGTGGGCGCGATTCGGAACGTATGCTGCGTTATTCGATCTCGAAGGCGCAGAGGCGACGGATGGCGCTTACGTTCTAGAGTTAGCGCCGGGCTCGAGCACCAAACCGGTTAGGTTTCTCTTTGAAGAATCAGTTTTCGTGCTCGACGGCCAGGGCGAAACGACTGTATGGCACGAGAACCGGCCGAAGCAAACCTTCAAGTGGCAGAAGAGCACTCTGTTTTCGCCGCCTCTGAACACCTGGCGCGTTTACCGAAACACCGGCCGCACACCTGCGCGGTTGATCTCGGTGATGGATCTGCCGCTGACGATGGACCTCTATCACAACGCGGACTTCATCTTTAATAACGATTTCGTTTTTCGCGATCGCTACGACAACCAGCCTGACTACTTCACTGTCAATGAATCAAAGATGAAGATTGCCGGTAGTGCCGCAACTTTCGGTGAAGGTGAGAAAGGCGCCGTCGGCGTGCTCGACACGGGCCTGATTCCCGACATCAACGGAATTCAATTGTTCGTGGCGAGGTCGCGCGGGCTGAAGAACAAGAGCGCCGAAGTGATTTTGTCTGACAACTCGATGCAGTCGCACGTCTCCGAATTCGAGACGGGGACCTACAAGCGCGCGCATCGTCATGGGCCGGGATCACATGTGCTGGTGCTGGGCGGGGTCGGTTACAGCCTGATGTGGACAGATGTGCCGCAATATTCGAAGGCGCCTAAGCAAGTACGTGTCGATTGGAAGGAAGGAACGCTGTTCGTGCCGCCCGATCGTTGGTTTCACCAGCACTTCAACGCCGGTTCGGCGGCGGCCAAGTACATGGCGACTACCTGGATCGGCGGCAAGTACTGGGTGAAAGGCATGGCAGGCGGCGGTCGGACGCATCGCTTGAACACGATCAGCTTTCGTCACGGCGGCAACATGGTTGATTACGCCGACGAAGATCCCTTGATTAAGGAGATGTTCGCGGCAGAACTCAAGAAGCACGGTGTGGAAATGAGAATGTCAGGGTAGCGGTTCTGGATTAGTAGCTGCAGCCGGAAGAACCGCCTGAGGGAAATAGCTACAAAGACAAATGAAAGAGATCAAAGACTGGGTAAATGACTTTTTGCGCGGGCGTATCTCGCGACGTGATTTTGTCGAACGCGTGGCGACTGGTGGGCTGAGTCTGCTTGCGACCACGTCACTTCTGAGTGCACCGGTCTACAGCGAGGACCGACCTCGCGAACGAAACCACGGACACGGTCACGGCGACGCGCATCATCACCACGGAGAGCAGCGCAGGCTAGCTATTTCGTCGCGCCCCACCTGGAACCAAACGAACGTCAATCCCTGGGAAGAATGGCTCAAGCAGGAGAATCTTCCTGTCTACCGCGATTACTACATCGGTGATTTACGCAAAGCTGAAGTTAAACCATGGAAGCGACTCGGTCCTGGCGTGCAAGGGGCTTACATCGATCTCGTCGGGGGTGAAGGCGTCAACGTCGGTTATCTGTGCGAACTTCCGCCCGGGGTGAAGACTGAGCCACAACGGTACCTGTTCGAAGAAGTGCTCTATGTTCTTAATGGTGAAGGTGAAAGCCTCATCTGGAACCCCGGTAGCAAGAGCAAACAGTCTGTGCGTTGGAAGGCTGGCAGCGTCCTCGCCCCCCCGCTTAACGTTTGGCGGCAACACAGCAATCGTGGCACAGCGCCCGCGCGCTTTCTGGTCATGACCAACGCGCCTGTGGTGATCGATCTCTTTCACGATCTGGATTTTGTCTTCAATAACGATTACGCGTTTCGCAATCGTTATGACGGCGAGGCGGATTTCTTCGCTGGCGGCGCGGACAAGGTTCATCACAAAGATACGACGTCGGAAGAGAGTGAACAGGCGAAAGGTGTTGATACCTGGGACAGTGGATTCGTGCCCGACGCGCGTGAGCTGGCGTTGCGCGAGAGCAAAGAACGCGGGGCGGGTAACTATCGCATCGAATTGCAGCTTGCCGACAACACGATGCAGGCGCACATCTCCGAATTTGAAGCGGGAACTTACAAGAAGGCGCATCGACACGGACCAGGTTCTCACGTCGTGATGCTCAACGGCCGTGGTTACACCCTGATGTGGAAAGGCAGCCTGAAATACTCAGATGCGCCGGCAGCGACGCAGAAGCGCATCGATTGGGTGGAAGGTAGTTTGTTTGTACCGCCCGACGGCTGGTTTCATCAGCACTTCAACACCGGCCCCGATCCAGCACGGTACATCGCGCCAACCTGGGGCGGTGACGGCAAATGGTTCATGCGCTCGCTGGGTGGTGGCGGACGCACGCATCGTCTGGGCAAGACGAGCACGCGGAAAGGCGGCAACCTGATCGAATACGGAGATGAAGATCCGGCAATCAGAGAAATTTTTGTCGCGGAATTGAAAAAGAACGGGGTTGAAGTCCGGATGCCGAAGAAGAAGTAGCGAGCGCCGTAGGCGCGAAATGTTTATAGGTTTACAGCGACATCTTGATCTTTCCATCCCATTTATGGGCGACTGAACATTGCGCTCCTACGGAGCTGTGTCGGGTTGATTGTGCTTTTTCTATAAACATCGCGCCGCTGCGCGGCTGAACAAAGGGACGGTTATTTGATGCGCTGAATCGCAAACGGAGAGGAATCATGAAAGAACTGCTTGACGATCTGTTTACCGGCGCGGTCTCGCGTCGCAAATTTATCGAGCGCGCGTCGGCGGCTGGATTGGCTCTGCCGCTGCTCGGCGGCACACTAGTTGAAACTGCCGATGCCCAGCGACAGAAACCAACACCTAAGCCGCAGCCCCCGCAAACAGAGCAGGAAAATCCGGTTTATAGCCCGGCGAACATTGGCGGCGGCGGAAGGATCGAGCGCAACTTTTACCGCGATTGGGCGAAGCATACGAGGATTCCCAAATATGATAATCCGTATTCGGTCTTTGATGTGGTCACGCATGAAGTGCGACCGTGGCCGGAGATCGACGGCCGTGGCCTGTATTTAAACTTTACGGGGAACGTCCATATGGACGGGGTGATTTTTGAGATTGCTCCGGCCAGAGCGCTAGCGCCGCGCAAGAATTTCTTCGAGCAGGTTTTCATCGGTCTGCGCGGCAACGGCTACACACTTTTCGGTGAAGGGGCAAGGAAGAACAAGGTTGAATGGGGCGAAGGCAGCCTATTTGCCGGGCCGCTCAACGTCATGCACCGCCACTATAACGGCAGCGCCACCCAGCCGGCGCGGCTGTTAGCGATCACCAGCTTTCCATTCATGCTTCAGGTGTTTGGCAATCTTGGGCTCGTTAACAATCTTAATTTTGAATTCACCGATCGATACAACGGCGCGCCGGACTATTTCACAAAATCTGAACGCGTGCGCAAACGCTGGGACAAAACGAATTTCGTCAAGGACATTCGCAAGTCCGAAGTGGTGCCCTGGCCAGAGCGTGGCGGCGAAAACGCCAGCATCTTCTGGGACATGTCCGCCAACACAATCCTCGAACCACACATGTCTGAATTTGAAACGGGCGGCTACAAGCTTGGGCATCGCCATCCATACGAAGCGATCATCCTGACGCTCAACGGCACCGGGTTCTCACTCGCCGGCAAGGAGAGCTTGAAAGAATCAGATTCCGTTAAGATCGATTGGAAAGCCGGGTCGATAGTTTCACCGCCGTACTTCTGGTACCACCAGCATTTCAACACAGGCATCGTGAAAGCGCGGTATTTCGCGATGACCGAAGGCGACTTTCCGAAACGTCTGGGAATTCCCCTGCAAGTTGAGCAGATCGAAGCCGACCATGAAGACCCGGCGATCAAGAGACGGTTCGAGGAAGAGTTGAAGAAAGCTCAAACTGCGAATATGCGCGCCGAGGTCCATCACGATGATGATCACCACGAGCACGATCACAAAGATCATGGAGGGATCATGTTCGCTGAGCGAGATTGGAAACGGAAGGTGGTATAGCACAAGCTGTCAGGTTGTGAACGGAAAACGGTAACACTAACGACCGCAAACTAACAGTTTGCGTTATAAGCTAACGATGAACGAAGCAAAACCAACCAGACTAATCGTCGGCATTACCGGCGCGACGGGAACGATCTTTGGGGTGCGGCTGCTGCAAATGCTGCACGGGTCCGGCGTTGAAACTCACATGGTGATGAGCAAATGGGGCGCACGGACGCTGATTCACGAAACGCAACACACGGTTGAAGAGGTGCAGGATCTCGCCACTTATCACTATCCGCTCGGGGACCAGGGCGCAGCAATTTCCAGCGGTTCGTTTGTGACGCTCGGCATGGTGATCGTCCCATGCAGCATGCGGACTCTCGCGGCGATCGCGAATGGCTTAGCTGACAACCTGATTCATCGCGCTGCGGATGTGATTCTTAAAGAACGTCGCAAACTGGTGCTAGTCGTGCGTGAGTCACCCCTTCATGACATTCACCTGGAAAACATGTTGAGGCTGTCGCGAATGGGAGTCGTCATACTGCCACCGGTACCGGCGTTTTATAACCACCCGCAAAACCTTGACGACATGATCAATCACGTGACGATGCGAGTCTTAGATCAGTTCGATATCCACCTGGACATAATGAATCGGTGGGATGGCACGATGTTGACGAGCGCAGATGTGAGCGAGCGAAAGATCCGGTGAAACCGAGCATGAGTCTGTTAGAGGAACGAGTTCAGAAGCCTGCAGAACCGCTGTTGACTGCTACCCCCTCAGCCGCGGAGCGAGGCAACGTAAAAGACGCCCTCGACGGCGTGAAGGTAGTAGAGTTTGGCGCCTATGCAGCAGGCCCCTGTATCAGCAAGTACCTCGCGAACTTTGGCGCGGGCGTGGTGCATGTTGAATCGCGGCAACGGCCGGATGGCTTTCGTCTTCAGTACCCGCCGTTCAAAGACGGGAGGGCCGGCCTTAATCGATCGGGCTGCTTCGCTTTCTTTAACGATTCGAAGCGTGGTGTCACGCTCAATCTCAAGAACCCGGCAGGGTTGCAGCTCGCCTACCGGCTGATTCAGTGGTCAGACATCGTGATCGAGAACATGCGGCCCGGCGTTATGGCTCGGCTCGGGCTCTATTACGAAAATCTCAAGGAGCGTAAACCCGATCTGATCATGCTGAGTACCAGCAACATGGGACAGACAGGGCCGCATGCGCCCCATCCGGGTTTTGGATCCCAACTTTCGTCTTTAAGTGGCTTCACACATCTGATTGGCGAACCAGACGGTCCTCCATACTTTTTGTACGGGCCATACATCGACTTTATCGCCGTGGCGTTTGGTGGGATCGCGTTGTTGGCGGCGTTGGATCATCGGCGCCGAACCGGCGCAGGCGCATACATCGACATTTCCCAATTTGAAACCGGTGTGCAATTCATCAGCAGCGCGGTCCTTGACTACAACACGAACGGCGTGATCGCCGATCGCAATGGGAATCGCGATCCAGTAGCCGCGCCGCATGGTTGTTATCCATGTCGCGATGGCGACTGGTGTGTCATCAGCTGTTGGGATGACGCTGAATGGGAGCGCTTCTGTCGTGCTGCCGAAAAGTCGGAATGGCTAACTGATGAACGTTTCGCATCGATCATTCAGAGGAAAGCGCATGAAGGCGAGCTGAATCAATCGATCGCTGGTTGGACTCGCGACCAGAAGGCCGAACATTTGATGTGGCGGCTGCAGTGTCGCGGAATTCATGCTGCAAAGGTTAATACGGTTCAAAACCTCTTCACGGATCCGCAAGTAGCATTTCGAAACATCTGGCAGCAGCAGGAGCACCCCGAGTTGGGAAACCACGCGTATCGCATGGTGTCGTATGACCTAAGCGAAACACCTGGAAGCATCCGGAGCGCGGCGCCCTGTCTGGGCGCGGACAACGAAAAAGTCTTTGTTGAATGGCTGGGTTTGTCTCGTCCCGAGTACGAAGAGTTGTCGAAGCAGGAAGCATTCTCATGAGGTTGTAGCCAAGCTGTTCAGCTGGCGACCGAATAAGAGAAACAACTGCGGGTAGGTCTACCTAAAACGATTGGAGTGAAATCAATGGCGACAGTATTTGCCGAAGAAACTAAGCAAGAAGTAGCAAAAGATATTACCTCTTTGCGTGCGGCCCTGGAGTGGCTGGAGTCGCAGGGTGACGTATTGAAAACGGATGTGGAGGTTGATCCTGATCTGGAGATTACCGGCCTGCAAAAGCACCTCGACGGTGGGCCAGTAGTCCTTTTCAACAAAGTGAAAGGAAAGCCGCACGCGCGCGCGATCACGAACTTACTCGCGGACATGAATGTCGTCGACAAATTATTTGGCTACCAAACTGCACAGGAGCGAACGCGAAAGATTGCTCAAGCGATGACTAATCCGCTCACGCCCGTAGAGATTTCGCAGGACGAAGCTCCCTGCCAGGAAGAAGTCATCACCGATGATCTCGATGTTAACAAGTACATCACCGCGATTCGGCACACGGAGCTCGAATCGGAACTGACGATTGGCAGTGGCATCAGTTGTATCGTTGGCGATTATTTTAAAGGCGGCAGCCATATTGGCTACAACCGCATGAATTTTCGTTGGGGCAACGTCGGCACGTTTCAAGCTTCGCCCGGTTCACATATGTGGCAGGTCATTACCGAACATTACAAGGACGACAAACCAATCCCGTTGACGATGTGCTTTGGCGTGCCGCCAGCGTGCACGCTCGTTGCTGGCGGAGGTTTCGATTACGTAGTCCTGCCAAAAGGCTGTGACGAGATTGGCGTCGCTGGGGCGATTCAGGGCTCGCCAGTCAATATCGTCAAAGCTCGCACCATCGATGCCTACGCGATCGCTGAATCCGAGTATGTGCTGGAAGGCTATCTGTATCCGCGCGACAAGCGCTATGAAACTGCTGAAGCAGAGCGCGCTGACACACAAGGCAAATATTTTTTCCACCCTGAGTGGGCTGGGTATATGGGCAAGGCTTACAAGGCGCCAACCTTTCATGTGACTGCTGTCACCATGCGTAAGCGTGAGACGCGGCCACTGATCTATTTGCTCGGCGTACATATGCTTGACTGCAATAATATAGACACGACGCTGCGCGAATCAGCGATCTACGAACTCTGCGAGCGTCTGCAGCCGGGAATTGTTCAGGACGTGCATATTCCCTACTGCATGACTGACTGGGGTGGCTGCATTATTCAAGTGAAGAAACGTAACAAGATCGAAGAAGGTTGGCAGCGAAATTTTCTGGCGGCCATCCTTGCGTGCAATCAAGGCATGCGACTAGCAATTGCCGAAAGTCCAGATATCGATATTTACAGCATGGATGACGTCGTTTGGTCGTTGACGACACGGGTAAATCCACACGCCGACATTATCAATCCCCTGCCGGGCGGCATTGGCCAGACGTTTCAGCCGCAGGAGCGCATGACTGCCGGTGAGAAAGAATGGACCGCGTCGAATACTCGTTTCGAAGGTGGCATGGGCATCGACGCGACTGTGCCCTACGGTTACGAACAGGATTTCCATCGTCCCGTTTACCCGATCGATAAAGTCGATCCGTTGAAGTTCTTCTCGCAAGCGGAACTGGATCGGGCGAAAGAACGCATGCATGGCTGGGTGGAAGTACTGGCACGGACGGGAAGGTGAGCTGTAGCGCAAACTGTTATTTTGCGCCCACGCAAGCGAACAGCTTGCGTTACGATCATGCTGCTAACTCCATATCGTGTCCTTGATCTAACAGGTCCGCTCGGGTTTTTAACCGGAAAAATTTTTGGCGACCTTGGTGCCGACGTGATCAAAATCGAACCGCCGGGAGGCGATGCCGCACGGCGAGTGCCTCCACTGGTGAAAAACGGCAACGGCGGCGGACAAAGTCTCTACTGGCTTGCCTACAATGCCAACAAACGCGGAATCACGCTTGATTTGAGCCACGAGTTCGGCCGCAATATGGTTCGCCGATTAGCACGGCGAGCAGATTTCATTATCGAGAGTTTTCCGCCTGGCACGCTGAATCATTTGGAATGCAGCTATGAAACTCTTCGTAACGAAAATCCCCGCTTGATTCTCGTTTCTATTTCTCCTTTTGGACAGGAAGGTCCTTATAGAGATCTGCAAGGTTCCGACCTTGAGATCATGGCTTTGAGCGGCGCCATGTCATTAGCCGGCGAGAAAGACGGCGAGCCGATGCGCGTATCTGTGCCGCAGGCGCCTATGTGGGTGGGGGCGGAAGCGGCGATGGGTGCCCTGATGGCGCTCGCGTATCGAACGACTACTGGTCGCGGCCAGCGCGTGGATGTATCTGCGCAAGCCGCCGTGATGTCGGCGTTATCGCATGCGCCGGCTTTTTGGGACCTGAATCGCGAGAATCCTGAGC
>Ga0126384_10002055_pt1 | contig 12136 bp, 9 predicted proteins | sample PanSoiMetPlot_36_FD_92543 | JGI IMG/M metagenome (GOLD analysis project Ga0126384, IMG submission 92543) | Tropical forest soil microbial communities from Panama - MetaG Plot_36 | ecosystem: Environmental > Terrestrial > Soil > Tropical forest > Bulk soil | place: Panama | collected 2016-02-17 | reverse complement strand
GAGTACTGCATGATCAAGCCACCGCCTCCGCAAGAGAACCTTGACCACGAGGATAGAGCCTGGATCTTTGGTGGCCCTGGACGGCAAGCGATGACCGGCCAGCTCCGCTGACCACGGACGTTGGTCGCACGACACGGCTGGATGATCTTGAATGGGCGGCTAACCCTCATGCTCGGCGAGCGGGCGGCTGCTGGGCACGTAGTCTCCGACGGCGGTGCAGTACCAAGGTGAAACGGTCGCGAGAGGCGGATCTCCGCACAGGGCTAGCCTATGGACGAAGGCTGACACTGGGAGACCTCATGACAACCACGCAAGACGCGGCGCCCGGGCAGGCCGCCCTCGTGGCCAAGCACGCAGAGCGGCTGGAGGCGGCGCTGGCCGCAATCGCCGGGCGCGGCTACTGGTCGGCGTACCCCGAGTCGCCGAGCCCGCGAGTGTACGGCGAGGGCACCGCCGAGGCCGGGAAGGCGGCGTTCGAGGGGCTGCTGGGCAAGCGGTTCGTGCTGGGCCAGCCGGGGGCCGACGGGTGGGTCGGTGACGAGACCTCGCCGTACGGGGTTGACCTTGGCGTCAGCTACGAGCACCTGAGCGCGGACGCGCTGATCGGCGCGGCCACCGCGGCGCTGCCCGGCTGGCGGGCCGCGGGCCCGCAGGTCCGTGCCGCGGTGTGCCTGGAGATCATCGACCGGATCAACGCGCGCAGCTTCGAGATCGCGCACGCGGTGATGCACACCAGCGGGCAGGCGTTCGTGATGGCGTTCCAGGCCGGTGGCACGCACGCCCAGGACCGGGCGCTCGAAGCGGTCGCCTACGCCTATGCCGAGCAGACCAGGCACGCCGACACGGCGGTCTGGGAGAAGCCGCAGGGCAAGCGGCCCGCGCTGCGGATGGAGAAGACGTTCACCCCGGTGCCCCGGGGCATCGCCCTGGTGGTCGGCTGCACCACGTTCCCGACCTGGAACGCCTACCCCGGGTTGTTCGCCAGTCTCGCCACCGGCAACGCGGTGATAGTCAAGCCGCATCCCGGCGCGGTGCTCCCGCTGGCGATCACGGTCTCCGCGGTGCGCGAGGTGCTGAGCGAGAACGGTTTTGACCCGAACGTCGCGCTGCTCGCCGCCGAGGCCCCGGGTGAGGGCCTGGCCGCCGTGCTCGCCGTCCGGCCGGAAATCAAGATCGTCGACTTCACCGGGTCCACCGCGTTCGGCGACTGGCTGGAGGAGAACGCGCGCCAGGCGCGGGTGTACACCGAGAAGGCCGGCGTGAACATGGTGCTGATCGAGTCCAGCTCCGACTACGCGGGCATGCTCGCCAACCTGGCCTTCTCGCTGGTCCTCTACAGCGGCCAGATGTGCACCACCCCGCAGGACCTGCTGGTGCCGGCCGACGGGATCGACACCGACCAGGGCCACAAGGACGTCGCGGAACTCGCCGCCGACCTAGGCGCGGCGATCGACGCGACCATGGGCCCGGACGCCCAGGCGGTGGAACTGCTCGGCGCGATCGTCAACGACGGGGTGCTCAGCCGGCTGGACGCCGCCACCGCGCGGGCCACCGGCGCCGGGCGGGTGGCGGTCGCTACCAGGGCGGTCGGCCACCCGGCGTTCCCCGGTGCGCGGGTACGGACCCCGCTGGTGGTGCACGCGTCTGAGGGCTCACCGGAGATCTCGAGTGAGTGCTTCGGCCCGGTCTCCTACCTGGTGTCCACGCCGAGCGCGGCGGCCTCGGTGGCGTTGTTCCGCAAGGTCGCCGGCGCGAAGGGCGCGCTGACCGCCAGCGTGTACTCGACCAACGAGCAGTACCTGGCGGCGGTGCGGGACGCGGCGCTGGACGCCGGCGTGGCCCTGTCGGAGAACCTCACCGGCGCGGTGTACGTCAACCAGTCGGCCGCGTTCTCGGACTTCCACGCGACCGGGGCGAACCCGGCGGCGAACGCGAGCTACACCGACGGCGATTTCGTCGCCGGCCGGTTCCGCGTCATCCAGTCCCGCCGCCACCTCCCCGCATGACCCGCTGGGAGCCCCCTTCCACCCATCCCGACAGGAGGGATTCGAGACCAGCTTTCACTGGAAAACGGGTGGAGTTCGGGGTGACCCGGCCAGCACACAGGCTGAGGCGATGAGTTCCCGCCACCTGAATCGTCTGATCCACGCAGACCGCAGGACCAATAAGGAGCTCGGATGGCAACCATCACCGCCAGCATGTTCATGGCGCTCGACGGCGTCGTCGACCCAGCCGTAGGCAACTGGCACTTCCCCTACTTCAACGACGAGATGGGCCGTGCCGTCGACCGCACGCACGATGCCGACGTGATGCTCTTCGGCCGCGTCACCTACGACAGCTTCGCCGGCGCATGGCCTGGCCGGGAGGCCGCAGGCGACGAGGACGCCGAGTTCGCCAAGAAGCTCGGCGACATGCGCAAGATCGTGGTCTCGCGCCAGCCGCTCCAGTTCACGTGGCGCAACTCCGAACAACTGCAGGGCAGCCTCTTCGACGCGGTAGCCGCACTCAAGGCCGACCCTGCCATCAACAAGATCGCCCTCAGCGGGTCCGTCTCCGTGGTGCGGCAACTCCTCGCCGTCGGCCTGCTCGACGAGCTACACCTCTTCGTTCACCCCGCGCTGGCAGGCACCGGGCTTCGGCTTTTCCAAGCCGACGCCCCCGAACAGCCACTTCGCCTGCTTTCGTCGGAGCCATTCGCGACCGGGGTGATCCATCTCGTGTACGCGCCGGACCCGAACCCGCCGACCGGCACCTACGAGCAAGCCAAGGAGAACCTCCCCCAGGACTAACCTCCAGCACACGGAATCCAGGCCAGCGGGTCGCAACTCCCGCGCAACCTGCCAGATCCCCTCGGCCGCCGCCAGCCGCGCCCCACACGCCGCTGCGCTTGCGTGTGCTGTGGCCATGGCGCGTGACAAAGCTGTAAATACCCATGGCGCGTGACAAAGCTGTAAATACTGTGAGCAAGATGAACGAACGGATGAGAGACTCGGCGTTCGCCACCAATATCGACCAATCCTGGACGGGGGCCGTCGGCGGCTACTACGGCGGTCCCCGCGCTTTCAACGTGTGGTCCCCCGGGGGGTGGAAGCGGTTCCCGTCGAACCGGAAGCTGCCGATCTGGGTCGCCGGGCTGGACGGCCACGGCGAGGGGAAGACCGCGATCGGGGCACTCCACGCGCTGGGCGTGCCCCGGCACGTCTACACCGCGGTCGACATGGAGAGCCGGGTGGACAAGACGTACGTGACGCACTTCGGCGAAACGCTGCAGGCGGCCGGCTACAAGGTCTTCGTCTACGGGTCGGTTTCGTCGGTGTTCAGTAACCCCGACCTCAACGGGTACTGGGTTGCCGACTACGCCGGGATCGGCCCGTTCATGTACGACCACCGGCACGTGCGGGCCACGCAGTACGCCACCGGGCCGAACTACGACAGTTCGACGGTGCGGGACTGGACGTATGACTTCGGCACCTGGTGGGTGTGAGCGGCGTTAGCCGCGCTTGATCGTGGCCAGGAAGGCCGCCCAGGCGGCGTTGGTCACGACGAGCGCGGTGCCGCCCGGGTCCTTGGAGTCGCGCACCGCCACGATCGCGGGCAGGTTCTGGGCGACCTCGATGCACTGGCCGCCGTTGCCGCCGCTCCGGCCGCTCTTGCGCCAGCTGGCGCGGGACAGGTCGTATTGAGGGCTCATCCGGCACCCCCTGTGCTGGATGGTCCGGCCAAGCCGGCCGCCACCTGCGCGATGAGGTCGACCGACTGGCCGGTGCCGAGAGCTTCGGCGCGCAGGTGGTCGAAGACCACCCTATAGCGCCGGACCTCGTCCTCCTTCTCCAAGAACAGGCTGCCGGTGAGGTGCTCGGTGTACACCACGGCCGGGTCGGCGGGATCGGGAAACTCCAGCATGGTGAACGGGCTGATCGCCTGCACGTGCGCCGCCGTGCTGAACGGCAGCACCTGGAGCGTGACGTTCGGCAGTGCGGCCGTGTCGGCGAGCCGGCGCAACTGGTCTCGCATGACGGCACCACCGCCGACAACCACGCGCAGCACGCTCTCGCTCAGCACCACCCACAGGACCGGCGGGCTGGCCTGGCCGAGGATCGCCTGACGCTGGATTCGCAGCGCCACCTGCCGGTCGATGTCCTCGCTGCGTCCGGCGTAGGGCGCGGCGCGCAGCACCGCGCGGGCGTAACCCTCGGTCTGCAGCAGGCCGGGCACCACTAGCGGCTGGAAGTCCCGCAGCCGGGCCGCCTCGGATTCCATCCCGATGTACGCCTCGAACCAGGTGGGGAGCGCCCGGCCGTAGGAATGCCACCACCCCTTGCGGCGGGCGTCCCTGGCAAGCTGGACCAGGGAGTCCGCCTCGGCGCCGGTGACGCCGTAGATCTCCAGCAGCTCCCGCACGTCGCCGGGGCGTGCACTGATCCGCCCGGTTTCCATGCGGCTGATCCGGGTACCAGAACATTCCAGCCGCTGCCCGACGTCCTCGCAGGTTAACCCCGCTTGCTCCCGCAAGCGCCGCAGTTCGATAGACAAACGCTTGCGGCGGACGGTAGGGCTAGGGGTAGGCATGCTTCCTCCGGCGCGTCCTGTGCCGGGAGACCGGCAGATGCTACGGAATTTCATGCATCATACAGAGAGGCATTTTGCTTTACACCCGAAACGTAGTGCATGATGGAGATAAGTACCATTTCGCATAATACGGACTCACCGCGAAGGGCCGCCACCGCATGGGCATGCCGAGTCAGCAGGTGAGCCCGCCCGACGACGTGGCCCAGTGGCCGTACCACTCCTTCCTGCCCCTGGGCGCACTGCCTGGCGCGGTTCCCTGTGCCCGGCTGCACACCACCGCGGTGCTGTGGGAGTGGGGCATGGAAGCGCTCGCCCAGCCCGCCGAGCTTGCCGTGTCCGAACTGATCACCAACGCCGTCCGCGCCGCCACCAATGCCCAGAACGCCAGGCAGGCACCCGGTTTCCCCACCGGCCTCCCGGTGGTCGGGCTGCGCCTGGCGGGCGACCGCCTGCGCCTGCTGGTGGAGGTCAGCGACCACGATCCCGGTCCGCCGATCCCAACGGCGGTGGACCCAGAACGGGACGGCGGGCGCGGCCTGATCCTGGTCCAGGCGGTCAGCGAGCGGTGGGGATACTACTACCCCGCCACCGACCCGGTTTCCCCGCGGCGGCCCGCAGCGCTCGACCAGGACGCGCCGCAATTCCTGGCGGCACCGTTGCTGCCCGCCGCCGGTGAGCCTGGCAAGATCGTGTGGGCGCTGCTGGCTCCGCCCGGCTAGCGCACGTCCCTCGATCGTCCGGCACCGATCGCGGGACACGCCCTGCGGCGGGCACGCGCTACGAGCAACCGCCGCTGGCGTTGTAGAACCCCGGGCCGGCCAGGCCCGGGCCGGTGATCTGCGGCTTGTTCTGGCCGCCCGCCGGGTAGGCGGTGTCGAACCACTGCGTGAAGAACTGGCTCAGCCGCGCCCGGCAAGCGCTGGTCTGCACCGGCAGCCACCGGGTGAAGGCCGCCTCCAGCTCCGGCTCGGTGACGTGTGACCCGCCGTACGTGCGCTGGATCTGCTGCAGCGCCCGGGTGAAGTTGCCGTGCCCGAGAATTTGCCGCAGCGCGAGGTAGGCGGCGCCGGGCCGGGAATACGTGGAATCACGGGAGAACAGGCCGGCCGGCTCCGGGTCGGACGGCGCGACCGCCCAGAACACGCCCTTGAACGCGTAGATCTGGTTGAACTGCTGGACCAGGCTGTCCTGGAACGCGGCCTGGCCGTTGGGCGAGTACGCCCCGCCCGCCGCGTTCTCGGCCAGCCGCGCGTGGTACAGGAACTCGGCGACGGTGGCCATCCCCTCCTTGAAGAAGGTCATGTTGTAGCCGCTCTCGGTGACGTTGTCACCCCACCACTGGTGCATGTTCTCGTGGTACAGGACGTCGGTGTCGATGAACCCGCCCGCGAAGGTGATCATCGTCTGCATCTCTTCTTCGAAGCTGGCGGGCGGGGTGCCGATCACGACGCCGTCGGACGTGAACGGATACGTGCCGGTGAACTGGCTCTCGAACTCGGTGATGTCCTGCTGCAGGTTCATGATCACCCGGTTCTGGTGCTGCTGCAGCGCCGGGATCGCGGTGTCCTGCGCCTCGAAGTACTTGGTGCCGTTGTCAGCGGTCCGCTCGGTCAGGTCGTAGTTCCCCACGCTGTCCTCGACCAGGTAGCTGGCGACCGGTGCCGGGGAATGCCAGTTCCAGGTGACCGAGCCGCCGGGGAACGCCCCGCTGGCCGGGTTGCGCTTGACCGAGACCAGCACGCCGTTGGCGAGCACGGTCCGGCCTGCCGTCACCGTGTCGGAGAAGTCGTAGGTGGGCTTGGCCGCCGGGTAGTTGTTGAGCGGCATCCAGTCCTCGGACCCGACCGGCTCGGTGGTCACGAACCCGCCGCCACGCGCGCGGAACCAGCCCTCCGTGGCGCCGTTCCCGTCGTTGTGCACGCCGGGCCGACCGGTGTAGCTGACCGTCACGCTGAACACCGACCCGCTGCTGACCGGCGCCGCGGGCGTGATAACCAGCTTGTTGGCCGGGCACTGCGTACCGTCCAGCGAATCCGGCGGGACGCTGGTGTTGCGCAGTTCGGGCGAGCAGGCCGGCGGCAGCGGGTTGTGGTGCGGGCCGCCGACCGGGTTGGTCTGTGACGCCTCGTGCGCGGCGGGGTTGGGGTCGTTCTGCCCGTGCGGGTCACCCGGGTAGGTGGGCTGCACGAACGTGAAGCGGGCCGGCCGGCCGTTGACTTCTACCGACTGCACGCTCATGTCCGGGCCCGCGCCGGTGTTGCCGGATTTCCGCTCGAAGTCCAGGCTGAAGCTGGTCAGGCACTGCGTGGCCCGGTCGGTGAGGACCACCCGGTTGCCCGGCAGGAACCGGTTCGCATTCGCGTCATAGACCAGGTGCACGAGGGTGTGCAGGCTGGTGTACCCGCCATTGCCCGTCTCGGGGTACAGGTGCGAGCCGGGCGGCGCGAGGGTATGCGCTCCCGCCGCGCACTGCACGCTGAGATACGAAGCGGCGGGGCCGGCGTCGGCCTGCGCCGCCAGCCCGACTCCGGGCAGGACCAGCCCCAAGCTCGCCGTCGTGAGCGCGATCGACCGCCGCCGCCCGGCCATGGGGCCTCCTTCGGGTCAGCCGTTGCCTCTCCCCAGGTCCATCCTTACCGGGCCGGCGCCGCCGCGCCATGCGGTCCGGGCCGGGGCACGCCCCTTCAATCGTCCAGCCTGCTGCGCGGCTGCCATGAGGGGCGATGGCGAGGCGGGTGGGGCCTCGCGGCGTTGTCGTCGTCGCCCATGGCTATCCGGCGCGATCGTGGCCGGACGAAGCCCAGCAAGGTGTCGCGGTCAGCGGCGGGCAATGCCTGCGTGTATCCGTGGAGCCTTGGGGCCACTCTGTTCTGTTGGAGGGTCTCTCTGACCGGGATCTGGGCGGGGGTGTCACATGTTGACGACCGAGAGCACAACGTTCACCAAGGACGTGATGGGGCGGTGGGTGTGCAACACGCTCGCGGAGGCGCGGGACAGTGCGAACCCAGCGATTTATCCCGGCGCCCGGCCGTTCGATGTGATCATCGTGGGTGGCGGGTCCTTCGGGGGGGTTTTCGCGCAGCATGTCTTCGGGCAGGATCCGGCCCGGCGGCATCGCGTGCTGGTCCTGGAGGCGGGCAAGCTTGCTTTGACCGAGCACGTGCAGAATCTCCCGGTGGGGTTCGGCGGTCTGAGCTCGCCGCCGGCGACGAGCATCGCCGACCTGCGTGCCATCGGGCAAGACGGAAAGCCGCGCAACGAGGTGTGGGGACTGCCCTGGCATGGCAACCAGAAGTTCCCGGGCCTGGCGTACTGCCTGGGCGGGCGGTCGCTGTTTTTCGGCGGGTGGTCCCCGGAGCTGCTGGACAGTGAGCTGGTTGCCTGGCCGGCCGTGGCCCGCAATGACCTCAAGGCCAGCTACCTGGCGGCGGCCGCCGGCCAGATCGGCACCAGCGTGACCAACGACTTCATCCACGGAGTGCTGCACGAGGCGCTGCGGCGCCGTGTCTTCGACGCCATCGGCGCCGGCCAGGTCGCCGACGCGGTTGCACTCGGCACGCTTCCCGATCACTGGGCCGCCAGGGCGCCGGGGATCACCATGGCCGATCTCGCCAAGCTTCTCGGGTTCGATCAGCCGCCGCCCGGCGCGACCAAGCAGGACCTGCGCAACGAGCTGAAGCTCGAGGCGCCGCTGGCGGTCCAGGCGAGCGGCGGCCGGTCTGGCTTCTTCCCGTTCAACAAGTTCAGCTCCCTGCCGCTGCTGATAGAGGCCGCCCGAGCGGCCCAAGACCAGTCTGGCGGCGACGACAGCCGCAAGCGGCTGATGATCGTGGATGACTGCCATGTCACGGGCCTGCAGCGCGACGGGGACCGGATCAGCGTGATCCAGACCCAGCAAGGACCGATTGACGTCCCAGCCGCGGCGGTGGTGGTGATCGCGTTGGGCACGATCGAGTCCGCGCGGCTCGCGCTGGTCTCCACCGGCAACCCCCGCGGATTGATGGGCCGCAATCTAATGGCGCACCTGCGCTCGAACCTGACCCTGCGGGTGCCTCGGGCCGCCTTCCCCGGGCTGCCGCCAGACCTGGAGGCATCTGCCCTGTTCGTCAAGGGCCGTCACGCGGGGCGTCACTTCCACATTCAGGTCACCGCGTCCGGCGTGGTCGGGAACATCGGCGACTCCGAGGCCGAGCTGTTCAAGAAGATCCCCGACGTCGACTTTTTCGACGCCCACAAGCTGGCGGCTGACGATCACGTCGTCATCACCTTGCGCGGGATCGGTGAGATGCAAGGCGACCACACCGGAGCGGGCAGCCGGGTGGAACAAGACCCCGAACTCGATGAATATAGTGTCCCGCGCGCCAAGGTCCTGCTCGGAACCACCGCCGCCGACAACGCGCTGTGGGATGCCATGGACCAGGCCGCCATCCAGCTCGCGAACGCGATCGCCGGTGGCGGCCCGGTGGAATACCTCGTCCCGAACAGCAACCCTCCGCAATGGTCACCCAACCCGCCGCCGTCCACACCAGCCGCACAGGGAGGGGTCCGCGACGGCCTTGGCACCACCCACCACGAGGCCGGCACCCTGTGGATGGGCACCGACCCGAACGACTCGGTCACCGACGACCTTGGCCGTTTCCACGACGTCCCCAACCTTTACGCCACCGGGCCTTGCCTGTTCCCCACCATTGGCTCACCCAACCCGATGCTCACCGGCGTGGCCCTGGCCCGCCGCACCGGCGACGCAGTTCTGGCTCAGGCCACGCCCAGCGCCGAGCCCGGGTTCACCACATTGTTCGACGGCGGCAGCCTGAGCGGGTGGACCATGGCCGGGCCCGGCCGGTTCGTCGTCGCGGGTGGCGCCCTGGAGACCGAAAGCGGCATCGGGCTGCTGTGGTATTCCGCCAAGCAGTTCGCCGACATGGAACTCCGTCTGGAATGGCTCACCACCCACCCCGGCGACAACTCCGGGGTCTTCCTGCGGTTCGCCGACCCCGCCGGGGACCCCTTCAGCGCCGTGAACAGCGGCTATGAGGTGCAGATCGACGATGCCGGGGCACCCGACGGCGCCCCGGTCCACCGCACCGGCGCCATCTACTCCTTCTCCCCACCGCTGGCCGACGCCGCCAACCCGGTCGGGCAGTGGAACCAGTACGAGATCACCGTCGTCGGGCAGCAGTACACAGTCCGCCTCAACGGCGCGCTGGTCAACAAGTTCACCGGCAACCGTGCCCTGTCCGGTTACATCGGCCTGCAAAACCACCACTCCGGCGCGCGCGTGGTGTTCCGCAACATCCGTGCCCGGATCTTGTGATTCGGGCGCTCGCCACAGGGGGGAAGGGCTGTGCGGGTCTTGCACCTGACCGTGGAGTACCCGCCGGTCATCCACGGCGGACTGGGCACCGCCGTCGGCGGCCTCGTCCAGGCGTCCGCGGCGGCCGGTCTGGACGTCTGTGTCCTGCTGGTCAACGACGGGGGTGGAAGCGGTTACGGCCATCCAGTCGCCACCGGCTCCGCGCCCCATGCCGAGGTCGAGGGCGAGGTTCCCGTCGTCACCACCACGTGGGCGGCAGCCCACCAACAGGCCTCAGCACTGATTCGGGATTGGCGACCCGACGTGTTGCACCTGCACGTCTTCTGGCTCTGGCCCCTCGTGGCCCGGCTCAAGACGGATACCGGCGTCCCGGTCGTCTACACCGTCCACTCGCTGGACCGCGCCGAATACGAGATCGGCCATGGCCCTGCGGAATGCCTGAGCCAGTGGGACACCCAGGCCGCGACAATCCGCGGTGCCGACCGCGTTCTCGCGCTCACCCGCAGTGAGGCGCGGCTCATAGAGGAGTACTGTCCCGGCACCATGGGCAAGGTCCGTATCGTCGGCAACGGGATCACCCTCAGTGAAACGGCCGCCTCACCTCAGTCGAGCGACAGCGGCTCTCCGATGGTTCTGTTCAGTGGGCGCTTTGTTGACCGCAAAGGCGTGCGGGACTTGCTCCAGGCCATCCCCGCCGTGCTGGCCAGCGCTCCAAAGACCCGGTTCGTCCTGGCGGGAGGGCATCGCGGCTGCACGTCCCAGGAGATGGACTCCTGGTGGCGCCCCGGCACGCTGCGTGACGCCGCCCAGGTCCACTTCACCGGCTGGCTGGATGCCGACGGAATGCGGGACTGGTACCGGAGAGCCCACATCCTAGTCGTGCCGAGCTGGTACGAGCCATTCGGCATGGTCGTCCTCGAAGGAATGCAACACAACCTTGCGATCGCCGCAGCCGCGGTAGGCGGCCCCGCCGAGATCCTCAAACACGAACACACCGGGCTCCTGTTCGCCCCACGCGACCCCCGCGCCATCGCAGACACCCTCCGCAGGCTCGTCACCAACCCACAGCTGCGCTCGCGCATCGCAGCAGCAGGACGGGCTGACCTCGCACGGCGCTGGACTTGGCCCCGGATCATCCGCCGGATCCAAAACGTTTACCACGAGTGTGCTCGCTCTGCCGGTGAGTCTGCCCGAGCCGGTTTAGGCCAGCCGGTGAGGAACTGGCCCCGTGCTACGGCCTCGGCCAAGCTCCGGTTACCAGAGCTGTCTTGACCGCTTGCTGCCGTGGCCTTCTCGCCCAACCCGCACAGGTCCCGCTCTCCCGCCTTGATCTACTGGCTCGAGTCTCAGCAGGCCTCGCCGTGACGCACCGTGGCTGAACGCAACTTCATCGTGACTTCGATTGCGCCCCATCCCGCCACCGAGTCCAACCGACCGATTAGTACTCCAGCGTGTGACCAACGATTCAAGGAAAAGAGCCAGTAGCCGACGAAGGGTTATTCTGGATCGCTGCCGGGCAGGGAGAGGTGCCGTGGAGATCGAGGAGAGCCTTCGCCAGATCAATCGATGCCGGTGCCAGAGTGGTCTTTACAGCGCGGTGCCTGCCGATAGCCAGGTCATCGTCCCCCTCTACCGGAACGTGTGGATCCGCGACACCGTTTACACCCTGCTGGCGTTTGAGTCGGTGGGAGATATCGACCGGTTGCGGCAGGGTGTCTACGCACTGCTTGACCGGGTCCTGCTGCGGTGGTCTTACTGCCTGGACTGGCGCATCGTTGAGGGCCTCCCAGAGGACGACTGGGAGTACCTGCATCCCCGCTTCCACCCGGACGGTTCGGAGGTACCGGACGAGCTATGGGGGTTGCGCCAAGACGACGCGGCAGGCCTGGCCCTGTGGGCGCTGGGCCGCTGGCAGGAGCGCTTCGGGATCCTCCGCAACGATTACCAGGACTTCCATCTCCTGCAGAAGCTTGTCTGGTACCTCGACCGCATCGGCCATCCCCACGTGGCCGACGCGGGCATCTGGGAGGAGGAAGGCCCGACCAAGGCCGTTCACCTGTCATCAGTCGGGGCTGTCGCGGCCGGGTTGACGCAGGCCGCGCGCATTGGCGTCAAGGACCTCCCTGAGCGGCTGCAGCTTGACACCACGGCGGCGCTGCTCGCCATGGGCGGCCGGGAATCACAGCATCACGACACCGATCTGGCCCTGCTGACCCTGGTGTGGCCGCTTGGGGATGACCTTCCGCTGCCGCG
>Ga0126384_10002053_pt1 | contig 12145 bp, 8 predicted proteins | sample PanSoiMetPlot_36_FD_92543 | JGI IMG/M metagenome (GOLD analysis project Ga0126384, IMG submission 92543) | Tropical forest soil microbial communities from Panama - MetaG Plot_36 | ecosystem: Environmental > Terrestrial > Soil > Tropical forest > Bulk soil | place: Panama | collected 2016-02-17 | reverse complement strand
GGCGGCGACGCTCTGCGCGCCCACGTTGGACCGCAGCTTGACCCATTCCTCCACGGCCCCGCCGGTAATGATCTTGACGTAGTCGCGCGTCTCGCCGGGCAGCAATGTCCCGGTGATTGACGGCGACGATCTGAGACGGTTGCCGCTATCGATATGCGAGCAAAACGCGCGACAGCTTGCCCGCCGCAACGATCGTCGCGAGCCGGCCTGCGCATATTCCGGCGAAAGCCTGCCCCGGACTTGATCCGGGGTGGACTCCGGTTCGCCGATAAGAATATGTGCCAAACAACAAGTCCAGAGCACGTTCCGATTCCATGAGAACGGAGAAGCAGGTCGAAATGACCGCGACGCTCCTCCGAACGGGTGATGCGGCGCTGAGCAAAATCTTTCAAGCTGGCGCTGTTCTGCGATGCCCGCTGTCCCGGATTTACCGGCGGTCGGCGGCCATTCTGTCATTGAAATTGGAAGCGTGATTTCGCTCACCCTCAAGGAGAGAAACCATGTTGCATAGCCCCATGACGAGACGCATGACCGCCACGGCCACATACGCTGCGGCAGTTGTCGTCGCATCGTTGATCGGCTTCGGCACGGCCGCTGCGCAAACCGGCGTGACCGTGACAGTTCACAATGCCGGGAAGGTGCCGATCAGCATCAACATCAAGGAGCTGAAGGATTACCGAGAGGACCTCAATGGAGGGGAAACCAAGGCTGTCCCGTCGTCGAATCTCACGGGGGCCAATCCGAACAACAAGAATATCCAGTGGGAGGCGAGACTGCGGGATCTGCAGAGCGTGAACCAGCCGAGGCCGAACACCGTCTGCGCGCGAGGCGTCGTCATTTTTCAAGGCCAGGCCGGCCACGTCGACGTAACCAAGTGCGATCAGACGGTCGCCACCGCCGCTTCAGCCCCGGTCTCCATGGCTCTCCAGCAAGCCTACGGCAAGCAATGGGGAGACCTTTGTCTCTCCAAGGATTCCTCATCCTGCTGCACAGCCCCAGAGCGGTTCTCCGGGACGCCCGATTGCAAGAACAGGGATACTTGCAAGGTCTCGGTGCATATCTGCGAAACGATGGTCGCGTGCAATTCGACCCTGAACAATTGCAAGAAGAAGTCGCTGACGGATCCGAAATGCACGAGCGACTACAAGAGCTGTCACGACAAGGCGCTCACGCTCTCGAACTGACGGACACCCATGACGGAAGGGTGAGCGCGTCGTGTGCAGGAACGCGTCGGGGACTCTGCTGGTCAGAATCGGAAAAGCTCAGGCCGACCATCCCTTCCGGTTTTTCCTCGAAATGTCGGCCAGGAGCATGCCAACAAGCAGCAACGGTTGAATGCGTTCAGCTCCGTTGCTGCCTGACCTCTCGAAGAAATGCCGTCATCTCCGCACGAGACCTCAAGTGGTGAACGCGCTTGGACGATGCCGCCTCGGCAACGAGCTCACGATACTTCGGCGTCAACCCGCGATGGCAGAGCCAGACCACCCGATAGCTGTCCAGCGTGCTCTCCCACACCGGGCTGTTCTCTGGCCAGCCCTTCGGATTGTGGAATAGGCCCGTGGTGAAGCGCTTTGTGACTCCCCAGTAGTGCATGGCGACGGGCAGGTCGATATAAACGAGCGTATCCGCTACGGAGAACCGCTCCCAGGCCGACGCGACACTGCCGTAACCGTCGATGATCCACCGATCACGGCTGAGGATGTCTCCGTGGATCTTCAGGTACTCCTCGTGCGGGACCTTGCCGCCGCCTCGCTGCTCCGGCCAATATCGGCCGCCTCGGAACTGGATGATATCCAGTATGTAGAGCGGCAGCCCCGTGAGCTCGGCCAATCGCCTCGCCAGCGTGGATTTGCCGCCACCAGTATTGCCAAACACCGCAACTTTTCTCATGGCGGACGACCTGCGCCACGCGTCGTCAAGCCAGCGTCAACGGAGTTCTTCTGTCTCACGAGGCGATTAGCAGGAGGCGCCTCGGGTGGGCCGTTCCGGCACTGACAATCGCCTCGGTCGAATGTATTCGGTCGCATGTCCGCTCCCCGTCCGCCAATTCGGCAACTTTCCCGGCATCCGATCGCGAAGTGTTGCGATCATCACGCTCAAGCACCGCACGTTGAGTCCGGTCGTTCAGTTGTTCATCGACCATGCGCGCATGGTGGCCAAGACCATGCGCCAATGAAAGAGAGCGTGTTGCGCAACCGGCTATGGCGAGAGAGGGACTGCGGGCGGCCATCGCGATAAGGTCACCGAGCCGGATCGCCTGCAATGGGTCATTCAGGTCATTTCAGCGATGTCCGCGACCTGTCTGCACTACCCCCGATCGCTGACGTCATTTGCGGCATCGCGAACCGACGCGGAGTGTCAGCAGCGGACCCGCGTGCCGAAAGACGAGGCCGAGAAGATCAAGGCACCCTCGAGAAGGTGGGGGCCAAGGTCGAGCTCAGGTGTTCTTAGAGCCGTTCCCAAGCGCGTTTCGATTCTGTAGGAACTCAACGTGCTCTGGACAATTCAGTTTCCAGTGGTCCAATCATTGGCGGATCGCGCGGCGACGTCGACCGCTCGCGCCGCCACACACCAGGTCGGACGGGGAGGGGTCATGCCCAACGGTCGGTTTCGCCTCACTATGGTGGCCGCGCTCGCGGCCGCGGTTCACGCAATGGCGGCGACCGCAAGCCTCGCCCAGCAGTGGCCCACGCATCCGGTGCGCCTGGTGCTGCCGTTCGGTCCGGGCTCCGGTGCGGACACCGCCGCGCGGCTCATCACCGACAAACTGCAGCAGAAATGGAGCCAGCCCGTCATCATCGACGGCAAGCCGGGCGGCGATGGCCTGCTGTCGCTGGGGGCGGTCGTGTCGGCGAAGGACGACCATACGCTGTTCTTCGGGCCAAGCAGCATCTTCGTCGTGCAACGTTACGTGCACCAGGACATGACCTTCGATCCCGAGACCGACCTCGCGCCGATCGCGGGGGTCGCCAAGGTGCAGATCGCCGTGGCGGTGCCGACGAGTCTCGGCATCTCCACACTGGCCGAATTCGTGGCGCTGGCGCGCGCCAAGCCGGCCGCGACGAGCTATGCGGTTGCGCCGGGATTTTCCGAATTCGTGTTCGACGGATTCGTCAAGGAAAACGGACTTGGCATCGCCAAGGTCCCTTACCGCGACATCACCAAGTCGCCGGTCGATCTCGGCGAAAACCGTATCCAGCTGTCCATGCAATCCTATGCGGCGATGCGGACCTACGCGCAGACCGGCAAGATCAAGATCATCTCGATCAACGACCGCGAGCGATCGCCCATCGCGCCGGACATTCCCTCCGTGGTGGAATCCGGATTCCCGTCCCTGCTGGCGAGTCCCGTCCTGGGCCTGCTCGGACCGCGCGACATGCCGCTCGATCTGCGGCGGCGGATCGCGGCGGACGTGCTCGCCGTGCTCGATGACAAGACGATCGGCGAAAGGTTGGCCGTCACCGGTCAGCCAGCCGCCCCGATGGGCATCGACGCGTATACGGCCGCGCTCAAGGAGCAATACGCGCAGGTCGCCCATATCGCGTCCGTGCTGGGCATTGCGCGAAAGAAGTAGGCGTTCTGCGCGCTGTTCCGATTGTCGCGCATATCCGACCGCGGTGGTCGCGCCGCGCAGGCAGCTGCAGGGTAGGGCGCCGTCGGTGCCTCACTCCGGCCAGGTCGCAAACGAGCGCGCCGTTTCGGCCTTGATGCAGATCTCCTGATCCATGCCGACCGGATCGACGAACAGGCGGATGCGCAGCGCATAGTCGCCCAGATAGGCGACCGGCGGGCCGACGCGAAACGCCCGGTCGTGCCCCGCATATATAATGTCTGCCAGGCCCAGCGCCCTGGCGAGACTCGCATCCGCCTGCGCGCCGTCGGCGAACCACAGCTCGGCCCGGCCGCGCGCGGCGTCGCGGGCGCCGGCGACCGCGTCGCCCGCCAACAGCTCGCGGCCGACCAGAAGCCCGATCGAGCCGGGCGTGTGACCCGGCAGCTCGACGATGCGCACGCCGGCGGCGATCTCGCATTCCTCGTTCACCGGCTCGAGCCGCAGCTTCGTGAGCGCGCGCGCCATGTAGGGCGGCGTCGCCCAGTCGTGTGCCGCCGGCTTTTCCGCGTAGGCGAGCTCGCGTGCGTGCACCACGATCGCGGCGCTGCGAAACAGGTCCGCATTGGTCGCCGTGTCCCAGTGGAGATGCGACAGCACCACCGTGTCGATGTCGGCCGGGGTGAGGCCGAGGCGCTTGAGCCGGCCGAGCAGCAGCGGCCGGTAGGCATAAGGTCCGGTGTCGAACAGGATGGTGCGGCCGTCGGCGCGATAAAGCGCGACCGTGGAGGCGCCGACCCAGAAGCCGTCGGCGGAAGCCGGGCATCCGGTGAACAGCGGGGTGATCTCGCCCGTCATGGTCACGCCCCCGCCGCGGTCGAAAGCGTGCATTCGAGGTCGTCGCCGTCGGGCTGGAACGCCATGCGCAGCCGATACGTATTCTGCGCCAGATAGGCGATGCGCCCGTTGTCGAGCCGGAACGGCCGGTCGTGGCCGGGATAGAAGATGTCTCCCGCCTTGAGCAGCCTGGTCAGGCTCGCCGCCCCTTGCTCGAAATTGAAGAACGCGAGATCGGGCTTGCCGGCGACGATGTCGCGTGCCGACCACAGCGCGTCGGCCGCAAGCACGGCCTTGCCGTGCTCGGTGTCGACGACGAGGCCCTGCAGCCCGGCCGAGTGGCCCGGCAGGGAGATCGTGCGCATGCCGGGAAAAATCTCCTGCTCGTGCTCGTCGAGAAGGACCAGGCGCAGGCCGTCGAGGATCTCTCGCACGAACGGCGGCGTGCCCCAGTCGCTCGGCGCGATCGCCGCGGTGTAGTCGTACTCGACGCGCGACACGTAGATGTCGGCGTTGCGAAACAGGTCGACGTTCTCGACGTGGTCCCAATGCAGGTGCGACATGTAGACCGCCTCGATGTCGTCAGGCGTGAGGCCGCGCGATTTGAGCGCCGCGATGAGCGCGCCGCGCACCCGGTAGGCGCCGGCATCGAACAGGATGTTGCGCCGGCCGTCGCGCAGCAGCACCAGGGTGCAGATCCCGAACAGGAAATGATCGGTCTTGGCCGACAGTCCGGGGATCAGCAGGTCCAATCGAACCATCAGGCGGTTGTCCCCACCACGCAGAAGCCATTGCCGAACGGATCGCTGCAAAATGCGATGGGCGGGTGTGGGCCACCTTCGAATTTTCGCTCACACTTGGCGCCGGCGTTCACGGCCCTTTCCAGAAAAGCCTCGAAATCATCGACGTGAAAGTCGATGTGAACCGGCGTCCAGTGCCGCTCGTATCGGCGAACGTCGTCGCTTCCCTCGGCCGGTCTGCTCCCGGCCGATTTCTCGATCAAGCCGACATGAGCGTCACCACATTTGAGAATGACGTAGGTCGCCACCGGTCGAGCGATCTCGGGAAGTCCCAGGGCGTCCCGATAAAATCGCAGGCCGTCGTCGAGCCGCGGAACGTCGATCGAAACCGAGTATTTCATCCTTGTGCTCCACTCAATCCGAGCAACCAGCCCGCATAGTCACCACCCGGATGACTCAGAGCCGTCGCTCGATGCCTTGGTACCAGCGTAGCGCCGGCGCAAGAGCGATATCCGCCATGGCGATCGTCCCCTTTTGGCCGTCTCCCCGGGCGCGGCCGCATGAACCGTGGAGCAGCCGATCCACTATCGCAAACGAGCGGTCGCACCTCAATTCGGTCCGCGCCCGTCCGGCCCGGCGCGTCCCGACTTCGATCGCGAAGACCCCCGGAGATCGAATCGAAACGAACTCCTCCTCGTGGTGAGGAGCGTCGCGCAGCGACGCGTCTCGAACCACAGGCCGCGGGCTCAACAGGTTCACAAGCGCTCAGGATGAGGTTGTCGTGTGAGAGGCAGCGGGCGGTCCGAACCAGATGGTGAGGACGTCGGCGAGCCCCGGCTCGCTCAGGTCCCCCACCCAGGCCACATGTCCGTCGGGCCGGATCAGCACGGCGTCGGGAGCAGTGACCGCGCCAAGCACCGGAAGCTCCCATGGACCAGCACATCTCGCCTCGATCAGCCGGACCCGATCCGCCCATGGGGTGATGTCGAGGCCGCCAGGTGCACCGAGGTTGAGCAGGACCGGCCGGGCATCGTGCAGCAGCGTGAACATGCGCAACGAACCACTTGCGGTAACGAGGTCGAGATCGGGCATGCGACGCCCGAGCAGCGGATGTCCCTCGCCGAGGTCGTAGCGAATATCCAGACCGGAGATCATCGCGGCGAACCGCTTGCGCGGCTCGTCCATTCCGAGGAGCTCGGACATGGTGTCGCCCAAGGCCCTGATGCGGTCGTCGGGACGGCGGAGAAGCGCGACCGCCGCCATTGTGTTGCGCAGCACGCGGGCGGCGACCGGGTGGCGCTCGGCATGGTAGGTGTCGAGCAGGCTGTCCGGCGACATCCGCTTGACCACCTGGGCGAGCTTCCATCCCAGGTTCACGGCGTCCTGCGCGCCGGTGTTGAGGCCCTGTCCGCCTGCCGGGTAATGCACGTGTGCGGCGTCGCCGGCGAGCAGCACCCGTCCGTTGCGGTATGACGCCGCCTGCCGGGTCATGTCGGTGAACCGGGAGATCCAAACGGGATTTTGGATCCCGAAATCGGTCCCGTAGACGGCAACGAGCCCCGCGCTCAGATCGCGCAAGGTGGGCTCGCCGACGCGGCCGAGATGCTGCTCGGTCACCATGACCCGCACCGTCCTCCCGTCCTCCACCCTGCTGAGGCAATGAATGCCGATGGCGTCGCGGCGGATGCCCCATTCCGGCTCCGCGGCGATCTCGGCTTCGGCGATCAGGTTGCTGGTCGTGGGATCGGAGCCGGGGAAATCGATACCGGCCGCTTTGCGAATCCGGCTGCGCCCGCCGTCGCAGCCGACGAGATACCCGGCCCGCAGCGACTGGCCGTCGGCCAGCTCGACATGGACGCTGCTGTCGTCCTGCGCGAACCCCTTCACCTCACGCCCGCGATAGATCGGCACGCCGAGTTCGTCGATCCAGCCGGCGAGAATGCGCTCGATATGCTTCTGCCATAACGCGAGCCCATAATTGTGCCGCGTCGGGAAGTCGCTGATGTCCAACCGAATGCCGGCGAACCGGGCGACCTGGGCAATCTGCCCCTGCGCGAGGAACCGATCGGCGATCCCGCGCTGATCGAGAACCTCGATGGTGCGCGCGTGCAAGCCGCCGGCACGCGACCCGGCGAGGTCCTGGCTGTTGCGCCGCTCGACGATGGCCACATCGACGCCCGCCAACGCCAGTTCCCCCGCCAACATCATCCCGGTCGGACCGCCTCCGGCGATCACCACCGCATGGTCGGTCATCGCCACACTCGAGTCTTTTCCGCGGCGGCGATCAAACTTGGCCGCGCGCGGCTCGCACGTCGATACACTCATGTCGTGACCCCGCAGGTTCTGGCTTCGGTCGGCGGTTCTACGGGATCAGCCGGGTCTTGAAGCAAGCCCGTTGCGGACCACATATCAGTTGGGAGGAGGGGCTTCTTCGCCGTCCCGTTGTTCCGCGATAGCGAAATTGCCCAGATGGTTTTGGAGTGGCGACTTCCGGCACCGAGGTGCTGGAATGTCCGTTCCGTGTCCGCTCTTGGGAGAAGCGGACTTGAGAATGCGCATTCTGGGTTCTTGCGATTATCACCGATCGGACCGAAGCGCCGCACGGCGTGCCACCCGGCGCCAGGCGCGTGCTCTCTTGAAAATTGCCGTCCGGATGAGTTACTACTGTTGCGTATTGTCGGATTGCATATTGGATAGCGTCATTAGTGTCATTCTCCGCGACAGCACGTCATGGCTGACACCGGGCAGAAGCTCAAAGTCTTCATCTCGTACTCGCGCAAGGACAGCAGCGACTTTGCCGACGAGCTGATGGCGGGCCTCCGCCTTGCAGGGTTCGACCCGTTTCTCGACCGCCACGACATCAAGCCGGGCGAGCCCTGGGAGGCGCGGCTCAGCGGCCTGATCGCGGCATCCGATACGGTCATATTCGTGGTGTCGCCCGAGGCGGTCAGGTCGGAACAATGCCGCTGGGAGGTCGACCAGACGCGCTCCCTGTCGAAGCGATTGCTCCCGGTGATCTACAAGCCGGTGCCGGACGCCGATATTCCCGAAAAGCTGCGCCAGCTGCAGTTCGTGCGTTTCGACCAGGGCCGAGGCGTGGCACGCCAGCTCGAGGAACTGGCCGAGGCGCTGCGGGTCGATCTCGACTGGATTCGCGAGCACACCCGGCTTGGCGAGATCGCCGCCCGGTGGGCGACACGCAACCGGCCGGAGTCGCTGCTCCTGCGCGGCGACGATCTCGCCGGCGCGCGGTCATGGGTCGCGAGGCGCAAGGCCGACGCGCCTGAAATCACGGAGTTGCAGCGTGCCTTCCTCAATGCCAGCGAGGAAGCCGAAGCCGCGCGCGCGAGCAAGGAACGCCAGCAGGTCGAGGACATGCGCCGCGCACAGGACGCGCGGGCGCGCAGCCAGAAACGTGCCGCATGGCTGCTGGCGGGCGTTGCCGCGTTGGTGTTTGCCATGCTCGGCAACGTGATATGGCAGAACAATCGCGTGGCCCAACGTGAGATCAACGTCTTCACGGCACGAGCTGCCGATGCACTGGGAGACGAGCAGTTCGACCGCGCCATGCGCTATGCCCTGCAGGCTTATCCGGCGCGCGGCAGCGTTCCCTGGCTCACGCCGTTTTCCACCGAACTCGAGGGCAAGCTTGCGGGAGGGGCGCTCTTCACGCGGGTTCAACGCCTGCTCAAAGGGCATTCGGGCGAGGTGCTGGGCGCAACGTTCAGCCCCGACGGCAGGCGCGTGGTGACGGCGTCCGGCGACCGCACGGCCCGGCTGTGGGATGCGGAGACCGGCAACGAGGTGGCTGTCTTGAGAGCGCACACGGGCGAGGTGCTGGCGGCGGCGTTCAGCCCCGACGGCAGGCGCGTGGTGACGGCGTCCGAGGACCATACGGCGCGGCTGTGGGACGCGGACACGGGCAACGAGATCGCCGTCCTGAAAGCGCACGCGGGCGTGGTGGAGAGCGCGGCGTTCAGCCCCGACGGCAAGCGCGTGGTGACGGCGTCCGCCGACCAGACGGCGCGGCTATGGGATGCACACGCCGGCAAGGAGATCGCCGTCCTGAAAGCGCATACCGACGCGGTGAAGCGCGCGGCGTTCAGCCCGGACGGCAGGCGCGTGGTGACGGCGTCCGCCGACCAGACGGCGCGGCTGTGGGATGCGGACACCGGCAAGGAGATCGCGGTCTTGAAAGGACATACGGGTGCGGTGACGAGCGCGGCGTTCAGCCGCGACGGCAAGCGCGTGGTGACGGCATCCGGCGACCAGACGGCGCGGCTGTGGGATGCGCAGGCGGGCAACGAGATCGCCATCTTGAAAGGGCATACGTTCCCGGTGTTGAGCGCGGCGTTCAGTCCCGACGGCAGGCGCGTGGTGACGACGTCCGGCGACCAGACGGCTCGGCTGTGGGACGCGGAGACGGGCAGAGAGACCGGCGTCCTGGCAGCGCACACGGGCCCGGTGTGGCGCGCGGCGTTCAGCCCCGACGGCAACCGCGTGGTGACGGCGTCCTGGGATCAGACGGCGCGGCTATGGGCTGCGGACACGGGCAGAGAGATTGCCGTCCTGCAAGGGCATGCGGATAAGGTGTGGAGTGCGGCGTTCAGCCCCGACGGCAAGCGCGTGGTGACGGCATCCGACGACCAGACGGCGCGGATATGGAATGCGGATCCAGGCAGAGAGCCCGCCGTCCTGGAGGCGCATACCAGCACGGTGCGGAGCGCGGCGTTCAGCCCCGACGGCAAGCGCGTGGTGACAGCGTCCGACGACCGGACGGCGCGGATATGGAATGCGGACACGAGCGGAGAGATCGCCGTCTTGGAAGCGCACACGGACATCGTGTCGAGCGCGGCGTTCAGCCCCGACGGCAAGCGGGTGGTGACGGCGTCCGAGGACCGCACGGCGCGGCTGTGGGATGCGGACACGCGCGGAGTGATCGCCGTCTTGGAAGGGCACACGGACAAGGTGTCGAGCGCGGCGTTCAGCCCCGACGGCAGGCGGGTGGTGACGGCGTCCGAGGACCATACGGCGCGGCTGTGGGATGCGGGCACCGGCGGAGTGATCGCGGTGTTGAAAGGGCACACGGACAAGGTGTCGAGCGCGGCGTTCAGCTCCGACGGCAGGCGCGTGGTGACGGCGTCGGCGGATAAGACGGCGCGGGTGTGGGATGCGGAGACGGGCAAGGAGATCGCCGTCCTGAAAGGGCATACGAACTGGGTATTGAGCGCGGCGTTCAGCCCCGACGGCAAGCGCGTGGTGACGGCGTCCTTCGATGCGACGGCGCGCATGTGGGATGCGGAGACGGGCAGGGAGATCGCCGTCTTGAAGCATACGCAGACTGTGTTGAGCGCGGCGCAGATTGTATTGAGCGCGGCGTTCAGCCCGGACGGCAAGCGCGTGGCGACGGCGTCCTGGGACCAGACGGTGCGGCTATGGGATGCGGACACGGGCAAGGAGATCGCCGTCCTGAAAGGGCATACGGGCGCGGTGTGGAGCGCAGCGTTCAGCCCCGACGGCAAGCGCGTGGTGACGGCGTCCTTCGACCGGACAGCGCGGATCTGGGACGTCACCTGGGCGACGCTCGTGCGCGGCGACACCCTGCGCGAGCGCGTATGCGCCGAAAAGCTCGTCGGCGCCGCGCAGGAGTTCACCTTGGACGAGCTGGACGATCCCATCCTGCGCGGCATCGATCCGGCCGATCCGATCGCGCGCAATCCGTGCCTGCGCCGCGGACCGCTGTCATGGGACTACTGGACGCGCCTGCCGGGCGATCTCTGGCGCTTTGCCCGCAGCGTCAGTCACTTCCACTGAAGGTCAGTGCCACGCGAACAAGCATGTTACCCCAATCGCTCGCGGCGCGGGGCCGGCACACATTATTGACCTTGACGCGGCATCGACATTGACGCGGCAGCTCGCCGGACTCACACTGATCGCAAAATTCGGGGAGGGGACGATGCCGCGCGTCACGAATGTCACTCATCATATCCGCAATATCCGCGCTGCGTGGATCGCGAGCGCGGCGGCCTTGGGGCTTGCCGCCGCGTTGTCTCCGGCCGGCGCACAGGACGTCAGGATCGTCAAGAGCGACACGCAGATCGACGCGCGCGATGCCGGCATCAAGCTTTTCCTGCGCGAGAAGCGGGGCGAGGGCGAGCCGCGCGCCACCGACGACAACGTGATCCTCTTTCTTCATGGCGCGACCGCGCCGTCCACCTGCGACTTCGATCTCGGCTACCAGGATTATTCCTGGGCCGACTGGATGGTGAAGCGCGGCTACATCGTCTTCATGGGCGATTACCGCAACTATGGCTACTCGAGCCGCGAGGCGGCGATGGACGAGCCGGCGGCAAAAAACCAGCCGGTCACCCGGTCGTACCTGGCGCTGCGCGACATCGAGGCCATGGTCGATCACATCAAGCGCACGCGCGGCGTGCGCAAGGTCACGCTGATCGGCTGGTCGTGGGGCGCGATGATGGCTGGCTACTACGCCTCGCTCCACAGCGAGGACGTGCGCAAGCTGGTGCTGTATGCGCCACTCTACGATTTCAACGACCACACCAATCTCGGCCCGGGCAGCGCGCTGCAGAACAAGCGCAAGCCGCGCGAGTTTAATTTCGCGCTCGGCGCCTATCGATTTGCCTCCGAGGCGGCGAACACCGGCCGGTGGAACGGCGAGATCCCGGTCGACAACAAGGATGAGTATCGCGACCCGGCGGTCCCGGTGGAGTTCTGGAAGGAGTGCATGGCGACCGACCCGACCAGCACGACGCGCACGCCGCCGAGCCTGCGCGCGCCGAACGGCGTGCTGGAGGATTCGTTCTACCAGGCGACCGGACGTCCGCTGTGGAGCGCGTCCAACATCTATGCGCCGACCCTGGTCATCGCCGGTCAGTTCGACACCTGGTCGTTCCCGGAGGACCGCGAAGGCCTGATGCGCGACCTCGTGCACGCCCCCGTCAAGCATAGCGTGCTGATCCCGAACGCGACGCACTTCGTGCTGTTCGAGAAGCCGCGC
>Ga0126384_10002052_pt1 | contig 12148 bp, 9 predicted proteins | sample PanSoiMetPlot_36_FD_92543 | JGI IMG/M metagenome (GOLD analysis project Ga0126384, IMG submission 92543) | Tropical forest soil microbial communities from Panama - MetaG Plot_36 | ecosystem: Environmental > Terrestrial > Soil > Tropical forest > Bulk soil | place: Panama | collected 2016-02-17 | reverse complement strand
ATCTCGCGCAGCATGTTGAGGGCCGCTTCGTTGGCGCCGCCATGCGCGGGACCCCAGAGGCACGCGCAGCCGGCGGCAATGCAGGCGAAGGGGTTGGCGCCAGAGGAGCCAGCAAGCCGCACGGTCGAGGTCGACGCGTTTTGTTCGTGGTCAGCGTGCAGAATGAAAATGCGGTCCATGGCGCGGGCTAGGACAGCGTTTGGTTTGTATTCCTCTGTCGGCACCGCGTAGCACATTCGCAGGAAGTTGGAGGCGTAGTCGAGATCGTTCTTAGGATAAACGAACGGCTGGCCGATCGAATACTTGTAGGCCATCGCGGCGAGCGTCGGCACCTTTGCAATCATGCGCACCGAGGCGACCATACGCTGATGCGGATCGGAAATGTCAGTGGAGTCGTGATAGAAAGCCGACAGCGCTCCGACACAGCCGGTCATCACGGCCATCGGGTGTGCGTCACGGCGAAAGCCCTGAAAGAAGCGGCTCATCTGCTCGTGAACCATCGTATGTCGGGTCACGCGATAGTCGAAATCAGCCTTCTGCACGGCCGTTGGCAATTCGCCGTAAAGCAGCAAATAGCAGGTTTCCAGGAAGTCGCCGTGTTCCGCCAGCTGCTCGATCGGATATCCGCGGTAAAGCAGTATGCCTTCGTCTCCGTCGATATAAGTGATCTTGGACTCGCAGCTCGCGGTGGAAGTGAAGCCAGGATCGTAAGTGAACATACCGCTCTGGCTGTAAAACTTAGAAATGTCGACGACATCGGGACCGATCGTTCCAGGATAGATCGGCATGTCCCAATTATTGTTGCCGACCGTGAGTGTGCCGGTCGTATTCTTGGCGCTGGTTTTGGCGTCCATGGTCGAGCCCTCGAATTGACCGCGAGCGGTGCGCCTCGAGACATTGCAGCCGGGCGGACGTGCCGCCGCATCGGGCGTTGGGAATTCCGGTCTTTGTGCGTATCCCATCCAAGTGTGCGCTGCAAGATAGCGCGCTGGCGCTTATTGAGGTCGATATAGGGATTGTCCAGGCGATTTGCCGGATAAATAAAACTTTATGTCGCAGCCTGGTCCCGCAGACGCGCCAGGCTCTCGTCCCTGCCCAGCACCGCGAGAACGTCAAAAATTGGTGGCGAAGTCGTGCGGCCGGTAAGCGCGGCCCGCAGCGGCTGCGCCACGGCGCCTAGTTTCAGGCCGGCACGCTCGGCGTAGGGGCGCACGACGGCCTCGGCAGTGCTCGCATTCCAGTCAGTAACGGCCTCGAGTTCCGGCAGGAGGGCTCCGATCAAGGTTTTGGCTTCATCAGTGAGGAGGGCCTTGGCCTGCTCGTTGATATCAAGCGGCCGACTCGTCCACAGAAAACGGGAGGCGTCGAACAATTCGACCAAAGTCTTAGCACGTTCTTTCAGTCCCGGCATGGCTGCCAATAGCTTGGCGCGCAGCGCCGGTGTCATCTTGCTTGCGAGTTCATGTCCGCCAGCGATGTGTGACAACAGGTCCTCAATTGCAGCGATAAGGTCAGCGTCATTGCTTGAGCGAATGTAATGGCCGTTGAGGCTCTCGAGCTTTGTAAAGTCAAAACGCGCCGGTGAGCGTCCAATCTGCGCCAGGTCGAATGCGGCGACCATCTCTTCCATAGTGAAAATCTCCTGATCGCCATGCGACCAACCAAGTCGCACCAGATAGTTCCTCATGGCGGCCGGCAAATATCCCATGGCACGGTAGGCATCGACCCCGAGGGCACCGTGCCGCTTCGATAACTTGGAACCATCCGGCCCGTGAATCAGCGGGATATGAGCCATGATTGGCACCTTCCAACCAAGCGCCTGATAGATTTGGGTTTGGCGAGCTCCGTTATTGAGGTGATCGTCGCCGCGGATGACATGGGTGACACCCATGTCGTGGTCATCGACCACCACTGCCAGCATGTAGGTCGGTGTGCCGTCTGAACGTAGCAGCACAAAGTCATCAAGATTCTGATTTTGCCAAATGACGCGTCCTTGGACCTGATCCTCGACGACAGTTTCACCCGTGAGCGGTGCCTTGAGCCGAATGACCGGATTGATTCCTGCTGGTGCCTCCTTCGGGTCGCAATCGCGACAGCGGCCGTCATATAAGCGTGTTCGGCCCTCGGCACGGGCCTTCTCGCGCATCGCCGTGAGTTCATTGGGACTGCAATAGCAATAATAGGCGTGACCAGCCGCCAAGAGCTGCTCGGCGACTTGGCGATGACGGGCGGCGCGCGAAAATTGGAACACGATCTCGCCGTCCCAGATCAGCCCGAGCCAGGTCAGCCCGTCGATGATGGCGTTGATCGCGGCAGCGGTTGAGCGCTCTCGGTCGGTGTCCTCGATTCGCAAAAGCATCTTGCCGCCGTGGCGACGGGCGAATAGCCAGTTGAATAGGGCGGTTCGGCCTCCACCGATGTGGAGAAAGCCGGTGGGCGAGGGGGCAAATCGCGTGACGACGGGCTCAGTCATCACGGGCCGTGTATCACAGTTCCCGTCAAATGTGTCAGGGCGATTGACATTGAGCCGGAGGCCCCGTCATGGCATAGCCGCCAATCACGGAATATCACGGAAGCGAGCTGCAGGATTGGATCATGTCGAAGTCGGAAACATGACGCTAGAGGACAATGGAAGGGCTGATGCAGGCCTGGTGGAGACCGGCCGGGATTTCATCCGCGATATCGTTAAGGCCGATCTCGACTCCGGCCGCGTTAAAGGCGCCGTCACACGTTTTCCGCCCGAACCCAACGGCTATCTTCATATCGGTCACGCCAAAGCGATTTGCCTGAATTTCGGGCTCGCTGAGGAATTCAGCGGCCGCTGTCACCTGCGTTTCGATGACACCAACCCGACCAAGGAAGAGCAAGAATATATCGACGCCATTAAACGCGACGTGCGATGGCTCGGTTTTGATTGGGGAAAGCACCTCTATCACGCATCCGATTATTTCGAGCAGCTTTACTCATGGGCCGAGGACTTAATCCGTGCGGGCAAAGCCTATGTCGACGATCAGACGCCCCACGAAATGCGCGTCAACCGTGGCACGCTGACTGAGCCCGGCAAAAATAGTTCGTTCCGTGACCGGACTGTCGATGAAAACCTTGGCCTATTCAGTCGCATGCGTGCCGGCGAATTCCCAAATGGCGCGCGTGTGCTCAGGGCAAAAATCGATATGGCTTCAGGCAACATTAATCTGCGCGACCCTGTGCTCTACCGAATTCTGCACGCCGACCATCCGCGCACCGGTAGCAAATGGAAAATTTATCCAAGCTACGATTTTGCTCATGGCCAATCGGATGCGATCGAACACATTACCCATTCGATTTGCACGCTTGAATTCGAGGATCACCGGCCGCTTTACGACTGGTTTATCGCCAATCTGAAAGTCCCGTCCCAGCCGCATCAATATGAGTTCGCGCGCCTCAACCTGACCTACACAGTGCTTTCCAAGCGCGTGCTTACTGAGTTAGTGCGCGGTGCGCATGTTAGCGGTTGGGACGATCCCCGCATGCCAACGCTCGCGGGCTTGCGTCGGCGCGGCGTGCCGCCGGAGTCGATCCGCGATTTCGTCAAGCGGATCGGTGTCGCCAAGGCCAATAGCGTGGTGGACATGGGCATGTTGGATTTTTCGGTGCGCGAGGCCCTCAACAGGAACGCGTTGCGCCGTATGGCGGTGCTGCGCCCCCTTAAGCTTGTGATCGAAAACTACCCGGTAGGGCAGGTCGAAGAACTGGAAGCGGCCAATCATCCTGACGATCCCGCGGCCGGCGTGCGAAAGCTCAAGTTCGCGCGCGAACTTTATATCGAGCAGGATGACTTTATGGAGATTCCGCCGAAAAAATTCTTTCGGCTTTCGCCAGGCGCCGAGGTACGTCTCCGCTACGCTTATTTCGTCACTTGCCGCGAGGTCGTGAAAAATTCCGAAGGAACGGTCACCGAATTACGTTGTACCTATGATCAGGCGACCCGTGGCGGTAGCGCGCGGGATGGGCGCAAGGTGAAGGCCACGATTCACTGGGTATCGGCTGCACATTCTATTCCAGCTGAGGTGAGGCTCTACAATCCGCTATTCACACGGCCTAACCCAAGCGGCGATGAAAATTTCACAACGTATCTCAATGCGAGCTCGGTTGAAGTGCTGGCAGGGGCTCATGTGGAACCCGCGCTTGCCGATGCGCAACGGGAGAAACCCGTTCAGTTCGAGCGGCAGGGTTATTTTTGTCTGGATCGGGATTCGAAACCGGCTAGGCCGGTGTTTAACCGTACGATTGGTCTCCGGGATACCTGGGCCAAAGAGAAAGCCACAGGGCTAGGGAAAACACTAGCACTACAATCTGTGCGGTGAGCTACGATAGCGCTGGCCGTATGGTGGAGGCGCCGCGGCATGGCCCGACAGAATTCACATAGTGAAGTGACGCCATTGGGGGCATCGGCAAACTCGGCGAAGGCCGGCTTGTGTCAATGGTTATGGAGATTAGGCCTTTGCCGAAGATTGCGCCGGGACTGCGGTGGTTGTATCCGCACCTCTCATACGCCCTGCCGATCACGAACAGTAATGGAAGCGGGTTGCGGCCGGTTGCGTATGGCGACGGCGTGTCCGTACCGTCGCCGACGGCAAGCGACGCATGCTGCGGCCAGAAACTTTCAATGCTGACTACTAATATCTCCGAAAGAGGCCAACCAACTTGCCTTGAATGCGCACGCGATTGGGCGGCAGGATGCGCACCTCATAGGATGTATTGGCTGGTTCAAGCGCTATCGAGGCGCCTCGACGGCGAAAACGTTTCAGAGTGGCTTCCTCATCGTCGATTAGCGCCACCACGATATCGCCGGTGTCTGCGGCTTCGGATTTGCGGATCAGCGCAATATCCCCATCGAGGATACCCGCCTCAATCATGCTGTCCCCGCGCACCTCCAGGGCGAAATGCTCGCCGGCGGAGAGGAGATCGGGGGGCATGTTGATGACATGGCTGCGAGTCTGAATTGCCTCGATGGGAGTGCCGGCGGCAATGCGTCCCATGACCGGCACAGCGACTGGTCGCCCTCCATCATCCTCAGAATTTGTACGCGCGCGTCCAAGATCACCTTCGATCACGCTTGGCGTGAAACCGCGTGAACGGGCAGACCCAAGGCCGTGGCCAACGGAATCCGGCAATTTGATCACTTCAATCGCGCGCGCCCGGTTGGGCAAACGCCGGATAAAGCCACGCTCCTCGAGGGCTGTAATCAGCCGGTGAATCCCAGACTTTGAGCGTAAGTCGAGGGCATCCTTCATCTCGTCGAAAGAAGGGGGCACGCCGGTTTCGGTCAGCCGCTCGTGGATGAACCGTAGGAGTTCGAACTGCTTGCGGGTCAGCATCTGTCTCTCCCCATCAGCCCGACCCCGCAGGGGCCGTAGCCGGAAACAAATCATGAACGGACACTATCTGTTCGATATGTGTTCCGCAACTATTTAATTTGGGGTGAAAAGCTCGAAAGGCTGCTAGCAGCCTAGCATAAGAATGACACAGTCTGAACCGGCGACTGCGGCCGGCGCATACGGCTCCCGAATCAGCAGGCAATCGGCTTGAGCCAACGGGGTCATCAGGGAGCTGTCTTGGGCTGGCAACGGGGTTGCCACAGGGCTATTTGCGCCCCCCTGAATGATGGCCCGCAAATAGTCGGCACGCTCATCATTGGCTCGGAGATCACAGCCAAGACGCGCCGATTGGGGCAGGTGCTCGATATCCGTCCTGCCGGCGAGCTTCCGCATCAGGGGCACCAAAAACAAAAAAGCGCAGACATAGGACGACACCGGGTTCCCCGGTACGCCCAGGACCTGCATTTTGCCCAGCCGGCCATGCATCATGGGACGGCCGGGCCGAAGGGCTACCCGCCAGAACGATAATTCAAGCCCTTCTGCGGCCAGCGCCCGTTGAACCAGGTCATGTTCACCGACCGAGGCACCACCGGACGTCACCAAGATATCGGCACCCCATTCTTGCGCACGATGCACGGCGGTCGTGATGTCGTCGATGCGGTCGTGCACGATGCCAAGGTCATGCACTTTGCCTCCGTTACTACGGGCGAGGGCGGCGAGGGCAAATCCATTCGAATAAACGATCTCGCCCGGCTTGGGAGTGCCGCCGGGCGCCACCAATTCATCGCCGGTGCCGAGTACGGCTACCCTAGGTTGCCGGTGAACATTCAGGCGCGGATGATTCATAGCTGCGGCGAGCATCAGGTCGCGATCGGTAAGACGTCGTCCCTTGCGCAGCAGAATCTGGCGGCGCGCAAAGTCAATTCCTTCAGCGCGCACGTTGCGGGCCAGAGCCACCGGCTTCTGAATGATGATACCACTGATGACTTTAGTGGTGAGTTCCTGGATAACCACTGTATCGCTGCCCGCGGGCATGACGCCGCCGGTGAAAATGCGTGCGGCTTCGCCCGGACCAACTTTGCCGGCAAAGGGGTGGCCCGCCAAAACTTCACCGATAACTTTAAGTGTGATTGGTGCGTTTGCGACATCGCTTGCGCGGACCGCGTAGCCGTCCATGGCTGAAACCGCCGCAGGCGGTTGGGTGCGCAGCGCGATTACATCTTCGGTGAGAACGCGGCCAAGGGCGTCGTCGAGAGTCACTGTTTCCGTCGGCAGCGGCGGCGCGTCGGCAAGGACACGTTGCAATGCTTCGGCGACCGTCATCAGCGCCATTGACTAGGACTCCGCGCGCCACTCGCCCGATTTGCCGCCGCTCTTGTGCAACAGTCGAATGCCTTCAATATGCACGCTGCGCTCAATGGCTTTGACCATATCGTAGATCGTCAAGCACGCGATCGAGACCGCCGTCAGCGCTTCCATCTCGACTCCGGTTTTGGCAGTCACTTTCACGGTCGCCTGGACAAGAAAACCGGGCAGCGAGTGTTCCGGATTAATGTCTATTTCGACTTTGGTTAAAGGGAGAGGATGACAGAGCGGGATTAGGCCATGGGTGCGCTTGGCGGCCATGATGCCGGCAAGCCGGGCTGCGCCCAACACGTCGCCCTTCATGGCATTGCCCTCAAGCACCACGTCGAGTGTTTCCCTACGCATAAGCACCCGGCCTTCGGCAATCGCCGTCCGTTCGGTTGCGCCCTTTTCGGTGACGTCCACCATGCGGGCCTGGCCGCGCTGGTCGATATGGGTGAGGGGACTCACGGCTTGCGGCGGCGAACTCGGCATTTCCGGTCTCGCCTTGACGATGGTTTTCAGTTTGGCACGTCGAGGAGCGCTCTTTTTTGCGCGCCTGGCATTGCGTTTCTTCCGCCGCGCCATGGTTTCACTCCGCGGTGGCGCGCTGCGAACCGCGCGCAAGCAGTGCCTTCGTTGCGGCCTTAACATCTGACTGGCGCATCAAACTTTCACCAATCAGAAAAGTTGAAATTCCAACGCGCTTGAGGCGCGCGAGATCGGCGGGCGTATCAAGCCCGCTTTCGGCCATTACGATTCGATTATGCGGGATTCTTGGCGCCAGCTGCTCACTGACTGCAAGGGAGGTCTGGAATGTCCGCAGATCGCGGTTGTTGATACCGATCAGCCGCGATTTCAGCTTGAGCGCACGATCGAGTTCAACCTCATCATGAACTTCAATCAGAACGTCCATCTCATGAGTAAAGGCCGCGTGCTCAATTTCACGTGCTGCGGCGTCATCCACGGCGGCCATGATGATAAGAATGCAATCGGCACCGAGGACACGAGATTCGACGACTTGGTAGGGTTCGTAAATGAAGTCCTTGCGCAAGACCGGCAAGGCAGTAGCGCTACGTGCCGTCGCGAGAAACTCTGGCTTGCCTTGAAACGAAGGCGCATCAGTTAGCACCGACAGACAGGCGGCTCCGCCCGCTTCATAGGCCTTGGCAAGTTCCGGCGGATCGAAGTCAACGCGGATCAATCCTTTTGAAGGACTCGCCTTTTTGATTTCGGCGACCAACGCGTATTCGCTACCAGCAGTACGCTGCTCGATTGCACGCAGAAAGCCACGTGGTGGAGGGGAGGCTTTCGCATCCTCCTCCAGCCCCGCAAGCGGGCGCACGCGCTTGGCCGCGGCAATCTCTTCGCGTTTGTAGGCTTCGATTTTCGCCAAGATATCCGGCAAGTCAGGCCTCCACGTTGTTCGATACCGCGATCAATCGATCAAGGCGGCCTTCCGCTTCGCCGGTGTCGATCGACTTGACCGCTAGACCCGCGCCTTGCTTGAGGCTCTTAGCCTTGCCGGCAACGATGAGTGCTGCCGCGGCATTGAGGATTGCAACGTCGCGAAAAGCGCCTGGCTTGCCTTTCAGAACGTCGAGCAATGCCTTTGCGTTGTGCTCGGCGTCGCCGCCATACAACTGTCCAGGTTTCGAACACGACAATCCAGCATCTTCCGGAGTCACTTCGAAAGTGCGGATGTTGCCGTTTTCAAGCGCGGCGACAGCGGTAGGGCCAGCGGTAGTTATTTCATCAAGACCGTCAGAACCATGTACAACCCAAATGCTTTCGGAGCCGAGGTTTTTCAGCACCTGAGCCATTGGCTGTACCCAGTGCTTTGAGAAAGTGCCGATCATTTGGCGCTTGACGCCCGCCGGGTTAGAAAGCGGCCCGAGCAGATTGAAGATAGTACGCGTGCCGAGCTCAACACGAGTAGGGCCAACATTTTTCATCGCCGGGTGATGTGCTGGTGCGAACATGAAACCGATGCCCGCATCACGGATACACATGCCCACCTGATTTGCATCGAGTTCGATTTTTACTCCAAGCGCTTGCAACACATCGGCTGCGCCCGATTTCGAGGAAAGAGCGCGGTTTCCGTGTTTGGCGACCGGTACGCCCGTGCCTGCAACAATAAACGCGGCGCACGTCGAGATGTTGAACGAGCCAGAGGCATCGCCGCCGGTGCCGACCACATCGACGGCATCGGGCGGCGCCTTAACCCCCAACATCTTCGCGCGCATAGTAGTAACCGCGCCGGTTATCTCGTCCACGGTTTCTCCGCGCACGCGCAACGCCATCAGAAGCCCGCCCATCTGTGACGGCGTAGCCTCACCCGACATCATGCAGTCGAAAGCGCCGGCCGCCTCCTCGCGGGTGAGGCTTGCGCCGGTCGCGACCTTGGCGATGAGCGCTTTGAAGGCGACAGCCACGGAAGGCGCCTCAAGTAGCTAAGGGCGCCGCCGTGCGTGCGTGCGCGGCACGCCGGCCACGGTGCGCGTTCCACGTTGCAGCAATCTGGAGGAAGTTTTTCAGCATCAGTCGACCGTGCTCGGAAGCAATACTCTCGGGATGAAACTGAACGCCATGCACCGGCAGACTGTTATGCATGAGCCCCATCACAAGGCGATCGGAACTTTCCGCGTTGACTGTGAGATCGCGCGGCATGCTCACCCGCTCAACAACAAGCGAATGATAGCGTGTTGCCTTCAGAGATCCATTGATGCCGCGAAATAGTCCCGTCCCCGTGTGCTCGATTTCCGAGATCTTGCCGTGAACCGGAGTTGACCGCACGACCTTGCCGCCGAAAGCTTGCCCGACCGCCTGATGGCCGAGGCATACACCGAGGATTGGAGTACTCACGGAAGCTTTCGCTATGAGGTCGAGGCAAATGCCGGCTTCGTTCGGCGTACAAGGACCAGGCGATAGCACGATTGCTTCAGGCTGCAGCTCCATTACATCCGAGACCGAAATTTTGTTGTTGCGGTGGACGACAACATCGGTTCCCAGCCCTGCCAGATAGTGGAAGAGGTTGAAGGTGAAGCTGTCATAGTTGTCGATCAAGACGATCATGTTCCACCGCTTTGGCAAGGGTTTAAGGTCCCCCCCAAGGGGGGTCAAGCAGTCGGTTTTTTTCCAGTGGTTACTGGCCGCGTTTCTCAGCGCTGGCGAAACGTCGGGCTTCTTCTGCCGCGCGAAACAGGGCCTTCGCCTTGTTGATACACTCCTGCTGCTCAAAATCGGGGTCGCTATCGGCCACAATGCCGGCGCCGGCTTGGACGTACATGGTGCCGTTCTGGATCAGCGCGGTTCGCAGCACAATGCACGTGTCCATCTCGCCTCCTGCGGAGAAATAACCGACGCAGCCGGCGTAGAGTCCACGTTTTTCCTTCTCCAGCTCATCAATAATTTGCATCGCGCGCACCTTAGGCGCACCCGAGACAGTTCCTGCAGGAAAACCCGCTGCCAAAGCATCTAGTGCATCGCGATTGCGAGCGAGTTTGCCTTCGACATTGGACACGATGTGCATTACGTGGCTGTAACGCTCGATGAAGAATTGATCCGTGACCCGGACGGTGCCGATGGCAGCGACACGACCGACATCGTTGCGGCCAAGGTCCAGCAGCATCAGATGCTCGGCACGTTCCTTTGGATCGGCAAGAAGTTCTTCTTCGAGTGCCTTGTCCTCATGCGGAGTCGCGCCGCGGTGGCGTGTGCCGGCAATTGGGCGTACAGTGACGACACCATTGGAAAGTTTCACGAGGATTTCTGGACTCGATCCCGCGACTGCAAACCCGCCAAAATCCAGAAAATAGAGATAGGGTGATGGATTGGTTCGTCTGAGCGCGCGATAAAGCGAGAACGGCGGCAAGCTGAAGGGTGCCTCGAAGCGTTGCGCGAGCACAACCTGAAAGACGTCGCCGGCGACAATGTAATCCTTCGCCCTGCGCACCATCGCTTTAAATTCATCGCGCGAGGTATTTGATTCCGGCGAAACGTCGAGAGGGCCGGCGTCATGTTCCGGCAGCGATTTGTTCAGCGGCCGATCCAGTTTTTCGATCACGCGCGCGATCCGCTCGACGGCTCGCGCTAGCGCAGGTTTCGCGTCTATACCGTTTTCCGGACGTACAGGAGTAATGACCGTAATTGAATCTTTCACGGCATCAAAAACGACTATAATCGTTGGACGGACTAATATCGCATCGGGGATACCGATCGGATCCGGCTTTGGTGGTGGCAGTTCCTCCATCAGCCGCACCATGTCGTACCCAAGGTAGCCGAACACGCCTGCCGACATAGGGGGCAAGCCGTCAGGCAGCGCGATACGGCTTTCTGCTAGCAATGTGCGCAAAGCCTGCAGGGGCGGTTCAGGACAAGGCGAGAACACATCGGCATTAGTGCGTGCTGCGCGATTGACTTCAGCCTTGCTGCCATTTGTGCGCCAGATTAGATCCGGCTCAAGTCCGATTATCGAATAGCGTCCACGCACCGCCCCGCCTTCGACCGATTCGAGCAGAAGGCTCATTGCCTTGTCTCCGCTGAGCTTCAGAAAAGCAGAGACAGGCGTCTCAAGGTCGGCAACGAGGGTAGTCCACACCACCTGTGCCTCGTCGCGCCTATAGCGATCGGCAAAGGCGGTTTCCGACGGCTCGATGTGCATTGGGGTATCTATTGTTGGCCGCCGCCGACGACTTGATTTAACGCGGATCCATTGATAGTGACGCCGAAATCATTTTCCAGCCGCGTGATGTATTCGGTGACGATGTCTTCGCTGTAGGAATTCCGCAAAGCGTCTGTGATCGCCTTGTCTTGTGACGAATTCGCATTAAGCGTTGGGTCAACGACATCGGTTACGCGAAATACATAGCGCTCCGATTCTTTGTCGCCCTCTGCGCTGCCCGGCACGCCCTTCGGTGTGCGGAATGCCGCGTCGACTACTTTCACAGGGACAAAACCACTCGGCTTACCGCGTTGCAAATCTGTTGCCATCTCAACCTTAAGGCCGGCTTCCCTTGCAGCCTGCGTAAATGTAGTTCCAGCCTTGAGTTTGCCGAGCAGATCGTCCGCTTTCGACTGCAGCCGTTTGGCGATCTCATCATCGCGCCAGCGCGTAGCCACTTCATCCTTAATCTCGTCGAGCGAACGCTCGCGCGACGGCGTCACGCCGATAACCTCGAAATAAAGGGCTCCGCCGTTAGGTAATTGTAGTGCCTCCGTATCAACGCCGATATCGCTCGCGAAGGCCGCAGTAACAACATTCGGTGTTTGCGGCAGTCCGGTTACAAGGTTGCCGTCTGGTCCGCGGCCAGATCGGTCGATCGCTTCTATCGCGGCGGCCTTTAGCCCGAGCTTCTTGGCGATTTCGGCCAAGGTGGAGCCGGCGGCGCGTTCGTCCTCGATCTTGTCACGCAGGTTTGCGATCTCCGTGCGGACCCGGCTCT
>Ga0126384_10002050_pt1 | contig 12167 bp, 11 predicted proteins | sample PanSoiMetPlot_36_FD_92543 | JGI IMG/M metagenome (GOLD analysis project Ga0126384, IMG submission 92543) | Tropical forest soil microbial communities from Panama - MetaG Plot_36 | ecosystem: Environmental > Terrestrial > Soil > Tropical forest > Bulk soil | place: Panama | collected 2016-02-17 | reverse complement strand
ACCTTCCCGCGCAAGTCCCCGTCGTCTAGCCCGGCCTAGGACATCGCCCTTTCACGGCGGTAACACGGGTTCAAATCCCGTCGGGGACGCCAACATTTCAATACTTTAGCGGCGTCAGAGCGCTTCTCCCCACAACATTTCACAACGATCATGCGTGAGCTACCTCTCCGCTGCGCATGATCAGGTTCGCCAGGTCTTCCTGCGCCTGGCGCTTCGGTTCTTCCATTGCCTGCGTGTAGCCGTCCATCGTTGTCCTGAAGGAGGCATGCCGCAGGAGTTCCTGCACAACTTTCGCGTCCACACCCAGCGACTTGATCAGAGTCGAGAACGTGTGCCGGAAAGTGTGCCAGCCGATTTTTTTGGTAATGCCGGCACGTCGTGCCGCCGGCTGGATGTAGTACCGCATGATGGTCGAGAGCCACAACGGCTGCATCCCTGCCTTCTGCGTCGAAGCCCACACCCAATCGTCTGGCCCGGTGTAGGTGCTCTCCTGACGCCAGGCGATTAGGGCTTGTGCAATGTGGTCATTCATGACAACAGGTTTGCGGGAGGCTTCCGTCTTGCATTTGCCGATTGCCTGATCCACTATCGAGCGCACGATGTTGATCCTGCACCCGATGAAGTCCAGATCGTGCCATTGCAGGCCCATCAGTTCGCTTCGCCGCATCCCAGTCAGAGCGTCACAGACAATCATGGCCCGCTCTCGAGGCGCCAGCTCTCCAAAAAGCCGATGCAGTTGCTCGATCTCAAGGATCACCGGAACCCTCTCACGTTTACTAGACTGTCTCACTGCTGTGATCGGGTTTCTGTCCGCCATCTCATGCCGGATGGCATGGCTAAATAGCCCCGACATGATGTTCCTGATTTTGGCCTTGCTTCCGTTGCTGAGTTCACTGAGAGAACGGAGCCACTGCTCGACAACAACGGGCTTGATGTTGTGCAGGAACTCGTGTTCCCACTTTGGCAGTATCCACTTTCGCAAATAGACCAAGTACGTCGTTCTGGTCTTCTCGGTTTTGTTGTCCGCCAGCAGTTCAGTCTGACGGTAATGATTGACCAGGTCCCCGAACGTCATCAGTGCCGTGGGTGCAACTTCCTGGTTGATATTCGCTCTCAGACTCTGGATGTGGTTTAGGGCGTCCCGCTGAGTGGGAAGCTCTTTTACGTTCCCGATTGTGAGCGTCCGCTGTCGGAGCCTGCCTTCCGGGCTACGCTCTCGCCAGAGAAACTCCCATACGTCCGGACCGCTCTTGCGCTTCGCCCTCCTTCGGTGCCCCTGTTGATACCGTTGCACCATTATTGATGTTCCTTTCCTTGGCGCACGGGCGGGCGAGCAATATCTATACCATGCTGCATGTGCTTGTCTAGTTCGGAGAGCTTGAATCGCCACTGTCGCCTTCTTCCTGTACTGAAAGGATGCACTGGCAAAGCCCCTGCGCGCGCCATCCGGATGACCTTTAAGCGATTTGTGTTCAGGAACGCTGCAGCTTTCTCCGGACTAACGTATGCTCTAGCGGATCCGAGTACATGTTTGTGTCTCTTGCAACTTTCGAAATATCCTTTCGTCATCTACCTTCATCCCTGGCATTTGGAACATAACCTTACGTCGGGGCCGGAACCGCGCAATAATCTGACGTACGAATGAGAACCTCAATCTGCCGAGTTGTGTCTGGGAACTTTCCGGACAAACGGAACTGAGCGAGGGGCAGGTTGTTCCTGAGGTTTAAAAGGAATCGATTTTCGCGTCTAAAGACGCCTTAGACAGGACCGATTGGGTTATGGCTTGCGAGTTGAAGTGAGTCTGTCGCTCAAAAACTGCTTGTTGCGGGCTTGCGTTTCTCTGCGCTAGCATTCGTCCTGCTATGAAGAAGCCAGTTGGTCGCGCAATGAAGAAGCCAGTCCGCCGAGCAACTCTGCTGGAGGATTTGCTTAGCGACTTCCTCGAAATCGAAGACATTCCCTTGAAGATGGAATTGAAAGACGAACTTAGGCCGCTGACTGCAAAGGAAAAGCAACTTTACAAGGCGGCTCGCGCGAGACTGCGTGAACTAATCAACGAGCTGACGAATGATCTTGCCCAAGAGCACAGCGCAGCATGACATCGCTCAGTAGGAAGCGGAGCGACTACTGCTCTCGTTCGATCCCCTCCAGTTCCTTAACCAATGGCGGAGAGTCGCAAATACCTGGTCACCCGTAAGCTACGGCAGATTCCCTATGTGCGTGAAGATAACTGCTTCCCCTGGATTGAGGATTTCGACCAGGCGGAGAAGTTGCTGGACCCAACAACCGAAGCTCGGTTGGGGGAAGCACTTGGACGCCATCGCTAACCAACTCAATCCCATACGCCGCGAACTCTTCGACTCTTTCCCGGTTTCTTACTATTGGTCCACGTACCAGAGCGAATGGGCTACGGATGCGGTGTTTCGCGATCCAGCGGTGCTCCAACGACTGTACCCGATTCTGATGCAGCATGGGATGACTACCTTCAGCAGTCAGGACGTAATGCGATTTCTGGGGCACAACATCCCGGCGCACGGCCAAGTCCACGGAAACTTTGCAGGGGAGGTGCGCAGTGATCTGCAGGAACGCGAAGAGGGGATACGTATCAAGCATAGAGTGAACGGCAATTCGGTGAAAGCCTACGGCAAGGCGCTCCGGGCCGAAGGAAGTGTGTTTCGTGTAGAAACCACCATCAACTACGTTAATGATTTCAAGGTCTACCGGCGAAAAGAAGGCGACCGCAAAGGCCCAGGTAGTTGGCAGCAGTTAAGGCGCGGGATTGCCGATATGCCCCGGCGCGCCAAAGTCTCGCAGCAGTGTAACCAGCGCTACTTGGCGGCACTGGCGAGTGTGGATGCAGACCAGCGGCTGATGGAACTCGCCGAACGTCTGGAACAAGCCACTACCTGGAAGGGCAAGCGCGTGCGCGGCTTGCATCCCTTAAGCGGTCCCGACAGTACCCTGTTTCAACCGTTCCAACTTATCAGCCGAGGAGAGTAGACCCTGTGTGGATTTCGCAACGCGGACCTGCAAGCTTTGCTGTTTAGCAAAGCCGCCGAATCCCCGGAGGAGAAGCGTCGCCGCTCCGCCTGGGTTAGCCGACGCCTGCGGCTACTGCGTGCCCACCACCTCATCAAAAAAATGCCTCACGAAAATCGATATCACTTGACTGAATTCGGGCGCACTGCAACCATCCCTATACTATTTTAGCCGCCCGACAAGCCACAGTAAGTGATTTTAAGCTCCAAGGCTGCCTAAAAATCTCCGCGCCGCGAAAAGAAGGCCACAGCTAGTGTTACAGTGGGAATATCGGCAGAGGTCATGCAGCTACAGCCACTGTAGTGGGCAGGGTAAAGTGAAACGTAGCTCCCCGTCCCGAGTTAGGGGTCGCCCAAATGCGGCCGCCGTGCGACTTGACAATAGAGCGAGTAATCGCCAATCCCAGACCTGTACCTTGAGATTTTGTAGTGAAAAACGCGTCAAAGATCTTGTTTACATTGTCAGGCAGTCCCATGCCCGTATCCGCGACTGAAATCAGCAGTTGGCCGTCTTTGACCAACTGCGATTTTACGCTCAGTTCGCCGCCGGTATCCTGCATTGCCTCGATGCCGTTCTGCATGAGATTCATCCATGCCTGCTGCAATTGCACTCGATCTGCAATCGCTTTAGGGAGCCTCGCGGCGAGATCGGTATGTATCGTAACCGAATGCCGATTCGCCTCGTTCTGTAGCATATCCACCATCTCTCTAATGATGTCGTTTACCTCGACTGCGTCCAGTTCGCAGGAACCCTTTTGGTACAACGAGCGGACACGGTCAATGATGTCGGCTGCACGCCTGGCGTCTTTGACCATCTCCAACGCAGCTTCTCGCGCTTCCGGAATATCGGGCTGATCGCGGTCAAGTAGTCGCACGCAGGCTTCTGCGTTGGTTACGGCTGCTCCAATGGGCTGCTTGATTTCATGCGCCAACGAGGCGGTCAGCTCTCCCAACGTACTCACCCGATTCATGTGCGCCAGCTCCGCCTGAGTGCGTCGCAACCTTTCACGCTCTTCCTCGGCCTGCCTGCTCTGCGTCACGTCCATTACAACGCCTACGAATTCCCGCACTTCTCCTGAGGGATCCAGAACAGGCTCGCCCACAGAATGCAGAAATTTGACCGGCGCGCCGGGGATGAGAATTCTAAACTCGACATCGTAATCAGACTTGTCGGCGATTGCTCGGTCGCTAGTGGCTTCCACTTTCGCCCGGTCCTCGGGATGAACACGCTGCAGAAGTTCTTCCCAGGTAGGCACACCATGTTTCGGATCAAAGCTGTATATGCGATACCATTCCTCGGAGAGATACAGCGCGCCCCTTCCGCGTGCTTCCCAAGCTAAGATCCCGATGCCTGCCAGTCTCTGCGCCTGCGCCAAGTAGCTATGACTTCGGCGAAGAGACTCCTCAGTTCGCTTTTGCTCGCTGATATCGCGGATAAAAGCGGTGAAGATACGGTGCCCGCCCCTGGTCAATTCTCCTAACGAGACCGCTATCGGGAATTCCTGTCCATTTTTACGCAGACCGACAAGTTCCGCGCCGCGCCAGTTGAGCTGTTTCTGGCCTGTACTCAAAAAGCGCCTAAACCCATTCGCGTGCTTGTGTAGGGCGGATTTCGGCATTAGCACGGTCAAGGATTTTCCGACCAATTCGAGGGGGGAATAACCAAAAATCCTCATCGTCGAGGAATTGGCAAACGTGATTGTGCCGCTCTCATCGGCGCTGATCACTGCATCACTCGCCGTTTCGATCAAAACGCGGTAGCTTGCCTCGCTCTGTTGCAGTTTGATCTGCGACTCTTTCCGCTCGTTGATGTCCTCGAAGGCGAGAAGGGTATACAAGGAGGGTTTACTATTTCCGCTTCGCAAGACCGCCAAAGTCTTCTTGACCGCGAACCAACGATATTCGCCGTCAGCACGTCGCACCCGCGCCTCGGTCTCGAGGAGGGTTCTTCCAGCCGAAAAAGCTAAGCTCCCGTCGTGGGTAAATCTGGAGAGATCTTCCTGGTAGATTGTGTTCTGCCACCCAGATTCCTTGAGTCGTTGTAGAGAACGACCGGTATATTCCTGCCAAGCGCGATTGACAAATTCGACAGAGCCGTCGGGCGACACACAGACAACCAACGCCGGAATTATTTCAACCACATCTCTCAAATCCAGCGGCCCGTTATTCGTTAGCGGCTTCGTTGTCATCGGCTCCGCCCTTGAAGATCCTGTGTCTTGGGTGCAATCTTACAAAGCTTGACGACAATAACTTAATGAGCTGGATTGGCTTGGCTAATTGCCCTCATTTCTTCAATCGTGCAGTGCGGGTTTTGGTGCAGTGCATCCCGCAAAACAGTGAGAGGATGTGTCCCAAATCCGGCATCCAGTAAAAGAGAACCAGAAACGGTTTTCACGTCGTACATACACAGGATCACGCACGGATACCGGAGCGCGAGAAGTGTTGCGTCGGTTTCGAGTTCGACTACCTCGTCGGCACCCCTGCCGGGTAACGGATCTTGGCCCATCCCCAGATTGCCGAGGTATCGGATTGCCGTCGCTCCTTTCTGAACAGCAGACGAAAACGCGTCCTCGATCTTCGCCAGCGTCACTTGTGCGGAGGACTCACGCCGCAAAATGACCAGTCGCCTCTCCTGGAGCAGACGATCAAGATCTTGACAAGTCCTTCTTAGAATCTCCAGTACGCGCCGGTTCGCTTCATCGTGCCCGAAGAGGACGCAATACTCGGATTGGTTGTCGATGCCGAGCTGGAGAAAGCGAACGCCCGACTCGAATTCCTCGTCGGTCTGCCAAAAGTGGACAAGATGGCTGCCCAAGGGAACATCATCCTCCGTGATGCCTAGCGGAATCTTACGCTCCATCATTGCGATTCTCCCCAAGTGTGATTCTACATGGGGACCGACAGCAATGACATCGCAACCTGTAGAAGTGCACAAAGCTGAACCGAGCAACCGATGTTGATGCTGCTTGAGCTACTCAGAATCATTTAAGGCGGGATTGCATTTCTGTTGCCGGTCGAAGGGATACTGCGAGTTTAGAGTCAGTCTGCCTTCGCCGGTTCCCGAAAGTGCTTGGCCCGGGTACGCCACGGCGCTAATCAGCGCAAGATGCGTGAACGCATGCGGGAAACTCCCGAGTTGTTCTCCATTCGAACCGACTCCTCCGAAGCAGACCAAGTTGATTGGCGTATCCCGACAATTTTTTCAAACAGCAGCTGTGCTCTCTCTAGTACGCCGGCACGAGCGAGGCATTCAACGTACCGAAAGGAGCACGCGGTAAAGTGTCGCCGCAAACTGTGTGATCGCTGGGGCACGAGGGCATGAGCCGGGCACGATCTCATCAAGAAATGGCGACCAGAAGAGTACCTTGGCATCCAAGTTGCACGAGACGTTAAGGAAACGCGTGCGCCGAATGCAATCATCGATAACTGGGAACTCACGCGAGCCGAGGTGGCGAGTAGCGGCGCGGTAAATGATGACGGATGTCACGGCGAGAGTGACCGAATTTTACATTCCAGATTCTCGCAGAGCAAGAAGCGTGCTCGAATTGGTTGCGTTTCGTTTTGTTAGTCATAAACTGCATTCCTCCTGCGTTTCACTCGCGACGCGCATCTCTGCCGATCTTAGGCGGCGACTTTTCGGCGAATGTTTTGTCGAGCCAACCAATGTTTGGCTGCCTGGCGGACGAGCATCTGCGGGTGCTGGATGGAGTGCAGCTCGCCGATAAGCTGTCCTACTAATGGATCGGGAAAATGGTCGTAGCCAGCGTACTTCGGCAGCAGAAAGAGATGACAATGCTTTTCTCTGGGTGGCGGACACCAAAGCTTTACAGGCAGCCGCCGACTGTCTCAGCAGCCAGATCATTCCTAAACAGCTCGATCATTGGACCGGGGTCGTAGGACCGAAGTTTTCTCAGAAAGATCGCCCAGCCATCAATCTCAGTAGCCACTATTCCTTGCAGCAGGTCGAATCCTGTCGCAACTTTTGGGTCGCAATTTCCCCATCCGTAAGCTCTACGAACGTTCCTGCGATCTGGGCTTGTTCCGCCTCACCGCCGACAAGCTCTCCCACATGTTTGGCTTTCGCCTGCATAGGAGACGGCGCGGCCAGCTCGCCACGGTCCTAGAGAAGATCGAACAGGGCCACGCATCTGCCGACCCTTGGCCAATAGCCTCTTCCATCGCAAACCCACCCAATCCCACACCCCTATTACCAAATTGCAGGCTGCCTATGAGAAAGCAGACGCCTCCATTCAACGAGTCGTTGATCTCCTTGCCGCTTGAACTCTCAGAGAAAAATCCTCAGACTTGAGGTTCAAGAAGCTAAACACTCGAGAGGCCGCTTCTTCGCCCTCATCAGGCCGTATTTGAAGATCAGATTACTTTCGAGTCGCCGACCATTGGCGAGTCATGACAAGAACAAGTACGAGAGATCGCGTTCAGGCCGCAGTCGAAACTGATGCCGCGACAATTGGTTGTGATACATCCGCCAATTTGGCGGCCGATACCCTCTGCCCCGACTCGATCCATTTCGGAGCCGCATTCCGCTCTTCATCAGGACGATTCATGGTAAATGCCGCGACTACCTGCTGCTGCCGAAGCCACCACACGCTAAAGCTGTTGCTGGACACATCTCCACGATGAATAACCTGGTCCGCGCCTGACGAATCGCCCCAATACTCATATGAGAGATCAAAAACGTCGGAAAAGAAATACGGGACATGCCGAAACGGAGTTTTGTCTCCCATCAGTGACCGGGCACAGTACTGCCCCTGCGAAACGGCGTTGTCCCAGTGCTCGACGCGCCTGCGTTTTGCAAAAAGCATATCCTGGTAATTCGCCACATCGCCCGCCGCGAAAACATCGGGGTGGCTGGTCTGCAGATACTCGTTAACTATGATGCCATCACCAAGGTCGAGTCCACTGTTCGCCACCACCTCGATTGCCGGCTGTACGCCGATTCCGGCGACGACCAAATCGCACGGGAGGGTCCGTCCATCTTTGAGCACAGCCGAACTGACAACTTCGTCGCCTCGCAATTCTGTAACGGACATCGATTTGATCAGTCGCACTCCTCTGGCTGCGTAATAGCTCTCGAGAAAGCTCGACATTTCCGGCGAAAACAGCCGCTTCAATACGCGGTCGTCATTCAGGACCATGGCTACTTCGATCCCCTTTTGCGCAAACACTGCCGCCACTTCCATGCCTATGAAACCGCCACCAATCACGATTGCATGCTTCACTTCTTCCGCTGCGTTCCGGATATTCTTGGAATCGTTTACGGTTCGCAGGTAAAACAGATTTTGAAGTCTGGAGCCAGGAATGTTCAGGGTTCGCGGATGTGCACCGGTGGCGATAATAAGCTTTTGAAACCCGAACTCATCACTGTTCTTAAGAATTAGACGCTTGCGTTTGAGATCCACAGTGGCGACTTCGCATTGGAGCCATAACTCGATTCCATGCTTTTTGTAAAAGTCTTTCGGATTGATCTTGATGGCATCCTCGCTGTCCTTCCCTGCCAGAAAACCTTTTGACAATGGTGGACGCTCATAGGGAACAGCATTGTCAGCCGAGAGAATTGCTAATTCTCCCTTCGGCAATGCAAGTTCAACCAGTTGCTTAGCTGCGTATCCCGCAACCATCCCTCCGCCAAGGATCACGATATTCGATTGGTTCATATCTGACCTGAATTATTCGATGGACATCACACCTAGTTGCTAATTGCGTGACATTAGCATTTAAATGCGTCGGTGCGGAATTTCGAGTGCAAAAGCGTGTTAACCACACTTAACCTGGGAATCGCGCGTGATTCGAACCCATCTGCGTCCGAGTGCACTTCAAGCATGATTGAAACATAGTTGACGCGCATCCTAAAAACTGCAGTGCCTAGGCTGAGCGCTGGAGTGTGGAACGATAGTCGGCAACAAATTTCTGAATACCCTTGGTTGTGAGCTCGTGAGTGATATCAAAGCTTTGCCACGGAAGATGAAGATCCAGCTCTTTGTAGGGAATCGGTTTGAGGAGCTGACCGTCGGCACCAACGGCTTTGTAGGTGAAGTCTCGAGCCGGCATCGGAAAGCTGCTGGTAGCCCATTTTTCTAATACTTTTCCAGGAATGGTAACGAGTTCAACATCCAATGCAAACGAGGCAAGTAAGTGATCGAGCTGTCGGATGCTTGCGGCTAAAACGTGCACATGGCCATCGCCGTTCCTATACATCGTCTTGATGTTCTTAACAAGATCGATACCGCTTTCGCCGCGGTCGTCGAGCCTGCCAACAAACGGCGACACATACACCGGCTCCTTCGATCCTTGAGTTGCGGCATATACCGCGGCAGCCTGTTCTTGAGAAAAGCACAAAGTCATGTTCACACGAATTCGTTGCCGCACTGACATCTCCGCCGCTCTTAGGCCTTCGTGCGTGCATGGGTACTTGATATAGGCGTTGGGAATCCAAGAGAACATTTCCTCGCCCTGAGCGAACATTTCCTCGGCAGTCGTATCGAGGTCCGCAAAAACCTCGATAGACACACCCGCATCGCCGACCAATGGGGAGATGGCTTGAACTATTTTCCGGTACTCGTCTTTTTCCTCCTGAGAGGTCAGCGAATGACCGGACGCAATTTCCTGTTGGATTTCGGGATTCTTTGCGATCAGGCTCGGATTCGTGGTCTGCCCATCAACAAACCCGAGCAATTTCTTCACACGCAACGTCTCATCTGGGTCGCCACCATCCACCAGAATTCTAGTTTTCGGTTTGTTTGTAAGCATGTTCTGAACTCCAAAAAACGCGATCGCTGCTCTTCGAGGCGGCCACTCTTGCTGGCTCCTAATTGTACGCCGATGTGCGAGTGAGATTGGCGAAAAATCGCTGGCTCACTCATTGACGCGCCCCGCCATGGATCAGTTCACCACCAAGTCCCGAATAGCACCATCAGGCATAAGGATTTCCACTGGTTGGGTGATCAGCAAACCGGAAACCGCGACTCTGCTCTGTGGCAGTGAGAGACGCTGCAACCCGAAATTCACTGCAGAGTTGCATGCACAAACGCTAGACAGAGGCAGAGCGCGTTTGCCAAGCGAGATACCGTGCTCGTCGACTCGCTGACCACACTTCTACATCTGGGACTCATCGGTAACTATCAACAAGTACGTAAACTCCTCCTCCCAAGCTCGACTCGCTTCCCTTCCGTCTCGCTATCAAAGCGCAGTGCAGTCAGTCGCTAACGATCGCATGATCGGAAAGTTGCACGGGGCTCGTTCACGCCAAATTCACTGCTATCCCACCGCAAAGAAACTTCAATGGGTAAAAAGCGTGGGTTGAGTCGTAGTTGAGCCATGGCTGTGGGGATGAGAGGTGCAGCTTGCCATCAGCACAGCTCGGAACGTGGTCGAAACCGGGGCGTGATTGTTTCGCACGGAAAGGCTCAGGTCGTCTGCCACGAATTCGTCTCGTAGTTCGAAGTGAACCTGCCGCGAACAGTCGCGAAACAGCCTCACTAATAATGTGAGCAAGGCATGATTCGGAACCAGGTAAAGGAAACCGCAGATGTCGGTTTCCGCCTCAACCCTTTTCCAGATTCTCATGTAATGCTGCTTTCCCTTCACAGCCGCGCTCGTATTCCAAGGCAAAGAAGTATTCACTTGTGGTCTAGGCGCACCGCAATCGTCGCATCGTAGTCCTTGACGTAACCAATATGGGTGAGATCGTTGCGCGACCGGATGTTGGACTCCGGTGTCCAGCGTACGAGCATGCCTGTGCGCTTGAGGGCATGGTAAATGTCGTTGAGTTCCAAAGCGTGTTGTACGTGGTCGCCGGGAGGTCCAACACTGTGCAAAGAACCCGAATAGCACTCCCCTTTGGCGATCATCTCCGATATACAGCTCGCGATATCGAATACACGACACCGCGGTTCATGCTTGGCATCTCGTGCCGTACCAGCAGTTTGTGTGCTAACAACCGTCGCAATCGATTGTCGAAGGCGTTGCGCGACGATGCGCAGTAGTCCAGTTTCATGAACTCGTACAGCTGCGTGGACGTGACGAAGCCACATTGCAGGACCCGACGCAGCAGAGGGTAATCTCGGGAGTCGCTCAGTGCTATGGTTCCTTTGCGATACCGCACGGTTCATTTTCGTTGTGGCAGACACGAGCACAAGCCGTGCAGTCCACGGGCGGCGGACCCCTGGTTCCAGAACAAAGTGACCCAATGTAGTACGTATCCTGCCGTAGGTTGGGCTTAAAAGCATTGCCTCCTCTTCGCCACTTTCGCTGAAGGCAATGAGCCATGTGTCGGGGGACCGCCAGTCGGTGAGCCCACGCTCAGCAGGCCATTAAGATTCGGTCGAATCACGACTAAGAACCGATCTGGTTTTTCTAGTGCTGGCAGAACGCGTCGGAAGACAAGCTTGTTGTCTCCTTTCCACACACAGGGCTCGGCACATTCAAATACCCATCCGATGGCGCGAGGAGGATGATGAGGATCGAATCCTCCACATGCGTGGAAGCGCGCGTAACCGGTGATCTTGGGCTGTTGCCGGACTGTCCCTGCAATCTCGAAACCAGTAGTGTTGTAATACACGCCGCGCCCAAACCGGCGTGGGTCGTCTTGATTCTTATCAAAACGCCAGCGCCATAAGCTGCCAAACCCTGCGACTGAAACCAACATCTCTATGCGCCCTTCAGCCGCCTGTTTTCACGGCGCTCCGCTACAGTTGCTCCTGCAGAGGGTTGATATGCTGTACCAGTTTCTGGTCAGCGCCCTGGATCTGAGATCCGCTTGGCATGCTGCGTCCTGAGTCTGGCGTCTTCACCAATGCATCGAGACGGAGAGACAAGTCGGCGAGCAAACGCTCTTTCTCTGTGAGATCTTGTTTCGCCAGATCTCGCTCGCGCCTATAAGAATCCCGCTCTGCCGTGACCGACTGAAGCTCAGTTCTCAGTCGGGCTGCTTCACCATCCGGTCCGGAAAGGCAGTGATCTGCCGGTTCGATGGTACGATTGCAATGCTCGACATGATCGTTGTACTTCTCAATTGCCTCGCGCGTGATCTGTCGTGAATAGGCGTCGTGGTTGTACAAGTCTGTCATCATCTCTGCAGTCATCCACATTGAGCGTCGGTGATCTATATGT
>Ga0126384_10002049_pt1 | contig 12167 bp, 14 predicted proteins | sample PanSoiMetPlot_36_FD_92543 | JGI IMG/M metagenome (GOLD analysis project Ga0126384, IMG submission 92543) | Tropical forest soil microbial communities from Panama - MetaG Plot_36 | ecosystem: Environmental > Terrestrial > Soil > Tropical forest > Bulk soil | place: Panama | collected 2016-02-17 | reverse complement strand
GATCAGCGCGCGGTAGTCGCGCGCCACCCAGGGTGAGATGCAGCAGGGCAGGACATTGCCGTTGGCCGTGACGTAGGCGAGGGTCCAGGGGCGCTGGCAGCCCGCCCAGTGCCGCGCTGACCCATCGCCACCACGAAAGCTGGCGAGTGGCGTCGTCAAACCGGAGGCCCGTATGGCCACGCCGAGCTGCGCCGCTCGGTCCTCGGCCTCGGCGAGTTGGGCTTGCTCGCGAGCGCGCAGCGTGCCGTGAAGAGCGTTGGCGTCGGTGGCGAGACCGAGACCGTTGAAGACCAGACGCTGCACGTAGACCTCGCCGACGCCGAGATCGGCGGCGAGCTGGACGAAGCTGGGCAACTCCTCGATGTTGGCTCGTGAGGCGGTGAACCACAGCGACACGCGCGGAGTGTTGCGGCCGAGGTCCCGCTGGAGCGCCACCAAGCGCGCCACATTGGCTTTTACACGCTCGAACCGGTCGACCCCGCGCAGGAGCCGGTAGGTGGCGGGCGTCGCCGCGTCCATCGACACGCGGTACTCGTCGAGCTTGCACTCGACGAGGCGCCGGCCTCGATCCAGCGTCAAGCCGATGGCGTCAGAGTTGAAGAGTACCTCGGCGACGCGGGTCTTGAGGTAGGCGACGATGTCGAAGATCTGCGGGTTAAGGAGGGGCTCGCCGATGCCGTGCAGAACGACGCGATCGAGCACGGGGAACTGTTCGGTGATCTTCTGGACATGCTCGAGATCGAGATCGGCAGGAGGTTCCAGCGTCTCGAAGGTGCGGATGCACGTCTGGCATTTCGAGTCGCACCGATTCGTCGTCTCCAGATACAGGGAACGGGGCAGCCTGCCCACGGCGAAGGGACGTGACGGAGGAGCCACGATCAGAGGGCCGAGACGACCGTGGTGCAGGCGCTGCCGATCTTCGGCAGGTCTTGACGGTCAGCGCGTTCCCAGTCGAGATGGATGCGGTCACCTCGCGGGGACGGGCAGTAGGGATCCACGGAGTCGATGTTGCCCGTGAGGGCGCGGCGAGCGGAGCAGCCTCCCCGGCAGGGGCAGCCGGCGCAAGGCCCCGGAGTACGGCGCGCCTCCACGAACTCCGGAGCTTCGAGGATGCGCTCACCGGCGTGCTCGAGATCGGCGATGGTGAGTCGGCTCCCGGGCCAGTAGGTACACGGCATCACCCGGCCGTCGGGCGAGACGCGTACCGTCGATCGGCCGCAGCCCGGACCCGCGAAGTCGTCGAGCTCCAGCACGCTGGCGAGCACCGGCTCGGTCGTGGCGACGATCCGGGTGGCAGAGGCCAAACCGCGGAAGCCGTCCCAGAACTGCTCGTAGCTGAGCGTGAAGCGGTCCGTGCGCGAAGGCTGGTAGACGTTCACGCGTAGATTCGCACCGAAGCCGGCGGCCACTCGGCTCAACGCGGGCAAGCGGCGATAGTTGATGGTCATCATCACCGCGGTCACCGTCACCGGCACGTGCAGGCTAACGCAGCGCTCCATGGCGGCGACCACAGTGCGCCAGTTCCCGGCACCCCGGAATCCGTCGTGTTCGGCCTCGGTGGGAAAGTCGAGGGATAGCTCGACGCTGTGGAAGCGTCGGAGCTCCTCGTCACTGAGGGCGTGAATGCTCAGGCCGTTGGAGGTGATGCTCGTCTTGATGGAGCGCGCGGCGAGGTCGTCGAGGATGCCCCGATATTCCGAGTGGAGCCCGTTCTCGCCCACGCCTAGGTTCATCGAGCGCGCGGGAATGGCGTCGCACACTCGGCGGACGTCTGCACGCGTGAGGCGCTCGACGACCATATCGGGGCGGTAACAGTGCGGACAGCGGAGGTTGCACTCGTTGGTGAGTCCAATCCCGATCGAGAACGCCATGGCTCATCCGCTCCCTTTTCCCTCCTCTACTACGGCGCCCGATCGGCTAAAGATGTCACGGGGATGTTAAATTGTCCAGGTGGCCCCCGGTCACTCGGGCGAACCCCGGCGCTTCCCGCTTGCATCCAATGCCCTGAGGAGGGGAGCGGACATGGAGACAACCATGGTTGATCTGGACACGAGACCGCTCACCGGGCCGAAGCCGACCCACGAGGACCCGCGGAATGCACGATCCGAGGGGTGGCTGCGCGTCACCGCGCCGCTTTGGCCACTAGGGCTCGCCCGGGTGATCTACGGCTACCTCTGGTGGCAGCAGTCGAAATGGAAGGTTCCCTCCGACGACTTCGGTCGGAAGTCGGGCGGCGGCCTCTGGTACTGGGTGCAGCAGGAGATCCAGTATCCGACCCTCACCGCCTACCGTGACTTCCTCATCAACGTGTTGATCCCGCACTGGACGTTCTTCGGTTGGATGACGCTTCTCACGGAGACGTTCATTGCCGTCACCCTCATCCTGGGGCTGGGGACACGCCTGGGCTCCTTCGTGGCGATCGGCATGGCCGCGAACATCACGGTGGGCATCCTCAACGTGCCGCACGAGTGGGGATGGACCTACGTGATGTTGATCATGCTGCCCGCGGTGTTCTTGCTGACCGGTGCCGGGCGCAGCTTCGGGATCGACGCTTTCCTGGCGCCCCGCCTGGATCGAGCAGCGGAGCAGGGTAGCGGCGTCGCCCGTCTCATTCGCTGGCTCGTCTGAACGAAAACGTGCTTGCGCGAGGACTCCTCGGATCGGACTCGACGGGGATCGGCCCTACTGAGTACGTTGCTCAGCGACTGGCCACGATTCTCGAATGCTTCCGTGGCACCCCGGGCTGACCGATTAGACCAGACGACGCCGCGAGATAATCGCTCGAAGCTACTGGGTTGAGGCCGGATCCTCACGGCAGGGTGATCGTCGTACCGTCGCCGGTCGCGGTGAGGGAGAACGTGCCGGCGGTGCTCGACGTGTAGTTGTACGCGCCCCAAGCCGGCGCCCCACCCGACGGCGGACCGGGAACGAAGGGCATGAACGGACCCGCGCTCCAGTTGAGACGGTTGGTGGCCGTGGTGGTCAACGGTCAGGTTGGCCGGGAGTGTACCCATGTGGGCCGCGTACGTCTTGACGGCCAGGGCGAGCATCTGTAGATCGGACTTTGCCTTCTCGATGCGCACCATCCTTTTCTGCAAGATCTTGATCACGCCTCCTCCTCACCGCGCGTCGGTCGCATCATGGCACCTCAAGCCATCATAACGTAGGCGAGGCCGAGAGCCATCAAAGCCGCCGAAAGGACCAGCTCATATCGTATTGGCAGCGGAGGCGCGAACTTGTAGATGAGCACGACGAGGCCCAGGATCACCCCCCACCACAGACTGGACATCCCGAGCAGGACCATGGCCACCATGAGCGCCGCGCTGCATCCCATGCAGCTGAGACCATAGCGCACGCCTGCGACCGCGGCGCTCCGTATTAGGTTGAAGGGCAGCGGCCCATGCAGCGCGCACAGCTCACGGCAGCGGGCCTGGCTCGCCCGTTTGATCGGACTCATGGAATAGACGCCGGTCAGAGCTAGAGCCAGTCCAACCACTATGGGCTGTTTGGGCCACGGCATTCTCAGCGCAGTGTAGATCGCGTAGCCCACGACGCCGAACACCAGCCACCCGCCGAGGTACGTAGCGGCAAGTACTCCAGTGGCAAGCGGCCATCCCCGTCGCCGTTCGGCCCTTCGGGCGAACTCCAGGACCACCGGCACCGCGGAGGGCAACATCATCGCCGCCATCATCACGACCCAGGTCGCAGCGAAGGACTCGATCGGGCCGAGGCCCATGTCCATTCCGTCCATCCCCGCCATGGAGCGCGAGTGCCGGACCATGGCCGCCCAGGCGACGGCGGCGACGGCGAGGACAACCAGTGTGGCCACCATGGGCTTGGCCAGCTCCTGTCGGGCGTCGACGGCTTTCATCAGCACCCGGCACGCTGGACAGAATCCGCCTGGCCTCGCGTGCCTGACGAGCCCGATCGCCAAAAGGAGCCGGTCACCGTCCATCAGCCTGGATATTCATGGCGACGGCGAACCCAGGAGGTCGCGCCTCCGTCGCCCTCGTCACGGCCCTTCGGTACGAGATCCATGTAGTGGTAGGCGACGTTCAACATGTCGAGGCCACGCGCATAGGTGGAGTACGTGTGGTAGATCTGTCCGCCGTCCTTCAGGAACACGCTGATGCCGGGTGCCTCGGTGATCGCCCACGGGTTGAGCCGGTAGTTGTAGTCGACCTTCTGGGCGTTTAGTTCCTCATCGGTGAAGGAGACGCGATAGTCGAAGTTGAAGTCGCTGCCGAGCGATGACAGCCACGGAAAGCCCCAGCCCATTCTCTTCTTGTAGGTGGCAAGCTTCGGGTAGGGAGCCCGTGAGACCGCGGCCATCGTGATGTCGCGGTGGTTCAGGTGGACGGTGATCCCGTTGAAGTTGTCCATCCAGAACGAGCAGACGTAGCAGGGCGCATCCGCCGTCCATGGCGTATGGGACCCCGCCGTCTCCGGGTTGAACATCGCGTGATAGATAACCAGCTGGCCTCGGCCCTCGAAGAGGTCGTCGAGGGTCTGCCTCCCGCGCTCGCCCTCGAAGGCGTATGGCTTTTCGACGAGCTCCCAGGGCAGATCGCGCCGCTCCCGGCTCAGCTGGTCGCGCATCCGGGTGAACTCCTTCTCCTTCGCCAGATGCTTCTTTCGTGCTGCGAGCCACTGGTCGTGCTTCACCACCTTGTGGGCTGTCATGTGATCAATCCTCGTCGTGGAGAAGGGGCTCCTCACGGACGATTTCACTGGTTGATCGACTCATGCATTCATCTTACTCACCCGCGAGCTGGTATTCGAGCCGGACGCCGCTCACCCGAGCCAGCTCGCTCGACCCGGAGAGGATGCTGTTATGTGCACTGTGGCAGCGGCTCGCGAGGCGGCCGGTGCCCGAGTCTGGCAGACTACGTCGCGGGCAGCATGCCAACACTTGGGCGCGGATGGTGGCCGATGAGTCGCTCGCGCCGGTTCGGCTTGCCGGGCGGGCGGCGCGCTGTGTGAAGACCCGGGGGGGAGAATGCGATGAGAGTCTCGATGTCACGCGCGGTGTTCGTGAGTTTGTGGTTGCTGCTGGGGATCGCCTGCGGCGGTGCTGCCGCCGCGGACGGGGTGGCGGAGATCCGGCTGCTCTGCTTCGGGCCGAGCCCGTACACCTCGCGGCACGATTCGATGCGGGCCGGCTTCGGCATTTACCTCCTGCTCCAGCAGGTGATCCGCGACGAGAATCTCCCGCTCAAGGCGACCATCTACGACGCCTTTCCGTCGGTGGAGAACGCTGAAAGGGCCCGCGCCCTGCTCCGCGACGCCCGGGTGCTCGTGGTCGGCACGTCCACGTGGGGCCAGGGGTCGCCTTACCACGTCCGCCGGTTCTTCGAGCAGACCACCGGTGAGTTCTTGGGCGGCGCGTCCGCCTCCGCGTGGGCCACCTCGGGCGGCGCGTTCACGGGCGGCGAGGTAGTCGTCGCGGATACACTCCGCTCGTTGATGGGCCTGGGTGCCCAGGCCTTCACGCTGGGCCAGAAGTACATGGTCTTCGTCACTGACGAGCGCCTCGACCCGCCCAAGGCCGGAGAGTTCGCCCCGCTCGACCTCTGGTTCATGGACCAGTTCGCCCGGTACCTCGCGGTGGTCGCACTGGCCGGCGACGACCGGGCGAAGGCCGCCGCGCTCTCGGCTCGCCTTGGGGTGAGTCCGGCCTACTACGAGAACTTCCCGCGCGATGTGGCCGTGCTCCGGCGCCGCTATGGCGCCCTGCGCGACCGTCTCAACGCGGCCGCGTCGCCGACCTCCGAAGCGTGGCGCGACTTCCTGTCGCTACTGACTCCGTATTGAGGCAGCCGGACTCGCCGGCTATCCGGCGCTTGACGCTGCGCTCGTGTCTGACCCACAATCGCCTCGGCGATGAATCGTTTCGCAACGGCGTTCCTCAGCCGCGGTGGCGTTGCGGCTCGCGTGTGTTCCCTCGGCGCATCCGCCGAGGCCTAGCCTGGCTGCGCGTGACCGAAAGGGGGCACTGATGTCCCTTATGTACCACTGCCCGCGGAGTGGCCACGCGCACAGATGGTGTCGTGTACGAGAACTGCATGCGCCCATCGACGGCGTACCTCAATCGCAAAATGGAGGATTGAGCGATGAGAATCTTCGTCGGCGGCTCGTTTCGGGGTGTGATCGACACTGAGGCCTTTCGCCGCTTCGTCGCGGCACTCGGCCAGGCCGTCGTCGAGCGTGGGCATGTGCTGTTGAACGGGTGCCGCAACCCGGTCGACAAGGAGATCGCGGAAGCGGCGGACCGCTGGCTGGTGGAGAACAAGCGGGATCCCAAACGCTACCTGATCAGTTACTGGCAGCGGAACGTCGCGCCTGCGCACAAGTGCGGGACGGTGCGCGCGTCGGCGCTTCCGGACTGGAAGATGTCGCGCGCCGAACTGCGCGTGCCGGAGCAGATCGACAAGGCCGACGTCACCGTTTTCGTCGGTGGTGGTGAAGGCACCTACACGGCCAGAAACTGGGCATACTGGGCGAGAAAGCCCATTATCAGCGTGCCGCGCTTCGGCGGCGCCGGTGAGCAGATCTATCTGCAAGAACTGCGGCGCCTGCGTGACACGAATCACGACGAGTGGGAAGATTACGAGAGGCTCAATGAGGTCAGTGGTGACGTCTCCGAATACGCCAAGGACCTCGTGTCGCTCTCTGAGCGGCTGTTGGTTCCGCGGGATGTCTTTCCGGTCATGTCGTTCAACGAGAAGCTGCGCGACGTCTACCGGTCCTTCGAAGAGATCTGCGCGGCGAACGGTTTCAACGCCACACGAATCGACGAGACGCTGTCCCACGAACGCATCAATCCACGCATCGAGCATGGGATTGTGAGGAGCGCGTTTGTGCTCGCCGACATCACCGACGCGAGCTCCAACGTGTTCTTCGAGGTGGGCTTCGCACGAGGCTGTGGGAAGCCGGTTCTCGTCACGGCGGAGAAGGGAACGGAGTTGCCGTTCGACCTCGCCGATCTGCCGGTGCTGTTCTGGGAGAACCACGACCAACTACGGGAAGGCTTGAACAAGCGAATCGTCGCCCTCAAGGAGCGCCTGAACCCCTCCGGCTTATAAGGCTCCGCGCTCCTGTTTCCATTCGGCATCGCACGCTGCATGGAGGTCCGCGACGCGCCCGCCCGTCCAGAAGTAGCTGTTGACGGTTCCGGCTTCCCGCTCGTGAGTCGAATGGAGGCAAGGGAAATGATCACGAAACCTAGGGAGGAGCCGCCGCGGTACTCTCGAAATACTCCCACTGACCGCTGCGCTGACCGAGTAGACTAAGCAGTACGCCCGCTTAGCGATCCATGGTGCCGAAGGGGGGACTCGAACCCCCACACCCTTGCGGGCACATGACCCTGAATCAAGCCCGGAAGCAGCCGTAGATGCACCCCACGCACTCCCTGTAGAGAATCCCGAGGGTTCCACGTCATGACGATTCCTCTGTGTGCGTGGAATTCGCCTACGTCTGGCACCGGCGTGGCCCCACCCTCCGGTCTACGTTACCTCGAGCTGCTCCGTGAATGTCTTGCTTGCGTCCCGGTCATTCTCGCACTCCCACAAGGCGTGGGAGGTCCGCATGGATGAGTGGGGCCGACAGCAATTCCTCAATCTGATTCGTTCGGTCCTCGGTGGCTTCGCGGCCGGGCAGGACGTGAAGGCGCTGAGGTGGCAGCTCCAGGATGGCCTCGAGGAGTGGGATCGGGCCGACGCCGAGGCGTGGCTCGAGAGGCGAGCGAGGAGGTTGAAGCCCCGGAAGCCGAGGATGACGCAGGCCGCAATTCGCCGGAACGGGATGGCTAGGCGTGCCGCGGCTCGTACTCGGGAGGCTTCCAGAGAGTATCCATGAGCCGAAGCGTGCGGCGACATTGGGTGCCTGATGATCTGTGGGACATTCCGCCGGACGATCTGTCGATGGCGGCCAGGGCCCTCTACGTGGTTCTCTGTCGCTGCACGACGAAGGGAATGGCTAGGGTCGCTCGGGCCCGGATAGGCAAGATGGCGTCAATGTCTCGGTCCGCGGTGACCCGGGCGATCGCTGAACTCGAGGATGCGCAGATGATCGAGGTAAGGCGGCGCCTCAAGGCCTCCAGCGCGTACAGGGTGAAGCCGCCGAATGAGTGGGCATTCCAAGCAGACAAATGCGGGGGTGCGGCAGAAAATCTGGGTCCTGCCAGAACCCAGATTGCTGACGGGCCGATCATCATCTGGGCTCACCGAAAGGCCGATCAGGTTTCCTACAGCGTCACTGTTGGAAGTGCTACTGGAATACTTCAGAAGCGAGAGGATGTGTCTGCCCCGAGCAAGGACATTGAAACGGAGATCTGCGGCTGGGAAGAAGGGCGGCGGAGGGCAGCAGCGGCCGTGGCGCTGGTGCGGGATATGACCGCTGGGTTGGGACCATGGTCGTCACGACGCTGAGAAGTACGGGCGCAAGGACGGGGATTTGAGTTATGCAGGAACTGTTTGCCAAATACTGGCTCGCGGACGAAGCAGAGCCACACGACGCAGAACGTCGGCAATGCGCGGAGGGAGGTGCCATGTGGGCGGAGCCTGACCGGAAGTGGCGCCGGCTGAAATCGCACCCGCTTTGGGAGGAGATCGAACTCCGGCTCCGTCATCACTGGTCTCCCCGGAAGGTGGTGGACTGGCTTGTGACGGATCACCCAAAGGCAAAGCGGGTTAGCCATCAGACGTTCTACCGCTATCTGCATGGCAAGCCCGACAGCTGGTTCGTGAGCGATCTGGTGGTCGCGGGTGCGCCCAAATGGTTACATGGGCGTGTCTCACGGCTGATGATCCTAGAGGAGCACGCCGCAGCGATCGAGGTGATGAAGGAGCGGCTCCAGGCGATACTGGCCCTCGAGCGTGGCTGGAACGGCATGCTGATTCCGGAAGTCCGCGCCAACATGGAGCTCCTGGGGCGGATGCTCGAGCAGCACATGAAGCTTCAGCGGACGATGGGACTGCTGCCCTGGGGAGGCCCGACCTCCGGGCTCAAGGAGATACCCCCTGGCGAGGATAATGCGGACGATGATCGCGAATTCCGGACGCTGGTGCAGTGCATGGTGAAGATGCCGGCTGACGAGTTCTACCGGGTTCTTCTGCACGCACTCGGTCCGCCACCTCGGGGGACGCAGCCGGTGGCGACGGTGGTCGACGTGATGCCGAGACGAGCGGACGATGAGTAGGGTTTGGTCCATGCCGACGCATCTGATCTAGTTCGGGGCGGACTCGACCGGGCATTCGCCCCGGTTCTCGAGGGTGCACATCAACTCGGAGGTCAGTGATGATTCAGCAGGGAAGCGGCAATGGAGAGGAAGAGGTCTCTCTATATCCCGAGTGCTGCGACGGGGAGTTTGCGTTGCCTACGGGGGGATGGCGTCCACTCCTTACGCTCGCGCAGCAGTATGGGTGGTGTCCCATGGGAACAGAAGTGCCCGAGTATCCCTGGTTGGAGGGAGGGATCATTCCCGATAGAGATCTCGCCATCGGGACGTATTGGCTCGGCCCCGCATCTGAGTGGACCGGACTCTAGTTCCCTGGGTATGGGCAGCGAGTAAATGACCGCGACGCGCAGGCGCTCGGGGCCGCTCTTCAGAGAGCGTTACCCGACGTGCCAGAGCAGGATGTCGTCGAACGCAGGGGACTCGCTCCCGGGGAGCGAGACGCTTCCCCTGAGAGAACGTTTGGCCGCGAAGTCAGTCGTCAGACGACGAATCCCCTCGAGCTGTACAGCGGAGAAGAGAAAGAGGTGCTGCGATGGCTGATCGGCCATTGTCTAGACTGCGGGAGCGGCTTTTGGATCTGGTCTTCTGAATCTCGATGACTCAGTTCGCGACGCACGCAACTAGCGAGGGCAGCAAAGAGCCTGATCCTGCACAGGGATCGAGGGCGGCGAGGGGCGTCACTTCAGCCGGCGTGTCTCAGAAGGGCCCCGAGCCGCCCAGCGTATCCGAATGTAGACGCTGACAGCCCGCCGACGGTGGGCCATCCTCTTGGCTTATGGACCCTGCTCGACGACCTGGACGCGTTCCCCGCCCTCCTCAGGTCACCCACGCGATCAACGGGTAAGAAGCAGCGCTCCCCGACCGTTCCGGAACGTAGACGCACCGCCGGCAGCGGTTCGGCCGCCGCCCTTCCCACCCTGGTCGGTGTATCACTCTCTCAGCATTGTCCTGGTCGGCGCCGTCACCCCACCTGGGGGCCATGGCCCTCCAGCGAGCGGTCTACTGGGCCCGCGACGCCGAGCACACCGTGCTCCACCAGGTCATCGCCGAGCACCTGGAGGTCTTCCTGCGCGCGGTGGCGGCGGCCGGCGACGGCGCGGGCCTGCCGCAGTTCGTGGAGCGCGAGTTCCGGGAGTTCCTGACGTGCGGCGTGTTCGAGCGCGGCGTGGCGCGGTTTCGGTGCGAGGGCTGCGCGCGCGAGCAGCTGGTGCCGTTTTCGTGTAAAGGACGGGCGTGGTGTCCCAGTTGCGGGGGCCGGCGGATGACGGAGCGCGCCGCGCATCTGGTGGACGCGGTGCTGCCGTGGGTGCCGGTGCGACAGTGGGTCCTGACGGTACCTTATCGGCTCCGGTACCAGATGGCGTGGAATCACGGACTGAGCCGCGCGGTGCTGCGCGTGTATACGCGCGTGCTGCTCGACGTGTACGCGTGCGGCGCCCGGGAGTTCGGCGTGCCGGGTGGACGCACCGGCAGCGTCACCGTGATGCAGCGCGCAGGCAGCGGGTTGAACGTGAACCTGCACTTTCACACGCTCGTGCTGGACGGGGTGTTCACGGAAGCGCCCGGGGGCGCGCTGGCGTTTCATCCGGGCGTCGGGTCCGAGCGACGCCGAGGTCGCGGCGGCGCTGGCCACGATCCGCCACCGCGTGCAGCGGCTGCTGGTGCGCCGCGGACTAGAGCCCAGCGACGACGCGACGGGCCCGGCGGATCCCCTCGCGGACGAGTCCCCCGTGCTGGCGGGGATCGTCGGGGCCTCGGTGCAGGGGCGGGTGGCGCTGGGCTCGCGAGCGGGGGCGCGGGCGCGGCGACTCGGCGAGGCGCCCGACACGGCGACCGTGATCTCGCGTGGACCGCGGCAGGCGCACCTGGACGGGTTCGACCTGCACGCCAACGTGTGGGTGTCGGCGCACGATCGGGCGGGGGTGGAACGGCTGTGCCGATACGTCTTGCGGCCGCCCTTTGCGCAGGAGCGGTTACGGCTGCGGGCGGATGGGCGCATCGCGCTGGAGCTCAAGAGGGCGTGGCACGACGGCACGCGGGAGCTGGTCTTCGAGCCGCTGGAGTTCCTGGAACGGTTGGCGGCGATGACGCCACGGCCCGAAACGAACCTGCTCATCTGCCATGGCGTGTTGGCCCCGCGCGCCCGAGCCCACGGCCTCGACGGCGCCGCTGGCCGCTGATCCAGGCGGCACGGGGGTGAAGACCGCCACTCCGCGGGCCTGGAGCTGGGCGGCCCTGATGCACCGGGCGTTCGGCATCGACGTGTTGGCGTGTGCCCATTGTGGAGGCAGCCTCCGGCTGATCGCCACGCTGCACGATCCCGCGGTCATCCGGAAGATCCTCGCGCACCTCGCCCTCGGCCACTCGGGACAGAGTCCGGGCCGCGCCCCACCCAAATCTGGCGCCGCCGCGTCCTGATCGGATCGGCACAGGGGCGCGGCGAACGCCGTCGTGTTGGCGCCGCGAGGTGGCATTCGTGCTGCGTCGGCCGATCCACCGGTCGATTGACGGCGGCGGTCTGTCTCGCCTAGCATGTCGATCACCCGAGAAGGTCGCTGATGTGCACTGTGGCATTGCTCCTCGGCGTTCCGCGTCCGAGTCTGGGTGCTTATGTCAGCGCGAGGAAGGCCACGGCGGGGGCTCACGCAGCCGGAGCGTGCTAATGTCTCCTACGCCCTATGCGACGCGTTCGGCACGCGCACGAATGTTCCTGTCTTATTAATGTCAAGATCTTCGACGCGCACGCTTTCGGCATGACCATCAGATCCAATCTGAAAATAGATTCCCGCGTTCCCTGTCGAACTGCCTCCTTCGGTGAAATATGTAAATGTATTGCCGTCGTAATGCCTCATAGGAAAAGTCTTTTCTAAAGGGCCTTCGACAATCGCCAGTCCACCCCCGGTATTGATTTTTATGGAGATGTCTCCGT
>Ga0126384_10002048_pt1 | contig 12170 bp, 10 predicted proteins | sample PanSoiMetPlot_36_FD_92543 | JGI IMG/M metagenome (GOLD analysis project Ga0126384, IMG submission 92543) | Tropical forest soil microbial communities from Panama - MetaG Plot_36 | ecosystem: Environmental > Terrestrial > Soil > Tropical forest > Bulk soil | place: Panama | collected 2016-02-17 | reverse complement strand
CCGGCGAGGTCGACCTCGGAGAGCTCCGAGAGCATTCGCGCGGACTCCTCCCACCGGCCCAGCTCGTACGTGGCGACGAGCGCGGTCAGCGTCAGGGGGACGCCCCAGCTGCGATATGCACCGCAAGCCCGCGCCCGTCCGATACCCTCCTGAGCGATCAGGAGGGCGTCGGCCAGCCGTCCGCCTGCGTAGAGGGCTGCCCACTGATTCGTGTACGTCCGGAGCAGGTCGTCTACGGCTCCAGCCTCTTGAGCGATCCGTCGGGCCTCCTGGAGCAGACCGACCGCCTGCTCCAGGTAGCCAAGATCGCCCAGTACGCTGCCGAGGGTGTTGCGCGCGTGGCCTTCGATGCCGCTCGCACGGACCTCGCTCGCGATCGCGATGGCCTCGCGGCAGCGTTCCGCTGATTCCATGAGGCGGCCGGTGAGCATCAGGACCTGACCCAGCGAAGCCAGCGCTTCGGCCCGCGCGGGCGACGGCGGATCGGCGGGAACGAGCGCCACGGCGCGCTCGCTTGCCAGCAGGGATCGCTCCGCGTCGCCTACCAGCCACGCATACCGTCCCTGGTTCACATAGAGGGCGGCCGCCCTGACCGGCTCGGACTCCGCACCGACCTCCGCCAGTGCCGACTCGATGAGGGCGACGGCCCTGTCTGCCCGACCTGCCGTCCTGGCTGCCGCCGCGGCCCGGCGCAGAAGCTCCACGTGGTCGAGTCCGGTCAGCACGGCCGCATCCGGGACGCGGTCCCAGATCGCAAGAGCGCGCTCGAAATGACCGAGCGCCTCAGCGAACCCGAAGGTGCGGCTCGCCTCGAGGCCTGCGGCTACCGCCGCGGGCAGCGATCGCGTGAGGTCATGGGCAGCCTGCCAGTGCCTCGCCAGCTGGCCGGCAGCCGATCCAGCGCCACCGGCCGCGAGCTCCGGCCTCCGCTCCAGCACGCCGGCGATGACTGTATGCAGGCGCGTCCGCTCGCCAGGCAAAAGGTCGTGTGCGATCGCCTCTTGCAGCAGCGAGTGGCGAAGCACGTACGTGTCTGAGCCAGGCTCGGCTATCAGCACCTGCATCTCGACCGCCTCCCGCAGCGCGCTCAGGAGCTCTGTCTCGGGCAGAGTCGCAACCTCGGCCAGCAGGTCGTGGTGGACCCGGCCCGCTGCCGCGGCGACCCTGACGACGGCCTGGGCGCCGCCGGACAGTTTGTCCAGGCGGCTGAAGAGCAGTTCATGAAGAGTGTCGGGTATCTGGTCCGATTCGCCGATGGCGGCAGTCAGCAGCTCCTCAGCGAAGAAGGCGTTTCCCTGCGAACGCGCCTGTATGCGCTCGACCAGGGCCGGCTCAGCGGGTCGCTCGAGGATGGCCGACAGCAGCTCCCGCATCTCGACCGGGGTCATGGGCCGCACCTCGATCGGCGTCACGTGACCGCCGCGTTCGAGCTCGCCGAGCACAGGCCTGAGCGGGTGGCGCCGGTGGAGGTCGTCGACCCGGTAGGTGCCGATCAGCACGACCCGCTCCCGCCTCAGGTTGCGGCCCAGAAACATGAGCAGGTCCCTCGTGGAGGGATCAGCCCAGTGCAGGTCCTCGAGCAGCAGGATTACCGGCGCCGGCTCTCCGAGCCGCTGCAGGACGCCGAGGACGTGCTCGAAGAGGACCGGCTGAGCGGACGCAGCGCCTCGAACCCCGGATGGAGCCCCAGGTAGAGCCAGACTCGGCGCCAGCCGCGCGAGCTCCGGCCGAGCGGTGCCCAGCACCTGGTCGAGCTCGTCTGCCTCAAGGTCGGTGGCCAGGGCACGCAGTGCTTCGACGAGCGGCGCGTAGGGCACGACGCCGTCGAGCAGCTCGATGCACGCGCCGCTGAGCACCCGCGCGCCATGCCCCACGGCCAGCCCGGCGAATTGGCGAACCAGGCGTGTCTTGCCGATCCCTGCCTCGCCGCCCACGAGCACCGTGGTGGCGTGGCCCGCCTCGGCTCGCGCGAGGGCCGCCTCGAGCTCGGCGAGCTCTTCGAGGCGGCCCACGAAGCGTTGACTGGAGACTCGCGCCGGCATCGGGGCGATTGTCGCCCAGCTGCGCTCACCGTGCGATCGCGAGGGCCTGCAGGGCGCGAGCGAGCCTGGTGGTCACCGGCCGAACCTGCCGGGCCGGTCGCCCGGGAGACGCGGCCTTCAACAGCAGGTGCTGGCGAACGGCTCGAACGTCTGCCGCCCGCATTCGCTCTGCCACACCTGTCTCGCGCAAGTCGTACAAGGGGTGCATCTCCTGACCTCCGTGATGATGAGGTCAGCTTCGCTCTCCACACCCCAGGGCCACATCTGGAGAGTTCCTTATTCCGGGCAATTCGTTTGCCGTATTTTCGGAGCAGGCGGCCGCGGGACGAGCTGCGCCAACCGGGTGGCCTGGAACCTCACCGTAGCCAACCCGGGCTGGTCACTCGCCGAGGATAGTATCGCCGGAGCGAAACGACGAGCGCCTTCCCGGGTGAATTCATACGTTCCGGAGGCGGTCTTTTTAGGGACGTCCCGTCGCCGATAAACTTGTCGCCACAGTGTCGAGTAGCGCTGTAGGCGCCGGTGTGATACGGCCACTGCGCAGGGAAGAAGCGAAAGAACTCACGAGGCGGCGACTGCTGAATGCTGCGCTGAAACTCCTCGATGAGAAGGGCGAGGCCGGCCTGTCGGCCAGTGCTGTCTCGCGCGCCGCCGGCATCGCGCAGTCGAGCTTCTACGTGCACTTCCGCGACAAGCACGATCTCCTGATGGCGCTCGGCGACGAGGCGGTTCTCAACATGCGGCGGGTACTCAGGGAGGCCAGGCAGCGCTCGAGAGAGGAGCCGACCGACCTGGAGCGGCTGAGGGCGACGTTCCGTCTGCCGCTCCAGAGTATCGCGCGTCACCCGGCCCTTTTCCGCATTGGCCTCCGCGCCCGCCACAACCGGGCATCTCCGCTGGGGGAGGTGACCCGGGAGTTTCACGCGGGCTACCGTCGTGACCTCTCCGAGGACCTTGCCATGCTCGGTCACCCCAACTCGACCCCGACCGACCGCCGCCGGGTTGAGATGATCGCCGACGGCTACATAGCGCTGACCGAAGCGCTCGCCGAGGGCTACCTGGCTGGGCGGTACCCTGAAATCGAAGAGATCGTTGACGTCCTGGTCGTCTTCACCCTTGGGCCGCGTTCCCTGCTGCCCAGTTCGTCTTAGCAGGGGCAGTCAGGCCTCCCCTCCCCGTCGGCCTACAGCCAGGCAGCCCGGTCCTCACCAGGGCGGTGCGGTGGCGTTTCCCGGCGCGGCTCAACACCTCCGATCGACCCTGGCGGCAGCACGTGCGTGACCCTGCCAAACGGGGTCGACGCCGTGTCCAGCAGGTCGGCAACGTCCTCGAACGACGGGTCGCGGGCGTCAAGGCCGTCGATCCTGCCGAGGTCATCCAACCACCTCGAGGTCCTCGCCAGTGAAAGCTCGACCGCCCAGGATCCGCCGTCGTCCTGCCGGTGGTGCAAGGCACCGATCGCTCCCAGGGCCGCCAGCCAGCCAGTTGCGTGGTCGAGAGCCTGAGCCGGCAGCGGCCGCGGCTCATCAACCCCTGCCGCCCTGCCTCCCTCGTCTGCGACGCCCGTCGCCATCTGCACCAGGCTGTCGAACCCCCGCCTGTCACCCCAGGGACCGACGCCGCCGTAGGCGGAGATGCTGACCGACACCGCCCCTGGCCGGAGCTCCGCGATCTGAGCCGGCCCGAAGCCGAGGCGGGCGATCGCGCCAGGGCGGTAGCCCTGGACGAAGACGTCGCACCCTCGAACGAGCCCGCACAGCGTCTCCCGCCCTGCCTCGGTCGAGAGGTCGAGGTGGCAAAATCGCTTGCCGAAACCCGTGTCGATCACCGTCAGCTCGCTGTCAGGTAGGTGATCGGCGCCAACTCGCAGCACCTCTGCGCCGAGCGACGCAAGCACGCGTCCGCACACCGGGCCTGCGATGACGCGGGTCAGGTCCAGGACGCGGACCCCGCTCAGGGGGCGTCCGCCGGGTGTCAGAGGATGCCTCGCACCGCCGGCGATGCGACGCGTGTAGACGAGAGGCAGGCGCGCGAGCGTCCGCTGCTGCGGGTGGCGAGCCCACTCAGCGCGGCTGCGCATCATCGCTGCGCAGCCGCCGGAGGCGATCACACGCCTTTCGACTTCCGCCGCGGGGACTGAACCCACCACACCCGCCATGGCGGTGCGGTCTTCTGCGCCGCCGAGAGCGACGACGGCCGCCTGCCGGTGATGGGCGTAGTTGCAGTGGAGGCGGACCCAGCGCCCATCGCGGGCGCGGTAGTCGCCGCTCAGTGAGTCCCACAGGTCGGGTGCTCGGCCGTCGACGCGCAGGTAGCGCTCGCTTCGAAAGGAGACAGCCGCCGCACGCATGTCTACCTTGACCGGACCGCGAGGTTCTGCGCGGAGGCCCCACAGCTCGGCAGCCGCAGTCAGCGTGGCGGCGACGCAGCCCGCTGCGGCCGTGCCAACTGCAAAGATCGACGGGAGAGCCGGCTCCTCGCCAGCGATCTCCGCCGGCCCGGCGAAAGTCCGGGTCAGTCCGGCCCCCCGCAGGAGCTGATCGACGACTTCACTGACTGGGAGCGAGCGCGGGCCGGACACGTTGCTGGTAGCCAGGGAACCGGGCGTGCACAGCCGCCATGATGCCAGACTAACGGCCAAATGCCGGCCGAGCGCCCTTTCGGCCGGCTCAGACAGGTCCCAGTGCCGGCAGATGGCCCGAAGGACCAGCGGCCTGCCGCGACCGACCACGGAAATCGCGGACAAACCTGCGGATTCGCGGGATCATAATGCGGCAGGAGACGGGAGGATCTTGAGCCGATACGCCAGCCGGCGGTTGCTGCAAGCGCTGCCGTTGCTTCTTGGAATCAGCGTCGCTTCGTTCCTGATCATCAACGCCGTGCCGGGGGGCCCGCTGTCCGCCTATGAGAACGCTCCCAGCATCACCCCACTCGACCTCCAGCGTCTCGAACACCAGCTGGGGTTGGACCAACCGCTCTATGTCAGATACGTGACCTGGCTGACCCACTTCCTGACCGGGGACTGGGGCTACTCGTACGCAACTCAGCAGCCCGTGCTGGCGATGATCGGCGAGCGGCTGCCCAACACCCTTTACCTGATGGGCACTGTGTACGTGGTCACCCTTCTACTCGCGGTCCCCGTCGGCGTCGTGACGGCCATCCGTCAGTACTCATGGCTCGACCACCTCTTCACGGGGCTCAGCTTCGCCGGCCTGTCGATGCCGACCTTCTGGCTGGGCCTGCTGCTGATAATCGTGCTGGGTCTGACGCTCCGGCTCTTCCCGCTGGGTGGCATGGCCACGCCTGGCGCCGACTTCAACCTGGTCGACCGGGTCTGGCACCTGGCCCTGCCGGTGGCGACGCTTAGCTTCGTCGGCATCGCCCACTACTCCCGGTATCTGCGTGCCAGCATGCTGGAGACCCTGCATCAGGACTACATGCGCACCGCGAGGGCCAAAGGACTGTCCTACGGCTCGGCTGTGTTCCGCCATGCGCTCAAGAACGCGGCGCTGCCGCTGGTGACCATCGCCGCCCTCGATCTCCCCGAGCTGTTCGTCGGAGCTCTGGTGACTGAGCAGATCTTCGGCTGGCCAGGGATGGGCCGCCTCTTCTGGGACTCCGCCACACGCTCCGACTACCCGGTGCTGATGGGCATTCTGGCCGTCTCCTCAACGCTGATCGTACTCGCGAACCTGGCGGCGGACCTCGTATATGGCTACCTGGACCCGCGCATCCGCTACTCCTGAGGCGGCGCCCGTCGACCTCGGGCTGCCCGACCACGCCAGTCACTGGCGGCTGGCGCTGGAACGCTTCCTTGCCCACCGGCTGGCCGTCGCCAGCCTGGTGGTGCTCCTGCTGCTCGTCCTCGTGGTCCTGGTCGGCCCAATCCTGTCGCCGTACAACCCCGAGCACACCAATCTCAACCTGCGCTACGAGCCACCCTCGGCAAGGCACGTCATGGGCACCGACAGCCTGGGCCGGGACCTGCTGACCCGAATCATGTTCGGTGGCAGGGTCTCGCTCACGATCGGGGTGCTGGCGATGGCCGTCGCGATCACGTTGGGCGTCGTGCTCGGTGGGCTGGCAGGCTTTTACGGCGGCGTGGCGGACGCGGTGCTGATGCGCTTCGTCGACATGATGCTGTCGTTCCCACGTCTGTTCCTGCTCATCCTTTTCTCGGTGTTCTTCGGCGGGCACTTCCTGACAGTCGTGCTCCTGCTGGGCGCGCTCTCGTGGATGGGTGTGTCGAGGCTGATTCGCGCCAGCTTCCTCTCGCTCAAGGAGCGCCAGTTCGTCGAGGCGGCCCGAGCGCTGGCCGTGCCGAACCGCTGGATAATGACCCGGCATCTGCTGCCCAACGCGCTGGCGCCGATCATCGTCGCGGCCACGCTGGGCATCGCCACGGCCATCATCGCCGAGAGCACCCTCTCGTTCCTTGGGCTCGGGATTCAGCCGCCCACCCCCAGCTGGGGGAACATGCTGAAGGACGCCCAGACGGACCTGGCCATAGCACCCTGGACGGCGGTCTTCCCGGGTCTCGCGATCTTCGTGACCGTCGTCGCAATCAACTTCATCGGAGACGGCCTGCGAGATGCTCTCGACCCGCAGCACGTCATCCGATCGGCGCGACGTTAGGGAGGAAAAACGATGTCAAGAGCTCGCGGTCTGGTCATCGCCATAGCCGCCCTGGTGGGCCTCGGCGCCTGCGGCGCCGGCGGCGGCGGCGGTCCGGCGGCCCAGACGCCGGTCAAGGGCGGCACGATGACCGTCGCCATCTGGCAGGAGCCGAACACCCTGTACCCGTACTACGCGACCCAGACGGTCGCACAGGTCGTGTTCGAAACCGCGCTGGAAGGACTGGTCCAGGTTCTGCCGGACGGCACCTACAACCCCGTCCTGGCAAAGGAAGTCCCCACCACAGGAAACGGCGGCGTCAAGCTCTCACCGGATGGCAAGCGGATGGACGTCACCTACCACCTGAAGCCCGGTCTCAAGTGGGCCGACGGGCAGCCGGTGACGAGCGACGACGTCAGGTTCACGTGGCAAGCCATCATGAAGGACCCCAAGGTCACCAGCCGCGGTGGCTATGACCAGATCGAAAGCGTGGACACGCCTGAGCCGCTGACAGTGGTGCTCCACTACGGATCGATCTACGCCGCGTACGCCAGCCGGTTCTCGACGTCCGTTGGCAGCCCGATCCTGCCCAAGCACGTGCTCGAGAAGGAGGCCGACATATCGAAGAGTGATTTTGTACGCACTCCCTTCGGCACGGGCCCGTTCAAGATCACCGAGTTCAAGTCGGCTGACCACGTCACCGCCGAGCGAAACCCCAACTACCGCGAAGCGGGCAAGCCATATCTCAACCGCATAATCTTCCGAAGCGTTCCCTCTCGCGAGGTTGCCCTGGCGCAGCTCAAGGCGGGCGAGGTCGACGCGGTGTGGAACCTGCTCGAGGCCCAGCTGCCCGATGTCGAGAAGCAGACGGACATCAAGGTCCGCGCCGTGCCCTCACCAAGCGTCGAGCGGCTGGAGTTCAACCTGGCGAAGCCCGGCAACCCAGCTGACCCGAACGTCGCGCACCCGGTGCTGGGCGACATAAACGTGCGTCACGCCCTGGTGCTCGCCACGCCCAAGAAGCAGCTCGTCGACAAGCTTCTCTTCGGGAAGGCTACGGTGGCCCAGTCGACCCTGTCGATCGGATGGGGCGCGCCCAAGGACGTGCACCAGGACGACTACAACCCGACGAAGGCAAAGCAGCTCCTGGACCAGGCGGGATGGATCCCCGGTTCCGACGGCATCAGGGTCAAAAACGGTGTGCGCGCCAGCCTCAGGATCACCACGACCACCGGCGACAAGATCCGCGAAGAGATCGAGCAGGTCCTGATCGATGACTGGAGGCAGATCGGCATCGCGCTCGAGGTCAGCAACGTTCCGTCCAGCGTGCTGTTCGGGTCATGGAGCGCAAACGCCCCTCGCAAGAAGGGCAACTTCGACGTCAACATGTACGCCTCGTCCCCGGACATCGACCCGCAGGAAACGATCGCGCAGCGCTTCGGCTGCGACAACATTCCACGCCCTGAGAACAACGGGGCTGGATTCAACTACTACCGCTACTGTGATCCCCAGACAGATCAGCTCATCAAGCAGGCCGGCTCGATCGTCGACCAGGACAAGCGCAAGCAGCTGTACTCGGCGATCCTGAAGCGCCTCAACGACGCACAGATCTCGGTCTGGCTGTACAACCGCTCCAACATCGACGCGTATCGCTCAAACGTGGGCGGCTACAAGGACAACGGTTGGGACAACCTCACCTGGACCTCACAGGACTGGTTCGTGAACAAGAAGTAAACCCGGCGCAAAACGCAGCGCCGGTCTCCCGACCGGCGCTGCACGCCTTACCGGAAGGTTCAACTACCGCAACGAGGGGGCTCGTCCTGGCCAGGGTCCCAGGGCCGAAGCCGCGGCCACCAGGCCCGGACCGCCCGCCGGTAGGCCTCGTACTCGTGGCCGAAGCGCCTGCTCAGGGTGGGCTCCTCGAACCAGCGAACGAAGCTTCCCATGATGACGCCCACGACCGCCGCGTACACCAGCAGTCCGATCTGGCCCAGCGCAAGGGCCTGCCCGACAATGGTCGCCAGGACCGCCAGATACATGGGATTGCGGACGTATCGATAGAGCCCGCCGATCACGAGTCGTTCGGTCGGCGCGACCGGCGCGGGAGTGCCGACGCCCTCGACTACGAATTGCACGAACGCGGAAACCAGAATGACCGCACCCACGGCGAGCAAAACCGCACCCGCCACGCGCAGTCCTACCCAGTAGCGGATCGGCTGCTCCACCCGCCAGCCGGTCAGCCACCAGGGGATCAGACCCGCAACGACGCCGGGTGCCAGAACGAAGAAGGCCGCGCTGCCTGCCGCGGCCACCGCCTTCCGCACTCCGTGAGTCTGTCAGATCCGGAGGTGATCGTCCGGCACGCAGGAGTTAGTAGAGGCGCCTCAGGTGAGGCTCCTGGAAGGGCTGCGGGCGTGACTGCTCACCGGCCGTTCACTCCGCCCGGCCCGGGGGCCCGGGGCTGAATCGACACATGCCGCCCCTGCGGGCTTACGAGGTGTGCGCTGCATTCGGGCTGGGCCGACCGCTGTCACGCGGCCACAGTGTATCGGGAGGCTTCACCCATGCAACCTGGCGGCTGCGAGCCGAGGGTGGCGTCTTTGCCGTCAAGCTGCTTCACCACCACTGGCGTGAGCCAGAGCGCCGCCGGGTGTACGAAGGCACCTTCGAGCTGGAGCGCCAGGCGGTCACCGCGGGCCTGCCCGCAGCCGAGCCGGTGATCGCGCCCGGCGGCAGCTGGCTCGAGGACCTGAGCCAGGGGCCGGTTCGGGTGCACCGATGGGTCGACGGCGTCCCGCTGCGCGCCTCAGAGGTCGGTGTCGACGAAGCTCGCCAGCTCGGCGGCGTGCTGGCCGCCATTCACCGGCTCGGCATCCGTCGTGAAGTCGCCGCTGCAGCACTGCTCCCGCTGTGGGACCCGGCAGCCTGGGACGAGTACGCGCTCGAACTCCAGGAGCTGCGAGGTCTGCGCCCGGCGATGGAGCGGCTCCGCGATGTGGTCGCCGCCGGTCGGTCCCTCGTGGGAAAGCCGGTTCTGTCCCACGGAGATCTGAACGTGAAGAACCTCCTGCGGCAGCCGGACGGCGTCCTGGTTCTACTCGACTGGGACTCGGCAGAACCGACAGACCCCGCCATGGACGCGGCCGGCGCGGCCGCGGGGTTGGGGGGCCTCCAGGGAAGAGCTCCCCGACCAGCGGTCGTGCGCGCTTTCATGCGCGCGTACCGCGGCGGCGGCGGTGAGTTCGACAAAGCCGATTACCGGGTGTTCGCCGGCATGCTGAACGGCCTCCACGGCTGGCTATTTGCCCTCTACCGGCGGGCCGTGTCCGCACCGACCGCAGCAGAGCGCGCGCAGGGCCGGCGTCTGGCAGGGCAGCTGGCGCGCCGGCTGCCACTCATCATCGATTCGCTGGACAGCTGGGCCCGGCTCCTGGACTGATCGAGCAGTCGTTGGCGCGCAAGCCGCGGAACGGACGCGTCACCACGTCACCGGGAGCTCGGCCAGGCCGCCGGTCAGGAGATCGGCGCGTGTCCGCAGCCGTTCGATCGGTACCGCCAGGCGCAACATGGGAAAGCGCGGGATGAGCCTCTCGAACACGGCCTGCAGCTCGAGCCGGGCCAGGGGCGCACCGATGCAGAACCGCGGACCGTGCCCGAACGCGAGGTGGGCGTTGGGCTGGCGAGCGACGTCGAAGCGTCCGGGGTCATGGAAGGCGCGCTCGTCGTGGTTCGCAGCGCCGATGTCCAGCAGCACGGCGTCGCCGGCTCCCAACGTCACCCCGCCGATGTCGATGTCCGTTCGTGGGTAGCGCGGAAGGCCGCCGCCGCCGGTGGCCGAGGCCCGCAGGATCTCCTCGACCGCTCGTGCAAGCAGGGACGGGTCGCGCAGCAAAGCCACGCGCTGGTCGGGGTTGCGGAGCAGCAGGAGGGTCCCCAGGTCGATGCGGACGACGGTCGTCTCGTGACCGGCGAACAGCAGCACGGCCGCCAGGAAGGCGACGTGGTCGTTCGCGATGGTGCCGTCTTCCGCCGCGCAAAGGCCCGAGATGACGTCATCGCCAGGATGCGCGCGCTTACGGGCCACGAGCTCGCCCATGTACGCGATCAGGCTGGTCAAGGCCGCGTCCGCCCGCTGCCGGTCATGCAGGTCGGCCATGCCCTGCGACCACACCCGGAACTGGGCACGATCCTCATAGGGCACACCGAGCAGCTCACAGATCACCAGCACCGGGAGGGGAAAAGACAGGGCCTCGTGCAGGTCGACTGGCGGCGTCATGGCCGCCAGCGCTGTCAGCAGCTCGTCGACCAGCACCTCCACCCGGGGCCGCAGCGCCTCCATCCGCCTGGCCGAAAAGTACGGGGTGAGCAGGGCTCGCATCCGCGCATGGTCGGCGTCCTCGGTCTCGTAGTTTTCGGCGGGACCGCCGAACAGGATGGAGTCGCTGATCCGGGGCGCGTGCTCGGGGTCTGGATGCGACCGGCCCAGCCGGCTGTCTCCTAGAAGCTGCTTCAGCTCCGCATAGCGCGCGACGTGCCAGGCCTCGTCGCCGGTCGGCGTGCGTACACGCGTGATCGGGCGCTCGGCCTGCAGCCTGCGGAGCGTCGGAGGCATCGCCAGGACGTCGGGCTGATCGAAGGGCAATGCGGGCAGGGAGCGGGACGCGGTCATAACCATCTCCACCGGTTAATCGGGATATGTATACTCTATCATAAACAAATTCGGGTGTACAATCTAAGGCCCGTGGCAACAGTGACGGCCAGGAGCCGGCCTGCCGGCGAACAGGCACCCCCGGCGCGCGGGCGAAGGCTGCGTCGTGCCGAGCGCCGCGAGCAGATTCTTGCCGCCGCCACCCAGGCGTTCGCGCGCAACGGATTTGCTGCTACCAGTCTGGACGACATCGCTGCCGAAGCCGGAATCAGCCGGGTCATCCTCTACCGGCACTTCGAATCGAAGACCGACCTTTATCGCGCTTCGCTCGATCGAGCCTGTGAGCGGCTGGTCGCCGCCGTCGGCGAAGGCCAGTACACGCCGGCGAGCCTTGACGCGCTCGTGGGGGCTGCCGCCGCGGACCCGGCCGGCTTTCGGCTCCTGTTCCGGCATGCTGCCCGGGAGCCGGAGTTTCGCGACGAGATGGATCAATTTCGCCTCAACATGGTGGCGGTCGCCCGGCGCGAGCTCGCTGAGACGATCCCCGACGGACCCTGGGCGAGGTGGGCGGCGCAGCTGGCTCCCACGGTGGCCGTGGAAGCCGTGATGGCCTGGCTCGATGTGGGCCAGCCCGACCCAGAGGACGCTCCTGAAAAGATCCGCCAGGCCCTGGCGGGCTTCATCCCGGCAGCCCGGTCGCAGGAAGGGCACTGAAACGCGGCGGCGGCCAAACCTCCCCCCCACCGAACTGCAGGTTCACGATCAGGTCATCTATGAAACGTCTCGCAGTGTCAACCCCTCCCTGGACGCTCGGCGGAGATCCGCCTCGCACAGGCAATCCTGGGTCACGCACCGACTTCGACGGG
>Ga0126384_10002047_pt1 | contig 12170 bp, 8 predicted proteins | sample PanSoiMetPlot_36_FD_92543 | JGI IMG/M metagenome (GOLD analysis project Ga0126384, IMG submission 92543) | Tropical forest soil microbial communities from Panama - MetaG Plot_36 | ecosystem: Environmental > Terrestrial > Soil > Tropical forest > Bulk soil | place: Panama | collected 2016-02-17 | reverse complement strand
GGATTTCCTGGACCTGGTTCATCAGCTGCTCGACCTGATCCTTCGCATCCGTATTGGGGTAACGACGAAGCAAGTCTTTCAACTGGCGCTCTGCCAGCCGGGCGTGGGTAGTATCCCGATCCGCGGCCATCACCTGCCTGAGGTGAATCTCCGCAATCTTAAGCATCGTATCATCGGCTAGCGGATCATCAGGAAAGAATTGAATCCAGTCGCGGTATTCAACTTCGGCCTGCGCAAGACCTTTTGATCCGCCCTGGAGATAGTAGGAATCGGAGATGGCGAGCTTGGACATTTTGATCAGGGGACTATCGGAATACGTGTTGATCATAGTGTTCAACAGTATCCTTCCCTCATCGTAGTTGCCCTTCCGAATAGCGTCGATTCCCTGCCGGAACAGTTCGCGATCACGACCAGGCCCTTTTGCCTCTTCGAGCGTTAGCTTTGTTTTGGGTTTGCCACCGCATGCGGCAAAAGGGAGCGCAAGAACCATTACTACTAAGAGAAGTTTTACTACTTTCATGCTACCTGGGCGGCCGCAGTGGACGGCACACGGCCTTCTCCTTTTAACTGTTAGGCTGGTATTCTCCAAGAAACGAGCACGGGTTTAAACTGTATGCGGCTCCATCGCGCGCTGGCGGAGTTCACGAGTTGCCTCTTCCGGATTTCCTTTACCGAAGACGGCGGAACCCGCGACTATCCATTCGGCGCCCTGGCGAACTACCGACGCAACATTATTCAAGCCGATACCGCCATCGACCTCGATATGGACATTCAAGCCGCGAGAATCAATCATACCGCGCAGGCGACTTATCTTGTCAAGCGAGGTGTCTATGAAGGATTGCCCACCAAAGCCGGGATTTACTGACATAATCAGAACATAATCGACGGACGGTAGCGATTCTTCGATTGCTCCGAGCGGCGTAGCGGGGTTTAAAACCACGCCGGGCCGGCAGCCTAGTTCCCGGATTGCAGTCAAGGTACGGTGAAGATGTACGACCGCTTCGACATGGACGGAAATCATAGATGCCCCGGCGCGCGCAAAATCATCGATATACAAATCTGGATCGGTGATCATCAAGTGACAATCGAGCGGGAGGTCAGTTGCTCGTCGCGCGGCCTTTACTACTAACGGTCCGATGGTAATGTTTGGCACGAAGTGGCCATCCATCACGTCCACGTGAATTAGCCCCGCGCCGCCACGTTCAGCGGCTTTTATTTCATCGCCAAGTCGGGCGAAATCTGCGGACAGAATTGACGGAGCTATTTCTATCATCCCGCCACTCTTTGCACAGCGCTGACGAGGTTCTTCGCCATAGCAACTATAAAAGAACGGACCTCATGACGTCGTCCAGGCGATAGTGGGCTTGCAGGCGCGACCTGACTCTTAGTCTGAATTGGGCCGCTGCTCACGACGATGGTTAGAACAGAGTTTTTCTTGACGGAGGAGTTGGGGCCGGGACGAGTTTCAATAACTGAATTCGCCGCAACGGTAGGGTCGTTTCTACGCTGGATTTTGACTTTCAAGCCAGCTTCCTCGGCGAGTCTTTGGGCTTCGGCTTCAGGTCTGCCGACGATGTTGGGCACCTGTGTATCGCCGCTGCGGAATAAAGTGTAAATCGTGACTATGGCGCTAAGCAGAAATGCAAGAGCTAAGACGATAACCATACCGAGTCTGCGGGATATGGTCCACGCGATGCTGCCGGGTTCGGAGCGGCCCGCGCCACTTGAGGTGCTCATAGGCCGAGTCTAGCATTGGGAACTAAGGGGATTCAACGCGAAACGCCAAACGCTACGCGTTTCGCGTTCAACGTTCGACGTTTAGCGTTCGATTCAGAGTTTGGTTTCTGGTTTCTAGTTCTGTCTTTCTGCGTAATCTGCGTAATCTGCGGATGAGGTCTCTCTTAACAGCCTAAGCGACGATAACGCTAGTTCATCCGCAGATTACACAGATTACGCAGAAAGACAACAACTGGAAACCAGACACTAGAAACCAGACACTAGAAACCATACTCCGAACGCTAAACGCCGAACGTTGAACGCTAAACGCGTTAGCGTTTAGCCGTTTCAACGATCTGCAGTTCGTTGTGCTCACGGCGTGCGCGTAACACTTTCTTATCGAATTTCCCGACGCTGGTCTTTGGTACTTCCTCAATGAAGGCCCAACGCTCGGGCACCCACCATTTCGCGACTCGATCCGCTAGGAATGCGCGAAGCTGGTCGACGGTCGTTCCCGCGCCTCCTTTCAGCACCACACAAGCGAGCGGTCGCTCGTCCCATTTTTCATCCGGCACTCCAATCACTGCCGCCTCTATAACGTCTGGATGAGCCATTAGGGTGGTCTCCAGTTCTACGGTAGAAATCCACTCGCCACCCGACTTGATCACGTCTTTAGCGCGATCAGTGATTTGAATGAATCCTTTCTCGTCGAGTGTGCCAACATCCCCGGTCCTCAGCCATCCATCGTGGAATTTCTCTGGCGTATCGTCACCGTAATACGACGCGGTAATCCATGGACCTCGAACCTCGATTTCACCGACAGCTTCGCCGTTCCACGGCAATATCGAGTCACCATCAGCCAGCCTGATTTCCACTCCCGGCTTTATGCGACCAGTCTTGGCTCGCCAGTTCATAAGCTCTTCCTCATCGCATCCCTTTGGTGGATATGCTACTGCTGCGAGCGGGCTTGTCTCTGTCATCCCCCATGCCTGAATGATTTGCACGCCGAATCGCTGCTCGAATCTTTCCATGAGACTTCGCGGGACTGCTGAGCCACCGCAGATCACCATCCTGAGCGAGGAGAGGTCGACCGGATTGGCTTCGGCATAGCGCATCACGTCGTTCCAGATTGTGGGCACCGCGCCTGAAAAAGTGGGCCGCTCAGCAACCATCAGGCGGCATAGCGGCTCAGCCTGAAGGAATCGGCCGGGCATTATGAAATCAGACCCGGCCATCCAGCCGCTGTAGGGCAAACCCCATGCATTGGCGTGAAACATCGGAACTACTGGCAATATTCGGTCGTGCTCGGTCAGCCCGAATACTCCTCCGGCACACTGCGCGAGCGAGTGTAAGTAGGTCGATCGATGCGAGTACACAACGCCTTTCGGATTGCCTGTTGTACCGCTCGTGTAGCACATTGCCGCGGCTGAACGCTCGTCGAGTTCGGGCCAGTCAAAGCCAAGCTTTTCAGCACCGATGAGCTCCTCGTACCTGAGAACATCACCGAGAGCGGATGCATCACCGGATCCTATCACGATATAGCGTTCGATTTTCTTCAGATCCTTTGCGACTTTAGCGAGGAGCGGAACAAGCGAATCATCTACTATGACTATGCGGTCTTCCGCGTGATTTATGATGTAACTGAGTTGCTCAGGAAAAAGCCGGAGATTTAGAGTATGAAGCACCGCTCCCATGCAAGGGATTGCAAAGTAAGCCTCCATATGTTCCTGGGTATTCCAAGCGAAGGTTCCGACTCGATCACCTTCTTTGATGCCGAGTCTTTTGAGAGCCGCGGCGAGCAGCTCCGCGCGATTGGCAACTTCGGCGTAGCTTGCGCGGCGCGAACCGTCGCCCATAAATGTGACGATTTCGCTATCGGATTGAACTCTCCGACCGTGTTCGAAGATGTAGTTGATCGTCAATGGACGATCCTGCATTGTGCTTAGCATTGTAATCTCCTCGTTTATAACAAAGGCTTTGATACGACTCAGATGAGGCAGTTGGATTATCTTAAAGACTCGGTGCGAGAGCAACCTCGATGATGTAGGACGCTAAACCGCACTGTGGCATGCGCAACAAAGACGCGAGACTCAAAGTTACTTTGAAGATTTCCTTTATGAGCTTCCGAGCGAGCAAAACTAAATATACGGTGTCGGTGCTAAGCTCAGCCTTCTTCTGAAACCATGGATTTAGTCGTCAGAAGAATGAGAGCGAGCACCGCTGCCAGCCCTGCGAGAACCGCGCCGAAGTAGAACGTTGCACTCGAATCGACATGATCCCAAAACCAGCCGCCAATGTAACTTGCTGCGATTCCCGTGAGGCCGACAACCATCGAGTAGATCCCTATCACCGTCGCACGCCCGGCTGTGCCTGCAGAATCAACGGCCATCGCTTTACCGACGCCGTCAGTCAAAGCAGGAAAAAGACCGTACAGCGCAAAGAGCGGCCACGCCATCCAGCCCGCTCTTGCTGCGCCAAACCCGGCATAGCTAACCGCGTAGATTAGGAACCCGACTATCAGCACGTTTCGTCGACCGAAGCGATCGCTCGCCGTCCCCGCAGGCATCGACGCAAGTGAGGCAATAGCGTTGTAAAGCGCATAAGCGAGAATCGTCCATTTATGATTAAGTCCGAGTTGCTCTGAGCGAAGTATCAGAAACGCATTGGCCGAGTTCGCGATGCCAAACACTGCGGTCACAATCAACAGCCGTTTGAATTCGTCGGTTGTTCCCCGGAGGGAAAACAGAACCTTCGACTTAACATTTAATCGGTCGCTTTTTTGTTCACGAACTGTGAGTATCAACGAAGCTGAGAGTGCCGCGGGTATCCCAGAGATCAAAAAGATGCTCCGCGGTCCCAGACCGAACCATCCTACAAGCAAAAGGGCCACTAATGGTCCGATTACTGCGCCGGCCGAGTCCATCGCCCGTTCAAAGCCAAAAGCGCGCCCTCGAAACCTCTCTTTCGTGGACTCGGCAAGAAGCGCGTCTCTTGGAGCGTTTCGGATTCCCTTTCCAAAGCGTTCCGCAAACCTCGCCGCCAGCACGACAGGCCAAACCTGCGCCGCGGCAATGATGGGTCTGGTCGCAGCAGTCAGTGCATAACCGAAAAACGCTACCGGTTTGCGGCGGCCGAGACGATCGGAAATCCAACCTGAAAACCCACCAATTGCAGTCGAGGCTCCCACCGCTATGCCTTCCACTAAGCCGAGTACGGTTGCCGGTGCGTGAAGCGTTTCGGTGAGGAACAGCGGCAGGATCGGGTAGATCATTTCACTGCTGATGTCTGAAAGCAGGCTCACGAAGCCAATGATGATGGCGCTTCGGGAAAGGCCCTCGATAGCGAGGAATGACTGAGTATGAAGTTCGGTGGAAGAACCAAACGCTTCTGACTTACGGCTCCGACTCTCTGCGTCTTCAATATGCTTCATTTGTTCTCGAGAGTCAGCTTCGATATAAAGAACCAGGAGCCTGATGGCTCAATTTGGATATTGCCGACGCGGGCGCGCGCCGCAAGGACGTTCGAGGGATACCATAAGTAAATCTGGGGTAATTCTTCGGAAACTGTCTTCTGGATCTTAGAGAAGAGATCGAGCTTGGTCGCTCGGTCATTTGCTTTCTCAGCGTCTACAATCCATTGATCGACCTGTGGATTGCAGTAGCGCATCCGATTTTGTCCGCCGCGATCGGTGAGCAGATTAGCGATTCGAAGGTACAGTTGCTTTCTGGTGGATGGGGATTGAGTCGTTGCCGCTTCATCGACAAGTTGATCGACTTCCTGGCTGTTGCAGTATTCCTTTCTGGCCAATAACGAAGCTAACTGGTCGAATGATGCTCGCATGATATTAGAATCGTTAGTGAGTCGAAGCTTCGCTATTGCGTTATTGAATTCAGGGTTCTGATACCTGCTGTGATAAACAAACTGAAAAACATCGGTTAGCTGGTTGAATCCAATGCCGATCAGATAATAGAGATCGAACTGGGCCTTTGACAGTTTATCAAACAAAGTCGCTGGCTCGAGCGACTGTAGATCGAGCTGAATGCCGACTCTCCTGAGCTGATCCTGCATTATCGACGCAATGTTCCTTGAGAGCTGCGTAGTTGTGGTCAGCATGGTAAGAGTGAGCCGGGTCCGTGGTCCATCTCCATCAGGGTCCCGAAAACCCGCTTCATCCAGAAGCTGCTTGGCTCGTTCCGGGTCGTGATTGTAGGTATCGATCGACGAATCATAGGCCCAATGTCCTTCCGGCATAATCGCGTTTGCGCCCTTTGCCTGATCTCGCAGAAGGCGGTGGATGATAACGTCGCGATCGATTCCATAAGCGACTGCCTGTCGCACCTTTTGATTCGACAGCAAAGAAACTGACGATAGATTGACGCCCAGATATCCTATGCTTGCCCCGTCACCAAGGATAACCTGCATATCGCTCCGCTTGCCCAATGCGCGGACGGTCTCAGGATCGAACTGCGCGTTGTAAGCGAGATCGACTTCGCCACTCATCAACTCGGCCTGGCGCGTGCTGTTGTCGGTTACGATCTTGATGTGAATTCGCGGGATATTCGGCGGGCCCGCCCAGTACGCGGGGTTTGACTCAAGTTCAACAAACCCGCCTTCTTTGTATGAAGCAAATTTGTAGGGCCCGCTGCCCATCGGGGCATTTATGATTTCAGTGCCGGCGCCTTCAGGAATTATTCCAATCGCAGGAAGATTGCCCAGAAAACTGTAGAAGGGCTCGCGGGCGTGAAACACAACGGTCTGGGCATCTGGAGTATCGATCGATGTAATCTTGTCAACAGATCCGCGAATTGGAGATTTGAGCTCGGGCGACAGCAGTGATTCAAAGGTGTATTTCACGTCGGAAGCAGTAAGTTGCTTCCCGTTATGAAAGGTGACGCCCGATCGAAGATGAAATGTGAATTGTTTGTGATCGTCCGATTCTTCGAAGCGCTCCGCGAGCGAAGGAACGAACTCAAACTTCTCGTCCTTGATCACAAGTGTGTCATAGATCAATTGCATGATCCGAGCCGACGTTTGAAAGGTTGTTGAGAAGCGCGGATCGAATCCTCGAGGTGCGACTTCGATGGCGATAACAAGAGTGCCAGGCTCGGCTCCGCGCCGGCAACTAGTTAGAGGCAAGGCAACGGCGAGTAGGCAGAAGGCAGTAGGCAGAAGGCGTGAGGCAGAAGGCAGAAGGCGGAAGGCAGTAGGCAGAAGGTGAAAGGCAGTAGGCAGTAAGCGGAAGGCAGAAGGCAGTCGGCGGAAGGCAGAAGGCAGTCGGCGGAAGGCAAAAGGCAGTCGGCGGAAGGCAGAAGGCAGAAAGCGGGGAGCAACGGGGAGGTCCGATTGTGGTTCTCGCCGGTTAATACGCGCGCTGGCCTCCTTCCACCTGCCTACTGCCGCCTGCCTCCTGCCTTCTGCCTCCTGCCTTCTGCTTTCTGCCTTCTGCTTTCTGCCTACTGCCTTCTGATTTTTCACTTCGCGTGCTGCAATGTGAGATTCAACTCGCCTATGCGTTCGCGCAATCGAGCGACCGCCTGTTCGCTGTAGGTGTGGGGCGGGGATAACATCGACTTGATGCGCGCGATGTGATCAAAAGCACGACTGATATGAGTCTTGGTAATCCGACCTTGCTCGGCGGCTTTGATCATCGCTTCCCATGCCCCCGTTGCTCGATCCGTTGAACTGGAATCGGCGACCATCACCATATCGTTTCCTGCCTCTATCGCCATCACCGCAGCGTCTGGCAACTCGCGCATCGAGGTTATCGCTCCCATCTCGAGGTCGTCGGTCATGGTCAGTCCCTTGAAGCTGAACTCTTCGCGCAAAAGCGTTGTTACGATGTTCTTCGATAGCGAAGATGGCAACGGCGAAGGTCCGTCGAAAGCCGGATAATGAGCATGAGCGACGATCACTGCGTTCAGGCGTGCATTAATCTTGCTGAAGAGCTCGGTGTATGGCGCTGCGTCTTGTTTGAGTATATCGTCCTTTGAACGCTCTATCCTCGGAAGCTCCGAGTGTGAATCTATAACTGCTGCTCCGAGTCCAGGAAAGTGCTTTCCAACTCCGATGATTCCTCCGTGCTGCAGACCCTCGAGGTAAGCCCCGCCTAGCCTTACCACTTCAGCAAGGCTGCTCCCAAGATAACGGCCCTTTAGACCGTTATTGGAACCATCGTCTGTTGCGATATCCAGCACAGGTGCGAAGTTAACATTGAACCCGAGCGTACGCAGTGCCTCAGCGGTGATCTCACCCATTCTTCCTGCAACGGCGGCGTCGCCCGACGATCGCAACAAGTCCGCCGACGGAGTCGGGGTGTAGATCTGTTTTAAACGATCGACGCGGCCGCCTTCCTGATCTATCGCGATAATCGGTGGAACCTCGAGCAGCGAGCGAATCGTTGCGGTTAATTCAGCCAATTGTTGCGCGCCTTCGATGTTGTGAGTGTTCAGCAGAATCCCGCCCGGCTGGATTGTCTGCAATAGACTGCGGGTCATCAGGTCGAGCTGAGGTCCCGGTAGGCCGATAACTAAAAGTTGTCCAATTCTGTGTTCAAGTTTCATCAGTTGTAGTTATTTATTTTCGAACAGCGCCTTTAAACTCGTGTCATACGGTTCGTGGGCGACGCCGGCATCAGTGATTATTGCCGATACATAGCGGTGCGGCGTCACATCAAAAGCCGGATTGGCTACCTTAACACCCTCAGGTGCGACCTGCTGACCATTAAAGTGTGTGACTTCTTCATCCGCGCGAGACTCGATCGGGATCTGGTCGCCTGAACTTAACGAGAGATCGACTGTGGAAAGCGGGGCTGCGACATAAAATGGAATATTGTTCTCATGTGCAGCAACCGCGACCATGTACGTGCCTATCTTGTTGGCAACGTCTCCATTTGCCGCAATGCGGTCCGCGCCAACCATAACGCAGTCGACTTCTCCCGCTTTCAAGAAATGTCCTGCCATGCTATCGGTGATGAGGGTGACTGAAATGTTCTCTTTCGCAAGCTCCCAGGCAGTAAGTCTTGCTCCTTGCAGGAAAGGTCGGGTTTCATCGGCGAAGACGCGAATGTTTTTGCCCGCTTCAACAGCAGCGCGTATTACGCCGAGCGCTGTTCCAAAGCCTGCCGTTGCCAGAGCACCTGCATTGCAATGTGTGAGCACGGTACCGTTGTCAGGGATAAGCTCGGCGCCGAAAGCCCCCATTTTCTGGTTGCTTTCTACATCCTCGCGATGAATAGCCAATGCTTCTGAAACCAGGAGTTTTCTTATCTGATCGATGGCTGCTCCGTCGCGACGTCCATGTTTGAAAGCCCATCGCATTCGTTCAACAGCCCAGAACAGGTTGACCGCCGTAGGTCTGGTCACAAGTAACCGTTCGCACACTCGGTTAAAGTCTTTGTCGAATTCATCGAGGGAATCAGCTGCGGAGTTCTTCATTCCAAGCGCGATACCCATTGCTGCGGCGACGCCAATCGCGGGTGCGCCGCGCACAACCATGTCTTCGATTGCTGTTGCGACTTCGTCGTGAGTTTTGAAGATCGGATAGAGTTCGTGAGTCGGAAGCCGTCGCTGGTCGATCATCACGACGCCTTCGTCGGTCCACTCAATTGTTCTAATCATGGTCGCAACGATGATAGCGAATGAAGGAGCCAGATGGCAAAAGCGAGCAAGGGTTAAAAGAAACAGAAGGAAGAAAGGCTCTTAGTGATTAATGCGCCTTTCTCCCTTCGTTTCGCTCTCAAGGTTGTTTCTCCGCAAGTCACCACTCGCTCTCGCGCTTGCGGCCTGCGAGAATAACTTCGCGGCCTGCGAGGTAAAGCAGAATCATAAGGATCAAGAACGGAACCAACGATAGCAGGTCAGCGTTAGGCCCATTGAAGAATCGATTGTGTAGACCCGCCCACTTTTCAATGCTGGCATTGAATTCCCCAAAACTCGGCACACCTGCGATGAACGCAACCACGATCCCCGCAAGCGCCCCGCCGGCAATGTATCCTGAGGCCATCAGCACGCCTGCACTCTTATCTCCCTCGGCGACGAGCTGTTCCTCTGTGAGATCCTTGTCCTTGAACTTCTTGGCGATGTATTTGTCGACCAGCCAGCGAATCATTCCACCGATAAAGATCGGACTGGATGAGGAGAGCGGGAGATACACGCCCACTGCGAACGCCAGTGATGGAATTCCCGACATTTCCAGCACAATCGCGATCATCACCCCAAGCATCACCAATCCCCATGGAAGCTTATGGTTCAAGATTCCCTTGATGATGTAGGACATCAATACTGCCTTCGGAGCATCGAACTTGGTCACTGTCGTCCCATCGGGTCTGACCTTGTGAGTTCCATTAATTCCGGGATCGGCGAGATAGACAGCCTGCCCTTGTTCGTTAACCAAATACTTGCCCGCAGGTCCGCCTTCGTCATCTGTTTTATGCCAGGTGCGATAAACGGCCGGGTCTTCCTCGCCCTGTTTACCCTCGAGCTTCTCGGCAGGTCCCAAAGCAGCCGACCCGGTAGAGAGTCCGGCCGGAAAATTGTGCTGGATTTTGTAGGACACATTCCCAGACTGATCGACCAGATACTCGCCAGGATCAAGTGTGGGAACCACCATCGAGCCGACCTCGTTTTTGAACAGCCGATAGCTGCCTTCGGCGGGAGGCTTCGCTTCGCCGGTATACGCAGTAAGCGGCCCTGCGTCTTCGACCTTTACGGGCTGCTCTAACGTCTCAAAGCTTGTGTTCGGAAAATAAATTGTCGAGGAGTTATTGAGCTTCAACAAAATCGGACCAAGCATCACTGCTGACGCAAGCGCTCCAATCAAAATTGCGGTCTGCTGGTGCTTTGGTGTTGCGCCGACAAGAAATCCGGTTTTTAAATCCTGTGACGTCGTTCCTCCGTTCGAGGCGGCAATACAAACGATACCGCCTATCGATAGCGCAGTTACGTAATAGATTGGGCCTGTCCACCCAACGATCAAAAAAATCAAACAGGTAAGAAGCAAAGTCGCAACAGTCATTCCTGAGATCGGATTTGATGAAGAGCCAATCTCACCGGTCAGCCGTGACGACACGGTTACGAACAAAAATCCGAATGCGACGATCAGAAGCGCGCCGAGAATGTTCCACTGCAGATGCAACTGCGGGACGATCATAATCATAGCCAGCAGCACAAAGATGCCGCCGACAACGAATTTCATCGAGAGATCCTGATCGGTGCGAGGTGCCCGGGTTGCAGTTTCGCGTCCGCCTCGAAAATCGCTGATTCCACCTTTGAGCCCATGCCAGATCGTAGGGAGTGAACGGAAAAGGCTTATGATTCCACCCGCCGCCACTGCTCCGGCGCCGATGTAGAGAACATAAGCGGACCGAATCTGGGCAGGACTCATCTCGCTGATCGGAACGGTCCCGGGCGCTAACGCAGTGGTCATCCCTTCGCCAAAGAACTTGATAGCCGGTATCAAGACAAGATAAGCAAGCACACCGCCGGCACACATTATCGACGCGATACGAGGACCAATGATGTATCCAACCCCCAACAGCGCCGGTGATATTTCAGCGGCGATCGATCCGGCTTTGAAAGGCGCTGAAAAGATCTTTTCCGGCGTGTCCTTCCACGCTTTGAATGCCCCCATTGCGGTCTGATATAGAAAACCCAATCCGAGTCCTGTAAAAATCGGAAGCGCGCGTACCTCGGCTACTACGCCGTCCTTCGCCGCGTGTGATGCCGCTGCCCGCGATTCCTCGGACGCTCCTGCTTTTAATACTTCTGCACAAGCAGTTCCTTCGGGATATTTAAGATAGCCGTGCTGCGCGACAATCAGCGCTCGTCGCAGCGGAATCATCATCAATATGCCGAGCAAGCCGCCGAGAACCGCGACAAGCAATACTCGCGTAATCTCGAGATCAAATCCGAGAATCATAATCGCGGGCATTGTGACGCCCACGCCAAATGCGATCGATTCACCTGCTGAGCCGGCAGTCTGGACGATGTTGTTCTCCAGGATCGTGGCGTTTTGGAGCCCCACTTTCGAGAAAAGCCTGAATAGGGTTATCGAAATGACTGCGACAGGTATCGAGGCACTGACAGTCAGACCGACTTTGAGAACGAGATAAAGAGAAGAAGCGCCGAATACCATTCCGAGCACTGTCCCGACGATAACCGGCAGGACGGTCAGCTCGCGCATCTTTACACCGGCTGGGATGTAAGGACGAAAGCCCACAAGATAGGGATTTTCGGGTTTCTCTTCTGTGGTGACCACAGTAGCCCCGTTCAATATTTGACTCGACATCAGACTTTGACCTCCGAGAATTTTCAGTTAACAGCAGAACTGCGCGTCCGGCCGTGTCCCTAGACTTTGATGCTGCTGGGATCAATTGGGGTTCATTGTGGACGTGAGAGAGAATGAATGTCAATTGGGGTTGGGGGTTAGGGATTGGGGGTTGGGGTTAGGGGTTGGGG
>Ga0126384_10002046_pt1 | contig 12172 bp, 11 predicted proteins | sample PanSoiMetPlot_36_FD_92543 | JGI IMG/M metagenome (GOLD analysis project Ga0126384, IMG submission 92543) | Tropical forest soil microbial communities from Panama - MetaG Plot_36 | ecosystem: Environmental > Terrestrial > Soil > Tropical forest > Bulk soil | place: Panama | collected 2016-02-17 | reverse complement strand
GCGGTCCGGCGCTGGTGAAAGGTGTCGATTTTGCGACACTCTCCAACGAGGGGTGCCTCAGGACCGTCACCGGGTTCTTCACCGAGCTGAACGTTCCGCCGAAGCCGCAGTGAGGTAGGCCTGCCCACAGATGCCCGCCTCCCTCCTCTCCTTGGATGAGGGAGCCTTTTCAAGGCTGAGCACCCCAACCACGTGGCGCTCCAGCTTAACGTACAAGACCATAACCCTAGCCTGCCAAACGAATGCCGCCCCGCTTGGAGCAGGATCAGTTGACACGGCTACAAGGCGCGGCCCTTTATCGAAGTGGAGATAAATCAATGATAAACAGGATGCTTGCAGTCCTCACCGCCGCTCTGAGTTCACTGTTTGCATTGTGTGCCTTGTTTTCCATTTCAGCCGACGCTGATGATCGGGAAAAGTTGTTGGGCAATTGGAAGCTGGTCTCTGTCTACGCCGAGGATGTTCAAACCAAACAGGGCTACAATCCCTACGGGGATCATCCCAAGGGATATATTGCATTCACATCGCCGGCACGTTTCTTTGCCCTCATTACTGCCGACGGACCCAAGCCGCCCACAGTCCAGGAAGAGCAGGCCGCGGCATTTCGATCCATGTCTGCATACACTGGAAAGTTCCGGCTCGAGGGTGACAAATTCATCACTAAGGTCGATGTCGCGTGGAATCAGGCTTGGGTTAATACCGAGCAAACTCGTTTCTGGCGCTTCGAAGGCGATCGCCTGCACATCATTAGTGCGCCAGTACCAAACCCAAACGTCACGGGCAGTTCGTTAGTTGGATATCTCGTTTGGGAGCGAGAGTAGACGTCAGTTGTGGGTACCGGCGCGAATCAGCTCGACCACTCACCGGCGATGGTGCGTGGTTGAGGTCATGGCGGCTTCGGGTCATCAAGCGAAGAACTCAACGTGAGCAAATCCTTTCCGCTGTACCCTCATAACCGGAAGTCAGCGCCGATCTCAAACACTTCCGGGTAGGGCCATAAACGCACATTTGCGACCGCTCAGGTGGCCTACGCCGTTAACCGGAAGCTCGGGTCGAAGCCGAGCTCGCGTCGCGCTTTATCTGTGGAGAGGTATGCGTTCGGTTCGGCGATGTTGTAGATGCCGCTCCGCACCTTCTCGATTGCCAGCAACCCGGCCGAGGCGGCCGCATCGACGTGCAACGACGGTATTTCTCCCGCGTCCGCGCCGGTGCCCGGACCGTAGAGATGCCCATAGCGAAGGACGACGCCTTCGATCGGCGGTGAGGCAACGGTCAGGCGCTCGAGCGTCGCGACTCCGTCCGCCGTTATCGCGCGCGTACCCGTGGCGTGCACATCGAGCGGGTCGTCCTCCCCGTGCGGCTGCGGCCCTGGCGCGTACATCCAGGCGATGCTTTGCGCGACGAGCCGATGTGCTCCCGCTGCAAGCGCGGCGGCAACGAGGTTCCGCGTTCCCTCGCGACGCATGCGGGCGTTGCGCCGCGTCCCTTCAGCCATCCGGGCGGGATCAAGACCGGGCGGGAGATCGGTCAGTTGATGCACCACGACATCCGGCCGGGCAGCGGAGACGGCGCGGGATAGCGCGGGCGCGTCGAAGACGTCGACGACGATGGGCTCGACGCCGGCGGTGCGCAGCGCCTGTGCTTTGGTTGCCGAGCGGGTGGTGCCAAAGACATGGTGCCCTGTATCGAGCAGCAGGGGCACGAGGCGCCTACCGACGGCGCCCGCAGCTCCGGCCAAGAAGATCTTCATGACGTATCCTTCCTTGAAACGCGCCGACGATTGTGTGCGGGCGTCATCGATCAGTTTTCGGCGTCCGTGGATCGTCGGCGGACCGAGCGATCCACGGTGCCGAAACCGATGCCGCGAAAACACGTATCGGTCATTTGCTTTCCAGAATCGGCTTGATCAGGTCTGCCGGCATAGCGCCTTTTGGCGCGATGTAGATCGCAAGCAACGTAGCGCTTTCGGTGGAGCTTGCGTTGCGCGAAACCCGATGGATCGCGCCCTCGGGTTCCCACCATGCGTCTCCCGCGTGGAACGTCTGCTCCGGCCCGTCGCCAACCTTCGATACGATCGTGCCCGAGACGACGAATGCCATGACGCCGTCGGCGTGCTTGTGCGGCGGCGAGCCCGTTCCCGGCGGATAACTCACTTCCACCAGGCTGATATCCCGCTCCGGCTCGCCGGGGAGCCTCTGCTTGATAACGTCGCGCCGTGTCGAAGCGCTCCGTTCCGACAGCGGCTGCGCGGCGGCGGCGCCTGGCAACATAGCGACAACGGTCACGAACAACGAGTGGAGGGAAAAAGAATTGAAACGTCGTCGCGTGACGATAGGCTCGATCGTGGTGTCGGCGTTCATCGCAGTCTCCCTTTCGATTGCGCTGCCGAAAGGCTGGCAACGGTGAGCCGACATGTGGGGACCATATGGTCTAGTCGATAGCGGCCAAGATCCATTAAATCGAGTAGGCCATGATGCGATGACCCGCGACAGCAGCTTCGCTCTCGCCGGCGATCGGCAGGCGTCCGCGTAGGCTTGACAGTCACCACCCGAAACCGACACCTTGTCGGGCTCGCGATAGCGGGCCCCAGACCATTTCAGACAGGGCTTTCTACCGCTCGCCGGGGCGGCAAGCGTTGTCACTGCGTGCGGCTAGTCATCGCGGGTTCAACCGCTTTCCAAGCGCGAGACGCAGACGCTCGCATATGTCTCTCGCATCAGATTCGGCGACGTTGGTGAATCCAAGCAACAAACCTTGCCCGCACTCATGCGTCATCGCGTGGCGCGACAAGGCGTACACAGCAAAACCGTGGGCCTGTGCGAGCTTCGCCAATTCAACATCGTTAAGGCCACGGCCAAGTCTGGCAATCAGGTGCATTCCACCGGGCCTTAGTTCCACGGTGATGCGATCGCCGAGCACTTGAGACAAGTTATCCCCCAGCGTCCGGTGCCGGGCGCCGTACAGGGCTCGCATGCGTTTAAGGTGTCGCGCAAAGTGGCCAGCGGCCATGAAATCGCAGACGACACGCTGTTCGAGCGTAGCATGCCCCAGATATCGCAGGCGAATGGAACGTGTGAAAGCGTCAATCAGCGATTCCGGTACGACGAGATATCCAAGCCGAAGGCCCGGATACAAGACTTTGCTGAAGCTTCCGCCATACAGCACCCGCTCATCTCGATCGAGGCTCTTGAGAGCCGGCAGTGGGCGACCCACGTAGCGAAATTCGCTGTCGTAATCGTCCTCTATGATCCAGGCGCCCGCGCCGCTGGCCCACGACAGAAGGGCAAGCCGCCGCGGCAACGACAAGGCGACGCCCAGCGGGCTCTGATGTGATGGCGTCACCACCGCGAAGCGGGCACGACGCGCCCGAGCCACGCCCTCTGAAACACAAAGGCCTTCCGCGTCCACACGGATCGGCACCAGTGCCGCGCCTGCGGCCTTGAGCGCCTCGGCGGCCGGCGGATAGCCGGGGTCTTCGAGCCAAACCTTGTCGCCCGGCCGCAGCAGGACGGTTGCGGCGAGGTTGAGGGCATCCTGGTAGCCATTGGTGATGAGAATCTGCGCCGCTGTGCAGCGCACACCGCGCGAGGTTGCAAGGTATCCGGCGATCGCCTCCCGCAATGGCACATAGCCGGACGGCTCGGGATATGCCATGTCGGTCGACGCAAATGCCCGCGCGTGACGTGCGACCAGCCGTGACCAGACCTTTCGCGGGAACGCGTCCAGTGCAGGCAATCCCAATTGCAAGGGGAGCAGCTCAAGTGTGCGGGGAGGCTCGACGCGCGACCTCGGCCGCTGCCGGCTTGCAGCACCTGCAACAGCGCGGGTATCGAGCTCGGTGCTCACGACCGTGCCGGCTGCCCCACGGCTGATGAGATACCCTTCACCCGCAAGGATCGCATAGGCCGCGTCCACCGTGCCGCGGGCGGTGCCGAACTGCGCGGCCAAATCACGCGCCGACGGCACGCGGTCGCCCGGCCGCAGTTGACCGGCCCGAATCGTGGCGCGCATGTGCTCGCAAATCTGCCGATAGAGAGGGGTCTCGTCACCGTGAACGAGCGCGAGGCCGCGCAGCAGTCTGGTTGATGATCGCGTCATGGATCACTCAGTCTGACGCATCTTGGCACTATCGACGAGGCCATACGGCTCCCACGTGTCTCGCCGGCGCTGCCCGCCATGCGGCAGCGCAATCGCAGGGAGACAAACATGTCCGCAGCTGCCAGATGCGATCCGTTGCACTTCACGCCATGCCAATTCCGTGACGCCAGCGACGTTGCACACGATCTACGCATCGCCCAAAGCAGCAACCGCCGGCCACTTGATGAAACTGCTCCGACGCGTCAAGTGATCCCCATAGCCGGCACAACCGGCATCCTGGCGCCAGCGATGTCCGCGGTGGTAGAGATCGCGCGTCGTGTCTGGTCGTCGGCCTGGACGCTGCTCGTATTTGCCAGCCTGTTTTGGGCCGGCAACATCGTCATCGGCCGCGCTATTGCCGGCCAGGTGCCACCGATCACGCTCGCGTTTTGGCGTTGGACCGGAGCCGTCATCGTAGCGGTCGGCTTCGCCTGGCCGTTCTTGAAGCGGGATTGGCCCGTCCTGTGCCGTCATTGGGGGATATTGCTGCTGTTATCCGCGACGGGTGTCGCGTCTTTCAACACCATGACCTATATCGGGTTGCAGTATACCACCGCCGTGAATGCGCTGATTCTTGCGTCAGCAGGGCCGATGATCATCTTGCTCTGGGTGTTCGTGCTATTTGGCGAACGTCCCAGTTTGCGGCAGATGCTCGGCATGATGCTTTCGTTGCTCGGGGTTGCGATCGTCGTGAGCCATGGCTCGCTCGCGACGTTGGCACATCTCTCCGTCGGTGCGGGCGACGCGTGGATTCTGGTCGGCATTGTCATCTACGCGCTGTATCCACCGCTCTTGCGCCGCCGACCGGTCGTGCATCCCCTCAGCCTCCTGGTTGCGGTGATGGGCATCGGTTCTTTGATGATGCTGCCGTTCTACCTGTGGGAAATCGCCGCCGGCGCGACGATTCGCGGCGGCTTGGCGTCGTATGCGGCGATGGCCTACACAGCGGTGCTGCCGTCCTTTATCGCTTATCTATTTCTCAATCGGGCGGTGGAACTGATCGGCGCCGGGGGGGCTGGGCAATCCTCGCACCTGATACCTGTTCTGGGCATGGTTCTGGCCGTGCTCTTCCTCGGCGAGCGCTTTCACCTTTATCATGTGCTGGGCACTGCCGCAGCTGCCGCCGGCATTTTCCTCGCCTCACTGCAACTGGAACGGCACAACAGGCCTTGCCCCATAAAATGCCAGCACGGGCGCACGGGCGGTCGAAATACCAATAACTTGGCGGCAATGCGACGAACAACATCGTCGTCACTCGATAGAAAAGTCGCTCTCGTGGCGGGCGCCTCCTCTTCATGTCCGGTAATGGAATGGTCCGGCCGTGCTCCTGCCCGCATCTTAGACGAGACGGTATATACTGCACTATCCTGCAATATGAAAAGGCGGCACCGTTTCGATACTTCATTGATTTCATTGATTGTTTTTAGAAATTGTCCTTCGTGAACGTGAGATCGAGCGTCTTCCATTCGTCATACCGGTCGAGCGGTAGCATTGTGTAAGGCTGGCATTTGCGCACCGCCGCCCTGGCGGCCATGTAGAGGTCTCCTCCGCCCACCGACACGCCATAGACAGTGCCGACGGCATGGGGATTCTGATCGAGGCCTTTCGTCAATGTACCGTCAGGGTTCAAATGGATCCGCAATGTGAGCTTGGCTTCAGCCGTCACCCCGGCCGGCAGCATCGAGCACCCCTTCAAATGTTTGCGGAACGCGGCGATGGCGTCGTCGGGAATGTCGGGCTTCTCGCTCGCCGGCCCGTGATACTCGTCGCCGATCATGCCGCCGGGCATTGTCAGCGGCATCCCGAACACGTTTGCCAGATTGGACTCGTCCGGCTGCGGGGATGGGACCTGTTCAGAGGGCGGCTGCGGCCACGGATTGAAGGATGGGGCGGACGGCATTGCGTGCGTCGGCGCCAAGGCCTGGCGCGTGGCAGCCGGATTGGGAGGAGGCGGCATTGCTTGAGGTGTAGGCGGCATTGTTTGTGGTGTAGGGGGCGTTGCCTGCGGCTGTGGCGCCGCGGCCACAGGCTCAGAAGGAGGAGCGGTTGCCGCGGCATTCGCAGGCGCGGCCTCGGGCTTACTGGAGCTGGTCTCGACCTCGTCCGGCGAGACGATATCGACCATGATGGCGTCCGCCGGTTTCGAATCGAATGGATTTGCACCCGCGAAGATGAAGCCCAATGTCACAACCGCGACGTGGCCGACGCACGATATGGCGAAGCCTGAGCGCATGAGCTGTTTTAGGGTCGTCTTCCCGGTCAATGTTCAATGTCCCTCGGACGCCGGCCCGGCAGCGAAATCACCGCGCAAGGCGCCAGAGCCCTTACCCGGTAGCGATGTCACGCACCGTATTCGGGCGGCACAGGATGGTGGCAAGCACTTGCGCCAGCAGTGGCTCAGGGTTGGTCGGCAGTATGCTGGTGCGCCAGGCGACAAAGCCGTCAGGCCGCACAAGCACTGCTCCCTCAGCCGGTACACCCATTTTTGTCTGCCAGCCATCCTCAAGATCGACCGCGTCGCCGTCGGCGCCGACCCGATAGGCTGAAAGCGCGATCCCAAGCGAGAGGGCAGCACCAGATGCGGCTTTTTGCCAGGGGGCGCCGGCAGGACCGGCGAGGAGGACGAAGCCACCGTCGAACAGATCCAGCGTCGAGACACGCTGCCCGCCCTGCTCAAGCCACAAATGTGGAACGCGGGTCCCCGGCTGTCCGGCGAGTGCCTCTGGCTTCTCCAAGAGTTCGATCTCCACACCGCCCACCCCATCCTTCCCCGCTTGCGCGGCGGGGTAGGCCGGGGGGACGTCCTGCGATAGAACGGCCTGAGAGCGATAACGGTAGCCAGCGATGAGAGAGAAGACGGGCACCCTTTTCCCCGCCGGGAGCAGTTTGTCATCGCTACCCTTGGTCAACAGAGCAGCGGCGGGTCCCACCAGCGACTGTTCGGAGGCAAGCCTGCCGACAGGGCGGCGCTCCGCCTGGTAGGTAGACAGCAGATCGTGGGAAGCCTGTCCTTTGAGCACGGCAGCGAGTTTCCAGGCCAGGTTTTGCGCGCTCTGAATGGCCGTGTTGACGCCCAGACCCAGTTTAGGCGGCATGGTATGAGCGGCGTCACCCACCAGGAAGACTCGGCCCTGTCCGAACTGCTCGGCCACCAGCTGACACGGCTGCCAGTGTGCGATGTCCACGATCTCTACGGGGAGATCCGGCTTACCAATTCCGTCGACGACAAGTTCCTTGCACCGCTCGAAACCGTAATCCTGCGCGGATTCTTCCTGGATCAGGAACATGCCGCGATCGGCATCGGTGATCAAAAAAAAACCTCGGATACCTGGCCGATCGATGAGGATCGCGTCGTTTTCATAGCCACGGACCAGGTCACCCCATCGGGCTCGAAAGTAGATGAAGATGTAGTGCTCATCGAGTACTCCCAAGCCTTCCCCTTTTACACCGAGCGTTTTGCGAATGTGACTGTGAGCCCCATCGGCCGCCAGCAGATAATCGGCTCGAATAAGGGATGTACCTTCAGTCGCGCGATCCCTGATGGTGGCGCTCACTCCCTCCGAATCCTGAGTGAAGGAGATCAGGTCGTTGTTGTAGCGCACGTCACAGCCACGGCGTTTCGCTTCTGCCAGCAGCAGCGGTTCGAGGCGACTTTGGGGACAATACCAGAAGGGCGGCTCTGGGGTGAGGACTTCGAGATGATCCGCGATGTGCAGGAACTGTTCGATTGACGGGAACGCCTCTTCTCCGTGCGAGGCCAGCGTCTCTTTGCGCAATGTTCGCGACAGATGGGCTCCAGCGGCAATGATCTGCGCTTCTAGTCCGAGCCCGCGGAACACTTCCAGAGTGCGGAAATTGAGGTTGCGTGCGCGTGGATACCACGACACGTCGGCGCGGCGCTCGACCAGGGCTGAGGCAATCCCCTGCTGGTGGAGCAGGAGCGAGAGGGAAAGACCGGCACCGCCAGCGCCCACAATCAAAACCGGGATGTGCTGTTGAGCCATTGTTCCATGCCTCCCCCAGTTGCCATGTCGCCTCGGTCCTTTTTATCGCCGTCAAGCGGATCAGCTGGGAATAGAAAATGGGTATGCGCGACGGAAGGCGGCTTAATGGCAGGCTTAATGGCATTGGCCACGAAGGGTAAGGTCTCGGTTCGCGGCCACCCGAGGTGCCACGGGACATGCTCAAGCAGTGCATTCCCGCATCGCGCCGAGCGCAACGCAAACTCTGCACCTACACTCAGGCCGTCGCGGCGAGGGGCAATCGCTTGATCCGGCTAGTCAATTAGGTTAATTGCCTTTTTCTTGTCGTCACTTGTTGTCGGCAAGACCGATATTCCTCGATCCCTACATGAGGAGGTTGCCAATGCCAGCCGTTTCGCTCACCGTGAACGGCAAACCCTACAAGGAGAATGTCGAGGCCCGCACCCTGCTGGTGCAGCTCTTGCGCGAGCAATTGCGCCTCACCGGGACGCATGTGGGTTGCGACACCTCCCAATGCGGCTGCTGCGTCGTCCACGTGGACGGCAAAGCCATCAAGTCCTGCACCATCCTGGCGCTGCAGGCGGAGGGCGCAGATGTGCTCACGATCGAGGGGCTTGCCTCCGCCGACAAGCTGCATCCCATGCAGGAGGCGTTCCGCGAAAACCACGGCTTGCAATGCGGCTTCTGCACGCCAGGCATGATCATGACGGCGGTCGACATGGTGTATCGCCTCGGCCACGAACTCGACGAGCGTACCATCCGGGAAGAGCTGGAAGGCAATATCTGCCGGTGCACTGGCTACCACAATATTGTCAAATCCATTGCGGCCGGGGCTAAAGCCATGAAGGGCGGCACTCCTTCACACCAGGCAGCAGAGTAGCGGGCGTCGTGGTAGAGTGGGCGAAGCGAAGCGTGCCCGCCTTGAGTCTTTTTTTCCCGGTGGGTACGGCGCAAGGACGCGCCTTTGTCCACCCCTCCCCACCTGAATTTGCCCGCCTTTCGAACCGGTCGGAGGCACCAGGAGGCCACGGATGTACAACTTCACCTATCACCGCGCCACCGGGCTGCGACACGCCACCAACCTGCTCGGCAAATTCGAGGACGCGAAGCTCTTGGCCGGCGGGCAGACCCTGCTGCCCACCATGAAGCAGCGCCTTGCCTCGCCCTCCGACATCGTCGACCTCAACCAGATCGAGGGCATGTCCGGAATGGAGCTCAAGGGTCGCAATCTCGTGATCGGCGCCATGGCGCGTCACGCAGATGTGGCTGCCTCCCCAGTGGTGCAGCAGGCCATTCCGGCGCTGGCGGCGCTCGCCCACATGATTGGCGATCCGGCGGTGCGCCACCGCGGCACGATCGGCGGTTCGATCGCCAATAACGACCCGAATGCCGACTATCCGGCGGCGTGCCTTGGCCTCGCTGCCACCATCGTCACTACCAAGCGCAAGATCGCGGCCGACGAATTCTTCAAGGGCCTGTTCGAAACCGCGCTGGCTGCCGACGAGATCATCACCAAGGTAAGCTTCCCGGTCCCTAAAAAGGCGGCGTATCAGAAGTTCCGTAACCCGGCGTCGCGCTTCGCGCTGGTCGGTGTCTTCGTTGCCAAGCGCCCTTCCGAAGTGCGGGTTGCGGTAACTGGCGCCGGGGCGTCCGGTGTGTTCCGTGTGCCGGAATTCGAGGCAGCCCTTAAGAAGCGGTTTTCGCCGAAGTCGCTCGAAGGGCTGACGATCCCTGCCGACGGCCTTGCCGGCGACATCCATGGCAGCGCTGAATATCGCGCCCACCTGGTGGGCGTGCTGGCCCGCCGCGCCGTCGCGGATGCCGGCTGATTGCCCGACGGGGCGCCATGACCGATCGGATCGAAATCGACACAGCAAGCCCGCGCCCGATGATCAACCCAAGGAGGAGAAGAATGCGCATATTCCCGCCCGCAAGTGCCGTGGCAGTACTGGGCCTCGTTACCGCGTTGGCCGGCGCGCTCGCGGCCCTTGAGCCCACCGCCGCAACCGCCCAGACCGCCGGCGCCACCACGACCACGCCATCGGGCCTGAAAATCACGGACAGCAAGGTGGGTACCGGCGCCACACCGAAGCCCGGACAAATCTGCGTCATGCACTACACCGGTTGGCTATACGAAGGCGGTGCCAAAGGCAAAAAGTTCGACAGCTCGCTCGATCGCGGCATGCCGTTCGAGTTTCCCATTGGCCGGCATCAGGTCATCGCCGGTTGGGATGAAGGTGTTGCTACGATGAAAGTGGGCGGCAAGCGCACGCTCATTATTCCGCCCGAACTCGGTTACGGGGCCCGCGGCGCAGGCGGTGTCATACCTCCAAACGCCACGTTGATCTTCGATGTCGAATTGCTGGACGTGAAGGGGTGATCCGGTCGGCGGGGCTGTCAAATCTTGCGCGGCTAGGCAGTCGCAGGATGGGTTGAGCAAACAGCGAAACCCATCAAGGGATTCCAGCGGCGAGAGCGATGGCGGTTTTCGCTGGCGCTCAATCCACCCTACGGATCCGCGATCATCGCGTCGATCGGCCGGCGTCGGCGATCTGCGCGTTCTCGATTCGATAAAGCATGAACTTGTCGCCGGCGAATAAGAGCGTGAGGCGCGCCGGATCGGGATTTTCGTAACGGGCATCGGTGAAGAGCACGTAGAGGTAATCGTAGTCCGTGGTCCAACGCCGCCAATAATCGTCTCTGTTCGCGTCCTGATCGGTTACGCGCAGCAAGTTCTCGATTGTGGGCGGGCTGCCGTCCTGGGTGTCGACGCGGTCCCGATAGTCGTTACGCACGTGCAGAACCTGTTTGCCGACGACGGTGAACACCGTCGTTACGAGGGCGGAGCGCTCGATGACGGCGAGACAGGCGGCGTGGACGAGACCGAGATTGCGGACATTATCGCCACCGTCAGGATCCGCGTAGGCGACCATGACTTTGGTGCCGCGGTCAATCAGCTCGACGGATTCCCGAAACGAGGCCGTGTCCCGCGACAGCGCGGTCCACACGGTCTGAACTTCCAGGACGCGGACGGCCAGAAGCAGAAGTAGAACCGCGACGGCGCCCTGCCGGACGAAAGGAAGGCGCAGACCCAGGCGGCCAAGATCGATTTGGGCGCACGCGATCACCATGAAGGCGAGCGGGATCGGCAGCCGCTGATCCGCCATGTAGGTACCGAACGCGACTCGGGGCAGCGCCACATACAAGACTGTGCCGACTGCAAGCAGCACAAATCCGAAGGCGTGGAACCTCAGCGCGCGGCGGTAAAGCGTAAAGCCGACCACGACCGCCACGACCGTGGCAATGAGTGAGGCCACCGCGCCGGAGTAGACATTGATGACGTAGAAGAGTGCGTCGATCTTACCGGCGAACTCCCAGCTGATCTCGCTGCGCAGGCCCCAGGTCGGGCTCATCATCAGCAACGGCAGCACCGGCAGGAAGGGAAGGCCTGTGGCGACGAAATCGAACAGCCGGGCCGGCAGCGACCGCGCGGTCGAGTGTCGTCCGGCGGCTCCGCTCCCTCGCCCCCACGCGGCGGAGGCAAGGGAGGGGGAAACCCGCAAATGATGCAGCTCGAACGCCAGCAGGCCGAGCCCGTAGGTGCCGAGCGCATACAAGTGGCAGAAAAACAAAGCGGTAACGAACAGCGCCGACACAGTCAATCGCACCGCCAAAGTGCGCTCCCGCAATGCGATCCACGCCACCAGCGCCCACAGCGACAGCCCAATGCCGCTGACATAATTCATGGTGCCAACGAGAAAGACGTAATTGTAGAGGAGCGGAGACGCCGCCAGCGGAAGTACCGACCACCGGCCATGGAGTTGTCGATTGAGCGCGAACGTACCCGACAGGATCAGGACGAAGCTCGCAATCATGTAGGCCTGTCCGGCCACGTAGACATTCATGATCCGCACCAGGACGGGCAGGATCATGTCCATCATCAGGTTGGGAATGACCTCCCAGTGCACCTGATAGAAACGGGCAAGGTCGGAATCGCGACCGATCGCGGCGATCACGTGCATGCGCGAGAGATGATTGATGTAATCCGAAAT
>Ga0126384_10002045_pt1 | contig 12173 bp, 9 predicted proteins | sample PanSoiMetPlot_36_FD_92543 | JGI IMG/M metagenome (GOLD analysis project Ga0126384, IMG submission 92543) | Tropical forest soil microbial communities from Panama - MetaG Plot_36 | ecosystem: Environmental > Terrestrial > Soil > Tropical forest > Bulk soil | place: Panama | collected 2016-02-17 | reverse complement strand
CCATTACCTAAAGCGGAAACAAAACGTGGTTGATGTTCATTCTTAAGTCTAATCAGCGTCTCGAGATCGAAATGGTCGTAATGATTGTGGCCCAGGAGAACAACATCTATCGGAGGTAAATCATTGAACTTTACTCCGGGCGCTCGATGTCTCTTTGGACCAGCCCATGAAACCGGACTAGCACGGTCAGACCAAATCGGATCGGTGAGAATATTCAGACCTGCCACTTGAATTAAAACAGTGGCATGGTTGATGAAGGTAACTCGCAAGTCCCTTGCGTTCACGCGGCCAGGTGGTGGCGCCCCCGGTTCGGAATGTGTCCAGTTATTCCACTCCGCGCGTTTGCTCGTAAATTGCCAACGCACAAAATCGAGAAAGCCTTTTCGTTCCGGAGGATGAAGGTTGTGAAATCTTTTGCCGTCGAAATGGTCAGTAATTGGTCCGCTGTAGCGGGGAGCGGAAAGCGCGCGGTCAACCAGCAGGTAGATCAAAGCCGCGCTACCCAGAATACCTGCGATGATCCAAAAAATCAGCAATCGCTATCAATTCTAACTTAGCAACCTATGATGCTGATCAGCGCGATAGTGTGCGTGTGGATTACCATGCGACGCTGCGATGAGCCGACAAGATTTCGGCTTGTGAGGAAAACTTAAATACAGTATTCAATCGTGTGATTTCAAGCACGTCTCGAACTAGCCTGCTTATGTTGATAAGAAAGAAGTCAATGCCCAGGGAAAGCGCCCACTCGCGCAGTTCCAACATGACACCCAGACCTCGAGCATCCACTGCTGTCACTCGTGCAAAATCAAGTGCAACTAAATCCAGGTCAGCCTGTGAAAGCACGGCATTGCGCAACACATCCAGCTCGCCAGTCACAATTCGGCCATGTAAGTGGATAATAGTGACCTTTCCCATTTTCTGACAGCGCACTTTGAGCATTTCTTACTTGCCGAAAACAAAAACTATCAAGTCCTGAGGGATCGCAAATTGTCATTCTTATCGACACCTACCCCTCAGGTACGTGCAAGATTTGAACATCGTCACCCTCACGAGTCTATTGCACGATGGTATCGCCGATACCTAAGTATCCTGTCGATTCATACTTTGGTATTGGTATGTGATCGACTCACCCTTGCAGCGCGGTCGACGTTCTCAGCGTCTGCTACCAAAGTATCGCCCGATACCAAAGTGTAATTGTTTGGCTCTCCAGCCTCTGGTGTGATTGCCACGTCAGATTCGATTCAATCGCTGATGGGCAAAGAACTTCAGCAGAGGGCTGACAACGAAATTTGGAAACAGCACGAACAAGGAGTACTGAAATGCGTTCGAATAATGAAAACCAGTCAGAGATACATTTCGCGGAACGTGTTCGCCTGAATCAGCAGAGACTCAGATCCAATCTAAATTCGCATTACGACTTCATCGTTTGTGGCTCAGGCTCCTCTGGTTCGGTGGTGGCGCGAAGGCTTGCCGAGAACCCTGATGTCAGCGTGTTGTTGCTTGAGGCTGGTGGTGACGATGACGCGCCAAGCGTGACTGAATCGCTGCGCTGGTTTGAGAACCTTGGAAGTGAACGCGACTGGAACTTCGTCGCCCAGCCGAATCCGAATCTCAATGGGCGTCGCTTTCCGCAAAATATGGGCAAGGTGCTGGGCGGCGGATCGAGCATTAATGTCATGGCCTGGGCTCGTGGACATAAGCACGATTGGGATTTCTTCGCATCCGAGTCCGGCGATCCTGCATGGAATTATGAATCCGTGCTGCAGATTTATCGCGGGATCGAGGACTGGCAGGGCATACCAGATCCCGAGCGCCGCGGTACCGGCGGTTTGGTTTTTGTGCAGTCAGCACCAGACCCGAACCCGATCGCTCCAGCCATGGTGGAGGCCGCGCGTTCCGTTGGGATTCCGACTTTCGATAGCAACAACGGTTGCATGATGGAAGGCGCTGGCGGAGCTTCCATCTTCGACCTGCGCGTGCGCGATGGAAAGCGACTATCCGTCTTTCGAACCTACGTTTTCCCCTACATGGACCGGCCAAACCTTACCGTGCTTACCCACGCATTGGTTACGAAAGTTATCCTGGAGGGAAAGCGAGCCATTGGTGTAGAGATCGCTTATGAAGGAAAAATTCAACGTATTAATGCAGCGCTCGAAGTCATTCTGTCGCTTGGCGCCTTTCACACACCAAAGGTGTTAATGCTGTCTGGTATTGGCGATCGGGCCGAGCTGGAACGGCTGAGCATACCTGTTGTTCAACATCTTCCAGGTGTAGGACAAAACTTTCAGAATCATTTCGGCATTGGCTGTGTCTGGGAATATCAGGAACCGCTTGCTCCTCGTAACAATGGGGGAGAGGCAACCTTCTTCTGGAAAAGCCGGCCTGATCTTGACACTCCGGATTTGCAAACATGCCAGGCGGAGTTTCCCATCACAAGCGCCGAGACAGCCGCCAGATTCAGTCCACCTTCTGCATCGTGGACGTTGCTTGGAGGGGTGGTAAGGACCAAAAGCGTGGGTCAGATCCGCTTAACAGGATCCAATCCTTTCGACCTTGTTCATATCGAAGACAATACTCTCTCGCATCCCGACGACTTGAAAGCAGCAATTGCTTTAGTTGACCTGTGCCGCGAAGTGGGCAATTCAGCTGCGCTGCGACCATTTACAAAACGCGAAGTCATGCCTGGCAACCTGAAAGGGCGTGCGCTGGAGGACTTTATTCGCGATGCAGCCACTACTTATTTCCATCAGACGTGTACGGCGAAGATGGGGCGCGATGCGATGTCGGTGGTAGACGCAGAACTTAAGGTCTATGGAGTTGAAAACCTTCGGATTGCAGACGGATCGATTATGCCGCGCGTGATGACAGGCAACACCATGGCCGCCTGCCTAATCATCGGCGAGCGTGCCGGCGAAGTATTGCAGGACGAACACGGTTTGTTAGACAGCATCCGCGATACAGCTTTGAAGCCGGCTGACAAAACAGCGGCAGCTTTAACGTAAACAAGCTCCACAACATGACGGGAATATCGATATGAGCGGTATTGCCATTGAACTTCAAAAGAAGTGATTTTGACGGTGCTGAGGCACCTCAAGCACGGAATGATTGACGATGCGATCGCTAGTTTTGCTACTGAACTCACTTTCAAAGACCGCGGCATTGGACTGGAGTTCAACGACAAAAGGCAATTGGCTGAATTCTTCAACACGGCACGCGAACTTTATCCAGACGCTATTCTTGAGACTGACACAATTCTTGAGAGTGGTGACAGAGTGATCACCGAATGGATGCTGCAGTTTTCGTTGCTGGAGCCCTTCTATGGAGGCCTTTCACGAAAGATTCGAGTCTCGGTGCATGGAGCTTCAATCATGAGAATTACAGACGGCAAGATCACTGACTGGGTAGACTACTATGACGGACTGACCTCTCGACGCACAGCATTAGCTTCTTATTTCAGGAATGGACTGGCGTCTGAACAGTTTTCGCTCTCGCATGTCGGGGAGGTCGAGAAGCATTTACCGCGTCGCTTCTCTTAGTTCACGCGGCGAAGCCTCCGTCAATTGTGAAAGCTGCTCCTGTCACGTAAGCTCCCTCGGCGCTTGCGAGGTAAGAGACTATGCCGGCGACCTCATCACTTTGGCCGTAGCGTTTAATGGCCAAGAATTCTTTCAGCGTTTCGGCGAACGGACCTGCAGCGGGGTTCATATCAGTATCAACCGGACCGGGCTGCACAACGTTGACAGTGATGCCGCGCGAACCCAGATCACGTGCGAGACCGCGCGTGAGTCCTGCGACGGCGGCCTTGCTCATGCCATAAATACTGCCGCCGGCGACGGGCATGCGGTCAGCGTTGACACTGCCAATCGTGATGATGCGCCCGCCCTCCTTCATGTGACGCGAGGCCTCCTGAGCCGCTACGAAGACAGCGCGGACATTCACGGCCACAATGCGGTCAAATTCCTCGACGGAGAGTTCATCGAGCGGTTTGAAGACGGCGATGCCCGCGTTGTTAACGAGCACGTCAAGTCCGTCAAAGGCTTTCACAGTTTCGGTCACAGCGCGCTTGACCGCGCTCGCATCGGAGTTGTCGGCTTGGATGGAAAGCGCGCGGCCGCCTGCCGACACGATGGAATTCACCACATCATCGGCGTTTTCCTTTCCACTGTTGTAGGTGATGGCTACCGCGGCGCCGTCTGCCGCAAGGCGTTTCGCGATTGCAGCGCCGATACCGCGCGAGCCTCCGGTGACGAGAGCGACTTTCCCATCAAGCTTGTTTGAAGTTGTGCTCATGTTTTCTCCTTTCATTTCATTGTGCCCAACCAATCAGGACTGAACTGCAGCGACAGCCCGGAGAGAAGCGATCGAAGCAACAATCTCATCCGTGGTGACCAGGGCGTTGGCATAGTTTGGGAGATTGACCTCAAGAGCGGCGTGCATCTCTACATCCGAGTAGTCTGCGATTGCGTCTTTTACCACCGTGACCTGGTAGCCGAGTTCGGCGGCATAACGAATAGTTGCCTCGACACATGTGTGCGCTATGAGACCGATGACGATTAGCTGATGAATCCCATGCTTCTTCAGCTGCAAATCAAGATCCGTGTTGGCAAAGCCACTGGAACACCAGTGTTCCTGGGCCGCGATTTCGCCGGGCTTAGGTTCGAACTCGCTGCGGATCTCACCGCCCCACGTCCCGTATTCAAATGTCTTGTGCCGCCACGCCGCCTTTTGAACCGGCGCGATGTATTTCCAAGTTTCGTAGTCGCCGGGATGATACCGATGATGCAGCGCATAAAAGACATGAAGCCCCACGTTACGCGCCGCATTCAGGATCTGCAACATGTGAGGAACACAACTATTTGCTTCTGCCACAGTCTTCACGCGATCCCACAGTTTGCCTCCGTCGGAAATGAAATCGTTGTACGGATCGATAATGAGAAGTGCAGTGATCTCTTTCTCAAACTTCAGTTCTGTCATGTTCTTTCCTCATATGCGCTCATAGAAATCTTCACGTGGGCAACTCATCACCAGCCTGCTCCGCCACCATGTACGCGGCATACCAGTCGGGCCAGTTCGCGTCGCGTTGCCCGGTGCGCTTCTCATGTTCTCCATGTGCAGCCTCCGCCCGCCGAAGCGCACTCGCCAAGTGCGCAGTGGATGCGAATGCTGTCTCATGCGCGTCGATTCGGCCAGGTAGCCGTGTTGTGATCTCCTGGATCAGCCAGCCGTTACCATCCGGATCGCTGAACGTAGCGAAGGAGCCGTAACTGGCGTGATCCAGCGCAGGCCCGCTGACCCGACCGCTCGCGCCGAGAGTCTGGAACTGAGCGCCTGGCGTCCCGGCATGAAAAACCTCGCTGACCTCAACGCCGCGCCTAACGAGCTCGTCGCGCGCAGCCTCGATGTCGGAGACAATCAGGTAGAGGCCGTGGACCGAGCCGGGCTCGGCCAACGTGATGTTCGTGCCGAATTGGACCGAGCACGCTGAACCGCGTGGCGTGAACTGGACCACCCTGAAGCCGTTATCGAACGAGAAGTCGGCGTCGAGCCTCCAGCCGAGCCTTGCGTAAAACTGTTTCGCACTGTCAACATCCGATACCGGGATTACTACGGCTTCAAATTTAAAGTCCACTCCCGCCATGCCCGCGCTATTGGTGGCAGCGTTATTCCCTTCAGATTTCAGGTCTGGCATCTTTCCTCCCTTAGGTTCCTCTAAGTTGAGACTTAGATTCTTGTGAGTGTCCTGAGAAACTCATGAGGGGCCCTTCTCCAATCTTTTCGACAAATCAAACTATCAAGCTGCACACCATGTCTTGCACAATTCTATTGACTCTGATGTCTTGACGGGGGAGTAAACCACTGAGGAAAAAGGTCGTCTATTGGACTAAGGTATCGCTTGATGCATTGGCATTGCTCGCAAAGATGAAAACGCTGGCGAGGAAGAGAAAGTGTAGATAAATCCCTCACCTGTAAGATGGCAACCATAGACCATTACCTCAAGCGAAATCGATTCACATATTGCCGTTCGGCCCGCAAACATCCGAACTGCCACTGCAAATACTCTGCATCGCTTGCGCAGCCATATTAAAGGCCAGGTTGATGGAGCCGCCCTTCTTACCAGCACTCAAGTCTCCAATCAAGTAAAGACCGGGGATGCTGGTTTCGTAGCCTTCTTTAACTACCGGTGCGTTGCCATCAAAAGCTATCCCGATCGCCTTCAGGAAATTGGTCGGCGTTGTGCCCCCAAGCGCGTACACGATGTGCCGGAAACTCTGCGCAGGGAATGCCGCCTCTTCGAACAAGACTCGCGCGTCGCCGCTTTGATCCACCTCGACTTGCTTAATGTTGCTGCCTCGAAGAATCGCAATTTGCCCACGCTTTTCCAGCGCCATCAGACTCTCGTAGTTGATGCGATTCAAGCGATAGAACTCTGTCCCTCGGTATGAAAGCGCGACCTGATTACCGTGCTCCACCAGATATTGGCAGTATTCGCCGGCAGTGTCACCACCGCCGACGACCAGGCACTTCTCGTTTTCAATCGCTGCAGACGTCAGATCGTAGTGTACCCGCTGGTTCAGACCGACCGGAATTCTGTATTGCGGTTTGTTCGGTTTATCCAGGATGCCAATGGCAATCGCACATCGCCGGGCTTCGTAGACACCTCGTGAAGTTTCGACCGCAAATCCGCCTCCAACTAATGGCCGGATCATACTGACGGCTTCGTTGTAGCGTACGACCAGTTCGTACTGCTGAATGGTGCGGTCGATATACGTGAGCGTCTCATCCTTGGACATGTCCGAGATGCACATTACGCCGGCACAGATCGCTTCAATTCCCTTGTAATTTGCCAGGACAACTTTGGAGTCCGGGTAAAACTTCCGAATGGCCCACGAATGCGTTTCACCTTTCTCCAACACAAGAATTTGGCCGGCGGAGATGCCCACATTGCGCGCCTCCGCCGCCATGCTGATACCTGCAGGACCAGCTCCGACGATAATCATTTCGTACATCGGTTCATTCTCTACAAAGTTCTAAAAGTGTAGTCGGCGCGTCACTTCTAACACTCGGGCCTTTTGGCCAGCGGAAGTGAAGTGCGTCCGAGCAAAAGACGCATTTGGACCAGCAACGTCTCCGGGTAGAAGCGGTCTTTCGGGTACGACATAACTCACAGTCGATTCTTCACCGGCCCGAACAAACGTCAAGCGAATGTTGGATCCGACCTTGATGTTCCGAAGTGACTCGATCATTTTTGTTGGGTCGGCCACGGATGTACCGTCAATTTTTGTAATGATGTCGCCACCCATTAGAAAGTCCTCGCCCGCAATTGACACCTCGAGTTGACCGCCCTTCAAGCCAGCCTTATCTGCAGGACTTCCAGGCTCAACCACCTCCACCATGAACCCGGGAACCAACGGCAAACGAAAAACCTTTTGCAGCGTGTCATCTATCAGCTGACCGTGAAACCCAAGCCACGGTCTGATGACATGACCTTGCGAAACGAGTGACGGCAGTAAAACCTTAACCAAATTAATAGGAATTGCGAAACCAATGTTTTGGGCGTCGGGAATGATTGCTGTAGTGATGCCGACTACTTCGCCACATTGATTGATAAGCGGCCCGCCTGAATTTCCCGGATTGATTGGCGTGTCTATCTGAATTAACGGTTCTTCAGACGAAAAGAAGGTGATGGGGAGAACGCGATTGGTCGCCGAAACTATACCGCGCGTAAGTGTCTGGTCCAGTCCCAGCGGATTGCCGATAGCGATCGCCTCTCCGCCCACGTGCACACGATCAGAATCTCCTAAAACCAGCGTTCGCAAAGTCGCTTCAGCGGGCTTCGGGATGCGCAGCAGGGCGACATCGAAAATCGGATCAGCACCGACCAATTGCGCCGGCACGTTCGTACCATCGCCTAATGTGACAAAGAGGGACTGCCGTCCAAAGGCTACATGTGAATTGGTAAGGATAAGACCGGAAGGATCAATGATGAAGCCGGAACCGACAACGTGCTCGACTCGTTCGGTCGTCCGGTACGGATTGATCGAAGTAGCGAAGATGTAAACCACCGCCGGCGAGGCACGATCGAAGATGGAGGGGATGCCCAGATCACATCTTCGGACCTTCGCCAATATCTCCTCGCGGATCGCAGGGTTGGTCTTTAAGAGTTGTTGGAGATCAGGATGTTTCGAGAGATAGTTCTGATTGTCTATCAGCGAAGGATCTTTATCGAGGTCAGCAGCTACGGCCGGATTCTTTTCCAGGAAAGTCTCGGATGCCTTCAGGCTGTCGTGACGAATCCTGCTTGCTCGCTGTTGCGGAAAAGCGTCCGTGATAAAGAAGAGAAAAACCAAAGCTACCAACGCGATCGGTCTACCACACATAAGATTTCTTGCGTATGAGTGCATTCACTTAACCTCAACTTCTGGCTGAATAAATGGGCGCTCGGCGGAATTATAGGCGTATTGAGTTGTGGAGTCTTGCGTCGGCTTGCTACAAACATCCTCGTTTTGCTGGACTCGCAGAATCACTCTGGCGTGGCTGTCATGGAGGAACGATGCCCAGTGGTCGTAGCCCAATAATCAATCCATCTCTCTCGAATGCCGTTGGCGCGTTCGATCAATTCCCGGCTTGGCTTAGCTCCGTGCTCAACGATCACTACGATTCCAGTATTGAACTGCTTTTGCGAATGCTCGACATCGGGTAAGCGTGGGCCTTCCGCGGCTATGACGTCCTGAAGCGTGACCTTCGTCCGGTCAGCCTTGAAGATTGAACGCCCGTTTGCATCTTTCCCTGCCGGAACGAGATTCCGCAAGATAAAGAAATCGGGTACTTCAGCCGGAGCAGCCAGGCCCATTAGATACAAATCAAGGTACGACCATCCGGTGGCCGGCACATAGTAATCGTCATCAAGCTGAGTGAACGTGCCATCCAGATTGTCCTGCCAAACTCCGCCTCCCATTGCTGAGGCTTCACTGGGCCGCTGATAGGGGAATGGTACCGGAGCCTGTAATCCTCTGGCCCAGTGCGTCGGGCCCAGCGGTATCGTTTCGCCATTCACCTTCGCGGATACAAAGGCCGACCAGCGATGGCCCATCTCATGTCCGATCTGCGACATTGCGTAGTTGTACGGCAGGATCTTTCCGTTCGACGATCGCCGCGCGAGTTGGGGAATATAAAAGCCGACGTTGTGATTATTGGAATCAGTTATTCCGTCAGGCGGATACTCCTGCATCTGGTTGGAACCAACATAGACCGGTTGGACAAACCCCCATTGAAATCTTCCAGGGCTGCAATAACTTTCCAGCCCTCTTTGCGTTTGCCCGATTCCAGTTACGGCATTGCCCGTCGGGTTGCTACCCAATGGGCCATTGCTGGGAGTTCCTGCTTCCTGATTATCTATTCTGAAGTCGGAGTAGTAGACCAGAAAATCAAACTTGTCACCCAGAGCATTGATGACAGTGCAACTTAGGTCCCTTGGATTTGGCAACGCAAGGTAATGGAATGATTCATAGATGATTGTGAAGGGGCCGTCCTGACGCCTTACAGCTGAAAGATCAACTTCGGGATTTCGAATACCTGACAGCGTCATAGCTTGAGGTGCCAATTGATCAACTGTTGCGGGCGGAGTACCGGGAGCGCTGACCTCAGCGTAGACGGCGATTTGATCCCCAGCCTTGAAAGCTGACGGTAGAGTTCCCTGTAATGAGATAGTGTTCCCGCTGATCTTCACATTCGGAAAAACGCCCGGGCCAAAAGCCGTGTAGCGTGACGCGCCAGCTCCCCGGCCACCGCCTCCACCACCGCGCCCCGCCGGACCAAATCCACGAATCGTCCAAACGGCGTCAGCATGAGCGTTCTCCGTGCGAGTGGGCAGTGGCTTGTGCCCATCGAAAGAGACGCGATACGTGATGCCCGCCAATTTGGGATCGCCTTCCGGCAAAATAGGGCCGCGAGTTTCAAAGGTCACTTTCAAGAAGAGGCCGTCAACCACCGCGACTTTTACATCCTTGATGTCGAGATGCGCATCAAGATTAGGCTCTTCAGCATCATTGAGCGTAGCCAGCACGTTTTCCGTGCCGTTCGTGACCATTGGGTAGAGACCGACAATCGCGTCTTTCGCCGTCAACTGATCGTAGGACATCTCAATCGTTCCGTCCTTTCGCAACACGGCTTGGAAGCGATTAACGGTTGGCACCCAGGTGAAGTCCTGGATATTCGCAAACGGTTCAGTCAGATTCCAGGTGATGACGACACGGTCAGCTAGCTCCTTGACGTAGCGCTTGCCAGACATGCGCGGCTTAAAAAAGACGCAGAGCGCCGGAGTGCTGTTGATGAGCGTCCTCGCAGCTTCACGTAACTGATCGAAGCGGCCAATCGAGACTCCACCCGTACGACCACCAAAGCCTCCACCAGCGCCGGCGTTGCTCTGAGCGGCGCCGAAGCTGATAGATCCATTCGTACCAACTGAAAGAGAATCCCAATTCTTGCCCGAATAAGGAAACGTGAACTTGCGCAAGGTTAGTTGTGGGTCAGTTATCTCGGCGCCGAACTCCGAGTCCCATTGCAACGGCAGATTATCGGCGCGATAACCAGTTCCCTCCGGCGTGAAGCGCAGGGTGCGACGGGCGAGATCAAACAGATTCGCGTGGCCGAGCGCGCCTTCATTCAACGTCATCACGATCAGATTACCCTGCGTCGTCGCTGTGCCGATTGAGCGTCCCGGCTCCTGCCTGACTTGAGAATAAGTTAAGTTTTGGGACGAGAGACTCATTACAACACAAATCGCAAAACCGATGAGCCATGCACTCTTTAAGAAAGACCCAATCCTTCTCTTCATGACATCTCCACGTTGCAAAGTTTTAGAGGGCATTCTTGAGTTTGATAGTAAAGACCCGAAATCATTTTGTCATCGAACGTTTTCCAGCAGATCACCTGACGCAGCGAGAAATTCTGCGTGTTGATACAGCTTGTTTCACTTTCCGTCAAGTTCGATCTGGCGAGGCTAGACGCGGCTCGGTTCTTGCACCGATGTGCTGCAGTGACGTAAAAAAGTAGCCGTGACAACACTCTCAACTGATACCAGCATGGGCCACTATCGCATCGTTTCCCAGATTGGTGCGGGTGGAATGGGCGAGGTGTATTTGGCGCAAGACACCAAGCTCGATCGCAAAGTGGCGCTGAAGATCCTGCCGGCGCAACTGGCGGCAGATGAGGATCGCATCCGACGTTTTGTGCAAGAAGCGAAGGCGGCTTCGGCGCTGAATCATCCGAACATCATCACAATTCATGAAATTGATGAAACTGCTTCAGGTCACTACATCGCGACAGAGTTCATCGATGGAGAGACGTTGCGTGCGTATTACTCGCAGTCGCCGCTCTCGCTGGAAAGATCAGTCGATATTGTGGTTCAGATCGCAAGCGCACTCGCAGCAGCGCACACCGCCGGCATTGTTCATCGCGACATCAAGCCGGAGAACGTCATGGTCCGGCGAGATGGAATAGTTAAGGTTCTGGATTTTGGACTTGCAAAACTAACCGAGCCGGTTGGACGGGATGCGGTGAACACTGAAGCGACGACGCGTGTCCCGATCCACACTGAACCCGGCATCATCATGGGCACAGTCGCGTACATGTCGCCCGAGCAAGCCCGCGGCAAAACTACCGACGCTCGGTCCGACATCTGGAGCTTAGGCGTTGTCCTGTACGAGATGCTCACCGGTCGCCAACCATTCGAAGGCGAGACGACGACCGATCGACTGGCAGCAATCCTACGCACAGACGCGGTGCCGCCATCGGATTTCAATCGTGCAATTCCCACTCAACTCGAACGTATTGTCTTGCGTGCGCTACGCAAAGAACCCGCAGAACGCTATCAGACTGCTGAAGCTTTGCTCATTGACTTGCGGCAGCTCAAAAAACAACTTGAATTCGCCACTGAACTTCAACGCTCAGGTTCGCCAAGTCAGCGCGCTTCGGCAGAAACGGAAGTTCTTAGTGCCATCAGCGCCGAGCACCATGACGCTCGAAAGACCTTGCAGACGTCCCTGATCGAGCGCCACACAGTCGGAAGAGAAACGGAGCGCGCAGCATTACTAGCGGGATTCGAATCGGCACGTTCCGGTCATGGTCTCCTATTGTGTGTGGCTGGAGAGCCAGGAATCGGCAAGACTACGTTG
>Ga0126384_10002044_pt1 | contig 12175 bp, 9 predicted proteins | sample PanSoiMetPlot_36_FD_92543 | JGI IMG/M metagenome (GOLD analysis project Ga0126384, IMG submission 92543) | Tropical forest soil microbial communities from Panama - MetaG Plot_36 | ecosystem: Environmental > Terrestrial > Soil > Tropical forest > Bulk soil | place: Panama | collected 2016-02-17 | reverse complement strand
GGGCCGTCCCGAATGTACTAAGCACTTAATGCGCACCGACCTTTTCGATTTCGAGCTTCCAGCCGACCGCGTCGCGCTGCGGCCAGCGGTTCCCCGAGATGCTGCCCGGCTTTTGGTAGTGAAACCGGGTGACGTGCAGGAGCTGGTCGATCGCGGCATTAGCGACCTGCCGGATCTGCTGCAGCCGGGCGATTGCCTCGTTATTAATGACAGCAAAGTTATTGCCGCTCGCCTCACTGGCCGCCGTATGGGGCGAGGGAATAGCGAGCCGGCAATTGAGGCGACGCTGCACAAGCGGTTGGATGGTTCACGCTGGCGGGCTTTTGTGAAGCCAGCCAAAAAGCTCGAAGTCGGGGATAGGCTGCGTTTCGGTACGGAAGGGAAGGTCTGTTTCCTGGGCGAACTCGATGCTCAAGTTTCACAAAAAGATGAGGGAGGAGAGATAACTCTATCATTTTCCTTTCATGGTCCAGTTCTGGATCAAGCGATTGCGGAGCGCGGTGATATGCCGTTACCCCCCTATATCACCTCCCGGCGCGAGCCGGATGAGAAAGATCGGGCCGATTATCAGACCCTGTTTGCGCGCGAGGAAGGGTCCGTTGCGGCGCCGACCGCGGGGCTACATTTCACCGAACGCCTCTTAGAGCGCCTTAAGAAACGCGGAGTCAGCCTGCACCAGGTGACACTCCATGTCGGAGCGGGCACTTTCCTGCCGGTCAAGGCGGAGGACACCAAGGGCCACCGGATGCATGCGGAATTCGGCACCGTGTCAGCTGAGACCACGAGGGCCGTTAATGCCGCCCGGGCCAAGGGTGGACGGATCGTGGCGGTGGGGTCGACCGCGCTGCGGCTATTGGAAAGCGCGGTTGGTGAAAATGGCCGCGTACAAGCTTTTTCTGGGGAGACTGCGATCTTCATCACGCCAGGGTACAAATTTCACGTCGTCGATTTGATGCTGACAAATTTCCATTTGCCGCGCTCGACGTTGTTTATGCTGGTCGCGGCTTTCAGCGGCCTCGACACCATGAAGCGGGCTTATGCGCACGCAATCGGAGCCGGCTACCGCTTCTATTCCTACGGCGATTCTTGTCTGCTTTACCCTACCAAACGATGATCGCGCCCTTTTCCTTTAGGCTTATTGTAAGCGATGCCGGCGCGCGCCTTGGCGAATTTGTCACTCGGCATGGCCGCGTGCGAACTCCCGCCTTCATGCCGGTCGGCACGCAAGGGACAGTGAAGGGGCTCTCGCCCGAAGACCTGCGCGAGACGGGCACGGAGATCGTGCTCGGCAATACCTATCACCTGATGCTGCGACCGGGCGCGGAGCGCATCGCCGCACTCGGCGGTTTGCATAAATTCATGAACTGGCCGTTGCCGATCCTCACAGATTCCGGCGGTTTTCAAGTAATGTCGCTCTCCGACCTGCGTAAGGTCGACGAGCGCGCGGTGACATTCCGTTCCCATCTCGACGGCGCCATGCTCGAGCTCACGCCCGAACACGCGATAGAGATCCAGACGCTGCTCGGCGCCGACGTTGCCATGCAACTCGACGAATGCCTGAAGTTGCCGGCAACGCATTCGGAAATTACGCGCGCAATGCAATTATCGTTGCGGTGGGCTGAGCGTAGCAAACGCGCTTTCGAAACCAGGGAACGCGAGGGTTACGCGCTCTTCGGCATCGTGCAGGGTGGCGACGACCTGACGCTGCGCATAAACAGCGCCCGCGCGCTCACCACCATCGGCTTCCACGGCTATGCCATCGGCGGCCTTGCGGTCGGGGAGCCGTCAGAGTTGATGCTCAAGATTGTCGCCGAAACGACACCATTGCTTCCCGCCGAATGCCCGCGCTACCTAATGGGAGTTGGGACGCCGCACGACCTCATCGAGGCAGTCGCGCGGGGTATCGATATGTTCGACTGTGTGCTGCCGACGCGCAACGGCCGCCACGGCATGGCCTTCACCCGGTACGGTGCGATCAATCTCGCCAACGCACGCCACGCCAATGACTCGCGCCCGCTCGATGCAGAGAGCCCGCACCCTGCCGCGCGTACATACTCGCGCGCCTACCTGCATCACCTCACTAAGGCCAATGAGATACTGGGCGCGGTGTTGCTCTCAACGATCAACCTCGCTTACTACCAGGCGCTGATGGCCGGGATGCGCGAGGCAATAGCCGCCAGGCGATTCGCCGAGTTCTGCGAACATACCAGGACGCAATGGGAGCGCGGCGACCTGCCAGCGCCGTAGTTGCCCAGTTATTTCGGAACGCCTCGCAGGGCCGAGGGTTGTGCCGCGTGACGGGGCTTGGTTAAAGGCAGCCCATGAATGTGCGACCTGATTTTCTCGCTCATCGTCGCAAGCCGCGCTTCAAGTTGCCGCCGGGCAGCTGCGACGCGCATTGCCATGTGTTCGGGCCGGCGGCGAAATTTCCCTATGCGCCAATCCGGCGATACACGCCCGCCGATGCGCCGAAGGAAATGCTGGCAGCGCTGCATGCACATCTTGGCGTTGATCGCGCGGTGATCGTGCAGGCGAGCTGCCACGGTACCGACAACGTCGCGATGCTCGATTGTATAACCTCCGATCCGAAGCGCTATCGCGGGATCGCAATTGTCGACGGTAGTTTTGGCGACAAAGATTTCGACGCGCTCGATCGCGGCGGTGTGCGCGGGGTGCGTTTTAATTTCGTCAAGCATCTCGGTGGTGCACCCGATGTGACGATGTTCGCTCGCGTGATCGATCGTATCAAGGATCGTGGCTGGCACGTGGTGCTGCACGTGGACGCGCCGGACATCGTTCCGCTGTCGCAGATGATGCGGAAGCTGCCGCTGCCTTTCGTCATCGATCACCTGGGCCGGGTGCCCTCGGCGGCCGGCGTGGATCAGCCACCGCTGCGCGCGTTGATTGAGCTTGCACAGCTGGAAAACTGCTGGATCAAGGTCTGCGGGTCGGAGCGCATCTCCATGCCGCCTTATGGAGCGGCGGTGCCGATTGCACGTGCCTTGATCGAGGCTGCGCCCGCGCGCGTGTTATGGGGCACCGATTTTCCGCATCCCAACGCCACCCACGAAGCCGACGAGGCCGACCTGGTGGATCTGGTGCCGCATTTCGCACTTGAGCCGCTGGCGCAGAAGCGACTGCTGGTGGACAATCCAGCACGCCTTTATGGCTTCAACTAAACAACAATAAGAAGGCAAAAAACACGGAGGAAACGCACTATGGCGAAGGGGCTTTTTGAAATTATTGCGCGCCGAACCGCCCTGTTGGGATTGCCGGCGATTATCGTGGCGCTGACGCCGCAGGCGCAGGCTGCTTGGCCGGAAAAGCCGATCAAGCTTGTTTTGCCGTTCGGGGCTGGCGGTGTTGCTGACGTCACTGCACGGCTTCTGTCCGAAAAGCTCAGTCAGAAGCTCAACCAGCGCGTCGTGGTCGAGAATATGCCTGGTCCGGGCGGTATCGCAGCAGCGCGCGCAGTGACCACGGCACCTCCTGATGGTTACACCATGGCCTATGTCACCAACGGGACGGCCATTAGCGTGGCGGCGTTTAAGAGCCTGCCGTTCGATCCGGTGAAAGACTTCGACATGATTTCAATGGTCGGTACCTTCGACCTCGTGTTCGTGGCGAATAGTCAATCGGAGTACAAGACGCTTGGCGATTTCGTGAACGCGGCGAAGGCCAATCCCGGCAAGCTCAACATCGGCACCATTGCCGTTGGCGGCACGCAGAACCTGGGCGGAGAGTTGTTCAAGTCGGCAGCCAACCTCAACGTGCAAATTGTGCCATACAAGAACTCACCGGATATCGTGGTGGCCTTGCTGCGCAACGATGTGCAAATGATGGTTGATTTTCAGCCCGCGGTGCAGGGTCAGGTTGCAGACGGTCAGCTACGCATTCTTGCGACATCAAGTCCGAAATCGTCGCCGCTGTTGCCAAAGGTGCCAACCGTCGATCAGGCGGGGGTGAAGGGATACGAGGTTGTTTCCTGGAACGGCATCGGAGTCCCCAAGGATACGCCCAAGCAGGTCATCGACACCATGAACGCTGCCATACGCGAAGTCCTCGCCATGCCGGACGTGAAAGAACAATTCGCCAGGGTCGGCGTCGTCGCTCAGGCGAGCACGCCGGCTGAGCTGATGGATCGTCTCAACTCCGACATCAAAAAATGGAACGATGTCATCGATAAGGCCGGTATTCCACGCAAGTAGTGAAGAACGTGTGAAATCTCTTGTCAAAAGCGAGCTCGGATCTCTGTTCGGGCCCGTTGCGTGAAATGTGGTCGACTCCGATTGATCTCTACTGTGAAAGGGTGACGCCTTTCTTTTGGGCGGAGCCGGTGAACGCGCTGAGCAATATCGCGTTTCTGATCGCCGCATTTGCCGCGCTCGACCGGTGGCGTCGCAAGGGTAAAGGCGATGGCGCTATACTTGCGCTTATCGTCGTTGTGGCAACTGTCGGGCTGGGCTCATTCGCTTTTCATACGGTAGCAACGCGCGCGGCCATGCTGCTCGACATCACGCCGATCGGTATTTTCATCTACGGGTATTTTTTGCTCGCTTTGCGTCGGTTTCTGGGGTTGTCGTGGCCCCCAGCGCTGATGCTGCTGATTGGTTTTATCGTGTTGTCGCTCGGTCTGGCGTCACTAGTACCGCGTCAGGTTTTAAACGGCTCTTCCGGATATCTCCCAGCACTTGCTGCGCTGACCATCCTCGGTTGGATTTTGCACGGGCATAAAGCGGGGCAGGCGATGATGGTTGGGGCGGGCCTTTTCGTCGTCTCGCTGACATTCCGCATCGTGGATCTCGATGTATGTGCAACGTGGCCGCTCGGAACACATTTCCTTTGGCATCTTTTCAATGCAGCCGTACTTTACACGGTACTGCGCGGTGCGATTGCGGAACGGCAGCACCCATTCAGTCAGGAGGTGCGATGAGCAAAAAGAAACTCTCGGTCGCCGTGGTCGGTGCAGGTATGGGGGGTTTGGCGGTGGCGGCGACGCTGCGGCGCGCTGGCATTGGCGTTCAAGTTTACGAGCAGACGGTGCGTTTCGCGCGCATCGGAGCCGGCATCCAGATGATGCCGAATTCGATGAAGGTTCTGCGTGGCATTGGGATCGAGCAACGGCTGCGCGAGACTTCGTTCGCGCCCTATTCGCATCTCAACCGAGATGGCTATACCGGCGAGATTACGCGCGAGCTGCCGATGCCCGAGAGTCTCTACAATGCACCTTATCTCTGCATGCATCGCGCCGACCTGCACGTCGCGCTCGCCTCTGCGGTGCCGGGGGATATCGTGCACCTCGGTAAGAAGTTGGACGGCCTCGATCAGGCCGGCGGGCAAGTCACTTTACACTTCGAGGACGGCACCAGCGCCTCAGCCGATGCGGTGGTCGGTGCGGACGGCGTGCACTCGATCGTACGCGAGATTGTGGTTGGGCCTGACGAACCGATCCACAAGGGTCGTATTGCCTATCGTGCTGTGTTTCCTGCCAGTTTGATGGGTGATTTCAATATCGGGCCATCGCGCACAAAGTGGTGGGGGACCGACCGTCACATCGTCATCTATTACACGACGAACACGAAGAGCGAGGTTTACTTCGTCACCAGCGTCCCGGAGCCAGCGGAGTGGTTCACGCGGGAGTCATGGTCGGCCAAAGGCGACGTGAAGGAACTGCGCAAAGCCTACGAAGTTTTCCATCGCGATGTACGCAACGTGCTGGAAGCGTGCCCGGATTGTCACAGATGGGCGATCCTGGAGCGAGAGCCGTTGCCGCGCTGGAGCGACGGGCGGGTGGTGCTGCTCGGCGATGCCGCACATCCGATGACGCCTTATATGGCGCAGGGCGCCGCCACCTCAATCGAAGACGCAGCCGTGCTAGCGCGCTGTCTCGAAGCCGTAAAAGGCGAGGACATCGAAGGCGCCTTCAAGCGCTACGAGGCGCATCGCAAGCCGCGCACCTCCATCGTGCAGGCGATTTCCAGCGCCAATACTTGGATGCGCGAAGGCGACGGCGACACCAGTTGGCTTTACGGTTACGACGCCTGGAATGCGAACCTAGATCTGCCCGCTGCACATCCGCGCCCGCAGGCAGCGTAGGTTTCTCGGTCAGTCCAGCACGCGCCGAAGGCGCGGCAGTACCACTTCCTGGCTGGCTGGACTCCGGGTTGTTTCGTCGCTCGACCCCCTTAATGGAGGCGTATTACGGGCCCCCGTAAAGCCATGCGATTCCGTCGTAACTTTGCTCCGGCGTTCGGGGCGACAGCGCAAGCTCCCGCAGTTCGGCGGCGACGCCGCGGGCGTGATAGAACTCGCCATAGACGCGTGCCATGATCTGTGTGCGCCCAGTGCGCAGATAGCGTTCCTGCTCATAGGCCGCGAAAGCCCTGGCCGGATCGTCGGGCGCAGCCGCCACTTTCTCTGCAAGCACCACCGCGTCTTCGGTCGCCATGCACGCACCCTGTGCGAGGTATTGCAGCATCGGGTGTGCGGCATCTCCCAAAAGCGTCACGCGGCCGGAGGACCAGTTTTTCACCGGCTCGCGATCGCATAGGACCCACATGCGCCAAGTTTCGATACGCTCAAGCATGCGCAAGACCTGCGGCACCTGCATCTTGAAATGCTGCCACATGACATCCTTGCTGCCCTCCGCATTCCAGCCTTCTTCGTAATGATCCGAATGGAAGACCGCGACAAGATTGTAGAGTTCACCACGGCGCAACGGGTAATGCACGAAATGTGTGCGCGGGCCGGCCCATAGCACGACATCGGGACGCCAGAGATCCTTGGGCACATCCTCGCGTTTAAGGACCGCACGGTAGGCGATGTGGCCGGACACCCGCGGCTTGCCGTCGCCGACTACCCTCTCGCGGATATTCGACCACATACCGTCGCAACCGATCAACGCGCGGCCGTCGACAGTTTCTCCGTTATTGAGCGAAACCGAAACATGGTCGCCGTGGTCCTTGAAAGAATCGACACGGCGGCTGGTTTCCAAAGTAATCAGGTTGCTGCTCTGGCAGGCTTTCAGGAATGTCCCGTGGATATCGGCACGGTGAGTGACCCCGTAGGGCTGGCCGAACCTTTTCAAGAATGCCTCGCCAAGTGGAATGTTGGTGATCAGCTTGCCGGTCAGCGCGTCGCGCATTTCCTGCGCAGGAGGGCGATGGGCATCAGCCAAGACCTCATCCTTGAGACCGACTTTCTCGAGCACACGAAAAATATTGGGGCCGAGCTGGATGCCGGCTCCAACTTCGCGAAATTCCGGCGACTGCTCGAAAACTCGGGCGGGAAAGCCTTGATGGGCGAGCGCGTAGGCAGTAATAAGCCCGCCGATGCCGCCGCCGGAGATCAGAAAGGGGGCGGAGCCGCCATTCGTACGAGCCATTGAGGGAACCTCAGTATTACGCAGACCCAGAGATTTGTGACGACCATAAAACCTGAGCAGGCTCGACGCAAAGCACGATCAGGGCGAATGAAAAACTGGCATGGTGCCGTCGATGCACAGTAATGTACGAAGAGCACCGCGCAATTGAACGCTTCGTGGATAGCCGAAACGCGATCTGGTTGCCCCAAAAATCAGGAACGGATGTCGGCCGTAAGCCTGTTATTATCGTAATGTCAGGTGATTGAGCGGGGCAAGACGCATGACCACGCCACTTTCCCGCCTTGTAACCCTTGCGGCTTATAGCGCTCGCCAGCTTCCACGCGTAGCTTGGTATGTTGGGCACAGTCTTGCTCTGCGCCAACTCGCCGAGGCCACGCGTCGCCAAGAGGGCCATAAAGTGCGGCGTCGCCCCCGCACCGACTTGCCAGTCCCGGATCGCAACCGGATATACGCGGATATGGCTGCGCTTTTTCTGCAAGACCTCGCCAATGTCGAGGCCGGGATTTATCCGCTCCCTCTCGATCATGATGGATCCCCAGCTACGCTACTTCATCGGTCGCGACTTTTTTTTGAGGACCTTCCCGCCATCCATCGGAGACGCGAGCGGCGCGCCAACACGGAAGTCCTGACCGAGGAAACACGCGGAACGCGGCCCCATTATTATCTTCAGAATTTCCATTTCCAATCGGGCGGCTGGATGACAGACGATTCGGCTGAGCGTTACGACACTCAAGTCGAAATCCTATTTAATGGCACAGCCAATGCCATTCGGCGGCAGGCACTGCCACAGCTGCGCGAAGTATTTACTGGACGCGATCAGCGCAAATTGAAGCTTCTTGATATTGGGTGTGGCACTGGACGATTTCTTGATTCTGTTAAGCAGGTTTGGCCGCGGCTTCAGACATTCGGGCTGGATATGTCGGAAGCTTATATTCGACATGCGAAACGCCAACTAAAGCGGTGGTCGTGGATGCGGTTCATCGTTGGCAAGGCGGAATCAATTCCACTGTCCGACAGGAGCCACGACGCTGTGACTAGCATTTTCCTTTTTCACGAGCTGCCACCGAAAATACGGCGCCTGGTACTAAGCGAATGTGCCAGGGTCCTTAAGCCAAGTGGGCGGCTGATACTTCTTGACTCGCTCCAGCGCGGCGATCGGCCTGACTATGAAGGGCTCTTAGATCTTTTTCCGCAGAATTATTACGAGCCATATTATCAAAGTTACACTGACGAGAATTTTTGTGAGCTCGCCGCAGCTTGTGGTCTGACATATGTCCGAACCGTCAATGCCTTTGTTTCCAAGGTGATGGTCTTTGACAAACCGGCGGCGAACGCCAGTCAGGCTCATGCTTAAAATCATGTTCTTTACCGATGTCAGCGGCGAGGTCGAGACAGTGCGGCACCTCATGAACGTCGCTACTGCGGCGTTCGAAGCACTTGTATGGCGACTTCCGGCCGACCGACCAAAGAGAATTGATCTGGGCGACTTGCTGTCGTTGTTACTTACCGCGCCCGATTCAGAAACCGGGCGACCGTATGAGCGACTACTTGTTCAAGCGATTAATTGCGCCCAAGGCTGCACAACGGCGCGTGCTATTCGAACTGGCACCATGGCCAATTTCTGCGTCTGAAATTTCCGCTTTTTGGCCAACAGACACCACGACCGACCAACGAATGGCCAAGGCCTGCCGCGCAGACCGCTTCTATTTCTAAAACACTGAGGACAGCCGGTTTTATCCCCAGGGATTGCGTCGGCCCCAAGGTCCACCCGCCGAAGGTGCCAGCTCGGGCGACCGTCCGAAAGGAGCCCGGCCCAACTGCGCGGCGAGTTGCTCCAAAGCGGCGATGCGATTCTCTGTCGCCGGATGAGTCGAGAACAGATTGTCCATGCGCACCCCGGACAGCGGATTGATGATGAACAGATGCGCAGTCGCCGGATTCTGCTCCGCGGGAACATTCTCAATCTCATGCGCGGCTGCGTCGATTTTTGCCAGCGCAGAAGCAAGTCCTGCGGGATTTCCGCTGATTCGCGCACCAATATTATCGGCGGCATACTCGCGCGTGCGGCTGATCGCCATCTGCACCAGCATAGCGGCGAGGGGTGCCAGCACGACCATCACTAACGTTCCGATCACGCCCATACCGCTGTTGTTGTTGCTATCGCGATGGCCTCCACCAAAAAACATTCCGAACTGTGCCAGCATGGAGATGGCGCCGGCAATCGTCGCAGTTACTGTCATGAGGAGCGTGTCGCGATTCTGGATGTGGGCAAGTTCATGGGAAATGACGCCCGCAACCTCGTCGCGCGAGAGCATGTCGAGCAGCCCGCTCGTAGCTACGATCGCTGCATTTTGCGGATTACGCCCGGTGGCGAATGCGTTCGGCTGTGGATTGTCCATAATATAGACGCGCGGCATTGGCAGCCCCGCGCGATCGGCCAGTTCAGCGACGATGTGAACGAACTCAGGCGCCGTACGCTCGTCGACTTCCTGGGCGCCGTGCATCGACAATACGAGCCGGTCGGCATTCCAGTAGGTGACGAAATTCATTGCGGCAGCGACGAAGAACGCTATCAGAGCACCATTCGGTCCCCCGACCAGATAGCCGACCACCATAAACAAGCCAGTCAGCCCAGCGAGCAAAATTGCGGTCCGCAAGTAGCTCATCGCAATCCTCAATGGATCCGAACACGCGCTGGCAGCGCTATATGGGAAGTCGCAAAAGGAATTCAAGCAAGCGAGCCGCCAAATAACTGCACGGGCTTTGCAGCTTCGATGCAAGCACAATCCATCCCACAGATGTCGGCTTAATCCAACCGCGTTCCTGAATGTCTGCTTTCGGGAGTAAAAGCTGACATCTTGACGGTCCGCTAATGAGCCAAAGGGCACCCCTTCGGTACGGGCCGACAGCACTTGCGCTGCGCGAAGAACTGGAGCAAGCGGGGGCTGGGGAAAGATGGAACGTTTTTGATTTCGATCAATTGACCGAGAAGAGATGTCTGTAGGGTGGGGCCGCCAAATGGCTTTTTTTGAGACCAAAAAATGTCGTCAGCGGAAAGATATCGACAAAGGGCGCTGCATTTTCAGACTTTAGCAAAGGTCGAAGACGACCCCAACCTGCGAGCTCAGTTTGAGAGCATGGCTGCTACTTTTCAGATGCTCGCCGACCATGCTCCAAGGTTTGTTGTCGAGTCTGATCTGCCGTCCGAGGATGACGCTGATCCATTGAAGCGTACTGGCTGACGCGAAACGCAAACCAATATGACGCTTAGCGGCATCGTGCGTTGCTAGCTACTTGCACCGGAGCGGCGTTACGACGCAATCCTATAATTTGTTCCTACTCACTCGCTTCACTGAAAATACTGCGATGGACGAAGCCCAACCAGATCCGCTCCCGCTTGAACGCAACGCCATATTGGTTTTGCTGTTAGCGCTCGCGGCCGCCGCTTGGGCAGTGCTTGTCTGGCAGCAGTACGACACCATGGATATGACAATGGCCTCGCCTGCCATAAGCCTGCGTGCACCGCTGTTCCCTGCGATCTGGGTCGTCATGATGGTGGCAATGATGCTTCCGACCGCCGCGCCCATGATCCTCACTTTCCATCGAGTGCAAGCAGGTAAGCGCCAACTTGAGGACGCATTTGTTTCCACCTGGGTGTTCGTGGCAGCTTATTTGTTGGTGTGGGCACTTGCGGGGCTTGCCGCTTATGCCGGGGTGCTAGCCGTCAAAACCGGTGGGGTGCGCACTGCCGCCAGTACGGCCCAAGTCGGAGGTGTAATCCTCATGGCGGCGGGTATCTACCAGCTTACTCCGTTTAAGGAGTTATGCCTCTCAAGGTGTCGCACGCCCATCGACTTCATTACGACGTCATGGCGCGACGGGACAGCTGGCGCATTTCGGATGGGCGTGCTTCACGGCGTCTATTGTCTGGGCTGCTGCTGGCTTCTCTTTGTCATTCTCTTTCCGCTCGGCATGAATTTTGGAGCAATGGCAGCGGTCACTGTCATTATATTTGCGGAGAAAACGTTGCCTTGGCCGCGGCTCGCGCCTTATGCCACGGCTGTCGCGCTCGTGCTTTTTGGGGCGCTGGTGACTGTGTCACCTCAACTGCTTCCCACCTTCCCGAAAGATGGCAGTGTAGGTATGCCCGAGGAAATGCCGATGACGATGCCCCAGAGCGGCAACGCACCTGCCATGAAGTAGCTGGGCGCGTTCAGCATCGATGTCCCCTAACGGACATTCAATTCGTGCTAACTGATGTCTGCTTTTGGTGGTAAAGCGGACATGCGTCACAAGTTGGAAGATGTCCGCTAAATGACCCCGGACAGCAGTACCGATGCGGGTTGGTACGGTGCCCTATCTTGAGCCTCGGGGGCAACAATGAGGCGGCGCGATCGACTACTTAAAAATCCAATCAATGGGGGCTAACACCACCCTAGGGAAGCGGAAACTGGAGGAGCACAGATGGCTATGCAGAACTCACCCACCTTGTACGATCGGCTCGGCGGTGTCTATAGCATCGCCACCGTGATTGATGATTTCATCGACCGGATCATGGTTGATCCCCGCCTGAATGCAAACCCAATAGTCGACGAGGCCCACCATCGCGTGCCCCCTGCAGGCTTTAAGTATCTCGTCACCGAAATGGTCTGCTGGGCCACTGGCGGACCTCAAAAGTACACAGGCCGCTCAATGAAGGAGTCGCACCAACACCTAAAGATAACGGCAACAGAGTGGGAAGCCTTTCTCGACGATCTCCAGCAGACCCTTGACAAATTCGCTGTGCCGCAG